>Ga0247608_10003717_pt1 | contig 17585 bp, 21 predicted proteins | sample 176DNAGHGlowgp2_FD_193490 | JGI IMG/M metagenome (GOLD analysis project Ga0247608, IMG submission 193490) | Sheep rumen microbial communities from Palmerston North, Manawatu-Wanganui, New Zealand - 1766 DNA GHGlow gp2 | ecosystem: Host-associated > Mammals > Digestive system > Stomach > Rumen ... | reverse complement strand
TCTACCGCGACATCTACACCAAGAAAGACCGCACCTATTGGAGCGAACTCGACACCGACTTGCGCCGATTCTGTGCTGAGAAGGGGCTCTTATATGTCCGCAACGACGACACAGTGCGCGCCAAGCAAGGAGAGCCGCCCGTGGTGGTGAACTATTTCTACCACGAGGAAATCGTTCCCTCGGCCCGCAAGGAGCAACTGCGGCAAACACGGACATGCTGCTGAATGTCACGATAAACAACGAACAATATGGAATACAAAACGTTGAACAATGGACTGAAGATGCCGATGGTCGGCCTTGGGGTCTATAACATCCCCGAAAAAGAGACGCAAAGGGTGGTGGAAGACGCCTTGTCGGTGGGCTACCGCAGCATTGACACGGCCGCCATGTACGAAAACGAGAAAGGCGTGGGCGACGCGGTTCGGGATTGCGGCGTTCCCCGCGAGGAGCTGTTCGTCACCACCAAAATCTGCGAGCCCTGCAATACACGGGAGGAGACGCTGCGCACGGTTGACCGTTCCATGCGGCAGATCGGATTGGACTATGTGGATCTGATGCTGCTCCACTGGCCCGTGGGAAACCCCACCGTCATGTGGCACACGCTCGAAGAACTCTATGCGCAAGGCATGTTCAAGGCCATCGGAGTGTCGAACTTCTATCCCAACACCTTCCCGATGATTGTGGAGGACGCCAAGGTCATGCCCGTCGTGAACCAATGCGAGGCCCATGTGCTCTACCAGCAGCGGAAAATGAGGGAATACCTGAAGCCTTACGATGTGGCTTTGGAGGCCTGGAGTCCGTTGGCAGAAGGCCGGAGCAGCATCTTCAAAGACAAGATTTTGATGAGTATAGGCGAAAAATACGGCAAGACTTCCGCCCAGATAGCCTTGAAATTCCTCGTCCAGAACGACATCATCATCATTCCCAAGACGACGCACAAGGAGAGGATGGTGGAGAACATCAGTCTCTTCGACTTCACGCTGACAGACGGCGACCTCGCCGAAATACAGCGGTTGGACACTGGCCGCAATGTAACTGGCTGGCCGTCGGATGCGCTTGTATATGAGCCTGCGGCTGTTGGTTAGCTTCGCTGTTGGTTAGCCTTCGGCTGTTGGTAAGCCTTCGGCTGTTGATTACTTCGTGTTGGTTAGCTTCGCTGTTGGTTAGCCTTCGGCTGTTGGTTAGCTTCGCTGTTAGTTAGCCTGCGGCTGTTGGTTAGCTTCGCTGTTAGTTAGCCTGCGGCTGTTGGTAAGCCTTCGGCTGTTGGTTAGCTTCGCTGTTGATTAGCTTCGCTGTTGATTACTTCGTGTTAACATTCGCGACCGCATTAACAAAACACCGTTCCGGACGCGAACCAGCCCGTTAGGGCTGAAGGGCTCGGTAGGGATGGGGGCGGCGTTTTGGTTTTTCCGCACGCCGTAGGTGTGCGGGGATTATGGAAAACGGAGAGGGATTCGGTTTTTGCCCGCAGACCTATCGGCCTGCGAAAACACGCACCGCATACGCCGATGCTACCGAGCCCGGCAGACCCGACGGCCTGCCAACCTTCGCGACCGTGACAGATTCGGACAACCGCTTTAACATAACGAAAAATCACTATGACATAAAACAAGGAGGGCAAAAAGTACCGCATCATATAGCAGACAAACGCCCCGGCTTCAAGCCCAAACTGCTTGGCTTCATCGCCTCGGTGATGGACTCCCTCATCGGCCAGTCCACCAACCTTGACGACCAAGTGACACCATAACCCAAAATCGCATTTTCGGTTGTTTGATCAGTTTTTGAAAGCCGTTGCAGTTTGTGACGGCTTTTTTTGTAGTTTTGCCGCGTTATTCAAAATATGTCAAGAATGAAAAAGTATGCTCTTATATTGTTATCTTCATTATTGCTAACTTCTTGCGGTTGCGCCAACCGATGGGTAAAAGTATTAGGCCATTACTATAGACCTGAACATTATGAACAATATAACAGCCAATACTATAGCTATGGTCGATGGGTGGAGGAACAAAAGTTGCTTCGTGTCGAATGCAAATGTGGAACTAAAGACATAATTGTAACTGAAGAATTATATAATGAAGTGAACGATGGAGATAGTATTTATTGGCATAAAGATGAACACAATGTCAGTGTTAAACAAACGCACTGATAGATATAATTTAGCATATCCTTATTTGATATGAACCATGGGTGATTTTTTTTGGTGACCGGGCACGCTATCCGTTCAAATTTTGTCCTAACGTCCTCATTACCGCTGCAATCGTTGTCGCGGTATTAAAGTAAACAAAAATGCGGTCAAACAGCACGACTGCGTTTTTTCATGTCCTATGTTTTCCGTTTATAAACGCCTATCTTTGCCCCAAAAGACGAAGTTATGGACGATATACTACAATGGCTCACCAACGGCAAAGACTAGCAAACAGGCATCGCGTTACTTGAGAAACACCAGCGCAACCGTATGCTGGTGCAGCACTTCCGGCTCTCAACCCCGAATTTCGCCACCGCCAAACTGGAGTACGAGCTGCGCAAACTCCTCAAAGGCAAAGTCGCTGCGGCAGTAAAGTACTAAAGATTGCATTTTGCAGAGTGATATTTTACTATCTTTGCAAACTCAAAAAATAAGCGATATGAACAAGGTGTTAACATTCACTCACCAACATGAAATAACTAACATGAAATGTTGGCAAGGATGGCTGTTTGAACAATAGTGCATTTAAGAATGAAAAATTATTTTTGGCTATAACTAATAATTTTTATACCTTTGTAGCCAAAAATAAATAGACTATTTTTCATGCAAATAATTGGTAGAGAGCAAGAAATAAAAGAACTACAAAGATTGAAAGAGTCGAACCAAGCGGAGTTTGTTGCGATATATGGTCGCAGGCGTGTGGGCAAAACTTGGCTGGTGAGGAGTTTCTTTCAAGACCAGTTCACTTTTTATACCACTGGCATAGCCCGTGGTAACAGAAAGGAACAACTCCAGAACTTCTACAAATCAATATGTTCCTATAGCAAATCGGATCTTCAGCAGCCTAAAGACTGGTATGAGGCTTTTGATTTGCTCAAAGATGTGATTAAACATTCCCGACAACGCAGAAAAGTGGTGTTTCTGGACGAATTGCCATGGATGGATACACAGAAGTCGGAATTTTTGAAAGCCATTGATTTGTTTTGGAACAGTTGGGGAAACATGCAGCAAAATTTGCTGTTTGTGGTATGTGGCAGCGCGGCCTCTTGGATGGTGAAGAACATTATCCGCAATAAAGGAGGCCTGCACAACCGTCTGACGTGCCATTTGCACCTTGAGCCGTTCACCCTTGCGGAGTCCAAGGCTTACCTTCATTCCCAAGGAGTGCGTTGGACTGACGATCTGGTTGCGGAATGTTACATGGTGATGGGTGGCATACCCTATTATCTGCACCTGTTGGATCGTTCCATGAGTCTTGCACAAAACATTGACAGGCTGTTCTTTGCGCCTAATGCATTGCTTAAAGACGAGTTTGACACTTTGTACAAGTCGTTGTTCAATAAATCGGAGGATTACGTGAAAATAATCGCTGCCTTGAGCAAACGCCGCAGTGGTTACACGCGCGAAGAGATTGTAAAAGCTACCGGTTTGGCCAACGGCGGTGGCCTGACACGAAAACTGGACGAATTGGAGCAATGCAGCTTTATCCGTCGTTACAATCCTGTCAAAGGAAGAACGGCAATATACCAACTCATTGATTTCTACAGCCTTTTCTACTTCCAGTTTTTGAACGGATCACAACATTTCGACCGAGATGCCTGGCTGCACCTCCAAGCCACTCCGCGCCATAACACTTGGCTCGGACTAAGCTTTGAAAGACTCTGTTTCGCCCATATCTATGCGATTCAAAAAGCACTCGGTATCACAGGAATCGCAACCAAAACTTTTCCTATGCAAACACCTAATGCACAAATGGATATGGTGATTATACGTGCGGATAAGGTAACTACCTTGTGCGAAATGAAATACACGAACAATCCTTACGCCATCACCAAACAAGAAGCGGATAAACTACGTCGTCGGGCCGCAGAGTTAAGCCAATGTTTTCCCACACAGAAACAGGTACTTATCACGCTCGTTTCAAATCAAGTACCAAAGAAAAATATTTATTATAATAGTCTAATAACAAACAATATAACTCTTTCTGATTTGTTTCTTGAATAAATTATTTTTGGCTATAACGGATATTTTTGTGCTCATATAGCCAAAAATAAACTGACAAATACATGAAACGACCAACCTTCACTTATGGAAGAACAAAACATCCTTGACATACGGACCCGGAATGAGTTTCGCCAATGGCTTGAAACCCACCACACGACAGAGAAAGCGTGTTGGGTGTGCGTGAAACGCGGTCGCCCAACCGACGATGATACATTCTGGTACATCGACGCGGTGGAGGAGGCGCTCTGCTTCGGGTGGATCGACAGCCGCCAGAAACCCATCAACGGGGTGCTGATGCAGTGCTTCACGCCACGAAAGCGCGACAGTCCCTGGTCGGAGCTGAACAAAGAACGTGCGCGGCGGTTGGAGAAGTTGGGACGGATGACCGATGCCGGACGGCGGGTGCTGCCCCCTATGGGCGCGCGCAGCTTCCGCATCGATGAGGACGTGGAAGCGGCGCTGAAGGCCGCGCGGGCGTGGACGAAGTTCAAGTCCTTCCCGCCCCTGTACCAGCGCATCCGCACCTACAACGTGGCCTTCTACAAGAAGAGGGACGCTCAGATGTACCAGCAAGCCCTCGCACACCTTGTCGAAGAGACGAAAAAGGGAAAGATGTTCGGCGAATGGAACGATTACGGCCGGCTGTTGGACTATTAGTTTCCCTTTTTGCCAACGAATAAAAACGACAATAAAACAAGTTCAAGATATGAAATACTACATCGTTGACGCTTTCACCGACCAGCCCTTTGGCGGCACCGCGGCAGTGGTGGCGGAGGGGGAATTGTTGACGGAATAACAAAAACGGTAATTCATCAAAACTATAGGCAAATGGAAATCAAAGCAGTAAAATTCAGAAAAGAGGGTTTCTACACCCAACCTTTCGTCATGGGCGGCGAAGAAGGCCCCGACAAATTCGACCGCAACATCCGCTATCGCGGCAGCTTGCAAAACTACCTTATTGACACCGGCAGCGAGGTGATTCTCGTCGATACCGGACTTCCCGCCGGCACGCCCGAGGAGGCTCCCGATGAAAATTCATTGGCCTTCACCGGCAAGGACATCTGCAGCTATATGGAGGCCTTCGTGGCCCTCGGCTACCAACCCGAGCAGGTGACCAAGATCCTGCTCACCCACAAACACGCCGACCACAGCGGCGAGCTGAAAAGCTTCCCCAACGCCAAGGTCTATGTCAATGCCGACGAGATAGACGCTGCTGAGCTCCAAGGGCTTGGGAATCTCGTTCCCGTCAGTTTCACCGACGGCCCATATTACAACTTCCCCGACAGCCAGAAAATCCACGACGGCATCTACCTCATCAAGGCCAAGGGTCACACCAAGGGCAACAGCATCATCGTGGTGGAGAACGACGGCTTATTCTATATGCTTCACGGCGACATTACTTACGTTGACGAAGCGTTGTATGAGGACAAACTCTCCGTGGTCTTCGACGACCTGTCCGCCGCCCGCGAGACGCAGGACCGCATCCGCGAGTTCATCCGCAACCATCCCACCGTCTATTGCGGCACCCACACCCCGCAGGGTTACGAGAACCTGGAGGCCAAGCGCGTGATGGACCTCGACCACCCCGTGCCGACCGTCCTGGCCGAAGTGGATTTCTCCAAGCAGGAGGCCTCCGGCAAGTACGTCTGCTCCATCTGCGGCTACGTGTATGATCCCGCCGAACACGACGGCGTGGCTTTCGAAGACCTGCCGGAAGACTGGAAGTGCCCGAGATGTAAACAGGGGAAGGAGAAGTTCAATAGGGCGTAGGGCGCGTTTTTTTTCAATGTGTATATTTGAGAAAATTTCTCAAATATACACATTGTATTGTTTTTATTTGTATATTTGCATCTCAGGATATAGAATCTTCAATTTAACATAAATAGTTATGCTACACGAATTTACAGTAGAAAACCATCGCTCGTTTTACGACAGAAGGACGCTTGACCTGCAATCCCGAAAGTTGAGCGAAGAGGCCAAAGAGAATGTAGCCCATGAGTTGTCGTACGATATTTTGAAGACCCTTGCCATTTACGGGGCCAACTCCAGCGGCAAGTCGAATTTGGTTGACGCCCTGCAAGTCATGATACTCTGCGTGCTTTCTTCTGTAAAGTTGAATCCCAACGATCCGCTCCCCTACACCCCGTTCCTGCTTTTGAAAAACAATACCAAACCAACCCTGTTCGAGGTCACATTTCTGAAAGACGGTTTTTGCTATCGGTATGGTTTTGCATACACACGGACAGAAATTGTTGAAGAATGGCTGTTCCGTAAGACCACGAAGCGTTCAAAGGAACAGGTGCTTTTCATCCGGAACAGCGACGGCATTGCCTTCGAGGATGATAAATTTCCTGACGGGGTCGGTTTAGAGTCCAAGCTGAACGGAAACCGCCTGTTTCTCTCCCTTTGTGCACAATTGGGTGGCGATATTTCCAGCCGTGTGATTTCATGGTTTGAGAAAGATTTCCACGTGGTTTCCGGCCTGAACAATCAGGAATACCGCCTGTTTTCCCAGATGCAGTTCCATCAGCACAAGGAAACCAGCCAAAAGGCATTGGATTTCTTCAAAACCCTACAGTTGGGTTTTGAAGAGATTTCAACCTATGAAGAAGAGGTCTCCATTCCGGATGGTTTGCCGAAAGAGTTCCTCCCCCTGTTTACCAAAGAGCTGGCGGGCAAAAAGCGTATAGAGATGGAATCCGTCCACCATTTGTACGACAAGAGCGGCACGGTCTGCGGTTCGGTCCATTTCCCGTTTGACGAAAACGAGTCGTCGGGAACCCGCAAGCTGTTCGACATGTCGGGGCCGATTTTCGACACGTTGGAAAAAGGGACTGTACTCGTGGTGGACGAGTTGGATGCCAAAATGCACCCGCTGATTTCACAGCAAATCATCCGTTTGTTCAACAATCCGGCCACCAATCCCCACAACGCGCAACTGATTTTCACCACGCACGACACGCATCTGTTGTCCACCAAGATGCTCCGCCGCGACCAGATCTGGTTCACCGAGAAGAACCGGTCGGAGCAGACGGACCTGTACTGCCTGACGGACATTGTGCTTCCCGACGGCACGAAACCCCGCAACGACGCCAACTACGAGAAGAATTACATTGCAGGGAGATACGGGGCAGTGCCGTATATTGTTAACGACTAAACCCTTTTGCCATGCACTACGTTGATGTGGCAGTTGACAGGAAGAGACGAAGAGCTAAACAATGAATTGACAAATAAGATTGAAGAATAATAAAATAAAGATATTAAGTTATGGTACCAACATTTGACAAATTTCTATATCCCGTTCTTAATGTGCTAAATGACGGGAAAGAGCATACACTAAAAAGCCTCATGGAGGACATGGCACGTATTTTTTCTTTGTCCGACACTGATGTGGCAGAAAAAGTGTCAAGCGGTTCAGAGACTAAACTTCACAACAGAACCCAGTGGGCAACCACCTATTTAGGTAAGGCTGGTTTGCTACAACGTCCTAAACGAGGCATCAATATGATTACCCCCGAAGGTAAGAGTTTATTAGCTACTGGCATAACCGAAATCACACCAAAGTATCTTGGCGAACATTATCCATCGTTTGCTGTTTTTGCATATGGTCACAAAGATAAGGGTGACCAAGAGAATGTGGCAGTAGATGAACCATCAAAAACACCTTCTGAATTAATGGACGAAGCATTCGGTGAAATCAATGCCTCTCTTGCAAGTGATTTACTCGACCATGTGAAAAGCCAATCTCCAAAATTTTTCGAGCAATTAGTAGTAAAACTTCTTGTTTCCATGGGCTATGGGGGCAGTCTTGATAATGCAGGTGTAGTAACGCAAATTTCGCATGATGACGGCATTGACGGCATCATAAAGGAAGACAAACTTGGTCTTGATAACATTTACATACAGGCCAAACGCTACACGACAGGTTCTGTCCAAAAGCCTGACATTCAAAAATTTATTGGTGCACTCACAGAACAAGGTGCTTCTAAAGGCGTTTTCATTACGACAACAACATTTTCAAATGGAGCTATTGAAACCAGCAAAAAAGCAGCTGGGGTGAAAATCGTTTTGATTGACGGCGATATGCTTACCAAACTTATGATAGAGAACAACATCGGTGTCAGTCTTAAACAATCTTATGAAATCAAAAGGATAGACACGGATTTTTTCAATGAAGAGTAACGTGAGCTGTGTTGCAAAATTATCAACAGGTTAATAGCGTCCTTCCTAGGAGAATGAATTATAGAGAAATAATAATATAAATGAGGAATTAATGGAACAAGAAACCACAATAGAAAAGATAGAGACTTTAGAATCCGAAATCAGAGATTATGCAAATACATTACCCTATTGGGGAAAATATCTTGCCAACCAAATCCTATCCGGTCACGAAGTAACTGATGATAATATAACATCAGCGTACTCTTTTCTTTTAGAAGATTTACACTTAAAAGAAAAATCTGACAGACCAGAAATAACATTGGGAACGCGTTCAATCAATGCGACTGACTACAAATCAAATTTGTTATTTTCTAAATTAGAAAATGTAGAAGGTGTAAATGCTCTTGTGGAAAACCAAACCATTGATTTTTCCAAAAACCTAACTGTTATTTATGGTACAAATGGTTCTGGAAAATCAGGATATGTACGTCTTTTGAAACAAGTTTTCTATTCAAAATCACCAGAAACTATTTTGCCCAATATATATAATGAAGACGAACCTAAACCCATCAATGCAAAATTCACCTTCAAGTCGAATGACAAAGAAATCCCACTATCTTTTTCTGATAAAGACAAGCCTGAGTTCAAGCAATTTGCTGTATTTGATGGGAAAAGTGTTTTGAAACATCTTGAAAACAAAAATGAATTTGAATTCAGACCTGCCGGATTGAATTTTTTTGCTGATTACATTGGGGCAATAAAACGTGTTGAAGAAAAATTAAATGCTGACATTCAAAAAAAACAGTTAGGAAACACAGCAACAGATTTAGCTGATCTGTTTGACAATGATTCAGAAATCAAAGTATTTGTTCGAGGTCTAAATGCAGAGACTACAAGTGATGATTTGCAAAAATACATCCCATTCTCTGATGAAGATAAAGAACGAAAAGAATCTCTTCAGAAGCAATATGATGAACTGTTTTTGGCTTCAAAAGGAAAGGAAAAAGAAATAAGGAAACTTGAGAATCTAAAAATATTGTTATCTCAAAACAAGGAAGCTATTGAGAAATTAAATCTTGCATTTGCGGCAGAAACAATCACAAAATTACAAGCTACAATTACCGATTGCATTTCAAAAGAGTTAGCGGCTAAACAAGAAGGTGTTGACAATTTCAAAACAGATCTAATCCAAGGAATCGGATCTGATGAATGGAAGAACTTTATTCTTTCAGCAGATAAGTTCGCTAAAATGCAAAAAAATGGACAAAGTGTTTATCCAACGGATAGTGACCACTGTTTACTTTGTCACCAACCTCTTTCTGATGATGCACAAAAACTCATTTCAAGCTATTGGGTTTTTATAAAAAGTGTTGCGGAACAAAACGCGAAACAAGCACAAGAGAAACTTGAAAAAGTGAGACGATATTATGAGGGATTAAACTTTGACCTATTTCCTCAGAACAATACACTTACAGATTGGCTGACAGAACAACATCCCGAGGAATTGAAATTATTAAAACAAAAACTCAATGAGCAAAAAAGTCTATCTGAGAATATTCTTTCAGATATTCAAAATAAAACTGTAAATATCAGACAGCCAATCAATGTTGATGTTGAGAGATATAATGCATTAAACGAAGTTATTGATGCAAAACTCAATAATCTACAAAGCGACGAACAAAGTAAAGCATTAGAGACGTTACGAAAGGAAAAGACTTTTCTTGAACATAAAGAAAAGTTTAATATCCATTTTTCAAAGTTCGAAACGTATGTAACTAGCCAGATTTGGATAAAAAAAGCACAAAGAGCAGATTTCGCAAAACATAACGTAACGAACAAGGAAAAGGCATTGTCAAACAAATATTTTAACCAGAAATACATTGATGGATTCAATGATGAATGCATGAAACTAAACGGAAATTTTGGGATTGAGATTAACCATACGGGGTCAGGAGGTAAATCATACAGACAACTAAAACTGAAAGGCAAGAATCCAAATTCAGTTTTAAGTGAAGGTGAACAAAAGGTGATAGCGATAGCAGACTTTCTCGCAGAAATACAATTGTCGGAAATAAATAAAGGGGTTATTTTTGATGACCCAGTCACATCTTTGGATAATGAAAGAAAAAAAATAATTGCAGATAGGTTAGTTTATTATTCTAAAATAAAGCAGGTCATTATTTTTTCTCACGACTTAGTTTTTCTTTATCATCTGAAAAATGCAAGCAAAAAGGGTTTGGCAGGTATAACCAATAGCTTTATTTGCCATACGATAGAAAAAGAAGGAGATTTTTGCGGAAAGATTCTTCTAAATAATAGTCCTACAAATGAAGGACAATACAACGATCCTCAAAAAGCAAAAGAATGGTTAAACAGAAGTCGAACCGTCAGCGGTGAAACACAAATTGATTATATTAAATCTGGTTTTGCTGCACTTAGATCATCATACGAAGCCTTGGCAATATTCACGATTTTAGGGGGTGTTGTACAACGTTTTGACCCACAAATACGCTTCGGAAGACTAAAAGACGTAAAGTATAACAAAGAATTGGCTGAGACCGTAATTGAGAGGCACGGCGAAATTTCTGATTTAATAGAAGGACACTTGGCTTCTGATGAATATGGAGCCACACCAACCACGAATCAATTAGAAAAAATGATTGATGAGTTTATCGAATTAAAAGATAAAATTAAATCATTATGATGCTATTTAAGACACAAAAAATCATACTATTATGACACCACAAAAATTCATACAACTTCTTCGTAAAGAAGTCAGCACATACAAAAGTTTCCTTGAAACCGACAGTCAGGATTGGATTGTCAAGGGATTCATTGATATAGACAAGAATGTTTATACCATAACCAATGACACGAAAGTCGTCTCGAAAATCATCGAGATACTGCTCATCCCAAAATTGGACGCGTTTGCACAGAAAAATGGATTAGAGCTGGAATTGCCCTCAAAACAGAATTTCTATCCTGATTTGACATTCAAAGACAAACAAGGTCATTTGTTCGCTGTCGATTTCAAATCAAGTTATTATGAAGGAGATTCTGTAAATGGTTTGACACTCGGTTCGTATTGGGGATATTTCAGAGAAAGAGATTCTGTTAAAAACATGGACCACACCTATAACTCCTACAGTTCTCATACCGTATTAGGTATGCTATATAAGCAGAGTGTAGTTGATGCAAATGAACGAAATGTATATTCTGTCGATGAATTATCTGCAATCCATTCGGTTATTGAAAACTTTATCTTTTTCGTGCAACTTAAATGGAAAATCGCAAATGATATTCCCGGTAGTGGAAACACCCGCAATATTGGTGGTATAACGAATATTCAGAAACTGATTAAAGGCGAAGGTCCATTCTCGACTTTAGGAGAAGATGTATTTGATGATTATTGGAAAGGTTATTTCAATAAGGTTGATGCCCGTACCGCTGGCATCGGTGAACCCCATTACCACAATCTCGCCACTTACAAGGAGTATCTGAAATCGCAATCTGACAAGTTGAACAAACTAAAATAAGTAGCCATGTCCGTAATTGTCCCGGCAATCAAATCTCAAGGTATAAAGACCAAACTTGTCCCTTGGATTAACGATATAGTCCTTCAATCCGGTCTTAACCTACCCAACACCAATTGGATTGAACCCTTCTTCGGAACAGGTGTTGTTGGATTGAACACTATCGTGGGTGGAAAACGTGTTGTAGGTGATACTAATCCGCATATTATAAACTTTTACAAAGGCATACAATCTGGTGAAATTACACCACAAAATATGCGCAGATATTTGAATCAAGAAGGAGAACTACTTTCTAAGGCAGACGATGACGGTTATGCATATTTTAGAGAAGTGAAAAACAGGTTCAATTCAGAACACAGTTCGTTTGACTTTATCTTTCTTTCACGTGCTGGTTTCAATGGAATGATGCGTTTCAACCGCAAAGGCGAATGGAATATCCCTTTCTGCAAGAAACCTGACAGGTTCGCCCCTGCCTATATCACCAAAATTTGCAATCAAATACAAGAGACAAAAAAAATCCTAAGACGATATGATTGGGAATTTTGTAATCAAGACTTTTTAAAAACGATAGAAAGGGCACATGAAGGTGACTTAATCTATTGTGACCCACCCTATTTTGGCAGATATGTCGATTATTATAATGGTTGGACAGAAAAAGATGAAGATAATCTTTTCAAGGCTTTATCGCAAACACCAGCTCATTTCATATTATCCACTTGGCATCACAATGAGTTCCGTTCAAATGAAATGATTGATAGATATTGGGGTGAATTTAATATTGAAACGCAAGAGCATTTCTATCATGGAGGTGGCCATATTGAGAATCGTCACGCTATGGTTGAAGCTTTGGTGTTTAATTTTGATTTGCAACCATTTGCTGAAGTTCCACAACAGCAACAACAAATGGAATTACAGTTCACGTAATGTTGTTTCTAATGTTAATTGAGGGCACTGTCCCCAAAAGTGACCCCAAAAGTGACCCCAAAAGTGACCCCAAAAGTGACCCCCAAAAATTGACCCCTCAAGCGCGATTGGATATGATTATAGCTTTGGCTAAAGATAATCCGCTGATCACTCGTGAAGAAATCGCCAAAGTCGTTAAAGTTGGCAGAACAACTATATTGAAGGACTTGCGCATTCTTAAAGAGCAATACGGTCTGCGCTACGAGGGTTCCAGCAAAACTGGACAATGGGTAATTGACAAAAAAGACACTCAATAAATAACAACAATCGGAATTCATGAAAGAGGAATGTTTGATATGCAAGGCTCAGCTGGAATATCTGGAAGTCGATGAACTGATGGAGTGTGCCATCTGCCATAAAAAAGAGAATAGCAAGACTCGTTGCGTTAAAGGCCATTATGTCTGCAACGACTGCCATACAGCAGGACTTGACACCATTGTTGGCCTTTGTCTCAAAGCGACATCGAAAGACCCTGTCCATATCATCAAGCAGATGATGGCCTTGCCGTTCTGTCATATACATGGCCCTGAGCATCACGTTATGGTAGGTGCTGCCTTGTTGACAGCCTACAAGAATGCAGGAGGGCAGATAGACCTTCAACAGGCACTCTCCGAAATAATGAATCGTGGAAAGTGTGTGCCGGGCGGGGCTTGCGGCTTCTGGGGTGCTTGCGGTGCAGGAATCAGTTCAGGCATGTTCATCTCCATCATCTCCAAGTCCACACCATTGACAAAGGAACCGTTTGCTTTGTCTCACAAGATGACGGCAAAGTCATTGAGTGAAATTGGCAATATCGGCGGGCCACGTTGCTGTAAGCGCGATTCCTATCTGTCCATTTTGTCTGCCATAGATTTTGTCAAAGAGCATTTCGCTGTGGAAATGGAAAAACCGATTGTGGTATGCGAGCACTCTCAACAGAACAACCAATGTATTGGTAATCGCTGTCCTTTTTATAAGAAACAATAAGATAAATTCCAATTTAAGTGCGAGCCGAGCGCAGGGCAAAGGCGAAGCCAGAAATCGGATAAAATCCAATTCGTAAAAAAAATGATGATTGAGATAAAGAATGCACGGAAAGAACAATCTCCTGACATTGCGCGGCTGATTATGACGGCAATGACCGACGACTGCTGTCTGCATTTTTGCGGAGTGGGGTATGGGCTGGAGGACTTCCGCGGAATGATGACCATGCTCGTGGAGCGTGAAGACTCGCAATATAGTTACCGTAACACGCTGGTGGCTATGGATGGAGAGCGGTTGGTGGGGATTGCCGTCAGTTATGATGGCAGTCGCTTACACGAACTTCGACAGGCTTTCGTAGAAGCCGCAAAAGAACAGATTGGCAAGGATCATTCGGGAATGGACGATGAGACGCAGGCAGGCGAACTCTATCTCGACTCGCTGGCCGTGCTGCCCGACTATCGCCGTCAAGGCATTGCCCGGCGACTGCTGAAAGCCACTAAGGAGAAGGCCCTGCGTATGGGACTGCCCTGTGTGGGATTGCTGGTTGACAAGGGAAATCCGGCTGGCGAGGCGTTTTATGCTTCCGTCGGCTTCCGCTATGTGAACGACAGCTCGTGGGGTGGTCATGCGATGAAACACTTGGTATTGTAAATATTCATTATTCCAGACGATGTGTCGCTTTGAAAACTGAGCAAGAAAATTTTGATTGGGTATGAATATAGAAGAGGTCAGAGAGTACACGTTGTCACTTCCAGGAGTGACCGAAGACCAAGCGTTTGGTGAAGACATCCTTAACTTCCGCTTGGAAGGAAAAATCTTCGTCTGCCTGTGGTTAGGCGGCGGCAGATATGATATGAAGGACGGAGTTTCAAGAATCGCCCTGAAGCTGTCGCCAGAGAGGAATGTCGAACTAAGAGAACAGTTCTCTGCCGTGACACCAGCCTACCATTGGAACAAGACGCACTGGAGCGACGTCTATTACGAAGAAATGGAAGAGGCAATAGTAAAGGGCTTGATTCGAGAGTCGTATCAACTCATTGCATCGAAACTCCCGAAGGCCATTCGGTCAAGGTATTTTTCAGAATCGGATTAATTTAGAAGTGGTAAAATGAAATTAAAAAAAAATAAAGAACAATGACAATACAAGAATTTCGTGACTACATGGCATCGGGTAAGCCTGTCATTGGCGGCTCGGATGTCCACATGATGTTCCATCAGTTGTCTCAGGAGGCATTGAAGATAACGGCTGAGATAAACGGCAGTTATCATTCTCCCGAGGAACTTCACACTTTGCTGGAGCAACTTTGGGGACGTGAAGTGCCCAAGACGGTAGGCATGTTTCCTCCGTTCCATACGGATTGCGGTAAGAACACCATCGTTGGTGAGCGAGTCTTCATCAATATGGGCTGCAAGTTCCAGGATCAGGGTGGCATCACCATCGATGAGGGCGCACTCATTGGCCATAATGTCGTGCTGGCCACCATCAACCACGATCTTGACCCGGCCAAGCGCCAGAGCATGTCGTATGCCCCCATCCATATAGGTAAGAACGTGTGGATAGGAGCCAATTCGACTGTTCTTGCAGGCGTGACCATCGGCGATGGGGCCGTAGTGGCCGCTGGTGCCGTGGTGACGAAGGATGTTGAGCCGAATACGATAGTTGGCGGTGTTCCTGCCAAAGTGATTAAGAAGATAAATATAACAAACAGATAAATCGGAATTTACGCCTCAGTTATGAAAAGATATATAGTATTACTCACAGCCCTTGTCATTAGTCATTTTGCAATGGCTCAGGATTTCAAGCCGATGGAGCATAATGGGCTGCTCTATCAAGAATTGGTTTTCTGTAATGACGTAAAGGGCAAGATTCCTTTGGTCATCTACCTTCATGGCAGACATGCCAGTGGAAACGACAATCAGAAGCAACTGTCTCAGGCTGGTGTCCAAGAGATAGACAAATACCTACGGAAGAACGCTATTCCAGCCTACTTTCTTGTTCCACAATGTCCAGAGGACTATGAGTGGGACGGACGGAACGGCAATTCTGGCTACACAGACAAAGTGGTGGATTTGATAACCTTTTATCTGAAGACAAAAGATATTGATATGAACAGGATTTATATATGCGGCGCATCTATGGGTGCATGTGGCACATGGAAAATCTTGAAGGACAATCCCAAACTATTTGCAGCTGCTTTAATCGCTTCAGGTCAGGCCCAACATGAAAAGCCTTCTGACTATACGGACACCCCTTTATATGTGACTGTAGGCTCGGAAGAAAGGAGTTATAATGCCCTGAAATGGTTAACTACAGAAATCCGCAAAGCAGGAGGAAACGTAAAGTTTGACGTTCTGTTTGGGCAGAAACATCGCAATGCGTGTGACAATGCATTTTCGACAAAAAGAATAAAGTGGCTGTTTTCACAAGTGAGAGATTAGGTAAATTTCAATTTATGGATATGATAAAAAACCGACCTAACCCCAACGAGGCTTTCCCGAATCCCAACATCCCGAGCCTCTGCTTCATCAAGAACGTGGTGAAGAACCCGCGTATCATCATCGGCGACTATACCTATTACGATGATGTGGATGGTGCTGACCAGTTTGAGAAACACGTCACCCATTTCTACGACTTCATTGGCGACCGGCTGATTATAGGCAAGTTCTGTGCCATCGCCAAAGGGGTGGAGTTTGTGATGAATGGCGCCAATCACAGGATGAACGGGGTGACGACTTATCCGTTTTACGTCATCGGCGGCGACTGGGGCCGCGCCATTGCCCCCGTGAAAGATGAATTGCCTCTGAAAGGGGATACCGTTGTAGGCAATGACGTTTGGATTGGTCAGAACGTAACCATTATGCCAGGCGTCCATATCGGCGACGGAGCCATTATCGGGGCAAACTCGGTGGTGGCCTCGGACATTCCTCCCTACGCTGTTGCCGTGGGAAATCCCTGCCGAGTGGCCAAGATGCGTTTTGATGACGAAATCATCGCTTATCTGCTGCAACTGAAATGGTGGGATTGGGACATAGAGAAGATTGAGGCAAATTTCAAAGCCTTGACAAGTGGTGATTTGTCATTAATCAAAGAGATTAAAGATTAGTTTTACATATGGTAATACTGATAACAGGTGCTTCACATACAGGCAAAACGCTTCTTGCACAGCGTATGCTTGAGAAATATAAGTATCCATATCTGTCTATAGATCACTTGAAAATGGGTATGATCCGAAGTGGTAAGACTAATCTTACCCCAGAAGACGATGATGCCCTTACGGATGAGCTTTGGCCGATTGTGCGTGAAATGATAAAGACTGCAATAGAGAATCGTCAGAATCTCATAGTAGAAGGTGGCTATATCCCTTTCAATTGGAGGGGAAGCTTCGATGAACTTTATTTGGGTTCCATCCGCTTTATTTGTCTCGCCTTCTCAGATGAATTCATTGACATTCACTTCGATGAAATAAGAGAACATCGTTCTGATATCGAGGCTCGGCAAGTTGTCGGCAATTGCACCATAGCGAGTCTGAAGGATGACAATAGGAGGTACATCGATGGTTTTAAGACTGCAGGAGAAAAGGTTTTTTTAATAAAAACTGACTATGAACAAATGATACAGTCTATTTTAGACTTATAAATTCCTATTTATAAAATGGATTTGAATAAAATTATATTTCTGATGATGCTTTGCGTCCCGATGTTCGTGGGAGCGCAGACGCTGACTTTCACAGACCACGAGCCGATGGGCAACATGCGGACGCAGGTAACTCGGCAGT
>Ga0247608_10003715_pt1 | contig 17589 bp, 16 predicted proteins | sample 176DNAGHGlowgp2_FD_193490 | JGI IMG/M metagenome (GOLD analysis project Ga0247608, IMG submission 193490) | Sheep rumen microbial communities from Palmerston North, Manawatu-Wanganui, New Zealand - 1766 DNA GHGlow gp2 | ecosystem: Host-associated > Mammals > Digestive system > Stomach > Rumen ... | reverse complement strand
AACTCGCCATCGCCTACCAGTATCTCGTTGATATGGGTCAGCTGCGAGAAATTGTCTTCAACACCCTTGATGACCACCACCGCCTGACGGCCGTGATAGACGGCCAATGCCTGGTCCTCAACGCATTCCGTAGCTACCTCTATCTCTGGCAACAGTCGGATCTGGGTGAGTATCGGGTCGTCGGCAGCTACCGTCTTGCCCTCGGCAGGTATGACCTTCAGCTGTGGGTCGAAGCTCGTGAAGAAGGTGGCCACCAGGTCGTGGAAGCCGTTGAACACGGATAGTGTCACCACCAGCGCCATCGTCGCCACCGCCACCCCAATCACAGAGATGCCGCTGATCACGTTGATGACGTGCGTCGACTTCTTCGAGAACAGGTATCTCCGTGCAATGAAGAATGGAAAATTCATTATTCTTGTTTACAGTTTACAGTTTACGGTTTACAGTTGATTACTTCTATAGATAGAACGGCTTGCCAGCATATCATCTGTAAACTGTAAACCGTCAACTGTAAACAATATCAAACTATTTCTTCAGCAGCTCGTCGATACGTTCGATATAGTCGAGGCTGTCGTCGATGAAGAAGCGCAGCTCTGGCACGATGCGCAGCTGGTTTCTCACCTTCGTGCCCAACTCATACCTGATGGCCTTCACGTTGGCGTTGATGTTCGCCAGGATCTCCTCTCCCTTCTCCGAGGGGAAGATACTGAGGTAGGCCGTGCAGACGCTCAGGTCTGGTGAAATCTTGGTTCTTGTCACGCTGACCATCGTACCGTGGGTGGCACGGGTCTGTTGTTGGAAAATCAGCGACAGCTCCTTCTGAAGAAGCCTTGCTATCTTGTTTTGTCTTGTCTCTTGCATATTCTTTTCTTTTTTTTTGTTTACAGTTTACAGTTTACGGTTTACAGCTGATTACTTCTATAGTGTACATATGATTCGTGGATGAGCCAAGCTGCAGCACCGAGTCCTTCTATTGGCAGAATGGCTTTGCCGGGTAATCATCTGTAAACTGTAAACCGTCAACTGTAAACAATAAATATCCATCACTTCTTACGTATAATGGTCAGTCCGTCGCGTAGCGGCAGGATCACCTTTTCCACTCTCCTGTCCTGGGCTACGAGGTCGTTGAACCTCCTGATGCCCTGTGTCTGGTGGTCGTGGTCGTAGGCAGCGTCTGTCACATGACCGTCCCAGAGCGTATTGTCGGCGAGGATGAAACCTCCAGGCCTCATTATCTGCAGCACCGTCTCGTAGCACTCACAGTAGTTCCTCTTGTCACCGTCGATGAAAGCCATGTCGAACGTGATGCCCAGCTTCGGAGCCTCTGCCAGCGCGTCGCCGATGATGAACTCTATCTTGTCTGCCACGTCAGAGCCTTCTATCCATCCACGCGTGAAATCCTCCATCTCATCGTTGATTTCGAAGGTGTAGAGCCGTCCGTCATCAGGCAGTCCCTCTGCCATCGAGATGGCGCTATAGCCGCTGAATGTCCCCACCTCGAGGATGTTCTTGGGTCTTATCATCTCCACCAGCATTTTCAGCAGCCGTCCCTGCAGGTGTCCGCTGGCCATCCTTCCGTGGATCGTGTGAATGTTCGTCGCCCGCCACAGCCTGTACAGATACTCCGGCTCCGTCTCCGAATGCCTCAGGACATACTCCTCCAGCTCACTTGTCATTTCTCACTCCACACTCCACACTCCTCACTTCTCACTCCACGAATCTGCGAGAGCAGCGACACCCAGCTCATAACTCTTCAGACCGAAGCCACAAATCACGCCCTTGCACGCTGCTGAAATCATCGACTTGTGACGGAACTCCTCCCTTTGGTGTACGTTTGAGATATGCACCTCTACCACAGGGCACTTCAGGCTTCGGATGCAGTCGTGCAGCGCCACGCTGGTATGTGTGTAGGCCCCAGCGTTGAGCACGATGCCGTCGTAGCCGCCGAAGAAGCCCGTTTCCTGCATCTTGTTGATGAGCTCGCCCTCCACGTTGCTCTGGTAGTAGTCTATCTGCACGTCAGGGAACCGCTTGCGCAGCTCAGGCAGGTAGTTCTCGAACGACTCGTTGCCGTAGATGCCTGGCTCCCGCTGCCCCAGCAGGTTCAGGTTTGGCCCGTTGATAATCTGTATCTTCATTTCTTTTTCTCTTTATCTGTGTAACTGTGGCACTTATTTGGCTGCAAAATTACAAATAAGTCGGAAGAATACCAAATATTATTTGGTTTTTCTCTTTCCTGCCCTAAGCGTCTTGGACTTTCCTTACTTGAAAGTCGGACTTTCCTGCCTTGAAACTCCGACTTTCAAGTAAGGAAACTCTCCGTTTCCAGAGAGAGTCTTGAAGTCACACGCAGAGACGCAGGGACGCAGGGACATTTGCTATTTTCACATAACGGAGGGAACATACGGTTCCAGGAACGTTGTGCAATCCAAATAATTGGCGAATCAGCCAAATAAATAGTGGTATTTGTGAATCTGAATGGAATTATACGATTATTTTCTTGCAGTTTTGATTGAAATTTTGTATCTTTGCCAGCGTATTACGTATTCGATTGTATAATGAAATAAAAGGAATGAGTAATAATTGCAGTATCTCAAAAAAGTGGGTCGGAGAGCCCCTTGACCCAAGAACAAAGACGTTACAATGATATGGCGAACGAAATAGAGAAAAGGAATGAGGCTTTCCTGACTGATTCGATGAAGGGCATTTTGCTCTTTTTACTTATGATGCCGCTGGCTACAGTGAGCCAGGCGCAGACAGAAGAGTTTACAATCTCGACACTGAACGTCGACGGTCTGCCGACGACGCTCCTGTTCATTCCCATCAATATCGGTGGACCTGGTGAGAAATGGACGCCCAAGATCAGCGAATATCTGGCTGGTAAGGCTTACGACCTCGTAGCCGTGCAGGAGAATTTCAGCTATCACAAAGAACTCTGTTCGAAACTGGACGGCGACTACCTTCACGATGCATGGAATGGTCCGATGACTATCGACAAGCTGGGCTCCGTAGACAAAAGCCGCATGCCTTTCGACGGGCTGAACCTGTTCTGGCGCAAGGGTATCACGGGCCAGCGTACGGACAGCGTGAAGTGGGAGCGCAGTTGTGGTGGGCTGCTGGATCATTGCAGCGATTCGCTGGCCACAAAGGGGTTTCGACGGTATGAGCTCACACTGAAGGGTGGGGCAGAGCTGGTGGTTTATGACCTCCATGCCGATGCTACCAGCAAGTCTGAAGAACTGACGGGCAAAGACTTGCCAGACCGTCAAGCCCGCTACCATGAGATGGTGCAGCTGCGCAGCCATATTCTGGACCGCCTCGACAAGCGTCCGGTTATCGTGCTGGGTGATTTCAACTGCTATTATTCGCGCGACACCTTGAAGGCACAGTTCATCGACTATATCACCAACACTGGTCGTGCAACGGTGGGCGACGCTATGGTTCAGTTGGAGTTGGGTGGCGTATTCCCAGAGATGAAGAGCACCGAGGGGCTGCCCACGATGAAGGACGAAGACGGCAAAAGGGTCTACGTATGGACAGAGGATGAGGTGTTGGATAAAATCATCTATATCAACCCCGTGGATGGTGGCGTCCTGACGCCGTTGGAATATGGCGTCGACAAGGAGGGCTACGTGCGTGATGACGGTTCGGCCTTGGGCGACCATTGGCCCGTGATGGCTAAATTCAGCATCTCGCAGACGCCAACGGCTATCCGCAGCATCACCACGACGGCTTCAGGCGATAAAGGCTGGTATGACCTCAGTGGTCGCCGTCTCGAAGCCAGACCAGCCACGAAGGGTGTTTATGTTCATCAAGATAAGAAAATCGTCGTAAGATAATGTCTATGCAGGCTGTTGAACAGGAGATGGTGAGGCGATACGTGCGGTATCTGAAGCTGCAGCGGAACATGTCGGGCAATACGCTCGACGCTTATCAGCGCGACCTGCGGAAGCTGCTCGACTATCTGGAAAGGGAGGGCAAGGATCCGAGAGAGGTGCAGCTGGAGGATCTGGAACATTTCTCGGCAGGATTGCACGATATCGGGATCCATGCACGGAGCCAGTGCAGAATCCTGAGTGGGGTGAGGAGCTTCTTCCGATTCCTGCAGCTCGACGGCTATCGTGATGACGACCCCTCGGAGTTGTTGGAATCGCCACAGCTTGGACAGCACCTGCCTGAGGTGCTGACGACGGAAGAGGTGGATCGTTTGGAGGCGAGCATCGACCTCTCGAAGTGGGAGGGGCACAGGAACAGGGCCATCATCGAGGTGCTCTTCTCCTGCGGATTGCGAGTGAGCGAGCTGGTGAACCTGAAGTTGTCGAACCTTTATCTGGATGAGCAGTTCGTCCGTGTGCTGGGCAAGGGCTCGAAGGAACGGCTGGTGCCTATCTCGAAGCGCGCCATCCAGGAACTCGGATACTGGTTTGACGACCGTCAGCACATGACGATCAAGCCAGGTGAGGAGGACTACGTGTTCCTGAATCGTCGAGGGGCGCATCTGACACGAGTGATGATCCTCATCATGATCAAGCGGCAGGCGGAAGAGGCTGGCATCAAGAAGACCATCTCGCCCCACACACTGCGCCATTCGTTTGCGACGGCCCTGCTCGAGGGTGGTGCAGACCTGCGTGTCATACAGGTGCTGCTGGGCCATGAGAGTATCGGAACTACGGAGATCTATACCCACGTCGACACGTCGATGCTGCGGAAGGAGATACTGGAGCACCATCCGAGAAATATGAGGAAGTGATTTTGTTTACGGTTTACAGTTTACAGATGATTACATTTGAGGGAAATAGGGTGGCTTGCTAGGTTATCAACTGTAAACTGTAAACCGTAAACTGTAAACAATCGATAAAAACTTGTAGTTTTTAGAATACTTCTGCGTCAAATACATAAAAAAGGTGTAACTTTGCACCCATATTTTCAATAACCAAACTTATGAAGATGAAAAAACTTTTTCTTAGCCTCCTGCTGGTGCTGACCAGTAGTGTTGCGTTGTTGGCACAAGAAATGCCGGCAATTCCCGTCGATCCCGATATACGTATCGGCAAACTCGACAACGGACTGACTTATTACATCCGTCACAACAATTGGCCCGAGCAGCGGGCTGAGTTTTACATTGCCCAGCGTGTGGGTTCCATCCAAGAGAACGACGACCAGCGAGGACTGGCCCACTTCCTGGAGCACATGGCCTTCAACGGTTCGAAGCACTTCAAGGGCAACGATCTGCTGCGCTGGTGTGAGAGTGTGGGTATCCAGTTCGGTGGTGACCTGAACGCCTATACCAGCATCGACGAGACGGTATATAATATTAGTAATGTACCCACGACGCGCGAGGGTATTATCGACTCTTGTCTGCTCATCCTCTATGACTGGGCCGACGGTCTGCTGCTGGAGCAGGAGGAGATAGAGAAGGAGCGTGGCGTGATCCACGAGGAGTGGCGCCTGCGTACTTCTGCCCAGATGCGTATGCTGGAGCGCGACCTCCCAAAGCTCTACCCAGGCTCGAAATACGGCTACCGCATGCCCATCGGACTGATGGAGATCATCGACAACTTCGAGCGTCCGTTCCTGCAGTCGTACTATGAGAAGTGGTACCGTCCAGACAATCAGGGCCTCATCATTGTTGGCGACGTGGACGTCGACCAGATAGAAAAGAAGATCAAGGACCTGTTCTCGCCCATTGTGCTGCCCGAGAACCGTGCCTTGGTGACGAAAGAGCCTGTGCCCGACAATGCGGAAGCCATCTACGTGATCGACAAGGACAAGGAGCAGCGCACCAACGAGGTGTGGATGATGATGAAGCAAGAGGCCTTCCCCGACTCGCTGAAGGGTACGATGGCCTACTTGCTGGCCGACTATATGAAGGATGCTGCCATCAGCATGCTGAACGACCGTCTGAAGGAGTATGCAGAGAAGCCCGAGAGCCCGTTCTTGAGCTCGTCAGCCTCTTATGGCAGATATATTCTCTCGCGCACAAAGGATGCCTTTGAGCTCGACGTAAATCCGAAGGACGGACAGATAGAGGCTGCAGTCACCACCGCTCTCACTGAGGCCCGTCGTGCTGCGGAGTTCGGATTCACTCCTACGGAGTATAGCCGTTTCAAGCAGAACTATACCAGTCAGATAGAGAAACGCTACTCAAATAAGGACAAGCGCTACAACAGCCAGTTTGTGAACCAGTGTGTCCAGAACTTCCTGAACAACGAGCCCCTTCCCAGCATCGACTATACTTATGCTACGATGAAGCAGCTCGTACCGATGATTCCCGTCGATGCCATCAACGCCATGATCAAGGAGTTCGTGCTCCCCAACGACTCCAACTTTGTGGTGTTCAGTATCAATACCGAGAAAGATGGTGCCACCTACCCCACGGAGGAGAGCCTGAAGACGGCTGTCGCCAATGCCCGCAGTGCACAGATTGAGGCTTATGTGGACAATGTGAAGGACGAACCGCTGATGACCACTCTGCCTCAGAAGGGCTCAATCGTGAAGGAAGAGAAGAACGACCTCTTCGGCTATACGGAGCTGACACTCTCGAACGGTGCGAAGGTGGTGCTGAAGCAGACTGATCTGAAGAAAGACGAGGTGGTGCTGCGTGGAGAAGGCTTCGGAGGATCTGCCCTCTATGGTGAGAAGGACTTCGCCAACATCAAGATGTTCAACGATGTGATTGAGGCCAGTGGTCTCGGCAACTTCTCGCACACCGAGCTGGAGAAAGCCCTCGCAGGAAAGATTGCCAGCGCATCGCTTATCCTGAGTCCGAACCGTGTGAATGTCAATGGCAGCTCTACACCGAAGGATGTGGAAACCATGCTGCAGCTGGCATACCTCTACTTTAACAATATCGCCAAGGACCAGAAATCGTACGACAACCTGATGCAGACCACAGAGCTGAATCTGAAAAACCGTCTGCTGCAGCCTGAGGCTGTGCTCCAGGATTCACTGACAGCCACGCTGACCTGCAACAATCCGCGCAACAAGACTTTGAAGACAGAAGACTTGGCACTGGTGGGTTATGACCGCATACTCGAAATGGCCAAGGAGCAGACTGCCAACGCTGCAGCCTTCACCTTCACCATCATCGGCAACTATGACGAGCAGGCCATCCGTCCGCTGATTGAAACCTATCTCGCCTCACTGCCTGCACAGAAGGAAGTGGTCAAGAGTCCGAATGTATCTACTGATTTCAAGGGTGTTGTCGTCAACAACTTCAAGCAGAAGGGTGAAACACCAAAGGCCTATGCCGTGATGATGTGGTATTCGAAAGACATCCCCCTCACAGCTGAGAACGACGTCAAGATGGATATGATATCGCAGATCCTTGATATGGAGTATCTGAAGAAGATCCGTGAGGATGCCAGTGCCGCCTATACTGTGCAGTCCATGTCTGGTATCGAAAGAAATGACTTTGAGACTACAGCCCAGATTCTTGCCGTCTGTCCGATGAAGCCTGAGAAGGCTGATATCGCTATCACGATTCTGCGCGACGAGGTGTCAGCTCTGGCCAAGACCTGCGATGCCGACAAGTTGCAGAAGGTGAAGGAGTATATGCTGAAGAGCCACGGTGACCAACTGAAGAGGAACGGCTACTGGCTGACTATCATCAACTTGTGGCGCAAGTGGGGTATCGACTTCCACACCGACTACGAGAAACTGGTGAACGCTCAGACTCCTGAGAGCATCAGCGCATTCGCAGCTGAAGTGCTGAAGGCTGGCAACCGCGCGGAGGTTATCATGCTACCTGCAGAAGAGTAGTCTGCTGTTTACAGTTTATAGTTTATAGTTTATAGAATGAGTTATTTGTTTTCATCAGAATCAGTATCTGAAGGTCATCCCGATAAAGTGGCCGATCAGATATCTGATGCAATATTAGACCAGTTTCTGGCATACGACTCGAAGGCGCGCTGCGCCATCGAGTCGTTTGTCACCACTGGACAGGTAGTCATCATGGGCGAGGTGAGTAGCGAAGTGTATATCGACCTGCAGACCATCGCCCGCAACACCATCAAGCGCATTGGTTACACAAAGGCAGAGTACCAGTTCGACGGAAATTCGTGCGGTATCCTCAGTGCCATCCACGAGCAGAGTGCCGACATCAATCGTGGTGTCGACAATGGCAACGAGGAAGAGCAGGGTGCAGGCGACCAGGGTATGATGTTCGGCTATGCCACGAACGAGACAGAGAGCTACATGCCTGTGTCACTCGATTTGGCACACCTCATCATGCGCACGCTTGCTGATATCCGCAAGGAAGGGAAGGAGATGACCTACCTGCGTCCCGATGCCAAGAGTCAGGTGACAGTCCAGTATAGTGATCAGGGTATCCCCGAGCGTATCGACACCATCGTCGTCAGTACCCAGCATGACGAGTTCGACGAGGACGAGAAGATGCTGGCAAAGATCAAAGACGATGTCATCAATATCCTTATCCCCCGTGTGAAGCAACAGATTCATAGTCAGAAGGTGCTCGACCTCTTCGGACTTGACATCAAGTACTATGTGAATCCCACTGGCAAGTTTGTTATCGGAGGGCCTCACGGCGACACAGGACTGACAGGACGCAAGATTATCGTCGATACCTATGGCGGCAAGGGCGCCCACGGTGGAGGTGCGTTCTCTGGCAAGGACTCGTCGAAGGTGGACCGTTCGGCAGCTTATGCAGCACGTCATATCGCAAAGAATATGGTGGCCGCAGGTGTGGCCGACGAGATGCTTGTACAGGTTAGTTATGCCATCGGGGTGGCACATCCGATGAACATTTATGTCAATACCTATGGCCGTAGCCGTGTGCAGATGAGCGACGCAGAAATAGCCAAGAAGATAGAAAAACTGTTCGATCTTAGGCCCAAAGCCATCGAAAGAGCCCTGAAACTGCGCCAGCCTATGTATAGTGAGACGGCTGCATATGGACACATGGGGCGCAAGTGTGAAGTCGTGAAGAAGACTTTCACCAGTCATTATCATGAAACTAAGAATATCGACGTAGAGTTGTTCACCTGGGAGAAACTCGACCGTGTGGAGGATATCCGCAAGGAGTTTGGTATCTGATGCAGGACTCGATATTTATAGAACCACCTGGCGGCATCGTCTCCATCGACTTGGTACCCCAGAAATCGGCAAGACCGCAGACACCCTATCAGGTGCTGCGGTTATTGCCCAAAGATGCTACGCCTGCCCAACAGGACTCTGCCATCCAGGCATGGTTCTCACCTGACGAAATCCATTACAGCGAGCGCCCTGATACGCTTCACCTGCCTGGGGAGGGTATTCCGCGTGACCTGAAAGAGGTGAATCTCCCACAGTATTATCGTGAGAACTTCTTTTCTAACGACACGCTGTTCCATTCCGAACATGGTGGTGGGCGCTATGGGGTGGCAGGTGATCCTGTTCCGGAAATACTGAGCAATGACAGTATGATTACTGGTATTCTCATCCTCTTCTTCCTGATCATCACCTTTTCTTTCTCCAGAATTTCCGGATTCTTCTTGCGGCAGGTGAAGGACTTCTTCTATATCCAGAAAGGTGAGCATAGCATGTCTGAGACTGGTAACGAAATCAAGATACAACTGATTGTCACCGCTATCACCAGCCTGACGTGCGCCATGCTTTACTATCTGTATGTCATCAATACGGTTAATAACACTTTCGTTTTTTCTTCGGAATATACACTGTTGGGAATCTTCTCCCTTATCATGGTTGGTTACTTTTTGGTGAAAATCTTGCTATACACCATTGTCAACACCGTGATGTTTAGCGGCACTCAAAATAGAAAATTCCTTACATCATATATATTCATTTCCTCGGTGGAAGGGGTGCTGCTCTTTCCTGCCTTGTTGCTGCAGGCCTACTTCCAGTTTTCGATACAAAATGTCGCTTATTACTGCTTTGGGGTGGTGATTTTTATCAAAATACTTACAATTTATAAATCTTATGTCATCTTTTTCCGCCAAAAAGCTCTTTATGTGCAAAATATTTTGTACTTTTGCGCCCTTGAAATGGTGCCGTTGCTTTCACTTTGGGGTGGATTGGCGGTTATCGTGAATCAGGTAAGAGTAATTTTTTAAGACAAGATGATAAAGAAGATTTTAGTATCGCAGCCAAAGCCAACGAATGACAAGTCGCCTTATTTCGATATTGCCAACAGGTTTGGCATTGAACTGGTGTTCAGACCGTTCATAAAGGTTGAGAGTATCTCGTCTAGGGATTTTCGTGCACAAAAAGTAAGTATTCTTGATCATACGGCTGTTGTGTTCACCTCAAGACATGCCATCGATCATTTCTTTAATATGGCGAAGGAACTGAGGATCAACATCCCGGAAGACATGAAATACTTCTGCGTGACGGAGACCATTGCCTTGTATATTCAGAAGTATGTGCAGTATCGCAAGCGCAAGGTGTTCTTTGGTGAGACTGGCCGTATCGATGACCTGATTCCTGCTATGGTGAAGCACAAGAATGAAAAGTATCTTGTGCCCATGAGCGATGTGCATAATGATAGCATTGCCAATCTTTTGGAGTCGAAGAAGCTGAACCATAGAGAGTGTGTGATGTATAAGACAGTCAGCAATGATTTTACCCCAGAGGAAATCAAAACCTTTGACTATGATATGCTGATTTTCTTCAGCCCTTCGGGTATTGAGTCGCTGACGAAGAATTTCCCTGATTTCAAACAGGATGAGATTGCCATTGCGACCTTCGGCCCAGCAACAGCCAAAGCAGCCAAGGAAGCTGGTCTCAGACTCGATATTGAGGCTCCGTCGGAGAAATATCCATCGATGACGGGAGCACTTCTGCATTATCTGGTAGAGAATCAAGGCTAATCACAATGACGGCACTGGCTCCTACATTCAGGAAGCAGGAGCGCATGGTCAGCAAACTGCTGATAGAGGCACTCTTCAATGGAAGTAACAGCCATTCTGTTTCAGCCTTTCCGCTAAAAGCGGTCTATCAGACGATGGAACGTCGTGAAGACGGAGTGCCGGCACAAATCCTCATCAGTGTCCCTAAGAAACGTTTCAAGCATGCAGTAGACCGTAATAGGGTGAAGCGGCAGTTACGTGAGGCTTACCGTCGTCATAAGCAGTTGATATGGGACAGCCTGCCCGTCGAGAAGCAGATGCTCGTGGGGTTTATCTGGCTTTCAGACAAGCATTATCCTACCAAGGAGGTGGAACAACGGGTTGTCAGAATACTCCAGAACATAGCAAGAGGTGGAAAAGCGAAAAAGTGATCTGGTGAAGTGGATATCTCATATATTGTCTTGGCTGCTGGTATTGCCCATCCGCTTTTACCAGATATGCATCTCTCCGCTATTGGGACCCTCCTGTCGGTTTACACCGACATGTAGTGAATATGCCAGGCAGGCAATCTTGAAGCATGGTCCCATCAAGGGTCTTGGATTGGCTATTTGGAGGATTCTAAGATGTAATCCATGGGGAGGCAGTGGTTATGACCCTGTGCCGTAGAGGAATTTGTTTACAGTTGACAGATGATATGCAGGCAAGCCGTTCTGACGATAAAAGTAATCAACTGTAAACCGTAAACTGTAAACAGTAAACAAATAATATATATATAAGGTATGAAGAACTTTATTGAAGAGCTGAAATGGCGCGGTATGCTGGCACAGATGATGCCTGGCACCGAGGAACTCCTACAGAAGGAGATGGTAACGGCTTACTTGGGCACTGACCCCACAGCCGACTCTCTGCATATTGGGCACCTTTGTGGTATAATGATGCTGCGTCATCTGCAGCGTTGTGGCCACCGTCCCGTCATCCTCGTCGGAGGTGCCACGGGTATGATTGGCGACCCTTCGGGTAAGAGCCAGGAGCGTAATCTGCTTAATAATGAGACGCTATATCACAATCAGGAGTGCATCAAGAAGCAGGTGGCAAAGTTTCTTGACTTTGAGTCGAAGGAGGCCAACGCCGCTATCATGGTCAATAACTATGACTGGATGAAAGACTTCACATTCCTCGATTTCGCCCGTGAGGTGGGCAAGCATATCACTGTGAACTATATGATGGCCAAGGAGAGCGTACAGCAGCGTCTGAACGGAACAGCCCGTGACGGTCTGAGCTTTACGGAGTTCACCTATCAGTTATTGCAGGGCTATGACTTCCTCTATCTCTACCAGCATTATGGTGTGAAGCTTCAGTTGGGTGGCAACGATCAGTGGGGTAACATGACCACAGGTACGGAGCTCATCCGTCGTACCCTTGGCAATGAGGTGGAGACCTTTGCCCTGACCTGTCCGCTTATCACCAAGAGCGATGGTAAGAAGTTCGGTAAGACCGAGAGTGGTAACATTTGGCTTGACCGCAATCGTACGACACCCTACCGCTTCTATCAGTTCTGGTTGAATGTAAGTGATGAGGATGCAGAGCGCTATATCAAGATCTTCACTTCTCTCGACAAGGAAACGATTGATGCCCTCGTCGAAGAGCACAAGCAGGATCCTGGCCGTCGCGTTCTCCAGAAACGTCTCGCGGAGGAGGTTACTGTGATGGTTCATTCTCAGGAAGATCTGGAAATGGCCATCGAGGCATCGAATATCCTCTTTGGCAAATCGACGAAGGAAGCCCTCGAGAAACTCGACGAACAGACTTTCCTCGATGTCTTCGATGGTGTGGAGAAGCATGAGATATCCCGTGACCAGCTGGGGCAACCTGCTATCGAGTTGTTCACGACTGTAGCCCCCGTATTCCCTTCAAAGGGTGAGATGCGTAAGATGGTGCAAGGTGGTGGCGTCTCTCTGAACAAGGAGAAACTTACCGATCAGAACCGTGCCGTTACGTCCGAAGATCTCATCGATGGCAAGTATCTTTTGGCCCAAAAAGGCAAAAAGAACTACTATCTGCTCATTGTTAAATAAGAAAGATAAGTGAAAATTTGGTGGAATGCTAAATTTTCACTACCTTTGCAGCCGCAATTGGACGATGGTGTAATGGTAACACTACAGGTTTTGGTTCTGTCATTCCCGGTTCGAATCCGAGTCGTCCAACAAAAGGCACGTTAGATATGGGTTATCCGCTGTCAAAAATGACAGCGGATAATTTGTATCTGTTAAGTGTTTCTGGATGGAGCGAAAAGGATTACGGTCTTTTTTATCATTTTTAAGTTTTCAATTTTTGTCATCCGTATATTATTTTGTATCTTTGCACGCAGCTAATCAAACAAAGGAATGAATACAAACTACGAAATCAGATACGCAGTCCATCCTGAAGACTTAAGACATTACGACACAACCCGTCTGCGCCGTAACTTTTTGATAGAGCGCATATTTGCCTCTGACGAGGTGAACATGGTCTATTCGATGTACGATCGCATGATCGTCGGGGGGGCCATGCCTGTCAATGAAACTCTGAAGCTTGAGGCTATTGACCCACTGAAAGCTCGCTTTTTCACGGATCGGCGCGAGATAGGTGTCTTTAACGTAGGCGGAAAGGGTTCTGTCAGGGTGGGGGATGATGTGTTTGAATTGGATTTCAAGGAAGCCTTGTATATAGGAAGAGGTGAACGCGAGGTCTCCTTCAGCAGTATAGATTCGCAACAGCCTGCCAGATTTTATTTCAACTCTGCCACAGCCCACATGACTTATCCCTGCCGGAAGGTTACCAGACAAGATGCCATCGTGGCTCACATGGGGAGTCTTGATATGTCGAATGAACGTAATATCAACAAGATGCTTGTCAATCAGGTGTTGCCTACCTGTCAGCTGCAGATGGGTATGACAGAATTGGCAACGGGATCAGTCTGGAATACGATGCCTGCCCATGTCCATTCCCGTCGCATGGAGGCCTACTTCTATTTTGAGTTGCCGGATGATCAGGCAGCCTGTCATTTCATGGGCGAGCCGCAGGAGACACGCCACATTTGGCTCCACAATGAGCAGGCCGTGCTTTCGCCTGAATGGAGCATCCACAGTGCTGCTGCCACGCACAACTATACTTTTATATGGGGAATGGGTGGTGAGAACCTGGACTATGGTGATCAGGACTTTTCAAAAATTACTGATTTAAAATAAACTTCTAAAACAAACAGAATTATGGCAAATTTATTTTCATTGGAAGGTAAGAACGCTTGGATTACTGGCGCCTCTTACGGTATTGGTTTCAACATTGCAAAGGCTTTTGTAGCTGCAGGTATTAAGAACATTATCTTCAACGACATCAACGAAGCTGCTCTCGAGCGCGGATTGGCAAACTACAAGGAGGCTGGCATCGAGAACGTAAAGGGCTATGTGTGCGACGTGACAAAGGAAGACGACGTGAAGGCTCTCGTAGAGAAGATCCACCAGGAGGTAGGTCAGATCGACATCCTCGTAAACAATGCCGGCATCATCAAGCGCATCCCCATGCACGAGATGAAGCGCGCTGAGTTCCAGCAGGTCATCGACATCGACCTCGTCGGTCCGTTTATCGTCAGCTCAGCCGTCATTCCCGAGATGATGGAGCGCCGCGAAGGTAAGATCATCAACATCTGCTCAATGATGTCGGAACTGGGCCGCGAGACCGTCAGTGCCTACGCAGCAGCCAAGGGTGGCCTGAAGATGCTGACCCGTAATATCTGCTCAGAGTATGGTGAGTACAACATCCAGTGTAACGGTATCGGCCCGGGCTACATCGCTACCCCGCAGACCGCTCCGCTCCGTGAGCGTCAGCCAGACGGCAGCCGCCACCCGTTCGACAGCTTCATCTGCGCCAAGACACCTGCAGGACGATGGCTCGATCCTTCAGAGCTGGGCGGTCCCGCTGTGTTCCTCGCATCACATGCTTCTGACGCAGTCAACGGACATATCCTCTATGTTGACGGCGGTATCCTCGCCTACATCGGCAAGCAGCCTAAGTGATTCCTACTCGCTTTGGAAAATATTAATCTAGTACCTGTGAATATTTGGTTACTTTTGTGCATAAGTAGCCAAATATTCACAGGTGCTAGATTTTTATAAACAGTATTCAGATGACAAAATTACATCTATTTATAATTTTCTTTGCCATTCTGATGCTTACAGGGTGTGAGAAACGGCAGGCAAATAGAGATGCACTCCAACAGGTCGAGGAGTTAATCAACTATAATCCCCGTTCCGCCCAACGATTACTCGATAGCCTTAGACAACACGAAACCGACTCTAACAGCTACCTCCACATGAAATACCGCTTGATGTCTTTATACGCAATCAACAAGTTAGACACCTGCTTCCTAGCCATAGCTGAGGCTCAAGAGTTGACCGACTATTTCAGTACCCATGGAACCTCGAACGAGCAAATGCTCTCCAACTATCTCTTGGGGCGCACTTATGCCGACAACCATGAAGCTCCCAAAGCTCTCCATTATTATCATTTAGCAGCAGAAAGAGCTGACACGATGTCACCTGACTGCGATTACCGTCTGTTAAGTAGAGTCTATGGGCAAATGGGCACTATTTTCTACAATCAAAACCTAATGGAGCAAAGTATCGCATGTGATGACAAGTCAATTGAATATGCTTGGAGAGGAAAGGATACCTTAAATGCATTATTGAGCATGGCTGGGAATATAGTTGCATATAAGAAACTACAAAAGACAGATGAAGCTATCAGAACATTCAATCAGGTTTCCACTTTATTAAGGCAAAATGGATATGAGAGTCTGGCCGCTGCTGTCGCATTCCCAATAATAAGGGATTTAATAGATAATGGTAACATAAAAGCCGCGAAAAAATACCTATATGACTATGAAACCAAATCTGGATATTTTGATTCAAATCACAACATAGAGAAAGGACGCGAAGTATACTATTACACAAAAGGATATTATTACCTTTCAATAGGAGAACTCGATTCTGCCGAATTCTTTTTCCGAAAAGAACTATACACCGGCAAAGATTTCAATAACCAAAATGCAGGAGCTATAGGGCTAGCCCGCCTATTCCAAAAGAAAAACATGCCCGACTCCGCTGCAAAATATGCTCTATACGGCTATGCGATGAATGATTCTGCCTATACACAAAAAGCTACGAAAGAGGTTGAGCAAACGCAAGCGATGTATGATTACACTCATAACCAGGAAATTGCGCAACAGGAAAGAGACAAAAGGGCAAGTGCTGAGCAAAAAAGCAAAACGATGGAAATCCTTTGCATTATCCTTTGTGTAATTGCGGCTATCACCCTATACTATTTTAAAAGAAAACGTAAAGCAGAACACGCCCTGTATAACAATAGTATTTCCAAATTAGCAATAGCCCAAAATGAACTCAACATGCTGAGATCGCATACCGAAACGTATGAACGATTACTTAATAAAACTCAAGCAGCCAATTATCTTTTACGTTCCCACGAACAGGACTTAATTCAAATTATTAAGGCTAAAGAAAAGGAGGTAATCAAATTGAATGAAGATGTAGAGTCATATAAGGAAAAGATACATCTAAAAAACGTAAATGCTGAAGCAAAGTTGGAGGAAGAAAATGCTTATCAGAATTTAAAGAAAAAGGCGGCAAAAGCAAAAACCGTTTCTGATGAAGAATGGCAAGAAATTATCGCTATGGTCATCAAGATACAGCCGAATTATTACAGATTTATCTCTTCTAATAAGTACAAATTAAATGATAAGGAATTTAAAACATGCCTCTTGATTCGACTCCTTTTCATCCCCAAGGAAATATCTTCCCTACTTGGCCTTTCACAGCCATCTATCACAAAGATAAGGAACAATCTTATGAAAAAATTGTTTGGCCAAGATGGAAATTCTAAGGAATTAGACAAAAAATTAAAAGAATTATTATAAATTAAGCCGGTAGTGAAGAAATTTTGATTATCAAAACGACAACCTAACTTACAGATTATCAAAATATTCATTTAAGGGTAAATTATAGGTAAATTCTTAGAAGAACGTTTTTAGATATGTTTCTCTTGAATGTTGTAACTTTGCCGACACTTTCGATCGTCAGTACAACATTATTATGATTATTCCCGTTAATAGCGGGACAAGTTAAACATTTCAAAAACATTAATTCGTCCAAGACAATGGGACAGTAAAGAAATTATCTATGAGAAAAGTGTTATTATGTATTTCATGCCTCCTTGTATGGGGCATTAGTTGTAGTTATGCTTTAGTGGAGATGCCCATGCATGGTAAAGACATTGATGACCAGCCTGCAATGCCACAAGTCGGCAAGTCTCCCATGCATATGCCCGTCACCTATAAAGATGACAACACTCTTTTTATTTAAGGAAATAAAGAATTTAGAAAATGAATAGGATTTTGTATAAACTGGCATTCATGATATGTTTCACAGTCTCATGCTGGTCATGCGTGAATGATGGCGATTTCATACAGGAAGGTATTTTAAGAGTAAGTTTTAAAAATAGTACTATAGTGGGAAGCCAAACTGACGTCCTAATAGAAATAATGGATGTTGCCAATAGGGAGTATGTAATTCTTGAGGAAAGTTCTATTGGTTCTCGCCCAATAGAGATTAACTTGAATACGGGTAATTATCTTTTAAGAATAACCTATGGCAATGAAGTTCTTCTCAAAGGATTCCAAATCAGGAAGGGAAAAACCACAGAAATCAATTGTTAGAAATTAGGGAGGCAAATT
>Ga0247608_10003714_pt1 | contig 17594 bp, 11 predicted proteins | sample 176DNAGHGlowgp2_FD_193490 | JGI IMG/M metagenome (GOLD analysis project Ga0247608, IMG submission 193490) | Sheep rumen microbial communities from Palmerston North, Manawatu-Wanganui, New Zealand - 1766 DNA GHGlow gp2 | ecosystem: Host-associated > Mammals > Digestive system > Stomach > Rumen ... | reverse complement strand
GCCCGATGCGGCGCGTGTCTCCTTGATCGAGGGTCAGAAGTACGACCGCACCAACTTCCTGCTCATGCACGCCATGGGTCCCAACGTGGCCGGCGTCATCGGCAGCGCAGTGGCCGCAGGTATCCTGCTGAGCTTCTTGTACTAAGAGGTGAGACGTAAGTCTTAAGACTATAAAAAAGGCATCCTTTCGGATGCCTTTTTTATTATCTACTGTCCGTAACCGTTTGTCGGCCACAAAGGTGCAGGAAATCACAATTCTTGCAGTTGTCTTCGTTCTCAGTCGGGCTGAACGGTGTTTCCTTGTCGAAGATTCGGAGAAAAAGACTATTCATACATTCTTGTATATCAGGCTTATACGTCATCAGATTTTCATTTTTCAAGATACTCGCCTTAAACAAATATACAAGACTGTTTTTGCTGACCTCTCGGGTGCTGAGGATGCCCGCTTTCACAACAGAAGACGATTCTCCGGCATTGTGTTCGTACATTAACAAATACGTGAAAAGTTGGAACAGTTTGTCGTATTTGCTGTCCGTAAAAACAGTGTTGATAAGGTTTCGCACGACATCATCCGTCAATTCCGTGTCCTTCTTCACCGAAAGACGGAGTTTGGATTCTTCCACTTTGCCCGTCTTGTAATCCAATATCATGACCTCCCCGTTCCCATTCTTCTGCACCCGGTCAATACTGCCAGTCATTTTCACGAAGAAGGAGGGTCTTCCATCCCCTGGAGCAACCGTATAATCCTGAATATCAATCTTCATCTCGTTGGATATAATCCTCCACGGGGAGTCAAGAAGCTCCGTTTTCGCCCGCTCCAAATAGCTGACCACGGTCTCTTTGATGATACGTCGGTTAATCAGCCAATAACCTTGGCTTAAGTCGTTCGCGGACATTGACTCCCGACCCCTCAACTTGAGAATTTCAGCACAAACCAATTCATCACACAAATCAATATACTTCTGCAAGACAGCCGCATAACGTTCGCTATGACTTTCGCAGGCGATAATTTCGTCAAATGCGGCGTTGAAAATGGCGTGGATGACGGTCCCCAACTCGTTGGCTTCTAATCTGTCGGAAAGAATTGTCGGGGGTTGCACCTTCATCAAGTAGCGCAAGCAGAATTTAAGCGGACAAAGGATGAACGTCTGCAACGATGAAGCGGAAAAAGAGTGGTTGCGGAGTTTCTCAAGCAGCATATCGGTTTTCGGTATGCTCAATGCTTTTCTGACCGGCAGGGAGAGATCAAAATCCTGTTTGAGATTTTGGATTCGGATGTGATCTTCCATCTGCTGGTTCCTCACCTCGAACTCCAGCTGGGAAATAAAACGGCTCTTTTCGGCCATCGTAGTGTCGGAAGAGCTGTTGTAAATCAACATCACATTCTCTGCACGTTGCAGCAGACGGAAAAAATGGTAGGCATACACCTGGTCTTGGTAAAGATAGTTGGGCAGCGCCTCTTTGCCGTCGAATTTGTATTTGAAATCGAAGGGCAACAGCGAATTGTAGGTGATACCTTTGGGAAGGATGCCCTCATTCACTGACAGCATGATGATGTTTTTAAAATCCATCATGCGGGTTTCGAGCAGTCCCATCACCTGAAGACCGCTGTCAGGGTCACCCTTAATTGCAATAGTCACCTCGCTCATCATCTTGGTCACGGCAAATTTGGCAAAAGCGAAATCCACCGTTTCGTCTGGGCCGAACCAAGCATCGAAGAGCGACTGCATTTCCGTCAGCCTGCGAATCACTTCCTGCCATAACTCCTTGTATTTCTCAGCGTTAGTAACAGAATCCGCATATTGGCAAAAACGCGACAGCAGGGAAGGGAAACAACGGCTGATTATGTTTTTGGAAAGATTTTCAAACACCTCTTTTTTAGGAAGTTGCGAATATCGAATAACTGTTGGGAAGAAGGCTTCTGACGGGGATTCAGTCCGAAGCAGTTCGTGTTGCCATAATAGCTCCACCTGTTCGCCACTGAAGGAGAGTTCCGCACTGTCGTCTGCCGTCAGTGCGAATACCGACTCGTAAACCGCCATCAGCTGTAGCAGCAGCGAGCATACCGGCGTGGCCGTGAACGGGAAGCCCATAGTCGCGTTAATGTTCAGATCGTCAGGTTTGTAGGCCGACAGGAAGGGCAACAACAGATCTTCGTCCGCCAGCACTACCGCCGTGTCCGACATATCCACCACCCCATTCTCATCCACCACATCGGGATTGCCCTGGCGTTTCTGGTTTTTGATGCGTTCAATTTCCTCAACCGCACAGTAAATCTGCCGCATATTCTGCGCCGTGGCCACGATTTTCACCTCTTTGGGAACTGTGGCATAGTTTTTCTCGTTAAATTCAAGCCGTGCAAGATCCAACTGCAGCTTTTCGCAGTTTCGTTTGATGAAAAAGGAAGGTTCCCGTTGAATACGGGACCCGCCGTTAACTTCCTCCAAATGGCAATAAAACGGATCAATATCGAAATAGAATTCCGTTTGGAAATGTTCCTGAAGATAGCGCAAAATTGTCAGCTCTGCAGGCGAAAGCGCATAGAAGCCGGCGAAAACAAGCCGCTTAAAGGGGATTTTTTTCGCATAATCGGCGATATGTTCAGCACAATCGCGATACAACATACCTTCGTAAGCTTCTCCCTTCTCTCGTAACTGTTTTCCAAACAATCCATATATTTCTGCTAACAAGTCATTGAATTTCAGCTTTTCACGATCTCCTTCCGAAAGCTCGTCCTTGCCAAAGGGAACCTCGAATTTGGCGGCATCGGCATATTCCCGCAAGATGACTGGAACATCTTGCAACTGCATATCCATGTCGCTAATATCCTTGAGGAAGGCAATCCCCCACGAGAGGATGTTGTGCAATTCGAAACGTTCTCCTGGAAACTGGCAGGAGACCGCATGCAAATTCAGCAGCTGGGTCGTTTGGTCGATGACGTGAAGCGGCGACAGCCACGCGATGAAATCCTCCATCGGGAAAATCTGCGGTGCAAACATCGCCTTGCCACCATTGGCTTCGTGCAAGCCCTGAAGCAGCCTGCGACGCGCACGACGGTTCGGCAAAACCACCGCAACATCATGCAAGGGGATGTCGCGGTTTGTGAGGAGTTTGTCGATAATATGGTTCAGAAATGGGGACATTGGCTGTTGGCTTTTGGCTGTTGGCTTTTGGCTATTAACTTTAACAATAACTATGACTTTAAACTTAACTGTGGCTTTTAAACATCATCGTCTCATCGCATCATCGTCTCATCGTTTCATCGTTACAGTTGCCAATTAATCGGTGCCTTCCCCATTGATATCAGGATCTCGTTGGTGCGGGAGAAGTGGCGGCAGCCGAAGAAGCCCCTTGAAGCGGAAAGCGGTGACGGATGCGGAGCCGTGAGCACATAATGTTTGGACGTATCGATAAGACGCTGTTTCTCAATCGCATAGTTTCCCCAAAGCAGGAACACCAAGCCTTCGCGTTGCTCCGAGAGGCGTTGAATGGCGCAGTCTGTGAAGGTTTCCCAGCCATGACGCTGGTGCGATCCCGCCTGATGGGCGCGCACCGTGAGTGTCGCGTTAAGAAGCAACACACCCTGATTCGCCCACGACTGCAGATTACCGCTTCTCGGGGGAATAAACCCAACATCCGTACTCAGCTCCTTGAAAATGTTCTGCAGCGACTTCGGAATCGGCACGCCGTCCTGCACCGAGAAACACAATCCGTGCGCCTGCCCTTCCCCATGATACGGGTCCTGGCCGATAATCACGACCTTCACCTTGTCAAACGGTGTGGAATTGAACGCGTTGAAAATTTTCGGTCCCGGCGGAAATACGAGATAGTGTTTCTTCTCTTCTACCAAAAAGGCTTTCAGTTCCGCAAAATACGGAGCCTGGAATTGGTCCCAAAGGACTTTTTTCCAGGATTCGTCGATGTTGGGGTTGATTGAGACTTGCATGATTGTTGGTTGTTAATGGCTGTTAGCTGTTAGCTATTGGCTTTTGGCTTTGTTATTCGTGAAATTTTGTATATTTGCAAAATATTATTTTATAGCTTTTATAATTTTAACTAATAAAAAACATAATGAGATGAGAAACTTTAGAAATTACAACATTTGGAAAGATTCTGTTTCATTTACTACAGAAATCTACAAAATAGTACGAGATTTTCCTTCATACGAGCGATATGGCTTGGGGGATCAGTTAAGAAGAGCATCTGTATCCATTTCATCAAATATTGCAGAAGGATCAGCAAGAGAATCTGAAAGAGAGTTCATTCATTTTTTAAGTATCAGTCTTGGTTCTGCATTTGAAGTTGAAACTCAATTACAAATAGCTTATAATTTAGAGTACATCAATTATCAAACTTTAGAGTCGTTATTAGAAAAAGTACAACTCATTGAGAAACAAATCAACGAACTGATAAATGTCATCAGACGGCAACTGCCAATCGCTAAAAGCTAATAGCCAAAAGCTAATAGCTGAAAAGGCTAGTGTTTGAAGTGCCTCACCCCCGTGAACACCATCGCGATCCCGAACTCATTGCAGGCGCGGATCGAGTCTTCGTCGCGGACGCTGCCGCCGGGTTGGATGATGGCGGTGACACCATACTCCTTGGCCATCTTCACCACATCATCAAAGGGGAAGAAGGCATCGCTCGCGAGACAGAGATTTGCTGTAAGTCCCTTTGCTTTAGCCTCTTCCAAGGCGATATGGGCGGCACCCACACGGTTCATCTGTCCTGCTCCGACACCGGCGATGCAACCGTTGCAGGCCACCGTGATGGCGTTGGAACGCACATGCTTGCAAATCGTCATCGCAAGCTTCAGATTCTCCATCTCTGCCGCGGTGGGAGCTTTCTCGGTCACCACGTTAAGTTCGTAATCCTCAAAACGTTTGCGGTCGAGCGACTGACATAGCAGACCACCTGCCACGCTGACATACATCCGCTCGTCGGCATTAGCCTTGTCGGTGCTGAAGGTCATCAGCCGGATGTTTTTCTTGGTGGAAAGATGGTCAAAGGCCTCTTTCGTGAACGAAGGCGCAAGAATGATTTCGAGAAAGACGGGCTTCATCGCCTCGGCCGTCGGCAGGTCGATTTCGCAGTTGGAAGCCACGATGCCACCGAATATGGAAACGCTGTCGGCCTCGTATGCGCGGGTCCAAGCCTCCAAAGCAGTACTGCCGAGTCCCACGCCGCACGGATTTTTGTGCTTCACGGCCACCATCGTCGGGCCGTCGAACTCGCGCAGAATCTGCAATGCGGCATCTGCATCTTGTATATTATTGTACGACAACTCTTTACCATGCAGTTGCTCTGCCCAAGCCATCGAAAAACCTTGTTTCTTGCCGGCATAGAACGCGGCTTCCTGATGCGGGTTTTCACCATAGCGCAACGACTGTTTCTTGGTGAATGTAAGCGTCAGATTCTCAGGATATTCTTCTCCGGTCTTTTCCGTCAGGTAAGTGGAGATATAGGTGTCGTAAGCGGCGGTGTGGCGGAAAACCTTGGCAGCCAGACGACGACGGGTCTCCAAGGTGGTGTCACCGTGGGTTTTAAGTTCGTCGAGCACCGTGGCATAGTCAGCATTATCGATCACCACCGTCACGAAAGCATGGTTTTTGGCCGCGCTGCGCAGCATGGAAGGGCCTCCGATGTCGATGTTTTCGATGGCATCCTCAAACGTAGTCCCCTCTTTTTCAATGGTTTGCTTAAACGGATAAAGGTTCACCACCACCATGTCGATAGGAGCGATGCCGTTGGTTTCCATCTCCTTGACATGCTCGGGGTTGGAGCGCACGGAGAGGAGACCGCCATGGACTTTGGGATGCAACGTCTTCACACGCCCGTCCATGATTTCGGGAAAGCCTGTCACATCGCTGATGCCGATGGTCTTCACGCCTGCGGCTTCGAGCGCCTTGCGCGTTCCGCCTGTAGAAATAATCTCGTATCCTAATTTTGTAAGTTCTTGAGCGAAAGGCACTACGCCCTCCTTATTGCTCACGCTGATAATCGCTCTTTTCATATTCTATTGATATTTGAAATGCAAAAATACAAAAAATGTGGAGACCGGCTTGGGAATACTCCCGAGCCAAGTGACCGTAAACCGCATCACTGACGGAACATGATGTCGCGGACCAGCGGGCCGAAGTCTTTTTCCATCTTCTTCAATATCTGTGATTTATGACCAAAAAGTTCGAAGCGGAGGGCAGCGTTCTGCACCCGAACATAGAGGATGCCGTTGCGGAGATCCTCGCACTTCGAGAGTTGGGCGCAGATATCCCCCACATATTCCGGCCAACGGTCAAACAGCAGCTGCTTGTCCATCAGGTGCTGCTTCCCCGACTGGCTCACAAAACGGCCAATCAGCTCTTTCAAGTTCATTTCGTGTTCGTCACGCATTTGATAATGGTTATTGGTTATAGGTTATTGGTTATTGAAGCTGGGTTATAGGTTTATAGTTTATAGTTTATGGGGTTTTGGGGTTATGGGTTAGAAGGTTAAAGTATTTGCATATACTTATGGGCCTGGAGGGATACCCGCCATTTCGGATGTGCGAGCACATATTCCACCAAACGGCCCATAATCACGTTGCAGCGGTTCCAGTCGGGCTGGAGGAAGAGGAGACAGTTTTTGCTGACTTTCTGTGCATTCTCCTCTGCCCACGTGAAATCTTCCTCGCTACCGATAATGACTTTCAGCTCGTTGGCTTTGGCGAGGATTTCGGGTTTCGGTGCCGCACCGTATTTCGGCGACAGACAAATCCAGTCCCAGTCGCCGGACAGTGGTTGGGAACCGGAGGTTTCAAGGAAACACTGGATTCCGTGTTCGTGCATCTTGGAGCAGAGAGGACCCATGTTGTAGAGCAACGGTTCGCCACCGGTGACCACCACGGCTCTGGCAGGTTTCTGCGCCGCCCGTTCCACGATCTCATCCACGTCAACCAACGGGTATTTGGTGGCGTCCCAAGTGCGCATCTCATCGCAGAAGGAGCAACCCACCTCGCAGCCGCCCACACGAATGAACCATGCGGCCTTTCCCGTATGGTATCCTTCACCCTGCAGCGAGTAAAATTCTTCAACTACAGGTATTAACAAGCCTTTATTGTCCATAACACCTTAATAATGAATAATTACGTTCTTTATATATGCAACGGCAAAAATAGTCAAAATACATACACCCTGGATGACATTGTTTAAAAAAAGAAAAACGGATGCCGATTCATCATCAGCATCCGTTTGGGGTTCTGTGTAGGGGCGAATCATTATTCGCCACTACAAACAAACATTATCGTTATTTAACCTCCTCAAAGTCAACATCTTGAACCTCTTGGTCGTTACCGCCGTTGCCGCCCTGCGGACCTTGCGGACCGGCCTGTTGGTTGAAGCCGCCGTTGAAGTCGGCGCCAGGTTGCTGTTGCGCGCCGCCGCCTTGAGCGTACATCTTCTGTGAAGCCTCGTTCCAAGCGGATTGCAGTTCAGCCATAGCAGTGTCAATGCCGCTGAAATCCTTGTTGTCGTGCGCGGTCTTCAGTTTCGCAGCCGCAGCCTCGATCTTGGCCTTGTCGTCAGCAGGGATCTTGTCGCCGAACTCCTTGAGTTGCTTCTCGGTGTTGAACACCAACGAGTCAGCGTTGTTCAGCTTGTCGATTTCCTCCTTGGCCTTCTTGTCGGCGTCAGCGTTGGCTTCGGCCTCGGCTTTCATGCGCTTGATTTCGTCATCGCTCAAGCCGGAGGAAGCCTCGATACGGATCTTCTGCTCCTTGCCGGAAGCCTTGTCGTGAGCCGTCACGTTCAGAATACCGTTGGAGTCGATGTCGAAGGTGACTTCGATTTGCGGGATGCCGCGCATAGCCGCCGGGATGCCGTCCAAGTGGAAACGACCGATGCTCTTGTTCTGGGCCGCCATGGGACGTTCGCCTTGCAACACGTGGATCTCCACGGAGGTCTGGTTATCGGCCGCGGTGGTGAACACCTGCGACTTCTTGGTCGGGATGGTCGTGTTGGCATCGATCAGCTTGGTCATCACGCCGCCGAGGGTCTCCAAACCGAGTGACAGCGGGGTGACATCGAGCAAGAGGATGTCTTTCACGTCGCCGCTCAGCACACCGCCTTGGATGCAGGCACCGATAGCCACCACTTCGTCAGGGTTCACGCCCTTGGAAGGCACCTTGCCGAAGAAGTCTTCCACCACCTTCTGGATGGCGGGGATACGGGTGGAGCCGCCCACGAGGATAACCTCGTCAATATCAGAAGTTTTGTAGCCGGCGTCGGCCAAAGCTTTCTTACACGGCTCGATGGTCTTGCGGATCAGGTCGTCGCAGAGTTGCTCAAACTGAGCGCGGGTTAAGGTGCGCACCAAGTGTTGCGGAACGCCGTCGATCGGCATGATGTACGGCAGGTTGATTTCCGTGGAGTTGGAGCTGGAGAGCTCGATCTTGGCCTTCTCGGCAGCCTCTTTCAGACGTTGCAAAGCCATGGCATCCTTACGCAGATCCACGTTATAGTCTTTCATGAACTCGCTGGCTAACCAGTCGATGATCTTGTGGTCGAAGTCGTCGCCGCCGAGGTGCGTGTCGCCGTTGGTGGATTTCACTTCGAAGACACCGTCACCCAATTCGAGGATGGAGATATCGAAGGTACCGCCGCCGAGGTCGAACACGGCCACTTTGGAGTCGGCTTTCTTCTTGTCCAGACCGTAAGCCAGAGCGGCTGCGGTAGGTTCGTTGATGATACGTTTCACGTTCAGGCCCGCGATCTCGCCGGCCTCCTTGGTGGCCTGACGCTGGGAGTCGCTGAAGTAGGCAGGCACCGTGATGACGGCTTCCGTCACTTCCTGACCGAGATAATCTTCAGCCGTTTTCTTCATCTTTTGCAGAATCATGGCGGAGATCTCCTGCGCGGTGTAAGAACGGTCGTCGATCTTCACTTTCGGCATGTTGTTGGAAGAGCGTTCTACGATGTAAGGCACGCGGCTCACCTCGCTGGTCACGCGGTCGTACGTCTCACCCATGAATCTCTTGATGGAGAAGATGGTTTTGGTGGGGTTCGTGATGGCCTGACGTTTGGCGGGGTCACCGACCTTACGCTCATTGTCGCCCACGAATGCCACGATGGAAGGCGTTGTTCTTCTGCCTTCGCTGTTGGGGATGACGACAGGCTCGCTGCCTTCCATCACCGCAACACATGAATTGGTTGTTCCTAAGTCTATTCCGATTATTTTACCCATTGTTTTATAATTTTTATTGTTACTAATTCGTTGATATTACACTGTCCTTTTTTCGGGACGCGACATCCTTTAGCAACAACTGTGCCAAAAAATAATGTCAGTGATTCTCAAGGAAAAAACCACTGACATTTTGGCATTCGGGTGACAGTAGAGACGTGCCATGGCGCGTCTCTACAAAAAACATGTGATTCGCTATGGGGCGAATAATTATTCGCCCCTACGGGCATGATGGATTCCGTTTCGTTATAGAGAGGCGTGCGCTGTGTCTCTACATTTTCAATGTTGTTGCCGCATATCCGTATTTTTTGTATTTTTGCCGATTTGAGACTTAAATATAAAACATAAAGGATTACATTAATATAAAAGGTAAAAATATGGCAGAAAAATCAAAACTTGGACTGGATTTCACCCAGGTGGCTGCTGCGAAGCAGTTGGCGAAGCAGATTGCGGACCAGGTTCAGGAGTTTGTCGATGGTTACACGACCGTGACGGTGGAGCGTACTCTCTGCCGACTGATCGGCATTGACGGAGTCGATGAGAACGGCGTGCCGCTTCCCAACCGGGTGGTGGATGCGCTCTTGGAGGCCGGCGTGCTCAGTCAGGGCGTGCTTTACTTCATGGGCAACGCCATCTTGGAGACAGGCGCGAACCCGCAGGAGATTGCCGAGCGCATCACCAACAACCAGCTGAACGTCACCGCATTGCCGTTGCATCCGCTGGCTGACATCCAGAAGGCGGTTCAGCCTTACATCGAACAGTGCCTCACCCGTATCAAGGGCAACGTGGCCAAACGTAACGAATACCTGAACACCATCGGCGAGGGTCCGAAACCGTACCTCTACATCATCGTCGCAACGGGCAACATCTACGAGGATGTCGTCCAAGCGCAGGCCGGTGCACGCCAGGGCGCGGACATCATCGCCGTGATCCGAACCACGGGTCAGAGCTTGCTCGACTATGTGCCTTACGGCGCGACCACCGAGGGTTTCGGCGGCACGTTCGCCACGCAGGAGAACTTCCGCATCATGCGTAAGGCTCTTGACGAAGTGGGCGAAGAGCAAGGCCGTTACATCCGCTTATGCAACTACTGTTCAGGACTTTGTATGCCGGAAATCGCAGCCATGGGCGCTTTGGAGCGTCTCGACGTGATGCTCAACGACGCCCTCTACGGCATCCTTTTCCGCGACATCAACCCGCAGAGAACCCTTATTGACCAGTATTTCTCCCGCATCATCAACGGCTATGCCGGCGTCATCATCAACACTGGCGAGGACAACTACCTCACCACCGCCGATGCCGTGGAGGCCGCCCACACCGTGCTCGCCTCCGATCTCATCAACGAGCAATTGGCATTGTTAGCCGGTCTGCCAGAAGAGCAGATGGGCTTGGGTCACGCATTCGAGATGGATCCGAGTCTGGAGAACGGTTTCCTGTTGGAGCTGGCGCAGGCGCAGATGACCCGCGAGATCTTCCCTAAGGCCACGCTGAAGTACATGCCCCCGACCAAGTTCATGACGGGCAACATCTTCCGCGGCCACATTCAGGACGCGCTTTTCAACATCATCGGTATCTGGACGCACCAGGGTATCCAGCTGTTGGGTATGCCCACCGAGGCCATCCACACGCCCTTTATGAGCGACCGTTACCTCTCCATCGAGAATGCCCGCTACATCTTCAACGACATGCGCAGCATCGGTGAGGAGATGGAATTCCGTGAAGGCGGTATCTGCCGCGAGCGCGCCAAGACCGTCCTCAACAACGCCATCGAGCTGTTGCAGCAGATCGTCCAGGAAGGTCTCTTCTCCGCTTTGGAGAAAGGTATCTTCGGCGACGTGAAGCGTCCGAAAGACGGTGGCAAGGGTCTCGCCGGAGTGGTCACCAAAGGCGACAACTACTTCAACCCGTTCATCAAGATGATGAAGGAACGGTGGTAACCCCCCCTAGCCCCCCCTAAAGGGGGGGATTACGCCCCTCTTTCGTCACAGCAGTTGGTGACGGGCGACCTCAATTCCCCTTCTGTTTTAGAAGGGGTGCCGTAAGGCGGGATAGTAATACATAAAAAATAATCCTTAAGCAGTCTCGAAGAGACAAAACGCACGAAGTGCAATTAACCCCATACAAGCGAAGCGCAGTGTGGGGTGCCACACAAGAACTTAAAGTAATATGGATACAAACTACGACATAGACAACCTTCCGGTAGGAACCCGCGTCAGTCACGAGAAGTATGGCGAGGGCATCATCAGCCAGAACAATGCTTTGACGTACAAGATTATCTTCGTGCGCGGCGGCGAGTTGGAGTTCTCCAAGGCGGCCGTAGAGTTGGAGGTGATCGAGGCCAACGATGTGGAGGACGACACCCCGAAGCTCAACATCCGTGAGTTCAAGCAGGTGCTGACCCAGATTCTGACCCAATACAACGGCATCGAATACAAAGCCGAGTTGGGCAAGAAATGGCAGGGTGGCACGATGATTCTGCAGCCCGCCAACAAGGATTTAGCTCCCAAGGAGATTCCCGTGGAGACCTTCTTCCACAAGATCGTCATGATGCGTGACCGTCTGCGTGTGCTCGAACAGAACATCAACAGCAGCGCAAGCCTCACCGACGAGGAGAAAGTCAACCTCCAGCAGTACATCTCACGGATCTACGGCAGCATGACCTCGTTTAACGTGCTCTTCGACGACAAAGAGGACTACTTCGTAGGAGTGAAAAGCTAACTACTGGCCATTAGCTATTAGCTTTTAGCTATTGGCTGTAATCCCCCCTGGCCCCCTTAAAAGGGGGAGTCTAACGAGTGCCGTGGCTAGCTAAAAGCCAATAGCTAACAGCCAAAAGCTAATACGAAATTATTAAAATTTTACGAAATAATATTATCAAACCTTAAAACCCCTAAAATAACGAAACTATGAGCGGTGGATTATATTCAATGGATCAAAAGGACTTTGATCAGACCTTAGATTTAACCAAGGTGAAGCCTTACGGCGACACGATGAACGACGGCAAGACGCAATTGAGTTTCACCTTGCCGGTGCCTTGCGGTGACGAAGCCGTGGAGGCCGCAAAACAATTGATGAAAAAGATGGGTTTTGACAACCCGCAAGTCGTTTATTTCAAAGAGCTTACAGACGGATTTACGTTTGTGAACTGCTATGGTGCCTGCACGCACACGGTGGATTACACGACCATCCACGTGCCGAAGGTGGAATCCACGGTGTGGTCGATGCAGGAGACGGACGACTTCATCCGCGAGCACATCGGACGGAAGATCGTGGTGGTGGGTGCCAGCACGGGCACAGACGCACACACCGTGGGCATCGACGCCATCATGAACATGAAGGGCTACGCAGGTCACTATGGCATAGAGCGTTACGACATGTTCGATGCGTTGAACATGGGCAGTCAGGTGCCGAACGAGGAGTTCATTGCCAAGGCCGTGGAGCTGCACGCCGACGCTTTGTTGGTGTCGCAGACCGTGACCCAGAAAGACGTGCACATCCAGAACCTCACCGAGTTGATCGAGATGTTAGAGGCCGAGGGCTTGCGCGACAAGCTGATTGTGGTGTGCGGCGGACCTCGTATCACGCACGAGTTAGCCAAGGAGTTGGGCTACGATGCCGGTTTCGGCGCCAACACCTACGCCGACGACGTGGCCTCGTATATTGCGCAGGAGCTGGACCGGAGGATGAATTCATAATTCATAATGCATAATGCATAATGCATAATTGTGTGGAGAGACGTGCGGTAGTGCGTCTCTTTTTTTTGTTTTAAATTCACAACAAAAAAAAATCAAATAACAGATAATGTGTATTAAAATATTTTTTATTTTTGCGGTCGAATCTTAAACAAAATCATTCTCGAATGAAGACAACAACAAATTCACAAAAAAAAGGGTTACTACAATATTACATATTATTTACTTTTTATATTGTTAAAAAATGTATTTTTGCTAAATTATCGTGGACAGAATTAACGAAGTTTTGAATATAATAAAAAGCTGATTTTCAATGTTATACACTCTACATATACATCATCGGAAGCTCATTGTTCCGGCTTTGCTGGTTCTGTTTTTGCTTTTGTCGGTTGTGGGGTACGGGCAGAACAATGAGGACTACAACAACTGCACCGACAACACGAATCACCCTATCATTTCCAGTTGGATTTTTCCCGACACCGTATGTGCCGACAGTGACAACACCTACACCATTGGTTACGGTACGAGCAACAACATCGTGATTGCGCAACAAGATACGAGTGTGACAACGGCATTGGAAACCGTCATCCCTGATAATAATAACGAAAACAACTGTATATGCTACTCCCCTATCACATACTTTGGATTTCTTGACACGACTATCAGAAATATTAATGACATTCAATATGTAAGATTAAATATCGCACATGAACTGGCCGTTGCTATTAATATCAGATTAATATGCCCCAACGATACCGTTAATATTTTATATCAAGATGGTGAATTCGCTCCTTTGACTTGTGCACCTGATATAACAGGGGGAGCTTGGCAAGGGCAAAACTGCGATGAGTCTTGGCCTGCATTTGGAGAAGCAATCAATAATTTAGGTTGGAATTATTGTTGGTCAGACAATAACAGCAGTAATTATACCTATGCTTTTGGAGATGGTATTATTTACAGAGAGGAAAATGGGCAAAATAATGTAGTGGCAAGTAATGCTGTTTGTGGTGATGGCTCTTTCGATTCAACACACATTTCTTCAAACGAACAATTTTACCATCCAGACGAACCCTTTTCTAACTTAATCGGTTGCCATATAAATGGAACTTGGACTATTGAAATAATTGATTTCTCTTCTAACGATAATGAATACTCTGCTAACCTTTTCGACTGGGAAATCAAATTTGCGGATGGGGTGCTTCAGCCTGCCGGGAATTCGGTGAATGGTGCGGCGGTGCTGACGGCGGACGGGCAGGTGGACACGAATTTCCCTGTTTCCTTTGAGGAAAGCGACACGACCATCGTTTTCCACGCCCCGACAGTTTCGCATGACACGACGTTCACGCGCACGCTGCGGCTGTACGACTCGACGGGCTGTTGGTACGACACGGTGTTCAGTATTACGGTGTTGGCGCCACACGACACCGACATATACGTCAACCGGTGTGCAGACGACCTACCCTACTCATTCTCAGGAAACGCCTTCAATGGCCGAACTTTTGAGACTACAGGCATTTACACAGACACGCTTTCAAGTTTAGCCATCAATGGTTGCGACAGCATCATACGATTACATTTCAATGTCATAGATCCACCCTCTGTCACCATCAGTGCCTTCCCAAACACAAATGAAATCTGCGAGGGTGATGTTATCACACTGACAGCAATTAGCGACTGTATTAACGACACCATATTGGATGAAAATTTCAGCAGTCTACAAAACATTTGCCCTGCCTGTAGCGACGCAACTAACTCCTCGGCAAGCTCTACACCATTACAACCCACTGATTTTTTACCATCATTTCCAACACGAAAAAAGGCCTTTCCTGCAGGCACAGCCATTAAATTAGGAAGTGGTCAATTTACTAGTCCTGATGCCAATATAGGGAGTTTAACTAGTAGTAATCAATTGGATTTATCCCATCCCTTCTGTGTAAGATTACACACTAAAGGATTTGGTAACCTCCATGGTAAAATCATAGTTTCTGTTAACGAGACAAACGAGCAAGCATTTATCACCAACAATAGTGGTTGGCCAGGTACTTATACAGAAACCACACTCTATTTCCCTGCAGCCACATCCTCATCTACTATTACTATTCGCACCGACACCATTACACCACAATCAGGAAATAATATAACAGAAGGCTACAGAGCGTTTATTGACGATATCTCCATCTATAGGCAGTGTCATTACCAGTGGAACACGGGGGTTAATGACACAACGGCGACCATCACTGTTACCCCGTCTCAGGACAGCACCTATACTGTTACCGTCACCAATGATGCCGGATGCTCAAGCAGTGAAAACTTTTATGTGACCGTAAGGCCAAAGCCGGTAATCACCTTTGACGCTTGCAGTGGAAGAGGAACAAGTGTTGACACCATGCACATGAGATGCCAAAACGGCATCACCCTGCCTGCAGCCGTGCCATGCGCCGCAGATTATGAGTTTGTGGGGTGGAGTACCGTACCAGTAGATCCAACAAACTCTGAGCCCTCCCTATTCCATGCTGGAGACAACTACCTATCGGACACAGACATCACTTTACACGCCGTATATAGAAAATGTACTCCGACAGGTAACACCAAGTACAGCTTGGTCACTTCTGACACCAACGATTGGAGTGGCAACTACTTGATTGTCTATACCAATAAGGTTTTTGATGGGTCTTTGACAAGCCTAGATGTAACACAAAACTATCAGGATGAGGTCAATATTAACAACGACATCATCACTCTTAGTAGCAACCAAAATTATTATTTCACTATAGAACCCAAAACAGGAGGCTATTCTATACGTTCTGCGAGTGGGATATTCATCGGGAAAAAAACATCCAGCAATAACAAAATTGATACAACCCGAACTTATACTAACGATTTCAGAAACAGCATTGAGTACATCAACAATAATGATATAAGAATAAAAGGTATAGTTGACAAGTACCTTCGCTTCAACAATGAAAACAGCCAAAATAGATTCCGATATTACAACGAAGAAACATTCCAGCCTGTCCAGTTGTATCGTGGCGAGCCTGAGATGAATTGCGAGTACACGAGTTGTCCACCGCTGCCGCACGGAGACACGACGGTCATAGCTTGCGGAAGCTTCACTTAGTATGGGACACCTTACGATAATACAGGAGATTATTCCCACACTTTACGAATTGACGACTGCGACAGTGTGGTGACACTGCACTTGACCGTCTTAAACGAGGAAGCCGCCACCGTACATTTTGAACCGGGCAACGGCTCCCCTATTGACGACATGCCAGAGGACAATTGTCTTTCCAGTATTGTTCTTCCCGAGGCCACACCGTGTAATGCCGCTTTTGAGTTTGTTGGGTGGGCGACTGACTCTATCGTTGATTCCACATCCACGCTGCCATCCCCGCTTTATCCCGCCGGTTTTCTTTTTAACCCTTCTGAAGATGACACTTTGTATGCGGTTTACAAGCGCGAGAACTGCGATTTTGGCCCTGTCTTCACCAAAGTGACTAGGGACACCACTGATTGGAGCGGAGAGTATCTGATTGCGTACAAATCTGCACAACATGGCATTAGAATTTTCAATGGAGCACTAACACCTAATTCTAACCCTTCTTTATCAGATATTAACAATTATATGGAGGTTGACAATAATCTTATTGTCAATAATACTATTAACCCAACCGACACCATTAACTCATGTACTTTCCTTATTGCACCATTAGGAGGCAATTACTATTCTATAAAGTCAAAAAGTAGTTGGTATATTGGAGCAAATGCCGTAAGTCAAGGAACTGCCACACACTCTGAAACGCCATTTCCTAATACTATTACTTACATCAATGACAATTACATCCGTATTATAAGTAACAGTACGGAATTATCTTGTGCATCTAATGGCAGTACATTTATTTATAATCCGAATTATCCTAGACACCCGATGCTGTACCGTCTCGAGTTGGATGGGGAATGTTATTTTTGGACGTGGGTGCCGGAGCCGACCATTAGTACCAATTTGCCCGACACAACCGACAAAGGCTGCAACTGGGACGGAAGCGATGCACCTACTCAAGCTAATTTCACCATCAACAACGACAATAGCCCAAACGCTGTTGTCATAACACCAGGTGACACCATCAAGAATGGCTGTAACCGATCCTTAACCTGGACAGCCAACTATTCCAACGCTTGTGGACAAGCACAGCCTGTGGAGGTGACTTACACCTGGACCGAGGCGCAGACCCCCGTCATCTCGCTGGCCACAGGCTCGCAACCAGACGGCCACGACTGGGGATGCTCCGCACCGACCGCCCCGCAGTTCACCGTCGACGACCCCTGCAACAGCGGCAACGACATCACCGTCACCACGGGCGACGTGCTGAACACCAGCGCCTGCGGTCGCTCCCAGACCTGGACAGCCAACTATTCCAACGCTTGTGGACAAGCACAGCCTGTGGAGGTGACTTACACCTGGACCGAGGCGCAGACCCCCGTCATCTCGCTGGCCACAGGCTCGCAACCAGACGGCCACGACTGGGGATGCTCCGCACCGACCGCCCCGCAGTTCACCGTCGACGACCCCTGCAACAGCGGCAACGACATCACCGTCACCACGGGCGACGTGCTGAACACCAGCGCCTGCGGTCGCTCCCAGACCTGGACAGCCAACTATTCCAACGCTTGTGGACAAGCACAGCCTGT
>Ga0247608_10003713_pt1 | contig 17596 bp, 13 predicted proteins | sample 176DNAGHGlowgp2_FD_193490 | JGI IMG/M metagenome (GOLD analysis project Ga0247608, IMG submission 193490) | Sheep rumen microbial communities from Palmerston North, Manawatu-Wanganui, New Zealand - 1766 DNA GHGlow gp2 | ecosystem: Host-associated > Mammals > Digestive system > Stomach > Rumen ... | reverse complement strand
AGCGAGGTGTCGGCTACCCGCCTCCATCGCGCCATTGTCAACTTTGCAAGCGAAGAGGTTTATAACCTGCTCCATGCGGCTTTTTTGTCCGAGGAGGAGGGGGTCGAAATGAAGATTTTCGCCTTCTTGAAAAAGATGTTTTCAGGAGCTGATCCAAGTTACGGCCAAAATCCAGCTTCGGCGGAAATGCTCCCGCTTTACAAGCTGGGGCAGTCCGTGCGTAGGGAAGCGGGGGGAATGCTTGGCCTGGTCCGTTTTGCCGTAGGTCCCGATAACATGCTCTGTGCCGAAATTGAACCGAAATACGACATCTTGACCCTTATGGAGAACCATTTCTCCAAGCGTTTCGCCAACGAAAAATGGCTGATTTATGATTCCAAGCGGGACTATGGCCTGTTTCACGACCGGACGGGGTGTCAAGTGGTGACGTTACCGGGCTACAAGTCTGGCGCCATGGACCTGAAAGATTCTTTTACCGACCTGTGGAGGGAATTCTACAAGTCCATCGCCATCAAGGAACGGGAAAACCCCAGGCTTTTGAGGCGTTGCCTGCCGGTCCGTTACTGGAACCACCTGCCGGAGCGCTCCATGGCAACGGCGGCAACGTAGTGCTCAACCATGTGACCCGCCCGACTTTGCTGTTTTTCGCCATCTAGGTTGATTTCTTTTTACGAAACTTCGAAAAAATCCTGGCCTTTTTCTTTTTCCAGATTATATATTTTATGTAAGAAATAGAAGACTGGAGCGTTCCAATGGTAAAAACGGCTGCGAAACCGGGATTTTTTGTTCAGGACAGGTACCTTTACAGCAAGGACAACGAGAAGGTCATCCTTCGCGGGGTGAACCACATGTTCATCTGGACCGACCGGGAAGGCAAGACCATTCCCGAAATCGCAAAGACCGGCGCCAACTGTGTCCGTATCGTCTGGAACACCCGCGGCCGTATCAGCGATCTGGACAACATTATGGGGCTTTGCATAGCCAACGGCATGATTCCCATTCCAGAAATCCATGATACCACGGGTAACTGGGATCGACTCCCGGAGGCTCTGGACTACTGGCTTCGTGAAGAAACCCTGCAGGTGCTTTCCAACCATCAGGAATACATGATTCTGAACGTGGGCAACGAGCCCGGCGCCGGAGAGATTCCCGAAAGCGAATTTTTTGACGTGTACCGTATGATTGTGACCAAGATGCGTGCCGCCGGAATCCGCGTGCCCATCATGATTGATGCCGACATGTGGGGTCAAGACGAAAAGATTCTGCTTTCCGTGGGTCCGAAACTTTTGCAGGCGGATCCGGAACACAACCTGATTTTTTCCATCCACATGTGGTGGCCCAGCGAAAAGCACGACCCCGCCCGCACGGGTTTTGCCACCGTTCAGGAGCGCATTACCGCGACCCTTGAAAAATCCGTGGAATTGAAGCTGCCCTTTGTGGTAGGCGAATTTGCACCGGTGGCTGCCGGTGGCGCAAAAGAAATCCCCTACAAGCATATTATGGCCGAGGCGGAACGCCTGAACATTGGCTGGCTGGCCTGGAGCTGGGGTCCCGGAAATTACGACAGTCCCGAAATGGACATGACCGCCCATAGTTCCTTCAATACGCTTGTGGGCTGGGGTAAGGAAGTGGCGGTGGATAGCCCTCTTGGAATCCAGAATACCAGCGTGATTCCGAATTTTATCCAGAACAAGGACTATGTCACCGGGTTCCAGGGAACAGGAACAAACCTTATCCAGAACGGTGATTTTTCTGACGAGAACCCGCTGGAAAACTGGGTCACCGATTTCTGGGGCGGCAAGGCCGACGTCAAGGTCGAAGACGGCGTGGTCCATTTCGATATCACCAAGGGTGGCAAGGAAACCTGGGGACTCCAGTTCAAGCAGCATCTGCCGCTCCGGAACGGGGTCACCTACATTTTCAGTATGCGCGCCAAGGCGGACAAGCCCCGTACCTTGAACGTGAACATCAAGAAAGATGCCGAAATTTACACGCCCTATGCCAACGGCCGTATCCTGGACTTGAGCACCAGCTGGCAGAGTTTCAGCTGGAAGTTCACCATGAAAGAGGAATCCGATGCCGAAGCCCTGCTGATTTTCGACATGGGCGGCACTCCGATTTCTTGGTCTCTGGCCGACATCTCCTTGGTGCAGGCCAGAAGTGTGGCGGACCGCCTGAATCGAACCTTCCAGCGCAATGTGCAGAAGAATTCCGGCTATTTCAACGCTCCCAACGGGCCGTGGCAGCTTTTGCTGTATTCTGCCAAGGGCGAACTCTTGCAGGTCCTGGACGAAGGCAAGGGTGGCGAAGGAATGCGTTCTTATCCGAAGCTGGAACAGAGCGGCATTATGGTGGTCAAGGACAAGCTTAGTTAGCGGAACTCAGGTCCAGAACGTCTTTCAAGAAGTCCGTAACCTTATTCAGGTAACCGCCGACGATTTTTGGAATGTGCCGGTGAGAATAGACGTATCTACCAAGCAGTTGTGACCTGGAAAAGAATCCCAGTTCGCGAGAATCCGGGGCGTGCTTTAGTTTTTCGCTGATGACGAAGTAGTAGTCTTCTTGTGCGACTATTTTTTCGATCCGGCTGGAGTCTGTCTTGTTGTAGAATTCCCGCTTGATTTTTATAGGGGTGCTCCCGATTTCCCTTTGGAAAACTTGCAGTTCCATTAAGTAACGGTCTTGCCAGGGGAGCAGGTCCACCTCTTTAAGACTGACTTGACGGTTCCCGAGTTTCAGGGCCCCCAGCATGTTTAGGGGAAGTTCCCGTTCTCCCTGCCAAAGGGTTGTCTTGATAAAAAAGGGAATGTCCTGCTCCATCATGATGTTGATGGCGTAGTCCTGTTCCACGTCGTTCAGTCTGCTCATGTAAAGGGTATCGCCCTTCTTGGGAACATCTATCTTCCGCGTTTCGATGAACACCTCTTCGTCTTCAAGCTGCTTGGTCTTGTTCTTGACGCGGACTTTACCGTTATTGTAGAACTTGACCTTGTCGCCCGGCATGGCCAGCACTCTGCGGACCAAAGTTTCCCTGTTTTTTTGGCGGGCCCAGACGATGTCGCCTACTTTTAGTTCATCGATGCAGCGGGGGAGCTTGCAAATCCAGACCACGTCGTCTTCCTTGAACTTGGGGTACATGGCGGAATCGCTGAGCCTTAATGGCTCCAGCATGTAAAATCTGCCGTACAGGGCCGCAGCGAAAAACAGCACCAGCAGAAACACCAAGAAAAAGATGAATGTCTTGGAATTACGTAGCTGACGCTTGTTGACGATGTGCCTGAGAGAAGCCATACCAGAAAGTGAATGGCGGAACTAGTCGCCGTTCCCGTTGGAGTTGTCCGAAAGGGAAAGTACTGCCAGGAACGCCTTTTGCGGTACTTCCACTGAGCCGATGCTCTTCATGCGTTTCTTGCCTTCTTTCTGCTTTTCCAGGAGCTTGCGCTTGCGGGTGATGTCGCCGCCGTAGCACTTGGCCAGCACATCTTTGCGCACGGCCTTCACGGTAGAACGGCTGATGATCTTTCCGCCGATGGCTCCCTGGATGGCCACGTCGAACTGTTGCCGCGGAATCAGGTCTTTCAGCTTTACGCAGATGGCGTTGGCGTAGGTGCTAGCCTTGTCCCTGTGGATAATCACCGAGAAGGCGTCCACCGGGTCGCCGTTCAGCAAAATGTCCAGTTTCACCAGGTTGTTCCGCCTATACTCGCTGGGAGCGTAGTCCAGGCCTGCGTAGCCACGGCTTACGGACTTGAGGCGGTCGTAGAAGTCGAACATGATTTCGGCGAGAGGCAGGTTGTACTTGAGAATGACCTTCTCCTCGTCGATGTATTCCATGGTTTCGAATTCCCCACGCTTTTCTTCGCAGAGGGTCATGAGGGCGCCTACGTAGTCCTTGGGTGTAAAAATCTGGGCCTTTACGTAGGGCTCTTCGATGTGGTCGTAACGGCTCGCGTCGGGGAGCTTGGAGGGGCTCTCGATTTTAACCATGGTGCCGTCGCTCATGTACACGTGGTATTCCACGTTGGGCACGGTGGTAATGATATCCACGCCGAATTCGCGGTCCAGGCGTTCCTGCACGATTTCCATGTGCAGAAGTCCCAAGAATCCGGTGCGGAAACCGAAACCCAGGGCGTCGGAAGTTTCCGGTTCCCAGCTCAGGGCGGAGTCGTTCAGGCGTAGCTTTTCCAGGGCTTCGCGCAAATCCTTGTAGTCTTCGGGGTCGATAGGGTAGATGCCCGAATAAATCATGGGCAAAATATCCTTGTAACCCGGGAGCGGTTCTGCGGCGGGGTTTGCCGCATCGGTCAGGGTGTCGCCAATTTTAACGTCGCTGATGGTTTTGACGTTGGCAAGAACGTAGCCTACCATACCTTCGGTAAGTTCGGGCCTGGGGTCACGGTGCATGCTGAAGGTGCCCACTTCGGTCACCATGTATTCGCCGCCGGTTTTCATCATGCGGATTTTCATGCCCGCCTTGATGGAGCCTTCTACGATACGGATGTAGTTGATGACCCCGCGGTAGCTGTCATAGACGGAGTCAAAAATCAGGGCCTTCAGGGGCTTTCCGCTATCGCCCTTGGGGGCGGGAATCTCGTCGACGATCTTGTCTAGGACTTCGCCTACGTTCAGGCCCGTCTTTGCCGAAATCCGGGGAATCTTGTCGGGGTCGTAGCCCAGAAGGTCGCCTACCAGTTGGGCGATATGGTCTGGCTGTGCTCCCGGCAGGTCCACCTTGTTCAGCACGGGAATCACCGTCAGGTCGTTTTCGATGGCGAGGTAAAGGTTACTGAGGGTCTGGGCCTCGATTCCCTGGCTTGCGTCCACCACCAGGATGGCGCCTTCGCAGGCCGCCAGGGAACGGCTCACCTCGTAGGTAAAGTCCACGTGCCCTGGGGTGTCGATCATGTTCAGGATGTATTCCTGCCCGTCCCGTTCATAAACCATGCGTATGGCGTGGGCCTTGATGGTAATGCCGCGTTCCCGTTCTAGGTCCATGTCGTCCAGTAGCTGGTTCGTCATCTCGTTCTTGGAAACGGTCTTGGTCAGTTCGATAAGGCGGTCGGCCAGGGTGGATTTTCCGTGGTCGATATGGGCGATAATGCTGAAATTTCTGATGTTGTCGTTTTGCGGCATAGGGAAATTCTTTTAAGGTCAGCACAAATATAGAAATCCGCCCATAGTTTTTTTTATTTTTTTTGCCTTGTCCCTTTACTTTTTCTATATTACCATCGATATTTAAAATGGGGTAGTTGCTCACCTATGAAGTTTATTTTCCGTGTTTTTGTAGCTTTATTGTTTGCCGTTGAGTTTTCCTTTGCCGAAGGCAAGGTTTTTAACAAGGACTATTCGGAGATTAAAGAAATTCAGGCGGTTATTACCACTCACGAGGGTGAAATTGTCCTGTCCTTGGATTTTAAAGCGGCTCCCAATACGGTGGCGAATTTTGTGGAACTTGCAAACAAGGGCTTTTACAACGGGCTTACGTTCCATCGGGTAATTCAGGGCTTCATGATTCAAGGTGGAGACCCCGAGGGCAATGGCAAGGGAGGACCGGGCTATACCATTGACGACGAAATTAGCGACCTTAAGCATGAAACTGGCGTGATTTCCATGGCCAATCGTGGTCCTAACACCAATGGCTCACAGTTCTTTATAACACAGTTGCCGCAACATCATCTAGATGGCAAGCATACTGTTTTTGGAAAAGTTTTGTCCGGGCAAGATGTCGTTTGCCGCATTGAACAGGGCGACCCCATTATAAACATCAAAATACTGGAAAAGAAGTAATCTATGGCTACAAAGAAAAAAGCTTCACCTGCGAAAAAAGCCCCTGCAAAGGCTGCTGTCAAGAAGGCGGCTCCCGCCAAGAAGGTAGCTCCTGCGAAGAAGACGGCGCCAGCTAAGAAGGCCGCTCCGGCAAAGGCTCCGGCCAAGAAGGCTGCACCCGCCAAGAAGGCGGCTCCCGCGAAGGCACCCGCCAAGAAGGCCGCTCCCGCGAAGGCGCCTGCTAAAAAGGCGGCTCCAGCGAAGGCGCCGGCAAAGAAGGTCGCTCCTGCAAAGAAGGCAGCTCCTGCCAAGAAGCCCGCTCCCGCAAGGAAGCCTGCGGTGAAAGCCCCCGCCGCAAAGGCTCCTGCCAAGAAGCCTGCTCCCACAAAGGCTCCTGTCGTCAAGAAGCCCGCCCCCGTCAAGGAGACTCCGAAGGCTACCAAGAAGGACAAGGTCGAGAAGGTCGCCGAGGTCAAGAAGGTCAAGGGCGGTAAGAAGCCTGCGTCTGCCCCTGTTGAAACGGCAACCGTAGCTGAAGAAGTGGTGGAAACTGCGGCCGAAGTCAAGGGAACAAAGCAGGGCAAGGGAGGCAAGTCCAAGATCGAACTGCCTTACGCCGTGCTCCTGGAAGGTGGCAAGCGCCTTTCCAAGACTATCATGTTCTACGAAATCGACGAGCACGAAGACGGCGCCAACAAGAAGAAGGTGTCCTCTGAGCTCAAGAACCTGGAAAAGAAGCCCACCATGGCTGTCCGCCGCAAGGCCTCTCTTGCCGAAGAGACCCAGGAAGAACTGACGGAACGCATCCTGAAGGAGCTGGAAGAACAGAACCTGGCGTTTACCCGGGAAGCGGCGACCCAGATTTGCACCCGTTGCAACAAGAACCTGGTCTCTCCGGAATTCTGGGTGGACAAGCACCTGGGCTATTGCGAAGAATGTGCCGCCATCCTCAAGCTTGGCCAGTCCAAGGAAGCCCGTAAGGTAGATTACCAGATGGGTCTTCTCGGCCAGGATTCCCTGGACGAAGAGGATGAGGACAATGAATTCATGGACGGTCCCGATGCCGCAGACCTGAAAGAAGCGGAAGAGGAACTGGCCGAAATGGACGATTAATCGTTACAGGTCGTTGAATAAAAAAGCGCAGACCCTTAGATGGATCTGCGTTTTTTGTTTAAATATGTATGGCCGCGACGATGAATCTTGCGAACCGAAATGTGTGAATAAAGTGCGCGGTTAAGGACGCGGAAACTCTAGTTCACTTTGCGCATGACACCGATGACGCGCCCTGCAATGGAAAAGTCCTTGTTGCTCTTGACGATGATGGGGCGGTACTTGGGGTTTGCGGGCCTGAGCTCGATATGGTCGGAAGAGGGCTGGTAATACTTGACGGTAGCCTCGTTGTCGATCTGGGCTACGATGATTTCTCCACGTTCGGCAGATTTCTGCTGGCGGGCAAAGACCAGGTCTCCGTCGAAGATGCCGGCGTCAATCATGGAATCGCCACGGACCCTCAGGGCGAACACGTCGCTACGGCAGGCGAGGAAATCCCTATCGACGGTGACGGTACCTTCCAGGTTCTGGACGGCCAGGATGGGAGCGCCTGCGGCCACGCGGCCCACGATGGGAATCTCGACGGTATTGCTGCGGGCGGTAGAGGAGTTCTTGCCATTGTCGGTATCGAGAATCTCGATGCCACGGCTGAGACGGGGAGAACGGTTGATGTAGCCCTTTTTGATGAGGGCGGCCAGGATGGAGCGGACCCCGTTAGTGGAGGAAATCTCGAAATGGGTGCCGATTTCCCGGACGGTTGGGGGCATGTGGTTTTCTCTGGAATACTTCTTGATGTATTCGTAAATCTCGGCCTGGCGGTCGGTCAAGTCCTTCTTTTTGCCTGAATGTTCCATTTTGAACCTCCCGGTATAGGGTTTGGAATTTCTATACCATAAATATAATGCACAATTGGGCATTTGTCAATAGGTTCACTGCACAAAATTTCATTTTTTTGGGGGGATGAATAGGGCTAGGCGATATTCAGGCTCTGTTCCCTAATGCACTCGATCTCGTTCTTGAGCTCGATGGCCAGGGCGGCAATTTCGGCACTCTGGCACTTGGTCCCAAGCGTATTGGCCTCGCGGCCCATCTCCTGAAGGATAAACCCCAGATTCTTGCCTTGGGCGCCGCCTTTCTTGAGGGCGTCCAGGAACAGCTTGTTGTGGCTGTGGAAGCGGGTAATCTCTTCGTGGATGTCCAGCTTGTCCGCCATGATGCAGGCTTCTTGCAGCAGTCGCATGTCGTCGATTTCGCTGTCCTTCATCAGGGCGTCCACCCGCTCCTTGAACTTGACTTTCCAGGTTTCGATTCTTTGCGGGTCCAGCACCTCGATTTTGGCGAGCACGTCTTCCAGATGGGCGACCCGCTTTGTGAGGTCGGCGGCCAGGTTGGCTCCTTCCTTTTCCCGCATGGCGATGACGCCGTCCAGCGCTTTCGAAAGTTCATTTTTCAAGTGTGCAGCCCAGGCTTCGTTGTCGGCTCCCGCGTCGGTGAACTGCAGCACTTCGGGAATGGCGAGAATGTGTTCCAGCTTGATTTCGTGCTCAATGAGATTGCCATACTTGGCTTGCATCTCGTTTAGCATGTCCTTAGTGATTTCCACGAATTTGCTCACCGCAGTCTTGTTGTAGCATACGGGAATGTTCCCGACGGCCCCTTCGCCAAGAGTGATGGAGAGGTTCACCGAACCGCGGACAAGTTTGTCCTTGACAATCGCCTTCAGGTCGTTTTCCAGGTAGGCGAAGTTCTTGGGGATTTTGCTGGAAATTTCAAGAAAACGGCTGTTCACGCTGCGGACTTCGATAACGCAGGTGGTTCCGTTCAGGGTGGATTCGCTCTTGCCGAACCCGGTCATGGAAATGATGGACATAAGCTTTTTAGGTTATAGGTTTTAGGTCACAGGGGATAGGTAAAGAATCACGCACTTCGTGCGTCTTTATATAAGGCGGCATAGCCGCGATTATAATCCTAATACCTAACACCTAATACCTGTTACCTTACAATTTACTAATTGTCGCGATCACGTGTTCGGTGCCGAAGTTCTTGAGCCCAAGAGCAGAGAGAACCTTGCTTGCCAGGTGTTCGCTCTGGAAGTTGATGTTCTCTATCTTGAACCCTTCCTTTTTGCAGAGGGTGTAGAAGTCCTTCACCGTGAGTAGGCGGATATTGGGCGTGTCGTACCACTCGTAAGGCAGTTCCTTGGACTTTGGCATGCGACCGTGGAGCATCAGGCTTCCGCGGGTGGCCCAGTGCCCGAAGTTGGGGAAGGTGACAATGGCCTTCTTCGCCACCCGCAGCAGTTCGTTCAACAGCGCCACCGGGTCGCGGATCTCTTGAATCGTGCGGTTGATGATGGCGTAGTCGAAGCTTCCGTCCTTCAGGTCCGAGATGCCCTTGTCGTCCAGGTCCCGCTGGATAACCTGCACGTCTTTCTCCAGGCAGTCCAGGATTCCCGTGATGTTCTTCTCGATGCCGAATCCGGTGACGTTCTTTTTCTGGATAAGGTAGTCCAGCAGGTCGCCGCTTCCGCAGCCCAGGTCCAGCACGTGGCTGCCCTCTTTCACCAACTTTCCCAGCAGCTTGAAGTCGCTTTCTTCGTGGAACACGGGCACGGCCTGGGTTCCCTGCTGTGGGATAATCTTGGAATCCAGGAATCGGCCCACGGCCTTTCCCAGTTCGCCCACTTCGATGAGGAACCCGTCGTGTCCGAACTGGGTGTCCAGTTCCAGGCTCGTTACCTTCTTGCCCACGTTAAGGAGTGCACTCGTGATGCGGCGGCTCTCGTGGGGCGGGAACAGCCAGTCGGTGGAAAGGTTCACGTTCAGCACTTCGGCGCCGATATCCTTGAAGGCGTTCTCGATGCTTCCGTATTCCGTTTCCAGGTCAAAGGCGTCGGTGGCGTGGGCGATGTGCAGATAGCTGTTGGCATCAAAGCGGTCCACGAACTTTTTGCCCTGGTAGCGCAAGTAGCTTTCGATAGGCAGGTTCAAATCGAAGGGCGTGGAGTAGGTGACGGCGTGGTTCCTGTTCTCCTGCTCCTGGGAGCGCTTGAACTTCTGTTCCATGCCGATGGCGCTCAGGTAGGTGATGTGGGCCAGCTTGCGGGCGTTGGCAAGACCGATGTCTGGCTTGTTCGCCTTGTCGTAGTAATCACCGCCGTTAAAGTTCGGGTCCTGGGTAATCACGTCGCGGGCTACCACCTCGAAACCCAGCGCCTGGCTGGAGACCCGGGGCGAGCTGGCGATAATCACCACCCGCTTCACCTGTTCAGGGTAGTAGATGGCCCATTTCATGGCCTGGAAACCGCCCATGGAGCCGCCCAACACGCAGTAGAATTCCTTGATGTGGAGTCCGTCGGCCAGTTCCTTCTGGGCATGCACCATGTCGCCGATGGTGATGATGGGGAAGGTGCTCCCGTAAGGTTTGCCCGTGCGGGGGTTGATGGTCGCGGGGCCCGCTGTGCCCTTGCACCCGCCCAGAATATTGCTGCAGACCACAAAGAAGCGGTCCGTGTCGATAGCCTTGCCCGGTCCGATAAGTTCGTCCCACCAGCCGGGCTTGCGGTCGGTTTCGGTGTACCAGCCGGCGGCGTGTGCGTCGGCGGTCAGGGGCGAGCAGACCCACACCACGTTGTCGGCGGCGGCATTCAGCTTGCCGTAAGTCTCGTAACGGATATTCAGCGCAGGCAGCGTCTGTCCGTTTTCCAGCGCAAAACCCGTCTCGCCATAGTCCTTGACGAAATCCTGGGGGACCACCGGTCCGATGCTGGATTTATGCGTATATTCACTCATATGCATAAATATAGATAAATGGTGGGAAATCGGCAACAAAGGGGGAAGTCTCCCCCTCGTCAAAGCCTTGCCCCGCGCCATCGAGGGAACGAAATGTTCCCATGTCATCCTGGACACAACGTGTCCGGGATCCATACATTCCAGACCTGTCCTACCTAGGGCAAGTCTTTGCCTACCCCTTCTCCTAGGGGCTCTGCCCCTAAAACCCCGTTTCCGCTACTTAAATTCCTTCGCCCACTTGGGCACTACCTCGGTGGCCTTACCCTGGACAAACACGTCGGTGTAGGGGTCGTGATCGGGAATCTCCAGGTTCAGGCAGGTGACCTTGGCCCCGAAACTCTTGGCGAAACTCTTGAAGCCTGCGGCGGGGTACACCACACTGCTGGTGCCGATATACACGAATTCCTCGCATTCCCGCAGGGCGTCCTGAATCTGGTCCATGTACAGCGGGACCTCGCCGAAAAATACGATGTCGGGGCGGGTCTTAGCGCCGCAAATAGGACACTTTGTCTCCAGAGTCTCTTCGCCAGTAAAGGAAAATTCGTGGTCTTCGTCTCGCACACAGCGGAGTTTCATCAGGTCGCCGTGCATGTGGAGCACACGTTTGCTTCCCGCACGCTCGTGCAGGTCGTCCACGTTCTGGGTCACCAGCAAGAACTCGTCGCCAAGACGCTCTTCCAGTTCGGCTAACGCCAGGTGGGCGGCGTTTGGCTGGTGGTTCGGCAGGCCCTTCCGCAGAAAGTTGTAAAAGTCCTTGACCCTTTTCGGGTCACGCCGGAGGGCGTCGGGAGTGCACACGTCCTCGATGTTTTCGTGTTCCCACATACCGTCGTTTCCGCGGAAGGTGCGGAGTCCCGATTCGGCGCTGATGCCAGCGCCCGTCAATACTACAAGTCGTTTTTTCATATAGCCTCCACAATTAATAAGCCATATTTTAAGTTGTCATGCCCGGCTTGACCGGGCATCTCCTTTACGAACATATTCCTGCAAAGAACAACGTTTCCGCCACGATGCCGTGCTCAAAATCGGGAACGTAAAGGCTCTCGTTTTCACCGTGTGCGGCACATTCCGGGTCCTCTAGGCCCGTCAGCAGAATCGGTATGTCTCCGAAGGTCTTGCGGAACAGCTCTGCGCCGGGGATGCTGGCCCCGCAGCCTATAAACTTGGTCTCGCTCTTGTAGGCCCGAGTCATGGCGCTTGCCATCTCCTTGAAGAAGGGGTGGCTGGTGTCCGTCACAAACGGGTTCGCTCCGTCTTCTTCTCGGATGGTGCATTCCAGGCCGTCGGGAACGTTACTTTGTATATATTCTACCAGCAGGCGTGTGCAGCGGTCTGCGTTCATGCCGGGGGCGAGCCGTATGCCTATGCGGGCATAGGCGGTGTCCTGCAGCACGTTTCCGGCGTTGGTACGGCTCCCTACCTGCATGGCGGTTACCACGATGGAGGGCCGACGCCATAGGGAAAGGAGAATTTCCTCTTCGCTCACCTTCAGCTTGACCGAGTCCAGCACGCCGCCGTCGTTGCGGAAAATCTTTTCGGTCATGCCAAGGCTCTTGTAGGATTCCAGTTCCTCCGGGGTAGGGGGGACAAGTCCGTCGCAAAATCCGGGAATGGTAATGCTCCCGTCGGCATTGGTCATGGCGGCGATAATCTTGCAGAGTTCCTGCCCGGGGTCCGGAATGGGGCCCGACCAGCTTCCCGAATGTAACGGTGCCTTGGTGGCACGGAGTTCCACGTTGATGGCGCTCATGCCCCTGAGGGTGGTGGTGATGGAAGGCGTTCCCTTGGCGAAGTTCCCCAGGTCCGCCACGATGACGGCGTCGCACTTGAGGAGTTCCGCATTTTCCCGAAGGATTTGGGCGAAGCCTTCGCTGCCCGATTCCTCTTCGCCTTCGATGATGAACTTCAGGTTCGGACCCTTGTCGCCCAGCAATTTGCGGACCTGTTCGGCCGCCGCCAGGTGGGTGACGATTCCCGCCTTGTCGTCGGCGGTTCCGCGACCGTAGAGCCGGTCCCCCTTCAGCACGGGTTCAAAGGGCTTGGAATTCCAGAGGGCCTCCCGCATAGGGGGCTGCACGTCGTGATGGGCGTACAGGAGCACCGTAGGCTTGTCTTTGCTGGTGAGGCTTTCGGCATAGACCGTGTGCCTTCCGCTCTTGGGCGTCAAAAACTGGATGTTGGTGTATCCCGCCTTCTCAAAAAGGGCCTTTACCGCCTCTGCGGACTGGATCACGAACTTCTGGTCAAAATTGTCGAAACTGATGGAGGGAATGCGCACCAGGTCCATCAGGGTTTCCAGGTAGCGGGGCATGTTCCCGTGAATTTCTTTTTCTATGGACTGTTCCACCTTTATTACCTCATTTTTCTTGATATATAGTAATTGAACCGTTTAAAAATTTATTGACCGTTCATGCTTTCGCTTAAAATGACGATTGTCACAGAAATCTTAAAATTACGACATTCAGGAGACTTTCCTGACAAGTTGCTTGAATTTTAGATTGATGTGAACCAAAAACACCCCGCCACTTTTTGAGTGACGGGGCGTTTTAATTGGTCGTTAACTGATTACAGGCTGATCAACCCTTCGGTATCCTTGCTCATGGTGTCGTAGAATGCGAAGCGGGCGTCGGTATGAGACTCCGCATTCAACTATTGCATACAGGAACCGATGGAAGTTGAATGCTCCGCGCTTCGAAGGCTACTTAAGAGTAGCCTCCTACGCTTGGCGGCCTTCTGGAGGTCGTCGGCGAGCTTCTTGGCCACTTCGCGCCAAAGCCGTGGTTGATGCAGGGGCAGTAGCAGATGATCAGCGACGGACCACCGTGAGCTGGAGGCGACAACTGTCAAGTTGTCGTCGTAGGCGAGAGCTCAAGTCTGTCGCATTATCCCTTTTGCAATTGACTTGTGCGGTCGTGTAAAGTGCTTCTGCTTCCTGGAGAACCTTCAGGGCCTGGGCATCGTTTGCGCCGAGGGCGATACGGCCCAACTATGACGACCGTTCGGCTCACGCCTCACTCCCACCTAAAGGTGGCCATGTACACTAAGCGCTAAAGCGCAAGTGTCCAAAGCTCGCCAACACGACTTGTTAAGACAAGTCGCTTTTGGCTCACAGACGTTCTTGTAGCTCATGGCGATAAGGCCGAGGTCCTTCTTGCCGGCGCGCTTACCGGCGGCGGCGAAGAGGGCGACTGCGCCACGGTTCGTGGCCTTGGAAGCAATCCCCCGGTTGTTGGAGTACACTTCGGTATTGAGGACGCAGATGTTCACGTTTTCACCCGTGGCCCTATGATGACCGTTCGCGCTAGACTCAGGCGTAACACTTTGGTCGGCGCTCACTCCCACCTAAAGGTCGCCATGCCCACTAAGGCAACACTGTTGCCAAGTGGTCAAAGGTCGCCTTCGACGACTCGTTAAGACGAGTCGCCTACGGCTCACAGCGTGGTCGAGACCACCGTAACCGCAGTCTTTTGGGCGTTCCCGCACATATATGTGCGGTCGGGCTATATTTTAACGCGCTCCGGTCGGCTCTTGCGAACCGCCCGCACCGCTGTTAAAACGGAGCCTTGTTCCGCGCACTTCGTTCGCTCCGCAAGTCTCCGCCCCAAGGGGTCACTATCCCTAACGCGAATGCTCAAAATGAGATGCAGTCTTTTCCTGTTTTTGACATTTTGTGCCATTTTATTTATGTATTTTTAAAACGTGCGGAAAAAATATCAGGAATTAAAGAACTAGAAAAGTTTTAAATCAGGGAGGTAAAAATGCTGTATGTAGTTCTATTTTTCGTCATTTTAGTGATTTATCTCTTTATTAATAGGAAGAATAAAACTGATGAAGAACCTCCGGATTTTGATCAAGTTTTATCGACATCACAAAATGTCTTAGTCCCAGAGAAAAATCAGCAACCAGTCCAGGTTGCTAAACAGGAGCCTAAAAAGCAATTTGAGGGTGTTCCTAACAAACAGGGATTGTATCCGTCGGAATTGCTTTTGTTGTATTATGCTCCTAAGTATTATGTTGATTCAGATTCTTTCCCCAGTTTTTGGAATTATCAATACGGTATTGAAAATGTTAAATCTTGTTTGGAAAATCTTGTTAATAAAGGGTTCTTGAAAAAAGAAATGGACCTTCAAATGAATTTAAATGATTTGAAAGTTGTTGATTTAAAGAATCTTCTAAAAGATAATTCTTTACCTGTAACGGGCAAAAAAGATGATTTAGTCAAAAGAATTATTGAGCAAATATCTCTAGATTCTTTAAATGCAAATTTGAAAAAATTGAGATTTTTGAGGACAGAGTCTGGAGAACAGGCTTTATGCGATGCTGCATATTTAGAGTATCTTGATAAGAATAATTTGAATGAAGTTTCTATTTTTGAAATGAGCAAATTTGTTCAACTAATGCCTCAGGTTGATTTTAGAAAAGGCGTTGTTGAAATATTGACAGAAAAGATAAAGAAATTTGCTGCGTCAGGAGATTATAGTCTTTGCCGAAATTGCAAATTATGTCTTCACGAATTCTATTATGTAGAAAAACAGTATAAAGACGCATATTACTCCCTGTTGGATGTAATATTCTTAGATATAAATGATTTTTTAGGAAATGGATTTGACAAGTCGTCTTTGCCTTTACATCTTGACTATTTTTTTGGTTCCGAACATCCCAAAATTGTTGAATATGCATTTAGTCGAATGACCGAACTACAATCTTTCTTGAATATTTCGGACGAACAACTTTGCGAGAACATGAAGGAACATTGGTTTGGTTTTCAAATACCTTATCACATTTTGAGCGTGGAAGAATGTGCAAAGATATACTTTGCTGAAAAGAATCACGATGCTGAAAAATTGAAAGAAATTTACGATAAACGAAAGTCGCAAAATCTTCGTCATAAAAAAAATGGTGAAGATGAATTAGTCATTGGTCGTTTGGAGTCTGGGTATAAGTGTTTACATGTTGCTATACAAGCTGGATATGCTGCGGATTATTTGAAAGCCAGAATGAGTTATATGAAATGTGTAGAAGCCTTTAAGCAGGCGGATGCCTTATTTGAACAAGAGAAAACCGAAAAAATGTTTGAAGATTTTGCAAGAAAGGATCCTGCGTTTGTAAAACTTGCAAAAATAATTTGTGATTTAATTCGTGCTAATCCTGGCATTTTACAGTCAGATTTCACAAAAAAGTTAGAATCTGGTGATTGGAGTGATATGTATGAATATAATCGTCCGATTTTAAAGGATGATGTCTATTATGTTTTGTATTTTGCCGATAAATTTGGGATGATTGTCCGAAATAAGAAAGGTCGGACTTACGAGTTGTTTGTAAAACAAGAAATATCAAACTAAAATGTAGGATGTGCTGGTGGCCCGTTACCTCACCATACGAATCTCCTTCAACTGAAGGCTAATCCCAAGCGTTTCGGACTTGACGCTTACTAGCAATCCTACATGACAAATATAGTTTTTTCTGTAGAATATATTCCTGCAACCTAAAATTTTTGTTAAATGTCAGAAATTGACTTTTGGATTAGATTATATTTTATGTAGGGCAAGGAATGGTAAATTTATGGCTTTGATTAAATGTCCCCAATGTGGAAATGACGTTTCTAGTGAGGCAACACAATGCCCGCATTGTAAGGTGATTTTGTCTCCACAGAAAGATTTGTGTCGATGCCCTGAATGCCAAAATACGATTCACTTAAATCAGTGGACATGTCCATATTGTGGCTTTAAACGTTCAAAAATTGATTTTGTTAGCCGAGCGATAGATGGTTGTGCCTTATCAGGAGTGTCTTTTTTCATTTGGCTTTCTTTGGCGGTTCTAGGATTTGTAGTGTTTTTTAATGATTTGTTTGGATAGCCCCATGTTCTTATATTTCCCAAAAAGGGAATGGGAGATTTGCTTTTTTACATAAAAAAAGGTATATTTCAGATGAGGTATCAATGGAACGCTTGAAGATTTATTTGGACAACTGTTGCTACAATCGTCCTTATGATGACCAGTCTCAATTAAAGGTTAGTTTAGAGGCTCAGGCGAAATTGGAAATTCAACAGCAGATTCGTAACGGGGTGTTTGATTTAGTTGCATCGTATATTCTTGTTGCCGAAAATGCCGCTAACCGATTTGAGTCCAAAAGGAACGATATTCAGAATTTTATAGATACCTACACGCATACGTATGTGAGTGAAAATGTTGATGAACAAGTAAAGTCGCTCGCAAAGGAAATTATGGCGACAGGCGTTAAGTTGATGGATGCGTGTCATGTTGCAAGTTCAATCATTTCTGGATGTGACTATTTTTTGACGACAGATAAACGCTTACTTAAATATCAAACTGATAAAGTAAAAATCCTTAACCCCATGACTTTCATTTTTGAAGTGGAGGAAAACTATGAGCATTAGTTCCGTCGATGTCATTGAAAAGGGCATGCGTTGCCTAAGTGAAAATATGGGTGCTATGGAAACAGAACTCTTTATAGCGACACTGTTGCGAGAACGCTTTGATTATACAAAGTGGCGTTCTTCTTTAGTTGATAGCGTCAAAACTTTTGCGGATTTGGATAAGTTCGTTGAATCGTCTCGTGGTGTGACGAAGTTTTCAGGAAATCCGAAAGTGGTTCTGTAATAGAAGGACTTAATATCAACTTCACAGGTTTGCTGAAAACTAGTCTGTTTATTTTAGATGTGAGTAATCACATCTATTTATGTATAAAAAACACCCCGCCACTTTTTAAGTGACGGGGCGTTCTAATTTTCCTCAAAGGCCGTAAGGTCGACCTCATCGCTCAAAGCGACGAAGTCGCGACCTCATACCTTTTACAGGCTAATCAACCCTTCGGTGTCCTTAGACATGGCGTCATAGAATGCGTAGCGGGCGTCGACTTCCTTCTGGAGGTCGTCGGCGAGCTTCTTGGCCACTTCCGGATTGCTACGGGTGAGCTGCTTGTAGCGGTTTTCGGTGTAGATGTATTCTGCAACCGGAATCGTCGGCTT
>Ga0247608_10003711_pt1 | contig 17601 bp, 9 predicted proteins | sample 176DNAGHGlowgp2_FD_193490 | JGI IMG/M metagenome (GOLD analysis project Ga0247608, IMG submission 193490) | Sheep rumen microbial communities from Palmerston North, Manawatu-Wanganui, New Zealand - 1766 DNA GHGlow gp2 | ecosystem: Host-associated > Mammals > Digestive system > Stomach > Rumen ... | reverse complement strand
ATCGTCAGGCTTGTAGGACCACAGGAGATGGTTGATCTTCTGGGAGGCGATGCCGCCGGACTTCGCCGTGGACACGATGAGAAGGATCAGGAGGGCCTTCACCGTGGGGGTGAACTGGGCGGTCACATCGTTCCCTTCCCGGTCCGTCACCCGGAATCCACCGAAGAAATTCACCGACGAGCGGGAGAAATCGTAAAACAACCGCTCCGGCTCATAGTTCTCCTCCCGTTCGGCCAAAGATTCCTTCGCGGCAGGCTTCCGGTGTCGTACCTTGTTCCGGAGAAACCGGTAAAAGACGTAATCCACGGCGGCGACGAGCCCAAGGATTCCCAGCAGGATCTTCCACCACAGGCCGCTCCCCTTCTTCGGCTCCGCATGCCCTTCCTGCATGATCATGCTTACGGGAAGGGGCGGATAGCCTATTTCGTAGATGTCCACATCCGTGCTGCCATCCACCTGCGACTGCAGGATCACGGCGAACATCTTCTTGAGCGAATAGCTGTGCCAGAGATTGATGTACGTGTACTGCGCGTTGCGGAGCGGCGGGATGGGAAGGGACATCTTCTCCAGGCCGGGCTGCTCCGGACGAAGCTTCAGCAGGGTGTAGCCGTCCAGGTTGGAAAGGAAGTAGAAATCCCCGTTGGCCCAGTTATAGACGAAATTCTCGCTGGAGACGAAATCTCCGAAAGGGGACGTGCCCATGTCCCACAGCTGGCGGACTTCCAGTGTCCGCGTGTTGATGGTGTACAGGTCGTAGTAGTTCTTCGGGGAGAGTTCCTGTTTCCCGGACAGGTTGCCGCGGCCGCCGAACACGTACAGGAGGCTGTCCACGATGTAGGAAGTCGCCGAATAGCGCGGAGTGATGTCCGCCACCATCGTCCGGAAATTCTTCTCGGGATTGTCCAGGTAACTGACAATCAGCTCGTTCTTGAAATGATAATGTCCATAGCCGCCAAAGCTGTACAGGGCGTGGACGCGGGGCTCCCACGTGTTGGTGTTGTTCCAGTAGCTGTGGTCCCGCTGCGGGACCTTCTCGTTCTCCCAGCGGCGGGTCTTGAAATCGAATCGGGAGAACAGGTCCTCGTCCAGGTTGTAGGCCGTGAGCCAGTCGTGGCCGCCGCCCACGTAGAACAGCTGGTTGGGGAAATTCGCCGGGCAGTGCCCGCCCGCGACCGGAATCTCCGTCAGCGCCCCGGAAGAGGCGTCGAAGACATGGATCGGCTCGTCCCCGCAGGTCATGTAGAACTTATCCCTGTCGTCGAAGGTGATGGACGGGATATCGCTGAAGGCGTGCGAGAATACCGGTTGGAAGGAGACGTACCGGTCGATCAGCCACTGCGGGTTCACCGCCCGGGCGGGAACGCCGCGCACCTCGTCGTAGCACAGGTCGCCGTCGTGGCGAGCGCACTCCCAGTGACGGAACAGTTTTCCGTCCCGGTGCAGCCGGATGTCCCGGACGCCCACCGAAGCCACGTCCCCGAGGGTATAACCGGCCAGCTGGCACAGGCCGAAGGAGATCCTGAAAGTCTCCGCCCCCTTGGTGCCCGCATCCCGGATGGAGAGGGTTGTTCCGTTATAGTCCAGGTCGATCTGGCCGGTCTTCGTGTCCAGGGCCACCGACACGTGGATCCACTCCTCCAGGGGAATGTCCGTCCCGATCTGGTGCACCTGCTCCCCGGTGACGAGGATGGGTTTCCGGCTGTCATCCAGGTCCGCCGTGTACATCAGGTCCACGTTCTCTCCCTTGTCGGTGATGATGCGGAAGATGCATCCGAACACGTTCTCCGGGCGGTTGTACAGGTCGAAGGACATCTCCAGGGTCTTTCTCCGTACGGGAATCTCCTTCCCGTCCTCCAGCGCGAGGCCGGTGAACTCATGCGCATGCGCCGGATAGGAGACGATATGGAGGCCATAGTCCAGCCCCGCCTCCGGGATATCGACACTGTCCGGCGCAGCCTGCGCCGACGCCGCGAAAAGCGACGCGCCGGCCAGCAGCAGCGGGCAAAGTATTCGGAGCATATGCCGTCTCATCCGGGTTTCCGTCAAGTATAACCTAAAGACAAATATACGACAAAAAACGGATAAAAATCTACCGGTCGAAAGGATTTTCCTTGGGCGAACGGCTCACCACCCAGCGGAGCGCGTTCACGAACAGGAGGTTCTGCGTAGCGTCCGAGAAGCACTCGTCACCGTGGCCCATGTTGATATACACCATCCGGTAGTCGGTGTTCGTCCAGACGACCGGGAAGTCTCCGCCGAAAACAATGTCCTTCAGGCCCATCGGGAAGTTCTTCGGGGACAGGCTGGCCAGCACCTTCACCGACGGATTGGACCGCGGGTCGGGCTGCCACTGGTAGAACTCCGTGGCCGGGGCCACATAGGCGTCCGGCAGGTTCCGCGTCACGTCGTGGTCATGGGTCTCGATGTCCACCAGGCCCGGCTGCGGCGGCCAGGTATTGCACAGGAAACGCACCCCGCCCAGGAAATCGCGGAACCAGTCCCATTCCGTGGACAGGTCGTTGTAGCCGGCGGCATGGAACCCGAGCCAGCCGCCGCCGCTCTCCATGTACTGCTCGAAGAGCTTCCGTTCCTGGGGCGCAGAGGGCGAGACATCAGGCATGATGATCACGTCATACCCGGAGAGGTCGCCGTCCAGGGTGGTGGAGATGTCCAGGATCCATCCCTCGCCGTACGTGAGCTTGTGGAAGAACTCCATGCTCTGGTGCGTGAACTGCTGATGGGCCTCCTCCACGGCGTCGGAGTAATAGAGCAGCGCCTTGAACCGGGGCGTGTTCCCCGCATAACTGGCGGGACGGACGGCCGTGGCGGAAACAAATTCCGGCTGCTCCTGCCGGGTACGGGAACCGCAGGCGACGAGGAGGAGGATTCCGGAGAACAAGGTAATGAAAGGAAGGGTCTTCATAAGATGAAACTATTGATATTCTGAAACCAACGAAAGGAATTTCCCTGCCACGGTCACCCAGACCTCTTTGTAGCAGGCATTGTTTACGCGGGGCCAGAGGGGCTCATCCGTGTCCCCCTGCGTCCGGATGCCGACGGGCATTTCGCCGGTCATCTCTCCACAGGAGAAACTGTTCATGGACGGATAATTCCACCCGACCCCGTAGATCATCGACTGTCCGAACGGGTTCTTTCCGGCCAGCCAGTACAGCTGTTCGCGGCCGATCCGGAGCAGTTCCGGATCCTGGAGATACCGCCCGCAAAGGGCCGCCGCCTTGCCCTGCGAGAGAAGGACGGCGTTGTTCCCGTTGAAAATGGTGAACCAGATCGGGAAGCGCTTGACGGCGTGGTCCGCATCCAGCGCCACGCCCTGCCCGAATTGCCTCCGATAGTGCGCGGCCGCATCGGCCGGGGCCTGGATATGCAGGTGCCCGAACGCCTCCGCATCCTCGTATTCCAGACGATGATAAACACCGCTGGGAATCATCCCGTAAGGGGCCGTAAACCGCATCAGATCCTTGAGATAGCCTCCGTACAGCCGGATTCCCTCTTCCCAGCGGGTCCGATCCGGATGCTCCGGGAAAGCCGTGCACAGGAGCGTGAGCGCCTGCATATAGACCTGCTCGCGGGACTGGTGGATGTAATGGACGATGGACCGGCGGGAGCGGTCCCGGTAAAAGAAGCCGCGGATTCCACCCCCGACGGGTTCGGTCCGCTGGCAGTCCAGCGTGTATCGGATGGCCTCAACGGCCGTGTCGCGGTAGGTCGTCTTTCCGGTCAGGAGGAACAGCTGTGCGGCGGACCAGGCGACGGTGGCCATGTATTGGCTCGGAGAGGTGTTGTAGGAATGCTCCATGACGAACCGGAACGGCTCGAATCCCCGTTCCCGGAAACCGGCCTCGGCGAAGGCGAAATCCTCTTCCGCCGCCCGGGCCAGGTCGTCCGCAAGGCCGTCCCTGTCCCTCAGGTGCAGCGCCGCATAGGCCTCGTAACCGGCATAGAGGTAGTTATCGAAGGCAAGGTCCTGTTTCCGGACCGACACGATGTCATCCATCGTCCCCACCTCGCCGTCCAGCCAATGGAGAAGGCCCATCGACGAAGCCCGGAACCCGTCGCCGAACCGGCAGCGGAGCAGGAAGGAGAACCCCCAGCGGGCTTCTTCCTCCAGCCGGGCCGACAGGAGCGGATCGGACGTCGAGACGGCGGCTTCCAGCAGGGAAAAGGCCACGTCCCCCGTCTGCAGCGTCTGTTGGGACAGGTCACCCGCGTCGTGCCAGCCTCCCCCATAGGAGACATAGTGCCCGTCATGGACACAGAACAGGTCCCGGTGGCAGGCGTCGTGGATGCCCGGAACGGCGTATCCGCAGCGCTGGCAGAAGATGAAATTCAACGCCTTCCATTCGGCCTCCGTCCAGGGTGCTGCCGCAATGGGGAATGGTGTGGATACCAGCCCTTCCGCCTCGATCCGCCAGGTTCCTTCCCGGTCGAACGGGGTGAAGTCGATGACGCCGAAATCGCCCAGCGTGGATCCCTCCGGCCGGACAGCCCCCCGGTAGCGCACCCGTCCGGTCTCCGCATCCACCAGCGCGAAGCGTCCGGTGGAAAAAGGGACGACGGCTGTCTTGGCAGCTCCGGTCGCGTAACCCGCCGTGGAGAGGACGATGCCCCGAGGACGCCATCCCCTGTCCACGGCCGGCTCGGCGAGCCGCTGCAGACGGACATTCGTCACTTCGAAGCGGGAAGAATCCCGGGTGTCGCGGTACGGTCCCCGGTTGGTGACGGTGAAGAACAGGTCCTTTGCCGCCTCCCTCCCCGGGTCCGTCAGGTCCAGGAAACAGGTCAGGGTAGTATCGTTTTTCAGATGGACGAAATGCGAGACAGCGCCGTAGCCCATGTTCAGGTTGACAACCCGGTCGTCGTCACAGGCGGTTTTCACATCGAAGGAAATCCGGTCGAAACGGGACAGGTCGTTCCCGTCCAGGGACATCCGCGCCGTGTACTTCCCATAATCGGCATAATCCGGGTCGTCCGACGGCCCGGCGGCCCGGTGGTCCGGCCGGTTCGCGAACGCCAGGCGGACCCGGCCGGCAAGGACGGTCTCCTCCAGCACCGGAACAGCCGCACGGGCCGTTTCGTAGGAGCGTCCCTCCTCCAGGGGCAGCGGACGGTGTTCCAGAACCGCCGACGGAACCTGGGCAAAGGCCGACGACCCGGCCATGAGGGCGACGACAATGCCCGCTATCGTCCGGCAGCCCATCGCAGCGCGTCTGTCATCAGGGTCCGGAAATCGGGATTCTCCACCAGGGAGGGACTGTGTCCGAACTGGACGTACAGGTTCCGGGCCGGCTTGGACCGGTTGGTCCAGATGACCGGATGGTCGCCCATCTTCACGGCAGTCCGGGCGGAATACGACGCCTCGTCCACGGTCGCCAGCACCTGGATGTCCGGATGGTCCCGCGGATCCCGGTCATAGGTGTACCATTCGTCAGCCTCGATCCGGAACGTGTCCGGAAGGCCTTTCAGGACCGGATGGCGGCCTTCCTTGCGAACCGTCCCGTCGGACAGTTCGGCGATATAATTCCCAAAGCGGATCCCACCCAGGAAATCCGAGAACCACGGCCACATGGGATAGCCGTCGAACTCGCCCAGCAGCGAAGCGTGGTGCAGGCCGATCCAGCCGCCCCGCCCGTTGTCGATGTAGTCCTCGAAGGCCTCCACGGCCGCTTCCGTCCAGGCATAGGGCGGATAGTCCAGCTGAAGGAACACATCAAAGCCGGACAGATACTCCTTCGTAATGGGCTCCGTATCATGGATTTCGGTTATTTCCATCCCTTCCAGGCCGCGGAGCCACGGCATCGCCGCCTCGGTGAAGGGCAGGTGATGCCCGCCCATCTCCCGGAGCACCAGGACACGGATGGCCGGGTCCTCGTAATCCAGCCGGATGGACCGGATGTAGGAACCCTGCGGACGGCAGTTCCTGAATTTCACGGCTTCCAGAAGGCCGGCGAGCGCCTCCCGGGCGACAGCCCGGTCCAGACCGGCTTCGCGGATCTCCCCGTAAGTCCCACGGGCCGCCTCGGAGAACCGGCGCACTTCCTGCCACCCCTTGGGTGCATGGAACGACACCATGCAGGAGCCGTCCATCTTCTTGTACGGCCAGAAAGTCCAACCGATATTGTTCTCTTCCATCGTCCGGCAGAAGTCCGACTGCCACGCATCGGTATTATGGCCGATCTCGCCCATGTACATCGGCAACCCCGTCTTGTCGCGGAAGTCGATGATGGCCTGGATGGCCTCCTTCGTGGGCTCTCCGCCGTACCGGTGGCAGGTGTACATGATCTTGTCATCGTATGTCCAGTCGGTGAAAGGCTTGAAATTACCGTTCCACTGGGCTCCCCCAAGCAGGATGATGTGATTCCGGTCCACTTCGCGGATGGCGGCGACCGCCTCCTTGTGAAGCCCTTCCAGCATCGTGTTCAGCTGCTCCGTCCTTTCCCCGAAATACGGAGCGATGGGCTCGTTGATCAGCTCGTATCCCAGGATCACGGGCTCGTCCCGGTAATGCCGGGCGATTCGCTGCCAGATGTCGCAGAACAGCCGGCGGGACGGCTCGCTTTCGAACAGCCAGGGATAGCCGTAGCTGTCGTCGATGTTGTCGCCCGTCTGCCCGCCCGGCGCATCATGCATGTCCAGGATCAGGTACAGGCCGTACTTCCGGCACCACTGCACGCAGGCATCGATCCGGTCGAAACCGTCCTGGCCGGCGGACAGGCCCATGTAGTCCTCGTCGGTGAACAGCTTGTAATGGAACGGAAGCCGGACCGTATTGGCGCCCGTCGAGGCGATGAAGGCGATGTCCTCCTCCGTGATATAGTTGTCCTTGAACTGCTTCCAAAACGCAGCCGCTTCGTCGGGCCCGACCATCTCGCACAGCAGGTCATCGATCATCCGCGGCGAATTGGTCCGGCCGAAGCCGAACATGTACCCCTCCGGGTTGAGCCAGTTCCCGAGGTTGGTTCCCTTGATGAGGAAGGGCTTCCCGTCCGTTCCGACCAGGGTGGTCCCGTCGATGGACACGAAGGATTTGGGCGTGCAGGCCGCCACTAGGAGGGACAGGGAAAGGAACAGGATACGCGTAGTTTTCATCAGGAACCGGTTTTATGCAAAGATAACCCCGTTCTCCCGGAAAGGGAGCGGGAACCTGTTAAAAAACGCTTAAAAAATTCTAAAACCGCCACGGAACAGCTCCGTTAATGTCCCGGTTAAGGGTATTTAAAGGGGCGGGAGTTATCTTTGGCCTGACAAAGCATCTTTCCCATGAAACGCTTGATCCCGATTCTCTACGCAGCATTCGTCCTGGTCTTTTCCTGCAGCAGACCCGGAAAAGAGCCCGGAGCGGAAGCCCTGGGAATTCCTGGTCCTGACCACTCCGGAGGCACGGGAGAAAGTCGTACGGGGTCTGGGAGGCAACGATTTCGTCGCCACGGCGCCGGTCGTCATCATTCCCTGTGCCAACCTGCAAAAGACCTTTGAAGGCGACACCGGGAACTGGATGGCGGACCTTTCCGCCGTCAGCGAAAACATCCTTCTCGCCGCACAGAGCCTCGGTCTCGGCAGCGTCTGGGTGGGCGGCTGGCCCAATGAAGACCGGATCCAGGGGCTCGCCAGGGAATTCGGACTCCCAGAGCACATTATCCCCGTGAGCATCCTCCCCATCGGCTATCCGGCCGAACAGCCGGCCCCAAAAGACAAATGGGCTCCGGAGAAGGTCCACTGGAACGGATACTGATCCATTAGGTCTAGTTCCTGCACACGAAAACCGGAAGGAAGAACAGCCATGCAACAACGGACATCGTAAGTCCGGCGATCGTACCGATGGCAAAATCGAACCAGAACACCTCCGAAGGTCCGTCCGACAAAAAAGGCATCAGGCCCAGCACTGTGGACAGAAGGGTCAGGGAAACAGGCGTAACTTTCCGGCTAAAGGCCACTTTGTACGCATGGACCGACGTCGTTCCGGCCCGGAGAACGGACTGATATTCTGGCACCAAGTAGATACCGGCATTAACCGTTATGCCACACAACATGACCAGAGCAGCCAATCCCCCCTGGTCGAAAGACAGGGAACCAAAGCCGAATGCCAGGAAAAGACCCAAGAAAGACACGGGGATCATCAGGATGACGGCCAACGGATACCGGAAAGACTCGAAGGCTGCGGCAAGGATCCCGTAGATGACGAGGATGATCAACAGGATGAGTCCCAGGTCACTCTGGCTGCGGGCCCTCCCCCAGGAAACATTCCGTCCTTCCGCCTTGTATCCGACGGGCAGGACTTCATTGTTCATCCAAGCCACGGCTTCTTCCGAAAACTTTGCAGCCAGCAGGCCGCTCCCGACGAAGTCATAGTTAACCGACAGCGAATAAGACTGGTTGGAACGATTGATATCCACGGCAGTACGTTGTTTGCCGATGTCCCCAATCCCGCCCAGGGCGATTTCCGTCGAATCTACGGGGATCGGAACAGACCGCACATGCCAGAGATCAAAACGTTCCTCCTCGGAGGACTTCACCATGATGTTTACCGGAACGGATGACTGAACGATCCTGCCTGCCGAAGTGGAATACAACCGGTCCGACAGCGCACTATAATAGGCATAGGGACTCACACCCAGGGCAGCGAGGGCTTCCCGGTCATATTTCATTCCGATTTCCGTGGCGGGCCGGCCCCACCAGCCTCCCGCCCAGATTTCCGGGCCAGACACCCTCCTGTTTTCCTTCAGTCGCTCCACCAGTTGATCGGCATAGGCATGCAATTTCTCGAAATTGTATCCCCGGAGCGTAATCTGCTGCGACTTGTAATCCATGACGACATTGTTATTGAAATAATTGTCATCCACACCGCTGATCATCCAGTTTGCCCCGCCAAAGTCAATCGCAGCTTCCGTCACCTCGCCCTTCAGTTGATATGGGAATGTCGTATCTTCCCACTCTTTCCGAAAACGGACATCGATCCTGGCATCATTATAATTTCTGATGCTGGTAGTAAAAGACTCGATCTGATCGAATTGAGAAAGGTATTTCTCCATCTTCCCCACAATTTCATTCAGCTGCGCCACCGTACATCCTTCGGGCATCCCAGCCCGGATGGTCAATTGCATCCGGGCTGGTTCCCGGCGGATGTTCGACCTTTCCAGGCTTCGGTAAAAACGCCCGGATAGCGAACCAAGCACCCGGTCAACCTCATCCCGATGACTTGCATAAGGGTTCCAGCGTACTAGCACCGCCCAGAATGAACGTTCATTCTCCTGGTATGTCGAAGCCTCGGGTATTAAATAAACAGGCAGACCGAACAGCAAGGCCAATGCCACCAGGAAGACCCAACGATGACGCATTCCCCAGGCAATGAAACGACCGTAGAACGACCGTACGGAAGCACGTCGGCGAAGGTTCCGCATTGCCAGAGCCCGCTTTTGCGGCGGATTCATCACATCCATCAGGGCCGGCACAAAGAAACGACACACCAGCAGCATCACGGACAGGTTGACCGATATTACAAGAATAAAGTCCTCCAATTCGAGCTTCTCATCTTCAGGAAGGAGCAGCGTCATCAAGAGGGCGGCAACTGTTGTCATGACGGCAAAGAAAACAGCGCTGAACGCACGCCGGTTCCGATACTTGCCATAATGGTCGATCATCAGGATGGACGTGTCAATCATAATTCCGAAGGAAACCGTCACGCCTGCCAGCGTATAGATGTGAACGGGAAGTCCGATCAGGCGGTAAACGCCCAAAGAGACGGATAATCCAGCCGTAAGCGAAAGAATCAGGACGAGCAATTGCTTCCAGGAACGTGTGGCCAGAAACGAAAACACGAGCAGGATCAGAAGGCACAAGAACGTCCGGAATATGATTTTCTTCAGTTCCCCTCGCACATATTCAGAAGAATCGTAGCTCAAATGCACCTCGATTTCATCGGGAAAGACATCCCGCTCCAGGCGGGACATTTCCGTGCGTAGCGCCTTGGAAGCAGTCAGCAGATTAGCCTGATCCGACACCGTAGCGTACAAGGTGACCGTATTGAGACCGTTCAGGCGGAAATAGGACGACGGTTCGCTCTCTTGATAGGCGAAAGTGGCTATTTCGCCCAGACGGACCCATTTCCCGGATCCTGGACAGCTAACAGGGATGTCATAGAAGGCGGAAGAATCCTCTACTGCATCTGTTGACAGGCGCACCGTCATCATCCGGCCGCCGTCGTTCCAAAGTCCGACGACCTGGCTTCCGTTCGCCGCTCGGATGGCTTCCGCGATGTCAGTGCCGTGAATACCCCGGGCGGAAACCTTGTCATAATCATAGGTTACAACCCACTCGAACGGTGTGGCACCGGACACGTCCACCTGATTGACTCCACTTACGGCGGAAAGGGCCGGAATGACCTGTGACGCTGCGAATTCCGCTATCCGTGCCGCTGGCAATGGACTGTTGAGTTGCCAGACCACCTGTCCTCCTCCGGATTCGGATCCTCCGGACGATAGCAACGGATAGGAAGTGCCCGGAGGAAAGGATGGCCACAAATTGGCAATCCGGGTGGAAGCCTCAAAACGAACGGCCTGAAGGTCAGCTCCTTTGTCAATATCCATCATGATGGACGCATATCCCACACTGGATGTGGACGAGATTCCACGGCAGGCCTGCATCCCGGCCAGGGATGCTTCCAGCCGGGAAGTCACCTCGGCCTCTATCACGGCGGGAGACGCATCTGGAAGGGACACCGTCACCGTCAGGGAACGACCTCTCGGAGCAGGAGCATACCGCAAATTGAGCCCCCGGACGCCAATAAACCCTGCCAAGGACAAGGCGGCCGTCACCAAGATAACCGAAAAAGAGGAATATCTGTGAACCCTTTGCATGACTGTCAGCGTTTCATCCGGTACAAACAGTCGTACAAGGCCGGGACAACGAAAAGGCTCACCAAGGTTCCCGCCGTCATCCCCGCGATGATTACGAGGGACAAGGGATACTGGAGGTCGGAGCCCATGTTACCACGGATCAGGAAAGGACAGACGGCAAGGACCGTTGTCAGGGAGGTCATGACAATGGCTTTCAGCCGGCGGTGTCCGGCCTCCAGAATGGCATCTTCCACACCCAAACCTTCTCTCCGAAGGCGGTTCACCGTATCGATTTTCAGGATGGAGTCGTTGATGACGATGCCTGTGACCACCACCAAACCAATCAGGGACATCAGGTTGATGCTTTCACCGCACAGGAAGAGGACGGCCAGCGCAGCAAATGCATCTATGACGATTTCCAACAGGATGATGACCGGCTGGACGACGGACTCAAACTGGGCGGCAAGGATAAGGAACAAAAGCACGATGGCGAGGAAAGCCGTCACGGCCAGATCGCGGATCATCCCGCTGGTCATGGACCATGAACCGGAAAAACCGACCTCGAAACGTCCGTCCCCGGCCACCACCCGGCGGACCTCCGATTTCGTATGCTCCACCTCACGGTAAGGGACGTCTAGCCCAAGCGGATAGAATTCACCTTCCGGCCCGGACACGATGGTCTTCAAGTCTTCGGTCATCGTCCGCCGGAGAATATGAGAAAGCGGAATATCAGCTTCTGCTCCCCGGACCGTCACCGCATCAAGCAAACCGGACAGGTCGTTCTTGCCGTATCCCAGCACCACAGGTACGGTATGGTCCCCTTGGACGATGTTCAGGATCCGGTCACTGTCCAGAGCACTGCGCAAAGAGGACATCAGGGCAGGAAAACCAATCCCGTACAGTGCCATCTGCCGGGCATCGGTCACAAAGAGCACCTGCTCTTTGGCGGGGATGGAGGCGATATCCACCCCGGGCAGTGTTTTTTTGATAGAAGCCATGCACTCCCGCAGGGACGACAGGTCGATCTCGTCGGAAGAGACCGGCCGCAGGCGGGCGACCAGCGAGGCCTCACGATCCGGAAACACCATATCGAAGATGTTTCCCGATGGTTCATAGGCATACGGAACCCCAGGCCAGATCCTGTCCATATATTCCGCCAAGCTCCCGCGTGCACGATCCAACTCCTGCTGGTCCCGGAAGTTCATATAAACCAGTGCTTCCCCGCTTCCGATGTCACTGTCATGATCCAGCACGAACTGCTGCACGCCCGCCATCGTCATCGTCTCTTCCGCCCCCGCTATCTCCTCCAGGCCGGTACAGCGCCGCAGGTTTTCCTGCGGGGAAACACTGCTGTTCCAGTCCACCCGCATCATCATATCGTGCTGCGTGATTTCGGGAAGATAGGACTTGGGAAGCAAGATAAACAGCAGGATGCCTCCAAGGAAAGAGCCGACGACGATGGCCCAGGCCACCCAACGATGGCTGAGCATCCACCGACTCCAACGCAGTTCCCAGCGTTCCATGGTCCGCACAAAAGCGAACCGGGCCGCCCACCTGCCCTCCTTGAAAGTCTCCTGCCGACGGTACAGACACCAATAATAGACCGGCACAGCCGTCATCGTAACGGTCCACGATGCGAAAAGGACAATGGCAATAGCCAGCGCCTGGTCCCTGAAAAGCACTCCCGCCACCCCGTTCACGCTCACCAGGGGGATGAACACGGCACAGGTGGTCAGGATAGAGCTCAGCATGGGGCCTGCCACTTCACCGGTTCCCTTCACCACGGACTCCCGGAGCGGTTCTCCACGAAGCCAACGTCCCGTGATATTGTCCACCAGGATGAGGGTATTGTCCGTCATCATGCCCACTCCAAGCAGCAGTCCCGAAAGGGAAATGATGTTCAGCGACATTCCCAGGATCCTGAACAGGAGCATCGAAAAAACCAGAGAGAAAGGAATGGTCAGCGCAACCAGCATCGGGCTCCGGAAGTCCTTCATGAACAGGAAAATGACTGCACACGCCAGCAGGATGCCGATGATGATATTCAGAATCAGGCTGTTGATTGAGTAGTCCAGCAACAGGGTTTGGTCCCGGATGATGGAAAACTCCACGCCGGGATAGTCGGACTTGAACGCCCCCAGCAGGGAGTCCATCGCCCGGCGGAGATCGGCCATCCTGGCATCGCTCTGTTTGATGACGGCCAGGCTCAACGACGGCTTTCCGTCATAGGTCAGCATCCCGGAACGAGGTGCCGGGACAACCTCCACGCTTGCAATATCTCCCAGTTTCAGCAGTTTCCCGTTATGATTCAGCCAAAGGTTCCGGATATCATCGGCATTTGCAGCGTTTGATTGGAACCTGACGCCATACCGGTATTGCCCGTCCCGGATGGTCAGGCTGCCCAGGCGGATGTCTGCCGATGAGACCAATGCCTCCATCTCAGCAACGCCGATGCCGGCGCCCTGAAGGCGCTCCTCATCCGGAAGGATCAGAATCTCGGGCTCTTCCAAGCCGCTGACATCCACCATCGCGACTTCGTCCAGCTGCTCGATACGCCGCACAATGATATCCTGTGCAAAGTGACTGAGTTCCAGGAAATCGCCGCTGCCCGTGATGTTGACATAGAAGACCGGGATATCCGTCGCCCTGGCCTTCAGTACCTTGGGGCGACTGATCTCTGGGAGAGAGCCCATTGTCCGGTCCAGTTTCTCGTTGACCTCGATATAGCGGTAGTCGATATCGTCCGAATGAGGAAAGGACAGACGGATCCGGGCACTGCCATCCTTCGATTCGCAGGTTATGCCCGCCACGCCGTCTATCTGCTGGAACTGGCTTCTCAGCGGCCGGACAACGGACACATCCAACTCCCGGGCCGACATGTCCGGAGCCTCGGCCTGAACCGTAATGTAGGGAATATTCACGTCAGGAATCAGGGAAAGGGGCAGGTGCCCGATGCTGACAACGCCCAGGACAAGGATGGCCACAAGGACCATCGTGACGGCAATCGGCCGGTCTATGAAGTACCGGACCATTACCGGGAAGGCTCTTCGAGAACGACCCTGGACCCGTCGGCCAGATTCAGGTTGCCCGTGACGATGACTTCATCCCCTTCGGAGAGGGATGCCCCCCGGCTGGCGTTCGCCTCCACGACATAGGATTCCGCATTGGCGTCCAGGATGTTCACATATACCCAATGCGCAATACCGTCATCTGTGTAGGTAAAAAGGACATTGAGGTTGTCCCGGATGACCACGGCGCTCTTAGGAACCACCAGACAGGAGGAAAGGATGCGCTCGACGATGACATGGACGTTCATTCCGTCCAGCAGGGAGGTCGTTCCCTCCAGGCTGCCGGTCACCTCGACCAGACCGTTCCTGCTGACCGACGGGTTGACGGCCGTAACTCTCCCGGAGTACTCTGTTTCCGAACCGGCAAAAGGGATGACCCGGATGACCATTCCGGGAGAGATCCGATGGACGTCCGATTCCATTACGGAAAAGGTGACGTCCATCCCACCGTCGTCGATCAGGGTGCAGAACGCACCGGTGGAAACCTGGTCGAATACCTTCTGCTGAAGATCGGCAATGACCCCGGAAAAGGGAGCACGGAGGACGGTGCCGGCCAGCTCCAGGCGGACCTTTTCCAGGTTGTTCAGGGCTGAGGCATAGCCCGACCTCGTGGCGGCCATTTCCCGGGTCTGGGCCGGAATCCGGGCCGAATCAGCCGGGGCATATCCCTGTCCGGCCAGCCGGTCCAGATAATCCAGTCTGGCCTGACGGAGCGTAATTTCGGCCGATGCCACAGCCAGCTCCAGGTCGGGACGGTCCAGGCGTGCGATTACCTCGCCCCTGCGGACGCGTGTCCCGTTCCTGCCAGCAACAGACCGGAGGGCCCCGCCTGTCCCGAAGGACAGCGAAGCCTTCCGTCGGGCCGAGACCTTCCCGTTCGACAGAATCTGCGCCGGAAAAGACTTCTTTTCCAAGGTGATGACCTCAACCCGGTTCTCTTCGCTCCGATACCGCAGTCTGTCCCCGGACGTTGCTTCCTTCCCGCCGGATTCACCCCTCCGGCCGCAGGCAACGGTCAGCAGAAGCAGGCCAACCATCGCGATGTGCATGATCCTTTTCATTCTCCCAATAGTTCTTGTGTGTCAATATCAAGGGGTCTGTCTTTCAAAAAATCGTACAAGGTCAGTTTTCTCAGGCTCAGGTATGACTGCCAGTAGTTGCCGATATCCGTGACATACTGGACCTGTGCATTGTCCTTCTCCTGACGCGCGTTGACAAGTTCAGTCACGGTTACGGATCCGTCACGGAAGCGTTCCTGCACCAGGGAATAGCGTTCGGCGGAAATGTCCGCAGCCCTTGCCGATACCTGGCATTGGCCCCGCTGGCTGTTGAACTGCGCCACCTCGGAAAAGACCCGCCTGCGGAAATCATTCTCGTCCTGCTGCGCACGTGCCTCCACAACGGACTCGGCCGCCTGGGCTTTCTGGACCCGGCCCCGGCCCAGGCCCCAGTCGAAGATGGGGATACTGAAACTCAACCCGGCGACCTCCTGGTTCAGCGGACGACGGTACACCCCCTGCAGCTCCGGCGCCGTGTTGGAGAGACCGAAACGGGCATTGAAACTCATCGAGATTCCCCGGTCCGCTTTGGCCTTGGCAACGGCAGAGCGGGCCTCCAGGATATTGATCTCATTCTGGAGCGGGAAGGATGAGTTCTCCAGGGACAGTTCAAGAACCCGGTCATAATCCAGCAACAGGTCCGGCAGCACCTCCCGGAAGACGGGCTGCACCTCGGCTTTCTCATCATAGCCCAGTAGCGAATTCAGTCGCATCTGCGCTTCCCGTACCATTACCGACGTCTCATTAATCTGGATGCTGTCGGTTAGCATCCGCATTTCCAGCTGGAGGAATTCATCCCGGGTGACGCTTCCCAGGGAGAGCCGTGTCCGGGCAATCTCCCTCATCACGGCTGAATCCTCATAGTTGGCCCGGGCCGTTTCTTGCCGGAGCTGTGCCAACATCAGGTCGAAAAAGGCACTCGAGGCGTTAATGGAAACATCCTCCATCGTTTCCAGATAAACCCGCTTGCTCTTTCGATAAGCTTTTGGTTCGATCAGTTTGTCCCACTTGTAACGATTATAGGCAAAAAGCGGCTGGTTATAGGATAGCGTAACCGGCTGTGCGTACCAGGTCAGGCTTCCGACGTTTTTGAACTGGTCGATCCGGGACAGGTCAGAATACAGTGTCAACGTTCCGCCCGTCCAGGTTACGGCTTGATTGACCGCCAGTCCCAGGCTGTTCTGCAGGTTATAAGTCCCGGAATAAACCATTTCGCCTGTCTCGTAGTTCTGAAGCAGATTCAAGGACCGGTTGAAATTCATGAGGTTCCCGTACAGCACGAAGGAGGGAAGCCGGCTCGCTTCATAGGAACGGTAGGCCCAATAGGCTGATATGAACTCGTTCCGGGCGGCCAGCGCCTGCACGGAGTGCCCCCTGGCCTCGAAGATCGCCTCCTCCAAAGTCATCGTCTGTGCATGAAGGGCACTGCACAACAACATGGCCCATATGCTAACATGCAGTGTTCTTTTCGTCATATAGCTATTCATCTGTCCGTTCGCCTTTTCTTTTGTGGGACCACACCGATGATATAGTCTTCCGGAACAAACCCGAAAGATCGGCTGTCTCTGGAATTCACCACATTGTCTCCACTGAAATAATAATAATCCTTCTGAAATACATAGACGCTTCCGTCTGCCAATGGCTTGTTCCCCGTCTCATATTCTATGGCCTGACCATAAAGGGCAGCATACTTCTCATTCAGGGTAATCTTCCTGCCTTTCGCCGGGATAACCATCGGCCCGGCATTTCGAACCGTCCATCCGAATTGGTCTGAAAAGGGAAATATCGGAAGCCCCGGGAGCAGCGAGTCCGGGATATGGGCCAAGCGGGCCTGTGACAGCGAATCACCCAGAATCCCAGGGAAGGCACGGTTCACATAAAATCCATCCGCAATGGAAAGGGTATCTCCCGGAGCACCAACGCACCGTTTTAGATAGACATAATTGATTCTGAATTGGATTTTCACAGAATCCCGGCCATAGGGGCAGTTGAACAGAGCCACGTCGCCGGCCCGGATCCGCCGCATTCCAGGCAGACGGGCCGCATGAAGATCAGGGTTCGAAAAATCAAATCCCGTATAGATTCTCGGGCCGAACACCAGCTTGTTCACCCAGACACCTTCCCCATCATGAAAAGCCGGTTTCATGGATTCCCCCCGGACCATGAACCGGTCCGTAACGAGCACGCGCCCCAGGGCATAGAGCAGCACCGGAGCCAGCAAAATCCATATTACTTTTCCCATTTTCATCGGTTATCGCATCACTTGTACACCCTTCTCGTAGGTAAAAATCCGTTCCTGTTGCCCGGCAGTTTTGTCCGCGAGGAGAAGGATGGCGTTTCCCGGAACGCCTTCGAAGACAACGCTGTCAGACTCGGCAACAAGGGTTCCCAGCGATTTCCACCGGCGGTCCATATAGTATAACTCATAAGTATCTCCGGGCGTTACGAAATTGTCCCGGTTGCGCGGAGTATAGCGGAGAGTGGCAACGGTTTTGGGCGAGCCGAAATCCATCCCGACCCAGCCGCCGGACGGCATTTCGCAGTGATAGGAGGTTGTCGTCAGACCGTCAAAAACATATGCCGCCTGATTCTTCCTTTCCCCGGCAAGGGAATCGGCAGGAAGGA
>Ga0247608_10003710_pt1 | contig 17601 bp, 12 predicted proteins | sample 176DNAGHGlowgp2_FD_193490 | JGI IMG/M metagenome (GOLD analysis project Ga0247608, IMG submission 193490) | Sheep rumen microbial communities from Palmerston North, Manawatu-Wanganui, New Zealand - 1766 DNA GHGlow gp2 | ecosystem: Host-associated > Mammals > Digestive system > Stomach > Rumen ... | reverse complement strand
GCGCTGGCACGATCTGATGAGGTGAGACTATGGCAGAGTATTTAGCTAATGCGGTCCAGGACGTTGCTCTCAACGCGCCTGCGATCTTCACCGCTTCCATCCCCTGCCCGCGTGGGTACGTATACCACGAGGACGAGACGGGGATCTTTACTCTCCGTGGGATCACCACCGGGTGCTTCGCCAGGTACCGCGTCTCGTTCAACGGCAACATCGCGCTGCCCGCCGGCGGCACAGTCGGCCCCATCGCGGTGGCCATCGCCGTGAACGGTGAGCCCAGGCCCACCAGCCGCGCGATCTTCACGCCTGCGGCAGCTGAGGAGTACGGCAACGTTACCAGCACGGCGATCGTGACCGTGCCGAAGGGGTGCTGCTTCTCGCTCTCCGTGCGTGCTGTGTCTGCTGTGGCTGACCCTGCGGCAGTGCCGGCACCGGTGATCGAGCTGCAGAACGCGAACCTGGTCATCGACCGCATCGCATAAGGAGGTAAACATGAACGATATGCACGATCTGTACAAGCTGAAGGACATGCTCCTGGAAGAGCTGAAGAGCTACGGCCAGGGCAAGGAACTGAGCACCGGCTCCCTGGAGATGGTGGACAAGCTCGCGCACACGGTGAAGAACCTGTGCAAGATCTGCGAGTCCGCTGAGGAAGAGGAGGAGTACTCCCGCGCTGATGGTCGCGGTGGCTCCTACCGCATGCGTGGATCCTACGCCGATGAGGGCGGTTCCTACCGCCGCCGGCGTGACAGCATGGGCCGGTATTCTCGTGAGGGCGGGTACTCCCGCGCTGATGAGAAAGAGGATGAGCTCCACGACATCGTGAACCAGCTCCGGGCCATGGCAAAGGATATGCCGCAGCCTACGCAGCGAGCGATCCAGAGCTTCACCGACATGGTAGGCTAAAAGAAAACCCCGGATGACCTCCGGGGTTATTTCATATGCAGAAAAACTTCGCGCTGCAGCTTCGCAACCTTGCGCTGCATGGCCCGCGGGGATCTGTCGTACTCCTCCGCGAGCCGTTCAATGGAAACGCCGTCGATAAGACGGCGCCTAATAATCTCGCGGTCACGGAAGCTGTGGATGTACTCATCAATCACCTTCCCCGCGTCGCTATTCCTGTAGATCACTTCTTCGCCTTCACGCGTCCGGAGCCCTTGCATGTAGGGCACTTCTTGTAGCCGGTGTCGCCGCCGGTCTTACGGGTCCGCTTTGTAACCTTGATCTTCTGCTTCGCCATTGTAGATATCTCCGTCGTTTCCGATGAAGTTATTGTATCCGTCCTCGTTCTCTTGCGTGATCTCGTAGACCTCGTCTGCAAACTGGCTCTCACGCCACAGCCACAGGCCATTGGATCCAACGAGCAGAATGATGAGCAGCACGATCACGCGGACCAGCCGCGCCGCGTGCGCGTCCATCTGGGCCCGCGTATTCTCCAACACCACCAGGGGGACCTGCGTGGTGTAGATGTCCCGCTTGTTACAATTCTGACAGTCCATTTATTTCAGGATCAGGGCCATGATGGCGCCGACAATGGCGACGACCACCGCGCCCAGGGTGGTCTTGCTCACCCAGGTGATGGTGTCCAGTTTCTGCTTGATCAGCGCCAGCTCGGTGCTGTCGTTCGCCAGCTTCTTCTCGATCTCGTTCACGGTCGTGTCGCACTCCTGCCGTGTGACGAAGATCTCTTTCAGGCGGTCGATGTCCTCAGGTGCCAGCATCGCTTATTCCCCCATGTAGTAGTTCTTCGAGGAGACCTCCAGGCAAGCGCCAAGGAATACGGCCACAGCCGTCACGGTCGCGCCGATCTCCGTGGTGTAGGGCAGGTTCCAAATCTTGCCGACGGTCAGCCACAGCGTGGCCAAAGCCGGCAGGACGATCAAGGCGACCTTCTTCAGGATGTCATAGGCCTTGTTGCTCATCTTCATAGTTTATCCCTCCAATGCGGTGTACTTTCCTACGTTGGTTATATACCCGTCCCTGTCGCGAAAACGGACATGATACCAGCCGGACGGTGCCGTGTCGATGTACGGCAGCTCGTCCCCGCGATGGGCCACGCCGATGACCTTCCCGCGCTTGCTGTCCTCGGCGCGCACGTTCACGCTGCGGCCCAGCACTCGCACCTTGGCCCCACCCGGTACCGGCTCCTCGTCGATCTCTTTCTCGAAGACGTACGGGATACCCCAGCACGCCCAGTTCCTCGCACGGAACGCTTTGCGTGTGACGCCGTATCGCCGCCCCTCTGCCTCGATCAGCTCCTTATCGGTTACCATATACCCGATGTGCGAAGCCTTGCTTCCTGACAGTTTGAACAGCCAATAGCCGCGCTTCGGGGGCGTGTCAACCAGCTTGCACCGTTGCATCATCGTGTTGGCGTTCACGTCGCTTCGGTAGAGGTGCTTCAGGTTGTACAGCCAGTAGCACCCCAGGCCGGAGCAGTCGTAGGCGTAGAGGACCTTCGCCCCGGCCTGAAACTTCTTCCGGCAAAATTCGATGGCCGCGTCCGCGTAGCTCTGCCCGTCGGCGTACCCGCCTTTGGTCTCTCTCTTGCGGATCACGCGCTCGTAGTCATCCGTGGTGAGCTTCGTGTGCTGCCCACCCCAGAGGTACGGCTCGCCGACCTGGGCTTTCAGGTATTCGATGAACTCGCTCAGCATTACGCGGGCTCCGTTTCAAAGCACGCGTACTCGCGCGGCTCCATTTTGTCGTTCAGATCTGCGCCAACACGCATCACCTTGCACAGCTTGTTCACCGGGTCGAATGCGTAGACATTGAACGCATCCACAGACTTCTCACCCTCAATCCGCGGGAGATCAGAGCAGGAAGTCGTGTCAAGTGAGGTCCCTCCATCTGTACGCTTGAAGCAGCCATTGACGACCTGCAGGATGAGCTGGTCCGGATGTGTTGCCGAATAACCTATCCTGTCGCTATGCTGATGACCCGTCATCCATGCGAGGAACTGCCCCCGGTGGCTTGTGAAGTCCGCAGACACGGAGATGGTCACGTCGTCGATCGCGCCTATCTTGATGTTCGTTGCGCTGTAAGTCGTCCCGCTCCGGAAGGCGGCGATGATGTTTTCCACGACGGGCACGTCAGGTATTTCAGGCTCATCCTGGTTTGCCCTGTTGTAGAACGAACTGTTCGCGGGGCTGTTGATGTGCGATTCCGCGAAGTGCGAGGCAACGATCACGGCAAGCCCGTTGTCTGCAGCATCCTGTAGCGTTGAAACCAGCCACGCGAGCTGCTCGCTTGTGTAACGGGGGATCCTGCTGTTGATTGAGGATTCCGCTCCATAATCGCAGCTGTTTAAGACGATGAGCCGAATACTGTACCCGGATACAGCGTTGGAATCGACGAAGTCCTTGTAATAGTACAGCGGGTATGACTGACCTGTACCAGGAGTGACCCCCGTGTCAACATACCACTGTGCAAGGCCCCATTTGTTATAAACCTCTTTCCGGGTGAGCCCAGTGTGAGACGGGTCGTCATCCAGGGGCACGCCGCCGTTTCGCTCATGGTTTCCATCGCACCAAAGCACGCTCTTCGTGCTTTCAATGTCACGCATGTACGCGATCTGTTCATCAAACGGCTGGTTTATGAAGTCACCGGTGCAGATCTTTGCATTGATGTACTGACCGTAATACTCGCAAAATTCAAGGAACGATTTGTACCGATCTTTGTCAAGATGAATATCCGACAGGTGGGCGATAGCGAAGCAGTTATTGTGGTTGAGCCGCCTGTTTGCGGATCCGCCGCGAAGATCATGCATATGCCGCTTCAAGGACACAAGCCGCTTTTCCGCGTCGGCGTTCCTGGACAAAATGCTGCCTGCGCCGGCAGGATAACACGAGAACCTGAACTTCGACAAGATCGTGTCGAGACTGACCGTTACTGGGTCGCCTGTGTGGTTGTACGCGAAAAGCAGGCGGAACCTGGTTCCTGACTTGATGGGCAGCTTGCCTGTCTTCCAATCCGTAGCGGATACAAAAGACCCGTTCTCCGCATACGTGTAGAGAGAATACTGATACCCTTCTTCGCCTGTGCTCTCAATGGTCATGTCATACAGCGCTCGTTCGATGCTGATAGATCGAGCGCGCTCTCTTGCGTTATAGGTTGAGTCCTCACCATAAGCGTCGAGTGATCCTTTTTCGTATCTCTTCGCATAGGGGGGGGTGCTCATGTTGGATGACCGGGTCAGCTCGTATTCATATTCTTCGCCGCCGTACGAGTTGATCGTAACGTGGCCAACAAGCTCAGAAAGGGGGACGACGCTGCCGTCGGCGTTGCGGCTGAAATCCATGATCAGGAGCCTGTAGACCTGCCCCGCGGATACTCTATATGTGCTTCCTTCACGCACCCAGTTTGTTGCAGTCGAATACGTCCCGTCAGCGTTGTAAAAGAACACGGAAAAGGCGTAGTCTGTTGTGGTTCCGTAATCGTTGTATACAGAAATCTCAGCATCAAACGGTGCAACCGTTTTGTCTTTTGTTCGCGCTCTTGCGTTTGGGTGATAAGTGCTGTTTTCGCCCGTGTCGTCAATGGAGCCTTTTTCGAACTTTGCTTCGCAGAGCTTGGTCGTCGCCCCAGTGTACTGCGCAAGGGAGTGATCAATCTCTGCCTTAATGTCAGCAACGGTGTCAAGGACGCCGCCAGACTGTGCCAGTTTTGCATCAGTAACAGACCCGTCCTGCACGGTCGTCGTCGCTTCGGGGTGGTTGTCCAGCCATTCAGTGATGGCCTCGGCGGATCCTTCATCTGTCAATGCTGCGCCAATAGCGTCATATACAGCCTTCGCAGAGGGGACCTCGATGCTGGTGCTGTACCTGTTTACTTCCTGAGAAACATCGTCAGGCTCGATCTTTTTGTTTATAGTCGGAATGGCGTACCGTACTTTTTCCCACAGTTCCATCGTGTCATGTTCAAAGGCATCCTTCATCTGGCCGGCGGGAAGGTTGGGCCGGTCGTCAAGGTTCGCGATGGTGTGCGGAAAGATCGGAAGATTGGTTATCTCGCTCATTGTGCTGTCTCCTTAGATTTCTCTGATAAGAATATTTGAGGGAAGAGCCTGAAAACGGACATCTTCCCCCATGTTGGTATTACTTCTTTTTCTGCTTGAACACGTTGTACCAGATGTAGTCGTACACGGGCGCAGAAATTGTCAGCCCGTCAAGGTACTCCTTCATCAGTTTCCTGGCTTCTGCCTTTGTGTTGACATACTTTCCGTCGCTGTCTTTGGCCTGGATCTCTTTGTACTTGTTGTAAGCTGCCATGTACGTTTCCGGTTTTAGGCCAACCTTTGCACCTTGCTGTGCAGTCTCATACTGGCTCTTGCCAAGCATGGACACGTCAAACCACGCCTGCGTAGAGTAGTCCGGATTCCTACCGTCGGCAGAGACGAGCAGGTCGTCCAAGAGCTCTTTCTGCTTTGCGGACAGGTTCGTCTTCATGATCTCTTGCCGCATGTACGCAGCCTGGCCCGTTCCTTCGTGCTCCTGCTTCTTTCCATTGAGGTCCGTAAACGTCTTCACCGGCACACCGTTTTCTTTCGCTTCCTTCGCCTTCTCGTACACCGTCCGGTTCGTGACGGACAGGTCGTACAGCTCCGGATCCGAATAGTCCGCGGCGTACTTATTCCCGCAATACTGCAGGTCCAGCGCTTCCTTCTGCGCGACGGTCAGGTTCTTGTTGTCGCGGAGCATGTCGCGGAATGCGGCCTTGCTGTCGTCAGCTTCCTTCGCCTTGTCCCACATGCTCGCCACAAGCGCGGCCTGGTCCTGGGGCAGCTTCGTCGCCTTCATCGTTTCCAGCGTACCGGTGTAGATCTTGTCGCCCTGCTGAGACAGGTCCATCATGTTCTGGTTCGCGTAGTCGGCCTTCACCTTCCACTCGCCGTCGCTGCTCTTCTGGTACACCACGGAGCCTACCGCTTTCGTTTCGTTGCTTCCGGAGAACAGCAGCGCGTCCAGTTTCGCCTTCTGCTCAGGGGTGAAGCTCTGCTCCATCATCTCGGCCCGCTTGCCGGCGACACCGCTGTACTCGCTCAGGTCGCTCTTCAGCGTGAAGTATTCCTTGCCGGTGATGCCGGCCTCCAGCGCTGCCTTGTACTCCTGCGCGTCCACCGGCTTGCCCAGGGAGGACTTCGGGCCCTCGTACTTGCCGAAGAGCTGTGGCAGGAGCCGCTTCTCGCCGAAGTATTCGCTGGCTTCCGTCAGCGCCCACTTGCCGAACAGGGCCGCGTGGATGTAGTGGCCCACGTCCTGATCCGTGACGAACTGCACCTTCTCGTTGCCTTCCTTGTCGTTGCTGCCGGCGTATCCCTGGGCCACGGTGTACAGGCCCTGGATGCTCCTGGTCAGCTGCTTGCCGCCCATCGGCAGCGTCAGGTTCATCAGGTCGTCCAGGTCGGCGATCCAGTTGATCTGCCGCACGTTCTTTCCTTCGGCCAGGTTCTTGCCGATGTCGTACAAGCCCTTGCCGGCGTTCATCGCGGCGGAGATGCCGATCTGCGTGTTACCGTACCTGGTCGCGTCGTTGTCCTCGCCGAAGATCTTCTTTGCCACGTCCTCACCGATGATGCTCGCGATCTGTCCGGCGTACGGTAAGGAACCGAAGGCCTCACCGCCAAGGCGTTGCCACGCCTGCAGGATGCCGTAGTCGTCATCGTCGTCCTTCGGATCGTCGTTCACAAAGCCCAGCACGATGTCCAGTACCGCGCGGATGAAGTCGAACTGCAGCGGGCTGCTTCCGACCAGTGCCTCGAAGACGGTGTTGAAAAGGAACACGCTCAGGCCGGTGCTCAACAGTCCAAGGTAGTTTCCGCGCTTCACGTTGTCCTTGAACAATTCGAAGGTGTTGTTGACCTCCACCTGGAACGGGGCCACGAAGTTGATCACCCGGCTTGTCATGGCCGGTGCCAGCTCGCCCACGCCGCGGCCTGCGTGCGTCCGGCGGGTCACGTCGTCAGCGTAGTCGATGGCGTTGTCGTAGGCCCGGTACGCGTTCTTGATCACCTTCGCGTTCGGGTTCCGCTGATACTGCGTGTACGCCGCCCACCATGTCGCCTTCGCGGAGATCTCGTCCAGGGCTCCCAGCATCCAGCCGCCGAAGTTCTTCGCCTTCTTCACGGCGCTCTCGGTCAGCTGCATGTTGCCCATGTACCGGGAGGCCAGGAAGTTGCTCTGGGCCATGATGCTCGCCATGGCTTCGTTTCCCTTCGCCGCTGCCGCCCAGCACCGCAGGCCATTCATCCAATCCAGGTTATTGGTTACGATGCCCTTCGCATTCGTGATGTTCGAGATCTGAATCAGCGAGGAGCGCATGTTGTACAGCAGCGTGTTCTGGATCACGCGGCTGTTGATCCAGTTCAGGATCTGCATCGCCTTCCGCGGAGCCATGCCGGCGTCGGAGATCATCCGGTCCAGCTTGTGCGACTTCCCGGCGATGGAGTCGGCCCACTGGTCAATGTAACGGATCAGGCCGTCGCGGTTCGTATCGTCGTTGATGTCGCGGATCTGCTTGTTCACGTCCCGCAGGTACGCCGTCAGCGGGTCGAATGCCAGCTTGTACTCCGCCAGTTGCCCGTACCGGAGCATGCCGTTCAGCGCGTCGGCGGTGTAGTCGCCGCCCATCCGCTGCTGGTAGTATCCGGCCCACTTCGTCTTCGCCTTCGTGTTCTCGCTCCGGCCCACGATCTTCGGGGAGATGTCCTGGTCGGTGTTGTTGGTGAAGATGGCCTTCAGGTTCTGGATCCCGCTCGCCATCTCCTGGAAGTGGTGGAAGTAGTCGGACCGGTACTGGAGCCGGTGCATGCGCTGCAGGGAGTCACCCTTGGTGACCGCGTTCTGGGCCTCGGCTTTCGCCGCGTTCATCACCGCCAGCTCTTCCTTTACGTTCGCCTCGTACTCCGCGATTTCCGCTTTCACCGTGGCGATCTGGTCGGAGATCCGGTTCGCCTGCTCGGTCAGGTTCCTGTACGCCTTCGTGTCGGTGCGCTTCTTGCTGGCGATCTCCTGCTCCTTGGAATCCAGGCTCTTCTGCAGATTCTGCAGCTGCTGCTCGACTGCCGCCTTATGCTGCGCGAGCCGTTCCTGCTTCTTGTCGATGGCCTTCTCGATCTTCTCCACGCTCTCGTACTCGTTCGTGTACGGGTAGATCGTGCGGAGCATGTTGTTCTGGTCGCGGATGTACTCGTCGTACATGTCCCGGAACTCGTCCGCTGCCTGCTTCAGCTGCTGCCAGTCGTTCGGGAACGCCGCCTGCAGGTCCTCAATGGTGTACGGACGGGTGTTCACCGACTCGTCAACCCAGCCGGCCTGCTTGCCGGTCTCCTGCGCTTTCTGCGTCTCGTCGAACACGCGGCTCCACACGTAGTCCGCGGCGTTGGTGCCGTAGGCCTGCCGGAGCTCTTTGAGGGTGTAGTCCCGCTCGGAGACCACCAGTTTCTCCGTGCCTTGCTCGTACGCGCGCACGGTCACATGGTCCGCGTCCTTCACTTTCAGCTTCAGGTCGGTGTACGTGTTGCTGAATCCCTCGCCGATGTTCTGGATCGCCGCGCTCTTCTTCGAGTCGAAGTGCCGGCCCTTCGCGTCCACCACGCCGGCACGCGCGCCGATGTCCAACACCCGCTGCTGCATCCGCTCCACGCCGCGGGCGTACCTGCCGGTCGCATCGGAGTGCGGCTTCTCGAAGATCGCGCTCAGCGTGTTCCGCAGGTCCTTGTCCTTGCCGGCAGTCGCGTCCAGGAACCGGCTGATGTCCTTCAGGGCCCAGGTGCCTACATGCTTCACGCCCGTCAGCGCTTTGAGTGCGTCATCCATGCCCTCGGTGTCGATGACAGTGAACGCCTCCCGGATCGCGTCGGTGTCCAGGTCGTAGCGGATGTCCTCTTTATCCGTGTTGAAACGCTCTGACAGGGGGATGATGTTGCCGTTGTCATCGTATGTAACAGGATCGGCGAGTTTAAACTGCTCTGAGCTGAACGCCACAGCAGTCTTTATATTCCCGTTGCTGTCGTAATGGATAAGCCCATCGTATCCCATGTCTGAAAAAGCCCGGATAAGGCTCTCGGCATCAGGGTCAGCGCTGGACAAATCGGAGTACACGTCCACGTCGCTTTCGTTATATTCCAATAAAGCGCGCGCTGTTGTCATCGATTCCCTGCGGATGAAGCTGGGTGTCCCGTAGTCGTTCGTGTTTCGTGCATAATTTGCGATGATATTGTCACCGGTCGGGTCTATATTACGAATAAGCTGCGCAAGTTTTGCCACGCTGAATGTTTTTTTGTCAGCAGACAGCGGGTGCTGAATGTTTAGATATCCTTCCAGTACTCTGCCGCCATAGGACCGCGCACGCCCTTCATACGGTGTAAAGTTAAACCCGCTACCCTCGAAACGACCTGTTGACCCAATCTTGCTGCGCTCGAACTTAGTGAACTCGGCTTTTGTCCCGTGGAAGAACTTTATAAGTTTCCCATCTTTACCGCGCGCAACACTATTTGGCATGGCTGCTTCTGCTGCTTGTTCCACAACACTCTGCAGGCTTTTCGTCTCCGTTTCTGTTGCCGTTCCTGACTTGTACTTCTCCGCCAGGCGCATATAGTCCGTATCCAGGCTAAACTGCGTCCCGTTCTTCGCGTTATACAGCTCCATCATGGCAGCCGCCAGGTTCTCCGTCGCCGCGTCGATCTCGCCCTGCAGCGTGGAGCCGAAGTACTCCCGCGCGTTCTTCCGGTCGCCGGCCAGGCTTTCGATGAACTCCAGGAGCTTCTGCGTGTCCACGGAGAAGTCCTGGCTCTCGCTCAGACCGTAGGCGTCGCGGATCCGGGGCCACAATTCGTCCAGCTTCTCTGAGGACTGGAACTTCGCGTTCTTATTCCCCTTGGCGTTCTGCTCGCTGACCAGCGTCACCCGCTGGCCCAGCGCCCGGCTGAGCTTCGCGCTCATCTGGAACAGGGACTGATCCTGCGCTTTCAAGTCGCCCTTCGCCGTGTTGTCCACGCCGATCACGGAGGGGAACACCTCGCGCAGGCTCGCCAGGTCGCCGTCGTCGGAGGCGACGTACGTCTCCATCACGTTCGTGACCACTTCACGGATCCGCGCCTGCGCTTCGTCGAAGTCGCCGTTGCCCATGTCTTCCATGACTTCCGGTATCAGCTGCGCGATCATGCTGCGGGCCTTCTCGTAGTCGTCGCCCTCGTAGTTGGACCTGTCGCCGATCATGCCGGCGTCGATCACGGACTCCACCTCGGCGGCGGTGTACCCGCGCACATAGGTGCCATTGCTGCTGGTGGCTTCGGCTCGCGCCTTCCGCTCCTGGGCGCGTTCGGTCTCCGCGTCCATGTACAGGTCGCCGCTGTCTTCCGTCTTCTCGCTGGCGCTCTGCTCCGCTTTGTTCGTAGCGTTATCTATCGCCGTCTGCAGGTTGGAGATCCAGCTCTCGATGGTCTCCTGCTCGTGGACCAGGTCGCTCCAGGAAGAGCCGAAGTCGCGGTTGCCGACGTCCTTCAGCGCGCGCTTGATGGCGTTGAGGATCTTCAGCAAACGGTCCTTCAAGGTCTTCGCCGCTTCGGTGTCCTTCTCGGCAAAACGCTCCAGGGCGTCCGTGTCGGCGAGCATGCGCTCGCAGAGCTCCGCGCACACCTCATCGTCTGCAACGGTGCGTCCCTTCTCGGTGCTCATGTCGATGCCGTACTCCCGCGCCTTCTGCTTCAGCATGCGGTCGAAGCGCTCCTGGCCGACGTCCTTGACCAGATGCTCGCGCATTGATGCGTAGCCGGTGTCGTTATGCTCCTTCATCCAGTGGGTGAGCTCGTGCGCGGCGACTCGCAGCACCGACTGCTTGCCACTCAGGACGACGTGCATGTTCCCTTTCTCGTCGATGAAGCCGTTAGTGCCGGTCATCACGTCATGGATGACCATGTTCACGCCCAGCGCGTCGGCGAGCTTCTCGTATACCTGCGCTTTCTTGCGGGCCTCTTTGGTGAGCCCGTTCTGGATCTCGCTGTAGGTCTGCTCGTTCGTCAGCCCCTTCCGTGCCTCCATGCCGGCGACGGCGTAGGTGACTCTGCCTTTCGTGGCGGTGGATCGCGTCTGAAAGTTGGTGCGCTCCTGCTCCGCGCGCTCCACGGCGGTCATGTTTCCGGGCATGGGCGTGATGCGGGTGCCGTCCGCCTGGGTGACGGCCAGGCCCTGCGTCGGGTTCGCCCACACGCTGGTGGCGGCAGCGTTCCGTGCGGCGGTGTAGGTCTGCTCACCTCTGCGTTGCGCGTATTCGTCTGCAACGGCCCCAGCACGCTGGAACCCCGCGGAGGTAACGTCCCGCCGGAGTGCACCCATGGCGCCGGTCCCGCGCAGCTGCTGCAGGCTGTTGTTGATTTTGTCAGCGGCCTGGGCCAATGCGTCGGATCTGGACGTGATGCCCTCCGCGCCGATGCGCTCGTTGTAGGAATTGGCCAGTGCTTCTCCGCTTGTTGCGTTGTAGCCCATGCTTTCCACAGTCTCAGCGCCAAGGGCGGTCAGCACGGTGGTGCCGGTCTCCGCGCTCATCCGGCTCCCTTCGAGGACCACGGTCAGCGCGGCAGGAACGTCCATCGACTTGGCAGCGGCGCCGGGCTTAGTTTCGGACAGCTCCTTGATTCGCTCCTCCAGTTTGATGCCCAGCTCCGCAGCGTTGTTGTTCGACTGCTTCTTCGCGTATGAATCGGCAGCATAGGTGAGATCCTCTCCGCCAAGCAGACGCGCCTGCTGCATGTACTGATCCGCGAGGCCGGAGCTCTTGATGGTGCTGCCGTACTTGCTCTTCCGCACTGCGTTCATGCCTCCGCCGAATACGCCAAACCCAAGGCCGGAGATCAGGCCACCAAGGCCCGCCATGCCGATGTCCTTCAGCTTGTCGTTCATCATCGCGCTGAAGGCTTCCGGGCCCTGCTTCTGTGCCTTCACCCAGTCGGATTTGTCGCCCAGAGCGATCATGTCCGCGTAGATGTTCGCGATCTCAGTGCAGACCTCCTCGGACGCTTCCGTGAAGGATTGAGACGCCATTCCTGCAAGCCAGCTCTTGGCCAGCGCCGGCGTGCTGTTTACGAAGTTCTCCATGAACGTCTCAACGGACACATGCTCGAACAGCGCCTCGTTGAATCCGGACAGGATGCCATAGCTGAGTGCCTCTTCCTGCGTTGCCCCGCGCTGCCGGGCGTCGTTGTATGCCTCGTTGCCGGCGGAGGAGAAGAAGAGGATGTCAGTGGCCCATGGGCCAGTCATGCTCGCGATGGCCATAGCGGCGGCGCTGTCTGCCATGCTCATACCGGACTGGTACAGGAAACTCAGCGTGTTGTTCACCCACGCCTTGTCGTTGAACTCGTCCAGTCCTTGCTTCATGTTGTCGGTCAACAGGCCGTGGTCATGCAGCCAGTTCGTGGCATTGTCGCGGTAGTAGCCGGAACCGACCAGCTCGGAGCGCGCGCCACGGATCGTGGAAGCGCCGGTGCTGATCCGGTTCACGTTGCTGTTGATGTCGATGAACTTCGGCACGTCCGCGCCGCTGACCGCGTTCTGCACACCGGTCACCAGCTTCGACGCCATCGCCGGCACGTTCCCGATCAGGTTCATGCCGACGGACATGATGTCAGCCGCGACGGGGTGCTCCTTCGCCAATTCGGAATAATACCGCTGATCATCTGACGCGCGCTGGAGGTTGACGATGGGCACAATAGCTTTCGCGTATGCGTTCGCCGCTTCGATGCCCTGCGTCTCGTACAGGGCGTTGTATGCGTCGCGCTGCTGCTGTGTCATGTACTCCACATCCACCAGCGCCATCTGCTGTCTGGTCTTCGTCGGGCGGTCCGTGTCAAAGTCAAAGTCAGGCAGATTGTTGACGGCGCGATAGGTGTAGTCCCACTCCTGGTTGTTTACAGGCTTGCTGGGCTGCAGGCCCTCATTCTTCACTGCCGCCTCGAACGCGGGGGCGTAGTAGTTGTACTCGCTCCGCTTGTCCCGCTCCTCGCCGAACGTGCGCACATACTCGCGCGCTTCGTCGATGCTCTTGAAACCGTACTTCTCTTTCAGCCTCGCGGCGATCCCGTCGGTGATGCCGCCACCGCTTTCGACCTGGTCCGCCTGCGCGACCATCTGCTTCACCGCTCTGTATTGCTGCACGTTCCCCTTGTAGTCGCTGTCCGACCACTCCGGCTTCCGGATCCCGTACATGTCCAGGGTGCGGTCCACGATGATCTGGTTCGCCTTCTCCGTCGCCTGCGGGGTCTGCCCCTGCGCGTTCTTGATCACGTACGCGGAGTACAGATCCGGGTCATTTGCCTTGAGCGTGGCGGTCTCGTACTTGGCCTGCTGCCGCTGCAGGTCAGCGTCGGACACGGCGCCGCCCATCTGCGCGGTGCGTTTCATGCCGTCCAGCTTCGCCTTCTCAGCAGCCGCTTCCTTGCGTGCTGCTTCATGGTCTATATCGAATGCCTTCGGCGTTTCATCCGCGCTTTTTTGCGCGTTCAAAAAAGCCTGGCGCGCGGTATTCACCTGTTCTGCGGTCGCCTTGCCTGCGCGTGCCTGCACGGATACACGCTCGTATGCTTCTTTCGCTCCTTCGGCTGTGCGCTCCTGTTCTCCCTGATCAAGGCGTCCAAGACCGGTCGCATCGTAGCGGTTTGCTGTTGCTGTGTCCGCGTATCCTTTCAGCTGCTCGGTCCTCTTTGCGCCGGACGATTGCGCGTTGTTTACGGAGCGGACCAGTGCCATGTTGTCGGTTCCTACTGTTTGTACGCCAAGGACAGATGCAGCAGCCATGACCGCCGCGCGCTCCTTGATCTGTTGCGTGCGGAGCATGCCGTCCTGCTGTGCTTTCTGCGCGTTCGCCACCGCCGTGCGGGTAGCCTCGATTGCCTTCAGATCCTCCAGAGCCTTGCCGGACTGGCGGTACGTGTCGATTGCCTTCTTGCTCGGCATAGACTTCTCGCCGCGTTCACCGATAAGTGCGGTCTGCGACCTGTCGATGTCATACTGCCCTCTGGCGCCGCGTGCCGCTGCCGCAGCTGCGTCTGCCTGAGCTTTCGCTTGTGCCGCCTGCGCTTCCGCTTGTGCGCGCGCTGCCGCCGCTGCCGCGCGAGCTGCTTGGGTCTGCTGTGCGAACTGACCACCAAGGGCGTTGATCCGTTTGTTCTCCACGTCGTTCAGGCGGCGGTTGAATGAATCGAACGGGGCAGCGATCTCCGCGCGGAGGCGGGGGACCTCGCCGCTGGTATCGGCGCCGCTGATGTTCCCGGCAAGGCCCATATTCTGAAGGCCACGATATCCAGCATCATACTGCTCGCGTGCAGACGCAAGAGCACCGGCGCGCTGGCCGGCGTTCTGGATGTTGTATTCTTTCGCTGCCGCCGCAAGCGCGCTGATCTGTGCCTGCGTCAGGTATTCTCTGTTTTTGCGGATGACATCATCGTAATTACTGGGCATTTTGTTACCTCACTTGATGTAATTGTTGACCACGAACTGTATCTGTACACCATTCACGCCGAAGGATTCGCTCTTGTTGTTGTTCTCGAAAGCGATCTGCAGCATCTGGAACTTCTTCACCTTGCTGTTCAGCGGAACGATTTGCGGCGTGCCCATGCCTCCAAAGTAGAAATTCCCGAAGTCTACGTCCGCAAAATCCCATCCGCTCATGGCGCTGCTCTGCACATGTGCATCGGACGTTCCGTCCGTTGTCACATAGATATCGACGCAGCCCTTTGAAACAGGCTTCAGCACACATACGCAGCCGCGCTTCGTCATCGTTTTCAGCTTTGCCATCACGCCAAGCTCATCTGCCCTGGTAGTCCACTTTGCCATGATGGGAGTCCCGACAGTCCATGCGCGGCTCTCTACATTTCCCGTGTATCCGGATCTCCTTGTCATGCTGTCGTTGTATTTGATGCTCGACTTCATGTCGCTGTTGAATCGGCACAGTTTACCGTCTGTCGTTCCGAAAAACAGGTTCCCGTCGTATTCAAGGAACCGGCAGGCGGGGACGTTCTCCCAATAGAACCACTCATACACCCAGCTTTCGTTGTGCCTGGTTTGCTGCCGCCCGTCCGCAACGTAGCAGTGCCCGCTTGACGGGAACGCGATGAGGAAAAGGTTCCCCCATACAGTGCCGACGGCGTTGCTTTTCCCAAACTCTTCCCGGAGCTTGTTGTCCACAAAATACGATCGATTCTGAATCGTTCGCTGTTGGCTTGCGTCAGTGCCGGAAATTGCAAACACGCCCTCCCTGGCGTAAAACATCGGATCATCTCTGAGCGATACGAACACGCCGCGGGATATCGCGCCCACGCCCTTCACGCCCTGCTGGACGGGGAACAGGACGCTGTTGTCGCTCTGTACTGTTGCAGACCGTATGTAGATCTCCGCGTCCTGGTTGTCATCTTCCTTGACTATTGCAAGCACGTTGCCGTAGTGAAGGTAACCGACGATCGCCGTTTGGTCGCTGCCGACGTCGGTCCATTGATTGATTTCCCAGTATGTCGGGTCATCAATCGCGCACGCCCAATCTCTATTCTTTTTGTCCGGGTTGCCTGCGACAAAAAAACGATTGTCGTTAAAGTACCCGTACTGCGTTGCGATTGAGCATTTATTGATAGCGCTTAGATCCGCCGGGTGTTCCGTGCTCGTAAACGTGATTCGGATGTTGTCAAACCCTGCACCGGCAGGGTGTGCGCTTGGCGCGGTCGAGAACGTGACCTTCGTTTTGCCTGCCGTCGTGTCCTCTGAAGCAGTGTATCCGCCGGACATTACGGCCCACCCGCTTACCGTGTACGTTTCCACTTTCGTGATTGTCGCCCCGCGTTCCGTAAGCCAGAAATCCGTGTTCACTCCGTCGCCGGCGATTAGGTTCACCTGTTCTGAACTGAGCAGGTTAGGCTCCTCGTAAGACGTGCATGGTGTCCATGTGTACACCGTCACGTCCTCGTCGTTCTCGCCCTTTTCAACCTTTGCTTCATAGTGCCCTCCGCGACCTGTCGTCGGAGTTTTCGCAACAGAAGAAACAGGCAAAAGTCTATACCCATCGTCATTGTCAAGGCGGTAGAATGTCTGCCCGTCGAGAATGTACAGATAGTTCTTATGAGCAAAAGCGGATGACGGTGCGTCGTGTACGGTTTCGCTGATCAGCTTTTTCTCTAACGTGGTAGGGTTAAATGCCGTCAGGTTCGTCCCGTGGTGCACGATGATCACCGGCCCTGTCATGTTCGGGAACTGGATGTAGTGCAGCCCGTTGATAGTGCCGCTGAACGTGCTGAGGATCCTCCACCCGACGCGCTTCTCCGGGAACCCTGCGTCATCGGCTATCATGTTCAGAGAATCAGGAGAACGACTGTCGTCCACGTCAGCCTTGTCGGAGGTAAAGTCGCACCCGCGGAATGCTGCGTATGTTTTTGAGTATATCGGCGTATCGCTCAGCGTCAGTGGCAGTTTGTTCATCTGGTGCTCCTCACTATGACGTATTTATACGACCCATTCACTGCATTGACGAACAGTTCCCGATACATAGCTGCCAGGTCGTTGTTTCCGGCGTCCTGATGTATCTGCCACGCAAGCCCATACGGGAAAGCGCCACGAACCAAATCATCATGGTATACTAGGCCGTTGTCTATGTCCTCAACGAGCGGGGCGGCGCCAAGCAGCGGCTCCCGGTGCATCGCGCGGGTGCTGTTCTCTGCGTTCAGTGCCTCTTGGAGAAGAATGTTCATGTGCGATATTGCAAGATTGATCTTGCTCTTCCGCGCGTTTTCTACGCCTTCGATGAACATGTTCCGGTATGCAGCCGCCAGCTGATTGTTCCCGGCGTCCTGGTGGTACTGCCACGCAAGCCCATACGGTAACGCCCCTCGTACGATCTTGTCGCTGTAGGGTACTACCTCATCGATTCCAGGTGTTGGTGCCTGATCTAACTCCTCCATGCCTTCTGAAATCCTGATCAAGTTCTCAGCAGGGAGTGCCTCCTGGAGCAGGACCTTCATATAGATGGGTGCAAAATCCCGCTCGTCCTTGTCGTCGTTTTCTCTGTCTCCGATGAACGCGGCGGCGATAACATACACGTCGTGTACGGTCATGTTTGACCGCCCGGTCGTGTGGTCAATTTTGTCGCCAATCAATGATGCCGCGAGGATGTAGACGTCTCTTACTGTCAGCATTGGTTCCTCCTTTAGGATGAGTAGACGATGTAGTATGCGTACTGTGTATTCGGCAGCAGCCCGTAGCTGGATGTGTTGACGTAGACAGACATGCTCTTCGCAGACATCATACGCACACACAAAGCAGCAGAGTTAGACGCATTGGAGGACGAATACGCGTTCGTGTTCATCGCACTCGTTCTTGTATATGAAGTCGATGACGAAGTGCTGTTCTTGTAGATAGCCGTTGTCACGCCTTGGTTTTGCGTGCCACTCGTTCCATAGGTGGGGGCGGAGGTCATGACAGCCTTTGTCATGGTGTACTGGCCCACAGCGTACCGTTGCATGGAGTTGTACCAGCCGGAGATCGCAGAGTTATAAGCACCTCCGTTTACAACCACCACCACCATGATCGGATACCCGCTCCCGGTGTATGGTATGCTGATGCTCTGCGC
>Ga0247608_10003709_pt1 | contig 17606 bp, 10 predicted proteins | sample 176DNAGHGlowgp2_FD_193490 | JGI IMG/M metagenome (GOLD analysis project Ga0247608, IMG submission 193490) | Sheep rumen microbial communities from Palmerston North, Manawatu-Wanganui, New Zealand - 1766 DNA GHGlow gp2 | ecosystem: Host-associated > Mammals > Digestive system > Stomach > Rumen ... | reverse complement strand
GTGCCGCGGTAAGGAAATGCTTCATGTGTCTCATCTTTTTCGTTTACCTTAATACTAATACTACACTATTTCGCGCGCAAAGGTACGAAAAAAAACGATACGCCGTTCATTGTCGTACACTTTTTTTTCGTACCTTTGCACGCAGAACCTAATAACGCAACTGACAACATGAGAACGAAAGCACTACTACTGACGGCACTGCTGGTGCAATGCCTATGGGCACAGCCGACGGGCGGCCCGCGTGAAGAAATCCTGCTCGACAGCGACTGGAAGTTTGCCTTTGGCAATGCCTCCGACCCTAAGAAGGACTTCGGCTGCGGCACGGAGTATTTCAACTACCTGACCAAGGCCAACAGCATTCACAACGAGGGTCCCTACGTCCTGAAGTTCGACGACTCCAGTTGGCAGACGGTCGACATTCCCCACGACTGGGTGACGACGCTGCCCTACGCCCGCGAGGCCAGCCACTCGCACGGCTACAAGACCGTGGGCTATAAGTATCCGGAGACCAGCGTCGGTTGGTATCGCAAGGTCGTCAACATACCCGCCGACGACCTCGGCCGCCACCTCATGCTGCGCTTCGACGGCATCTTCCGCAATGCCCGCGTGTGGTTCAATGGCTTCTACATGGGCACCGAGCCCAGCGGCTATGCCACCCAGGTGTACGACATCACGGAGTATGTCAACTACGGCGGCGACAACCTCATCTGCGTGCGCGCCGATGCCACCCTGGAGGAGGGCTGGTTCTACGAGGGTGCCGGCATCTACCGCGACGCCTGGCTCGTCAAGACCGGACCGGTCAGCGTGGTGCCTTTCGGCACCTATGTCTACTCCTTCCCCCAGGAGCCTTACGACTCGGTGACGCTGCAGGTGGACACCGAGATACAGAACCACGGCCTGACGCGCGAGCTGTGCTGCGTAGACCAGCAGCTGCTGGATGCCGACGGCCGCGTGGTGGCCACCGCCGAGCAGCGCCAGATGATGGTCTGCGGCAAGCAGCACGGCTTCTGCGAACAGCGCCTGGAGGTCAGCAAGCCCCACCTGTGGAGTCCTGACGACCCCTATTTATATAAGGTGGTGACCACGGTGACCGTAGAAGGCCGTGTGACCGACGTCTACGAGACCACCACGGGCTTCCGCAGCTGTATATTCACCCCCGACCGGGGCTTCGTGCTCAACGGCAAGCCGCTGAAGCTGAAGGGTGTCAACATGCACCAGGACCATGCCGGCGTGGGCAGTGCCATTCCCGACGCCCTGCAGCTGTGGCGCATCCGCCAGCTGAAGGCCATGGGCTGCAATGCCTACCGCGCATCGCACAACCCCATGACGCCCGCCCTGCTTGACATCTGCGACCGCGAGGGCATACTGGTCATCGACGAGAACCGCCTGACGGGCATCAACGAGGAGCACCTGCGGCTCCTGGAGCGCATGCTCAAGCGCGACCGCAACCACCCCAGCATCATCCTCTGGAGCGACGGCAACGAGGAGTGGGGCATGGAGAACACCATCCAGGGCAAGCGCATCGCAGAGGCCATGCGCGAGTACACCTGGCTGATAGACCCCACCCGCCAGTCGACCATCGCCAATGCCGGCGGCACGGAAATGATTAAGGGCTTAGACGTGGTGGGCTTCAACTATATCCTGCAGAACGACGTGGACAACCGCAAGAAGAACAACCCCGACTGGAAGATAGTGGGCACCGAGGAGACCACCGGCTGCGGCACGCGCGGTGTCTACTTCAGCGACCCCGCCCAGCCCGGCCACATGCCGTCGATGAACCTGACGGCCGACAAGGACGGCACCGTCAACCGCATCGAGCGCGGATGGCAGTTCTATGCCGACCGCCCGTGGGCCGCCGGCCTGTTCTACTGGACGGGCTTCGACTACCGCGGCGAGCCCAACCCGCTGGAGTATCCCGCCCACGATTCGGAGTTTGGCATCATGGACTACTGCGGATTCCCTAAGGACGAGGCATGGTATCTGACTGCGTGGTGGACGGACACGCCCATCCTGCACATCTTCCCCCACTGGAACCTGAAGGGCCACGAGGGCCAGCAGGTCGACGTGTGGTGCTATAGCAACTGCGACGAGGTGGAGCTGACCGTCAACGGCAAGAAGCTGGGCCGTCAGCGCATGCCCAAGAACGGTCACCTGCAGTGGAAAGCTACCTACCAGCCGGGCCGCGTGGTGGCCACGGGCTACAAGAACGGCAAGCGCATCGTCACCAACACCATCGAGACCACGGGGGCCGCTACCCGCCTGCATGTGCTGGCCGACCGCCAGACCATAAAGGCCGATGGCCGCGATGTCGACGTGTTCACCATCCAGGTGCTCGACAAGAAGGGGCGCATCGTGCCCGATGCCTGTCCGCTGCTGACCTTCCGGCTTGAAGGCGACGGCCATATCCTCGGCGTGGGCAATGGCGACCCGTCGTATCTCGGTGCCGACCACCCGAAGGAGCGCCACTGCAAGCAGTTCCAGCTGCCGGCCTTCAACGGTCTGGCCCAGGTGCTGGTGCAGAGCGGCCGCCAGCCGTCGACCCTCGTGCTGACATGCACGGCCGACGGCCTCGACACGGGTAGTCTGAGCGTGGAGGCCAAGTAGTATGGTTTAGGGGTGATGGGTGTTGGGTGATGGTGATATGTAACAGCTACCAGCTAATCACCATCACCCAACACCCATCACCCATTGAACATTCGCAGCGGTAGCAAATTGTTCCCTTTTCCCTTTTCCCTTTTCCCTTTTTTTCGTACCTTTGCAGGCGAAAAGCAAGAAGCAACCGCATGAACAGAAGATATTACAAGGTGGCGGGCCACGTGTTCGCCGTCGAAATGCCGGCCGACGAGACCGTCGCCAGCGAGATGTCACAGTATGCCCCGTTTGCCGTGGATGGCCCCGACGGCGACGGCGTGGTGTTTACACTGCGCGTGGTCAGCGAGGCCGACTTTCCGGCCACCGGCGACGTGACCGTCGAGATGCACCAGGACGACGACGGCTCGCAGATAGTTGCCGGCCGCATGGGCCAGCAGCCCTACTTTGAGTTTCAGCTCTGGGGCGCACGGGCTGCCCGCATGCTGACCAGCACGGACTATCGGGAGGCCGTGGTCTGTCTCGACCGCCACCGCCTGTTTGGCATCAACAACGCCCTCATGGTGCTCTATGCCCTGGCCACGGCAAGTCGCCAGACGGCCCTGTTCCACTCGTCAGTGGTCAGCCACAAGGGCCGTGCATACATGTTCCTCGGCAAGAGCGGCACTGGCAAGAGCACCCACTCCAGCCTGTGGCTGCGCTACATCGACGGCACACAGCTCGTCAACGACGACAACCCTGTGGTGCGCCGCATGGCCGACGGCTTCCACGTCTTCGGCACACCGTGGAGCGGCAAGACACCCTGCTACCGCAACGTCAGCTATCCCGTGGGGGCCATCGTCCAGCTGGCCCAGGCTCCCTATAATGCCATCCGCCGCCTGCGCCCCTTAGAGGCTTACGCCGCCCTGATGCCCTCCATATCGGGCAAGCGGTGGGACCAGCAGGTGGCCGCCGGTCTCCACGAGACCGAGAATCTGCTGGCTGGCGAGGTGGCCGTCTGGCATCTCGACTGTCTGCCCGACGAGGCTGCTGCGCGACTGTGTTGCGAGACGGTCAGTGGAAATGGAGAATGAACAATGCCTACAGATAACGAAATCATAGAGAATGCCGTCCGCCTGGTCAACGAGGGCCTGCGCGTGACGTTTCCCGTCAAGGGCTACAGCATGCTGCCATTCATCATCGGCAGCCGCGAGAGCGTCGACCTCGTCAGGCCCGAAGGGCTCCGCGTGGGCGATGTCGTGCTGGCCTGGGTCAACGGGAGCCGCTACGTCATCCACCGCATCATCCGCATTGACGGCGAGCATGTCACACTCATGGGCGACGGCAACATCCAGGGCACCGAGCACTGCCAGCTTGGCGACGTGCGTGCCAAGGCTGTGGCTGTAGTCACCGCCGCCGGCCGCCATCACGACCTCTATGCCCCGTGGCGCCAGCGTGCCGTCGGCCTGTGGTGGCGCCTGCTGCCCGTGCGCCGCTGGCTGCTGGCCATCTACCGCCGCACGTGGCTGAAGCTCATGTAGCAACGAGATAACGACATAAACGTAATAACGCCATTAACAAAACAACAACGTCATGAAGATAAAAGAAGGATTTGTGCTCCGCGAGGTCTGCGGAGAGAACGTCATCGTGGGCGAAGGCCTGGGTACCATCGACTTCGGCAAGCTCATCAGTCTCAACGAGACGGCCGCCTGGCTGTGGAAGGAAGCCCTCCGCGAGGGGGAGTTCACCATCGACAGCCTTGTCGACGCCCTTTGTGGCGAATACGAGGTCACGCCCGACCAGGCCCGCAAGGACGTGGAACAGATGACCACGAAGTGGCTCCAACTGGGCATCGTGGGCCAATGACCATTTCCAATGGTCATTGGCCAATGGATAATGGACGATGGACAACGGTGCCTCCGGCGCTCCCATTCTTCATTCTTAACTCTTAACTCATAAGGTATGCGGTACGTCTGGTGGCTATGGCATAACACACGGGGCATTAGGTGGAACAGTCTGGTGCGTGTGGTGGCCGGCATTGCGCAAGTAATGCTCGGCCTCTGGATGGTGTGGCTCTGCAAACAGTTCATCGATGTCACCATCCGCACGGGCAGCCGCGACGACGTGCTGGTCATGGTGGCCGGGCTGGTGGCCGTGGTCAGTGCCAGCATCGGGCTGCGCCAGACCTACTACTACCTGTCGGTCAAAGCCTCCACGCGCCAGTCGAACGCCATCCGCCTGCGCATGTTCAGCAGCCTCTTCCGCCGCCAGATGTACGAGGACGACCTGCACTCCGGCGATGTCACCTCGCGCCTGTCGAAGGACATCGACACCGTGGCCGAGGTCACCACGTCGCTGCTGCCGCAGTTCATCGTCACCGGCACCCAACTCACCGGTGCCTTCCTGCTGATGTACTCCATGGACAGCCGACTGGCCCTGGCCCTGCTCGTCATCACACCCGTGGTGGCAGTCAGCGGCAAGTATCTGGCCCACCGGCTGCGCGACATGACGCTGGCCATCCGCCGCCAGGAGAGCACCATCCAACAGCAGGTGCAGGAGGGCATGGAGCATAATGCCGTGCTGCGCTCGCTGGGCAGCGAGCAGTGGGTCACCGACCGCCTCGACACCATGCAGGACCAGCTCATGGGCCGTGTGCTGCGGCGCACGCGCTTCACCGTCGTCACCCGCCTGCTGCTGTCGGCGACGTTCAGCCTGGGCTACCTGCTGGCCTTCGTCTGGGGCGGTCTGCAACTGCGGGCGGGCCTCATCACGTTTGGTGTCATGACCTCGTTCCTGCAACTGGTCGGCCAGATTCAGCACCCCATCATGACGCTGCTCAACATGATGCCCCAGTTCTTCTATGCCACGGCCAGCATCGACCGGCTAAGTGAACTGGAGGGTTTAGAGGAGAGCGGAAAGAGAAAAGAGGAAAGAGAGATGTTTGACAAGGAAGGACGAACGACGAAGGACAAAGGAGAAGACATTTCTCTCTCCGCTCTCCGCTCTCCGCTCTCCGCTAAAATTGGCCTGCGCATCACCGGCCTCACCTTCCGCTATGCCACGGGCGACCGCGCGGTGCTACAGTCGTTTACGCACGACATACGGCCCGGCTCGCGGACGGCCATCATGGGTCAGACGGGCATCGGCAAGACCACCCTGTTCCGCCTGCTCTTGGGGTTCATCCGCCCCACCGAGGGCACGCTGGCGCTCTACGACGACCAGGGGCACACGACGACTGTCAGCGAACAGACGCGTCAGCACTTCGTGTTTGTGCCCCAGGGCAACACGCTGATGAGCGGCACCGTGCGCTACAACCTGCAGCTGGCACGCCCCGAGGCCACCGACGACGAGCTGCGCCACGTGCTCCACATCGCCATGGCCGACTTTGTCTACGACCTGCCCCGTGGCCTCGACACCGTGCTCGGCGAGCGCGGCACGGGACTCAGCGAGGGTCAGGCCCAGCGCATTGCCATTGCCCGTGGCCTGCTGCGTCCGGGCAGCATCCTGCTGCTCGACGAAATCAGTTCGGCCCTCGACGAACAGACCGAGCGCATGCTGTTCAGCCGCCTGTTCGATGCCTATCCCCAGAAGACCATCATCCTCATCACCCACCGCTCGGATGTCGCCCAGCTGTGCGACGACACCCTGCACCTCGGCAGCACCTGACCCCGCCCCCACGGTGCTGACCACTACCTACTGCTAACTACGAACTAATGACATGAGAACCCTAAAACACTACCTGCTGCTCACACTGCTACTGCTGACGCTAACCCCTGCGGCAACGCTTGCCCAGGCGGTCGGCGACTTCACCTATTCGCACTTAGGACTGCCGGAAGGCATGCTCAGCCAGCGCATCTACACCATCGTCCAGACCCGCGACGGTGCCCTATGGTGGGCCACCAAGAACAGTGTCGAGCGCTATAACGGTGTCAGCATCCATCCCTACCTGCTGGGCGACCAGCAGGCCTACGACCGCATGGCCGGCCGCTATTTCAAGCTCACCGCCCGCGCTGGTGGTGCCGGTCATGGCCTGCCCGATGCCCGACAGCTGCTTGCCTTCGACAACAAGGGTGGCATTTATGCCTACGATGCGCCGCGCGACAGCTTCTGCCTGCAGCATGACGTCAGTCAGCTGATCGGTGGCTACATCGTGCTGAACGACGTGCTGGCCACGGCTCACGGCCTCTGGCTGGCATGTAGCGAGGGCATCTACTTCCTGGCAGGCGACAGGCTGACCTGTGTGGCCCGCGACATTCATGCCAACAGCATTGTCACCACCGGCAGGCGGGTGCTCTTCTGCACCAAGCAGGGACTACTAAGCTACGATGCCGGCGAACAGCAGCCACCACGCGCCAACAGTCCGTTGCGACGGCTGCTGACAGCCTACATCGAGAGCGGCTACTACGATGCTGCCAACCACCGGCTGTGGCTCGGAGGCTTCACCAGCGGTCTGTGGACACTCACCACAGACCATCAGGAGGCGACGGTCAGCCAGCAACAGCTCACCCTTGACACCCCCGACCGGCAGAACCCCATACGGTGCATCTGTCCGTACGACGCGCAGACCATGCTGGTGGGCATCGACGGCAAGGGGGTCTACCGCGTCAGCCGTCAGCCGCTGGCCGACGGTCGGCATGCCAGCCATCTGCTGTTCGATGCCAACGAGGGCCGCCATGGTGTGCTCCATGGCAACGGTGTCTATGCCCTGCTCGTCGACTCCTGGGCCAACATCATCATTGGCACCTACTCCGGGGGCATCGACATCGCACGTCCCGTGGGCAGCACCTCCGACGTGTTCCAGCACTCGCGCAACGACCAGCAGTCCATACTCAACGACCGTGTCAACTGTGTGGCCCAGCTCACGGACGACGTGCTGTGCATGGGTACTGACGACGGCGTGAGCCTGCTCAACACCAAGACCGACACCTGGACACACACCTGTCATGGTGCCGTGGTGCTGTCGCTGTGCAAGACACCGCAAGGCAACATTCTGGCAGCCACCTACGGAAAGGGAGTCTATGAAATCACCCCCGCCGGACAGGCCCGCCAGCGCTACTCGCAGCAGGGCGGCCCGCTGCAGGACGACCACGTCTACAAGCTCTGCTTCGACCGCGACGGCCATCTGTGGATGGGCTGTCTGGACGGGCAGCTGGTGCAACAGACGGCCGACGGCTTCCGCTATCATGATGTCCGCTATGTGCGCGACCTCGTCCAGCTGCCTGACGGACGTATGGCGGTGGCTACGACGTATGGCGTGCAGTTAGTGTCGCCGTCGACGGGCAAGATAACAGCCCTGCCCTACCATGTCGACGGACAGCAGGACGACGTCAACAAGTTCGTGCAATGCCTATACGTCCATGCACAGAAGGAGCTGTGGCTCGGCACCGACGGTGGCGGTGTCTACGTCTACCACCTGCCGTCGGGCAAGTGTCGCCAGCTGACCATCAAGAACGGTCTGCCGTCGAACAGCGTCAGCAGCATCAGCCACGACCCACAAGGGCGCATTATGGTCGCCACCGAGCAGGGCCTCTCGTTTGTGGAACCTGCCCGTCCGTCGGTGGCCATCAATGCCAACTACAGCCAGGACATAGAGCGTGAGTACAGCAACGGTGCCGTAGTGCTGCTGCGCAGTGGTCTCATGCTCTTTGGCACCACCTCCGGCGCCCTGGTCATCAATCCTGCCAAGGTGCAGCGGCTCAACTACTCGGCGCAGCTCCGCCTGCTCACCGACACCAACGACAACACGCTCTACAGACCGTACGACGACCGCTCGTTCGACCTCAACTTCGAGTGCATCAACCTGCGCAACCAGTTCGACATCGCCTATCAGTACCGCGTCGGCGACGGCCCGTGGAGCCTGCCGTTCAGCGAGCAGTACATCCGCTTCACCAACCTCGAGCCCGGCAGCCACCAGCTGGTGCTGCGCAGTGTCAGCCGCTCGTGCGGTCAGGTGCTCGACGAACAGCTGCTGACCATCGTCATCGGCCAGCCGTGGTGGAACACGTGGTGGATGTGGCTCGTCTACCTGCTACTGCTGCTGCTGGCCTTCTACGGCGCATGGCGGGTCTACCAGCTGCACACGAAGTACATGCGCCTGGTGGTGAGCAGTGCCAACGCCAGCATGTCGCCGGCCAGCAGCGACACATCGGCAGCAGCCTCCTCCATCGGCGACGATGGCGCTGCCCGTCATGCCGACACAGCCCCCGACGACCATGAGGCCGCCGGCGACAGCGACCACGCCAACGAGTTTATCGAGAAGGCCACAAAACTGGTGGCCGACCACCTGGCCGACCCCGACTTCAACATCGACCGCCTGTGCCGCGAGATGGCCATGAGCCGCACGCTGTTCTACGTCAAGCTGAAGTCCTACACCGGCAAGTCGCCGCAGGACTTCATCCGCGTCATCCGCTTAGAGCGTGCCTCCGCCCTACTCCATGCCGGCCGTTCCGTGGCTGATGCCGCTGCCCTGTCAGGCTTCGACAATCCTAAATACTTCAGCACCGTCTTCAAGAAGTATTTCGGCGTCTCACCGTCGAAGTACCAGTAGTTATTTCGAGGAAGGAGGAAGGTACAATATCTATCAGAAAAGGGTTCAAAGCTATCATTGTCGGCTTTGAAACCTCTTTTTGACGGCCTTCAAACCCCCGTCCATCGGGGAAAGGCTACCTTTGCGCCACATTTCTCACAACAACAGCTAACCGCAAAAGTAACGATGAAAGCAACAACGATTATCCTATCCCTGCTGGCCATGTCCACTCTTGGCACATGGGCACAGCCGACCGCCCAGCAATGGAACAGCGAGGTGAAGGCCGGCTGGAACCTGGGCAACCAGTTTGAGTGCTCCGCACCCGGCCAGGATGCCGAGTCGATGGTCATCGGCATGGCCGACAACAGCATCAATGCCGAGACCTCGTGGGGCAACCCCGTAGTGACCAAGAAAACCATCAAGGCCGTCAAGAATGCCGGTTTCAACGCCATCCGCATCCCCATCCGCTGGCAGTGCCACATCACCAACCCGCAGGCCATGAGCATCGACAAGGCATGGATGGCCCGCATCAAGCAGGTCGTCGACTGGTGTCTGGCCGAGGACCTGAAGGTCATCATCAACACCCACCACGACAAATGGCTGGAGGGTCGTCCCACCTATCAATATAAGGACGAGAACAACCAGAAGCTGGCTCTCCTGTGGCTCAACATCGCCAGCGAGTTTGCCGCCTACGACTATCGGCTGGCCTTTGCCGGCACCAACGAGGTACACGTGCGCGACAACTGGGGCAAGCCCGATGCCGAGAACCTGGCCGTGCAGAACTCCTACAACCAGACGTTCGTCGACGTGGTGCGAGCCACGGGCGGCAACAACCAGAAGCGCCACCTCATTGTGCAGACCTACGTGTGCAATCCCGACTTCGGGCTGAACGGCGGATTCATCATCCCCACGGACATTGAGGGCAACGGCAACCGCTACATGAGCGTCGAGATTCACTACTACACCCCGTGGGACTATGCCGGCGAGTGCAAATACTACTTCTGGGGCGAGCCCTACAAGCAGTATGGCGAGGCATCGCCCAGCAACGAGCAGACCATGCGCGACTTCATGGCCCGTGTGAAAACCACCTGGGCCGACAAGGGCCTGGGCGTGGTCATCGGCGAGTGGGGCGTCACCGACCACTACACCGGCGGCCAGGCCGACATCATCCACGACAACATGACCTACTACTGCCGCACGCTGGTCAGCGAGGCCCGCAAGCACGGCTTCTCGACCTTCGTCTGGGACAACAACTCCTTCGGCAACGGCATGGAGCAGTTTGGCATCTTCGACCGCCACCACGGCATGAAGGTGAAGAACACCTGGGTACTCACCGGCATCATGGAAGGAAAGAACCAGCAATAAATTTCTACATCAACGACGGAGGCACCGTGTGGTCGCCGGGCTGAAAGCCCTGCAAGACCGCACTCGACAGCTACGAGTGCCGCCACGGCTGGAGCCCCCCCAACCCCTCCCTTTTTGGGAGGGGTTGGGGGGGAATTACTTGCTCCCACCATCTGCCACCACCCCTGCTTCCCCTTTGTACAAAGGGTTTCAGCGGTGCTGGTGGCAGAGTGGCAGCAAAAACTGAAAAAAACAGGAATCACGGGGGAAAGACACCGTTTAACCTTTTTTAAATACTTTTACCCCCCCCTCGCTATTTTTTTCGTATCTTTGTAGCCAGTTCTTTAAGAAATGATGAAACGACAGGCCACAATTGCCAAAACATTTTACTTCTGTACCTTACTATTTTATTTATAACTCTAAATTTCAACACAGATGAAAACAAAATTTTTACTTTTAGCAGTCATGCTGCTCACCATGCTGAGCACCAGGGCTGTAGCTCAGGGCGATGCCAGCGCTATGCGCGAGCTCATGAAGACCAGAATCGACGAACTGAAGGCCCTGGCTCCCGACGACGTCAAGGGCCTCAACGAGACCTTGAAAAATGACGTAAACGTGTATAAGGCACTGTACACCGGATGGTACAACGCTTCCCCCCTACTAAGCTACGAGGAGTACGAGGAAGCTTACGACCACCTGGGGTTTATCATTAATCGCGTGAACAAGTATCTTGCTGCCTATGGGGAGTTCACCGTCAACCTGGCCAAACTGAAAGACCTGATTGATAACTTCAATGCCGACACGGAGAAAAAACAGGAATACAAAACATTCGCCCAAGACGTGTACAATGCCTACAAGGCCCTCTCCGATTACGACATGATTGCCCTCACCGACGATGATGTGGACGAACAGAAGGGATATGACTATGATAACTATTGGGCTGAGCCCTACGACGTAACGAGCGATAACATTGCTGATGTCGCTTATGGTGCTGGAAACCACGAATACATCTCCACCTACGGTCAGTTCAACGCATTTTTCAGTCAGAATACCAAAGAACTCGGCTCTATCTACCTGAAGGTTGATGGCACTGGCACGGCAGAATCCCCTGAGAATCTCACCGCACAGCTGAAGAATCCTAACTTAGAGAACGCTGGTGAACAGTGGTGGGGCACCGACTGGACTGCTTTTGGCAACAGCGCAGCAGAGCAGTCTGGGAAACCGTTCATCACCTACCAGCAGGTTCACTTGCCCGAAGGCTACTACACGCTCGTAGGCTACGGCATGGACCGTCGCGGCTCATGGGCCGACGTATTGGCCAACGATGAGAATTGGAACGACTATCATAAGACCTATCTCTTTTCCCATTTGGACAGCGACGGCAGCGATTCCACAAAGGTGGATGCATTCAAGGCTAAAAACATGGCCCTGACTGCGGACATCACTGAAGGCACAGGCAACATCTCTACCTGCGAGGTGGACGGCGTCACCTACTACACTCCCAACGATATGGCTCAGTATCGCGCTTGGGAGGATGCCAAGATAGCCATGGCCGGCCACGGCCACGGTGCGGTGGTTCAGTTCTGGGTATGGCAGGATGAGGGCGACTTCGGTACACTCGGCTTCGCACATCGCTGGCATGTTGACAACACCTGGTTCGTCGCCGACGGCATCCAGCTGTATTATGCTAAAGACGACTACCCCAATATCGACATTACCACCCCGCCTGATTATGTGAGCACCAATATTACCAATACCGGTTGGGCAACGTTTGTGTCGGACAAAGCGCTCAACTTCCAAGGGTCTCCCGTTAAGGCTTACATTGTGACTGGCCACAACGACTATGACCTGGACATGACCCAGATGACTGGCACCGTGCCTGCCAACACGCCGCTACTGCTGAATGCTGCAAAAGCAGGAAAATACAACATTCCTATTGCTGCAGGCAGCACGACCAGTGTTGATGGCAACAAGCTGGTGGCAGGTGATGGATATGTATCGGCAGGTTCTGAAGAGGAAGAGAGGTACGTGCTGGTAGCTAAAGGCAATACGGCTGTGTTCAAGAGGATTGAGTCTACATCTGCTTTCGTACCTAAAGGCAAGGCTTACCTGGAGTTCATAGGGGAGACGGAGGCTCCTATCCTGTATATCGGTTCTGGCCAGGCTACCGGCATCGAGAGCATCGAGGCTGCCAAGGCTGCCAAGGGCGTGTACTATAACATGGCCGGCCAGCGCGTGGCTAAGCCCACAAAGGGCCTGTACATCGTGAACGGCAAGAAGGTCATTGTGAAATGAGTAATGAGAAACGAGGAATGAGAAATGTCATGGGGCGACATGCTTCATTAATTTCTCACTCTTCCAAGTAAAACACTAACATTTAAAGAACAAGACAATGAAAAAGACATATATCATTCCTGAATTAGAAGTAGTCTGCATACAGACACAGCTGATGCTGGCAGCATCGGTGCCTCAACTTAGCGGTGAGGATTACGAGGGCGAAGATATATTGGCTCCCGGAATGGAGGACCCCGAGAGCATGCTGGGCATGCCGAGCTTCATGTTCCAATAATTCCAACGGGTAATTCCGGGAATTAAAATTCCACAGCTGAGGTCGTGTCAAAAGTAATTGGCATGACCTCTTTTTGCTTTTTGCTCTTTGCACTCCCCGTGATTCCCGTTTGCTGTCCCCGTGATTCCCATGATTCCTTGAGGCCAAAGGGCAGAGCGCTGGAGGTTTGATTGCCGACAAAAGGGGTTTGATAGCTGTCATTTTCAGCATTCAAACCTCTTTTTGTATGCTTTCAGACCCGCCGCAATGGTTTCTTCAGTAATTTTGCGGCGAAAATTTGAACTAACATCATAACGACAAAAAACATGAAGAAAACAACATTGCTTCTCTGCCTGCTCGGTGCAGGCATGCTGTGGGCTCCGGCAGCCGCTGCTGCCCCTGCGGGCCACACGGAAAAAGCGGTGGCTGGTCCTGACGACCAGGAAATCACGGGAACCGTAGCAGATGCCGACGGTCCGCTGATTGGTGCCACGGTGAAAGTGGTGGGAGCCGCCAAGGGGTCGGTGACCGACATGGACGGCCGCTTTACATTAAGGTGTAAGCCCGGCGACCTGCTGGAGGTGAGCTACATCGGCTACAAGCCCCTACAGGTGAAGGCCCGCCAGGGCATGAAGGTGGTGATGAACGAAGACCAGACGCAGCTGAGCGAGGTGGTGGTCACCGCCTTAGGCATCAAGCGCGAGCGCAAGGCCCTGGGCTATGCCCTCTCCGAGGTCAACGGCGATGAGCTGACGAAGGCCAAGGAGACTAACGTCATCAACTCGCTCTCGGGCAAGGTGGCCGGTCTGGTGGTGCAGAACACCGCTGGCGGCACCTCTGGTTCGACGCGTGTGCTGCTGCGTGGTAACACTGAGATTTCGGGCAACAACCAGCCGCTGTACGTCATCGACGGCGTGCCCCTCGACAACACCAACTTCGGCAGTGCCGGCACTGCTGGCGGCTACGACCTGGGCGACGGCATATCGGCCATCAACCCTGACGACATCGAGAACATGACCGTGCTGAAAGGCCCTGCCGCCTCGGCACTCTATGGCAGCCGCGCGTCGCACGGCGTGATACTCATCACCACGAAGAAGGCCGACAAGGACAAAATCAGCGTCGAGTACAACGGCTCGCTGACCATCGACACCCAGCTGGCCAAGTGGAACAACATCCAGCAGGTCTACGGCATGGGCTACAGCGGCGCCTACTCGCCGACGGCCACCTCGGGCACCAACAGCAGCTGGGGTGCCAAGGCCGACAACTTCCTCGTGGAGTACTTCGACCACCAGAAGCGCCCGTTCCTGATGTATCCTAACAACACGTCCGACTTCTTCCGCACGGGTCTGACGACCCAGAACACGGCCATCCTGTCGGTCAACTCCGGCAAGACGGGTGTGCGCTTCTCGGTCACTGACATGCGCAACAAGGACATACTGCCCAACACACACATGAGCCGCGACAACTTCAACCTGCGTGTCAACACGGCGGCCGGTCCCGTCGACTTCGACTTCACGGCCAACTACACCCGTGAGGACGTCAAGAACCGTCCGGCCCTGGGCGACTCGCAGAGCAACGTCGGCAAGAACCTCATGACGCTGGCCGGCACCTACAACCAGGAGTGGCTGCGCAACTACCAGACGGCCGACGGCGACTATGCCAACTGGAACGGCAACGACCAGTATAACAAGAACCCCTACTGGGACCTCTACAAGAACGAGAACACCACGGCCAAGGACGTGCTGCGCTTCTCGGCCAAGGCCGTGTGGAACATCAGCGACCACCTGAAGCTGCAAGGCACCATCGGCACCGACATGACGTTTATGAACTTCGAGGAGTTCATCGCCATGACCACGCCGGGCAAGATGGCCGGCCAGCTGCAACAGCAGAAGTTCAACAACCGCACGCTGAACGCCGAGCTGCTGGCCCTGTACAACAACCAGTGGGGCGACTTCGACTTCAACGCCACGCTGGGCGGCAACATCTTCCGCGTCAACAACAAGACCGACATCTTTACCGGCATGGACCAGCAGATGCGCGACGTGGTGGCCATCATGAACTATGCCCAGCAGAGCATCCAGCAGAACCGCTACAAGAAGCAGATAAACTCGCTCTACGGGTCGGCCAGCGTGGGCTACAAGCACACCTACTACTTAGAGGCCACCCTGCGCGGCGACAAGTCGTCGACGCTGCCCACCAGCAACAACATCTACGTCTACCCCTCGGTGTCGGGCAGCATCGTCTTCTCGGAGTTCATCAAGAACAAGCGCATCATCAACTACGGTAAGCTGCGTGCCTCGTTTGCCCAGGTGGGTAGCGACACCGACCCCTACCAGCTGGCCCTCAACTACACCACGGGCAAGTACAGCTACGGCGGCTTCGTCATCGGCATGCTCAACAACAACACGCAGCCCAACAAGGACCTGAAGCCCACACGCACCAACTCCTTCGAGCTGGGTCTGGAGATGAAGTTCTTCCACAACCGACTGGGCCTCGACCTGACCTACTACAACCAGCGCTCGGAGGACCAGATTATCGGACTGGCCTCGTCGTCGACCTCTGGCTACAACTACCGCCTGGTCAACGCCGGCGAGATACAGAACAAGGGTATCGAGATAGCCCTCAACGGCCGCGCCCTGCAACTGAAGGACTTCGCCTGGGATGCCGGCATCAACTTCTCGAAGAACACCAACAAGGTCAACTCGCTGGTTGACGGCATGGACTACTTCGAGCTTGAGAAGGCCACCTGGTGCGGCGTCAGCGTGGGTGCCGAGGTGGGCAAGAACTACGGCAGCATCATCGGCCGCGACTTCAAGCGCAACGAGCAGGGCCAGGTGCTCATCAACCCCGCCAACGGTCTGCCTATCGTCGACGAAAAGACGCACACCCTGGGCAATGCCTCGTGGGACTGGACGGGTGGCTTCTACTCTACGTTCACCTACAAGAACTTCCGCCTGTCGGCCGGCTTCGACGTCAAGGTGGGTGCCGACCTCTTCTCTATGTCCATGCGCTCGGCCTATGCCACGGGTAAGGCTGAGGAGACGCTGGCAGGCCGCGAGGAGTGGTATCGCTCTGAGGAGGCCCGCAAGGCTGCCAACATGTCGCTCGACGAGTGGCGGGCTGCCGGCCGCTGCGAGGGATACATCGCACCGGGTGTCATCGACAATGGCGACGGCACCTACCGTCAGAACGACATACCCGTCAACCCGGAGTCCTACTGGAAGACGGCCACCGAGAACGCACCCTCGATGTTCATCTACGACAACTCGTACGTGAAGTGCCGCGAGATAACCTTCGGCTACACCTTCCCCGAGAAGTGGCTGGGCTCGTTTGTCAAGAGCCTCAGCGTGTCGTTCGTGGCCCGCAATCCCTTCATCATCTGGAAGAACATTCCCAACATCGACCCGGACTCGGGCTACAACACCTCCGGCCTCGGACTGGAATACGGCTCGCTGCCCTCGCGCCGCAGCTATGGTTTCAACGTCAACGTGAAGTTCTAGGAAGTGAATAATGAATAGTGAATAGTATAAAGCAAAAAGAATCATGACTATCAAGCATATCAAACACCTAATCGTCGCTGCCATGGCCTGCTGCACCCTGACAGCCTCGCTCACCGCCTGCAGCGACAGCTACATGGCGGAGGTGAACACCGACGACACCAAGGCATCGTCCATAGACCCCAGCGCCCAGCTGACCACTGCCCTGCTGCAGACCTATGGCGACTTCGGCCTCATGGACACCTACCGCAGCTACATCACCGGTTTCACACAGCATTTTGCCGGCGGATGGAACGTGACCAACTATGCCGGCAGCGTGCATGCCAACGACGACCAGATGCGACTCGTCTGGGACCAGTACTACGCCGTGGCCATCAAGAACCTCGTGGACGCCATTGCCAACTCGGCCGACAAGCCAAGCGTCAACGCCGCCCTGCGCATACACCGCGTCTACCTCATGTCGGTGCTCACCGACATCTATGGCGACCTGCCGTGCATGGACGCCGGACTGGGCTACATCAGCGGCGTCAGCAACCCGAAGTACGACACCCAGGAGGACATCTACAACTTCTTCTTCCAGGAGCTGGCAGCCTGTGCCGACCAGCTGGCCACCGCCACCGACCACATCGGCGGCGACGTGACGAGCCTCGGCGGCGACGCTGCTGCCTGGCGCAAGTATGCCAACACGCTGCGCCTGCGCTATGCCATGCGCATCAGCGATGTCAACGCCGCAAAGGCTAAGGAGGAGTTTGAGAAGGCTCTCAACGCCGACGGCGGCTACATCAGCACGCCGGCCGACGATGCCTACATTATCTACACCGACGGCCCGTTCACGCTCTACGACGGCTCGCGCGACCTCGACTTCCGCGTCAATGCCCTCGGCGAGATTCTCTACGGTCAGGACCCCACGTCGCCGACCTTCGTCTGCTCGACGTTCTTCAACATCATGAACGACAATGCCGACCCGCGCCTCTACCGCATCTGCCGCCACTACCTGAACACCAAGCGTGCCGAGACCAAGCCCGACCGCGAATGGAACGTCGACGTGACCGACGAGGTGCTGGCCTACCTGCAGCGCATCGGCGACACCGAGCACCCCAACAACCCCGGTGCGGCATGGTAT
>Ga0247608_10003708_pt1 | contig 17606 bp, 13 predicted proteins | sample 176DNAGHGlowgp2_FD_193490 | JGI IMG/M metagenome (GOLD analysis project Ga0247608, IMG submission 193490) | Sheep rumen microbial communities from Palmerston North, Manawatu-Wanganui, New Zealand - 1766 DNA GHGlow gp2 | ecosystem: Host-associated > Mammals > Digestive system > Stomach > Rumen ... | reverse complement strand
CTTAACGTGGCCGGCACCATCGACATGATATGCCAGAACGCCGACGGCACCTTCACCATCTACGACTGGAAGCGTAGTCGTAAGGTGGCCGACGCTCAGGGACACCCCATTACGCAGGCCTTCGGGGGTAAGACATCGCTGAATGGCATCGCTGTTCCCGACACGGCGTACTACCACTACTGCATTCAGCAGAACTTGTATCGATATATGCTGCAGCAGCACTACGGCATCAGCGTCACGGAGCTTAACCTTGTGGTGCTCTGTCCTGACTACGATGACTACCATGTCGTCGAGGTGCCTATCATGGACGACCTGATGCAGCAGATTACCAGTATCTGCCGTACCCGCCAGCTTGGCTTCCGCCTGCTGCAATAGATACTAATAACAAATAAACAATACAGTTACCTAATAAGATACCATGAAAAGATGGTTTATAAGTAGCATCATGCTATGGGTGAGCGTTGTGGCCGTGTGCCAGCAGTTGCCAACCGACGGCCCATTGACGATACGTCCCATGCTTCAGCAGCTGGGCGAACAGCTGTTGACGGGAAAGACGGGCAGCATAGTGGCTATCAACCCTGCCAATGGCGAGATACTCTGTCTGGCCACCAATACGCCGCAAGGCAGTGACGTGCGGCAGGCCATCGGCAAGCCGCAGGCGCCCGGTTCTACCTTCAAGACAGCGCAGGCGCTGACCTTGCTGTCAGAGGATATCGTGACACCAGCCACCCGTGTGGTCTGCAACAATGGCGTGACAGACGAGAATATCAAGGTGGGCTGCCACCAGCACCGTTCACCCCTGGCACTGCGCGACGCCCTTGCACAGAGCTGTAACACATGGTTCCTGATGACCTTTGCCTCGATGATCAACGACACCTTTGTCTATAGTGACAAGCGAGAGGCCATCAGCACCTGGCGCAGCTATATGCAGAGCATGGGGCTGGGAGGTCCTATGCATATCGACATTGCCGGCGAGCAGGGCGGACTGCTGGCAGGAGCCGACTATCTGGACAGACGCTACAATAAACAATGGGACGGCAAGACCATCTGGTGGGCCGGCATGGGGCAAGGCGACGTTACCTGCACACCCCTGCAACTGTGCAACCTGGCAGTGACCATTGCCAACCGTGGGTGGTTCTTCGTGCCACATATCCATAAGGACACCAAGAACCAGCGTTACCTCACCAAGCGGTGGACCAAGGTCAAGCAGACGGCCTACCAGCCCGTGATAGAAGGTATGCAGCAGGCTGTGGAGAAGGGCACGGCGACGGCCATCCGCACCACTTACCCCATCTGTGGCAAGACGGGAACGGTAGAGAACCCGGGCAAGGACCACTCTGCCTTCATCGGCTTTGCCCCCATGAACAATCCTAAGATAGCCATCGCCGTATACATAGAGCACGGCGGCTTCGGTGCCGACATGGCAGCCCCCATGGCCGCACTCATCATCGAGGACTATCTGAAGGGGAAGCTGTCGCCAGCCTCCGTCACCAAGGCCAAGAAGCTGACGGCCAAGAAGACACGCTGAAGTCGCACAGGCCTTACCTGTGCCTATCTTAGCGGTCTGATGATTTTTTAACAGAATTGCTTTGCCGATTCAGAATAATTGTTTACCTTTGCAGGGCTGTGGCGAAAAGAGTAGCCAGCCGACGAAAGCATGACGGAGACGATATTACTACGAGAGCTTAGCATAGGATACAGCACTAAAACAGGCCAGCACGTGGTGGCCAGCGCACTGACGGCAGCCCTGAGGAAGGGCGAGCTGACGTGTCTGCTGGGCCCTAACGGCATAGGCAAGTCGACGCTGTTGCGTACGCTGTCGGCCTTCCAGCCTAAGCTGGGAGGCAGCGTCGGCATCAACGGTCGCGAGATATCAGACTACAACGACAAGGAGCTGAGCCGGCTTATTGGCGTAGTGCTGACGGAGAAGCCCGACGTGCAGCAGATGACGGTCCGGGAGCTCGTAGAGCTGGGGCGCTCGCCCTATACAGGCTTCTGGGGCACGCTGGACGACGACGACCGACAGGTGGTCAGCCATTCGCTCCGTCTGGTAGGCATTGAGCGCCTGGCCCCGCGGCTGGTGCATACGCTGAGCGACGGCGAGCGACAGAAGGTGATGATAGCCAAGGCGCTGGCACAGCAGACGCCCGTCATCTATCTGGACGAGCCTACGGCATTCCTCGACTTCCCCAGCAAGGTAGAGATGATGCAGCTGCTGGCACGACTGGCGCGCGAGGAGCAGAAGACCATCTTCCTCTCCACCCATGACGTCGAGCTGGCCCTTCAGCTTGCCGACCAGCTGTGGCTCATGCAGCCTGGCGGACTCAGCGTGGGCACGCCCTTCGAGCTGGCGCAGCGTGGTGTTCTGAGCGCCTTCATAGAGCGGCCAGGCATCAGCTTCAATAAGGACACACTAACCATACGCGTACAACGATGATAGCAGGACACGGCGACGACATCCATAACTACGACCAGGAACTGAAGGTCAACTTCAGCTCCAACATCTACCAGCATGCCGACCTGGAGCCCCTCCGGCAGCACCTGTCGGAGCGTTTCCAGCTGTTGGCCAACTACCCTGAGCCTGAGCCCCGTAGTCTGGAGCGCCTCATTGCCGAGCACGAAGGCATCGACCCCGAGGGTGTGCTGGTTACCAACGGTGCCACAGAGGCCATCTACCTCATTGCCCAGCTCTATCGCCGCAGCGTGTCCATCATTCCACAGCCTACGTTCAGCGAGTATGCCGACGCCTGTCGCGTGCATCACCACATCATATCCGACGATACCGACAACCAGCTGCGCCAGCTGCCCCGCGACCGCGTCTACTGGATATGTAACCCCAACAACCCTTCAGGCAACGTACTGCTCAAGCCCTTCATGGACTACCTGGTGCGCCGTTCGCCACGCTATACCTTCGTCGTCGACCAGTCGTACGAGGCCTATACCCTGGAGCCCATGCTTGAGGCTCGTCAGATGCAGGACGTCACCAACCTGCTGCTGCTCCACTCGTTCAGCAAGACCTATGGCGTGCCGGGACTGCGGCTGGGCTATGTCACCGGACACCCCGGCACCATCCAGCTGCTGCGCTCGCTGCGCCATCCCTGGGCTGTAGGTCCCTTGGCCATCGAGGCCGGAAAGTTCCTGCTCAGCCAGGGCCGCGAGGCCGTGCCCGACCTGAAGGACTACCTGGCCGAAGCCGACCGTCTGCACCAGGCGCTGCGTCAGCTGCCCGGCGTGCGCGTCTTCGAGAGCAAGACCAACTACATGCTCTGCGAGCTCTCTGCGGCGTCAGCCACCGACCTCAAGCAGTATCTGGTCCAGGAGCACGGCCTGCTTATTCGCGACTGTTCCAACTTCGAGGGACTTAACCACCACTTCTTCCGTGTCGCTGCCCAGCTGCCTGAAGAGGACGACCTCCTGGTGGAAGCCGTCCGGCAATATCTGGAATCGCTTTAGCCCGGCGGGTTAAAGCCTGAATATCTGTAATCGCGTTTAAATACTTAAATACAGCTGCGCATGTGCTGGCGCACGTGGCGGCGGGCCTGTCCCAGGCGGTTCTCTACCTGCTTGTAGGGTAGGGCGAGCTGTTGGGCGATGTCGCCCACCTTCATACCGTCGTAGATGTGCAGACGGTATATCTTTGAGCAGGCCTCCGGCAGTCGGGCCAGCGAGTGTTCCATGCGCTCCATGAGCTGACGGGCAGAGACCAGTGTCTCTATCTCTCCGCTGTGTTCGTGGTTTCTCAGGTAGTGTTCGTATTCCTCGCGCACTCTGCGCCGACGGTAGTAGTCGGCCACGGCATGGCGTGCCATGGCGTATATCAGGGCAGGCAGTGTCTGGGGCGTAATAAGCTGGTGCCCACGTAGCAGACGCAGGAAGAGGTCCTGCACCATGTCTTCTGCTTCGCAGGCATCAGAAGTACGCACCGCGATGAAGCTTACCACCTCATCGCGATGCAGGGAATAATAGTATGATATAAGTTGGTGATTGTTCATTTATGCCTACACTGCTCACTCGTTCACTACCTTCTGTATGGTGCCGTCCTCGTTGTAGAACAGGCGCTGAACCTTGAGCGAGCGCAGGTGCGTGACGTCGTTCGAGGGCACGCAGTCGTGGTAGCACAGGTACCACTGGCCCTTGAACTCGACGATGCTGTGGTGTGTGGTCCAGCCCACGACGGGGTCGAGCAGCACGCCCTGGTAGGTGAAGGGGCCGTAGGGGTTGTCGCCGATGGCGTAGCACAGCAGGTGGCTGTCGCCGGTAGAGTAGGAGAAGTAGTATTTGCCCTGGTATTTGTGCATCCACGAGGCCTCGAAGAAACGGTGCTTGTCGCCGGCCTTCATGGGGTTGCCGCTCTCGTCGAGCACCACCACATTGCGTGGAGCCTCGGCAAACTGCTGCACGTCGTCGCTCATACGAACCACGGCGCTGGGAATGGCCGGGGCATTTGCCTTGGTAAACAGCTCGCCCTTGTGGTCAGGAGCAGCACCCAGGTCGATAAGCCCGTTCTGGTCGCCATACTTGCCTACGACAGGAGCCAGACCGTCGGGCAGTGCATGCCACCACTGCAGCTGTCCGCCCCACAGACCGCCAAAATAGCAGTACACCTGTCCGTCGTCGTCCTTGAACACGCAGGGGTCTATAGAGAACGAGCCACGTATGGGCTGCTGCATGGGAGTGAACGGACCCTCGGGCTTCTCGGCTACGGCTACTCCCAGACGGAACACGCCGTCGTAACCCTTGGCCGAGAAGATGAGGTAGTACTTGCCGTCCTTCTCTACGCAGTCGTTGTCCCACATCTGCTTCTCGGCCCAGGGCACATCCTTCACGTCGAGAATCACGCCATGGTCGGTCACTTCGCCGTTCTCAATGTCGTCCCACGACAGCACATGGTAGTCCTTCATCTGGAAGTGTCCGCCGTCGTCGTCGAAACACTCGCCGGCATCCCAGTCGTGCGAGGGATAGATGTACAGACGGCCGTTAAACACATTGGCTGACGGGTCAGCCATATAATCGCTGGGGAATAGATAGCGTGGTTTCATATACTCTTATCTCTTTGTTTAAACGTTATACTACTTGTTTCGCTTTTCAATCTCAATGTTTATCTTGTCAATGACCTCGTCGGTCAGCTCGTACTTCGAGATGATGAACATGGCCAGTCCTAACAGCAGGGCCGGAATGACACATACCAGCCACAGGATGCCCTGTTCGGCAAACGGGGTCTGCACGGTCTCCTTGGCATTGAATCCAACATATCCCAGGACCAGTCCTGGCACCACACCACCCAGGGCCATGCCGGCCTTGAAGAAGATGCCCGTCAGGGCGTTGACGATGCCCGAGATGCGCTTGCCCGTGGTGTATTCGCCGTACGAGATGACCTCAGGCACCAGGGCCCACATGTATCCCGTAGCCACGATGACACCCGTCGACTTGATGAACTGGGCCACGTAGACTATCCACATCTGCGACTTCAGCGACGGCACCACGCTGACCACATACAGTATTGCCATGCCCACGATGGCCACGGTCAGGAAGATGTTGAACATGCCTCGCTTGCCCACCGCCTTCTTGATGGCCGGCACCAGGGGCATGAAGATAAATGCCGGCACCGAGCCCAGACCCATGAAGACGGCCAGCTGATCGCTGGTGGCCTGCAGGTTGTACGTCATATAGTACGACCCTGCGGCATTGCCCACCGACATCATGGCAAAGGCCGTGATGAAGAAGAAGGCCAGCACGCGCAGCGGACGGTTGCGCACAAACTCCGTCCACAGGTCCGAGACCTTCACGTCCTCCATGTCCTTGGCGTCCATCACCACGCGCTCCTTGGTCTGCGTGAAGCAGAAGAAGAGCAGCAGCAGACCCACGACGGCGTAGATGGCCATCGTCGTAAACCATGCCGAGGCAGCGTCGGGCGTGTTGATGATGGCCTCGCCGGCGGCGTCCTTCGGGGCGAAGGCTGCCACCACCAGGGGAATGCCCGATGCCACGCACAGACCGCCCACATTGGCCAGGAACATACGTACCGAGGTCAGCGTGGTAATCTCGTCCGTGTCGCGCGTCAGCGACGAGTTCAGTGCGCCGTACGGCACATTTATTAAAGTATAGAGCATCGACATGCCCACGTAGGTGACGTAGGCGTAAGCCAACGACGGTGCAAAGCCGTTCCAGAAGCACAGAATGGCAAAGCCCGTCAGCGGTATGCCGCCCAGCACCAAGTAGGAGCGGTATTTTCCCAGCCGCGGGTTGTGCTTGTCTACGTAGGTTCCTACCAGAGGGTCCCACAGTACGTCGACCAGACGCACCACCAGAAACATCGTGGCCGCGTCGGTAGGCTCAAGGCCGTAGATGTTGGTGTAGAAAAACAGCAAGTACATGCTGATGGTCTGGTAGATGAGGTTCTGAGCCAGGTCGCCCGAGCCGAAGCCGATGCGCTGCACCCAGGAGAGCTTGTAGAAGCCCTTCGTCTCTTGTGTTTCGTTGGTTGCCATTGTCTTATTACTCGTTATTAGTTATTTCTGACTGCAAAGATACGTAATTCCGATGAAACGGACATTTCCAGATGTATCAAATCCATTGTCATTTGTTGCATAGCCCAAAGAAAAGCCCGTTTCCCCATGGTCTCGTCGCAGAAAAAGCGTAACTTTGCAGAAAATCTAAAACGATATGAAACGAATCCTACTCTTACTTCTGGTAGTAGTCTGTGGCCTGACGTCGCAGGCCAAGGTACAACTGCCCCGGCTCTTCCAGTCGGGCATGGTGCTGCAACGCGGCAAGCCGGTGCCCGTATGGGGAAAGGCCGACCCGCACGAGAAAGTCATCATACGTTGGAACAAGCGCCAGTATGCCACCGTGGCCGATGCCGACGGACACTGGCGCATCGACCTGCCCAAGATGAAGGCCGGCGGCCCCTACACCATGCTGGTGGGCGACATCGTGCTGACCGACGTCCTCGTGGGCGATGTATGGCTGCTCTCCGGGCAGTCCAATATCGACGTCACCATAGAGCGTGTCTACCCGCAATATACCGATGAAATCGACCATTTTGACAACCCCAACGTACGCCTGTTCCGGGTACAGAACGAGGCCAACCCACGCGGCCCGCAGGACGACATCCTGCCCACCAGTATCAACTGGAAACCCGTCAACAAGCAGAACGCGTGGCTCTTTTCGGCCGTAGGCACCTTCCTGGGACTGCACATGCAGCAGCAGACCGGCGTGCCCCAGGGCATCATCGTCAACAGCTGGGGCGGCACCCCCATCGAGGCATGGATATCGGCCGACTCCCTGCAGCGCGACTATCCGCTGGCCGTAGCCAAGACCCACCTGTACCAGAACGCCGACATGGTGCGCGCCCAGCAGCAGGCCAACCAGCTGGCCGACCAGCAGTGGCGCCAGCTGCTGGATGAGCGGGACCCCGGCGTCGCCCAGCACTTCACCTCGCCCGACCTTGACGACAGCCAGTGGCAGCCCGTAGACCAATACCGCAACGACTGGGCCAAGACCCCGCAGGGCCGCGGCATCGTGGGCAGCATCTGGCTGCGCCAGCACGTCACCATCGACCGGGCCCACGCCCTCCAGCCCGCACGCCTGCTGCTGGGCACACTGTTCGATGCCGACTTTACCTACGTCAACGGACAAGAGGTAGGCCGCACCTACTATCAGTACCCGCCGCGCCGCTACGACATACCCGCCGGACTGCTGCACGAGGGCGACAACGTCATCACCGTGCGCTTCGTCAACAAGTACGGCACCGCCCACTTCATACAGGACAAGCCCTACCTGCTCGCCTTCGGCGACGACCGCTACAGCCAGAACCCCATGCCGCGCGACGTGCTGCCCCTCAGCACCCGCTGGCTGCACCACCCCGGCGCCCAGATGCCACCGTGCCCCAGCGGCGACGTGTCGTTGCAGAACATGGCCACCACCCTCTACAACGCCGTGCTCCACCCACTGGCCCCCTACGCCCTCAGCGGCGTGGTGTGGTATCAGGGCGAGTCCAACTCAGGCAATCCTGACCCCTACGCCGACCTGCTGCGCAAGCTGATGGGCTGCTGGCGCTCGCTGTGGCACCAGCCCGCCATGCCCTTCTGCATCGTCCAGCTGGCCAAGTATATGTATCCCCACGACGCCGGATATAAGAACTGGCTGCGCCTGCGCGACCAGCAACGGCAGGTAGCCCAGGAAGACCCCTATGCCGAGGCCGCCGACATCTTCGACCTGGGCGAAGAGAACGACATCCATCCCCTGCGCAAAAAAGAAGTCGCCCAGCGCATCGCCGCCGCCTTCTCAAAGCTCATCACCCGCCAGTAGCTCCCCTCCTGCGGGCGATGTGCCTTCATAGTACCATTAATACATTCTTATAAGCCGGGCTATTGTCCATGCCGACGTGTTCAGGTTGGTATGGTCGGGCGATGCCAACCAGCGGGCAAACACCATCGTCGACCAGCGTCGGTTGGCAAACGGGTGTGAACGGCAGAACGCGCCCAGGGCCATATATACCTGCTTCTTTTCGCCCCGGCACATCTGCCGGAACATCAGGCGGCGCATGCGCTGCGCCTCCTGTCTGCTCTGCGGCGCATTCAGCAATACACCGCTCAAGTCATCCAACAATCTGTAATAGGGCTTATAGCCCTTCAAAGCCAGCACACTGAACAGAGTAGTGTCAGGCGTAAACGGATAGAGTTTCCGCTCTCTCGACGGTCCTCTTTTTGTGCCTTTCCTCGTACGCTTCCTCGTCATAATTTGTCAAGTCCAGAATTATGAAAATTTACTTAAATTTAACTGATGTTTACTAAATATCAGCCTGTGAGAGAGAAGAAATCGGTGTGTGTTGCTTCCGACTCCGCGTTACGTTGCATTTAATAGTACTTTGCACTGCAAACAACCATACTTTGCACTCCATTCAATGGTTCTTTGCACTATACATTTAAGCATTCTATGGAGATAAAACAACCATTGAATGCAGTGCAAAGTACTATCGACTGCAAACCATGTTTTTTAGCGAAATCCGGATATTTAGGGGGAATTTAACTTAACGTATAGCAAAGATACAAAAAATATCAATACCCTCCAAATGCTATTGTTAACAAATGTAAAAACCATGGCTCCGTTTTGGTGTTTCGGAAATATTGTTTATCTTTGCAAGCCTAAGACGATTTGTACCTATTACTAACTTAACAATTGATGTTGATGGCTAAGAGACTATTATTTGCCACCTATTTATTGTCTTTATGTAGCATGGTTGTGGCACAGCCAAGAAGTGAGAGCGAGGCAATGACTATTGCCAGGGATTTCCTTTCAGCCAGTAACGATACAAAGAGGTCGGCACCTGCCAACGCTATAGATTTGAAGCTGGTACCGTCGGACGACGTAAAAGAGCAGCTGTTTCAATATCCCTTTTCCAGCCAGACTGCTTCATTGCAGGAATTAGGCTTCTATGTCTTTAACGACGTAGCCAACCATCGTTTTGTCATAGTTTCAGGAGACAAGCGGCAGTATGAGACATTGGGCAGTTCAGACTATTGCGTGTTCGACCCAGAGAATGTACCTTGCGGTCTGCAGACCTTCCTGGAGCAGTATGCCAAGGAGTATGCCTATCTGCAAAGGACTCCGGTAGACGAGAATAGCACAAGCACAGAGCCAGTAAACAGGCGGGCGTATTCGAATGTCAGTCCGCTTATCAAGACCAAATGGGGACAGGGCAGTCCTTATAACGACCAATGTCCTTATGCCAAAGGCACTCGCTGTGTCACAGGCTGTGTGGCTACTGCCATGGCCCAGGTGATGAATTACTACCAGTTCCCAGAAAGAGGCGAGGGCATCGTAAAGAGGATATCCGGACAGAACTATCTTTCATCTGATGCCTTAGACCTTTCAGCCAAGGCGTTCGACTGGAACAGTATGCAAGGCTTACAGAAGATAACGTCATCTTCGTCCAGTTCGGCCAAGAGTGCGGTTGCCTACCTGATGAAAGCCTGTGGATATGCTGTTAAAATGAACTATGGAACGAGTGCCCAAGGTGGTTCAGGCGCTTATGCTGGCAGCTTTGTCGTACCAGCTCTGACCAGATATTTTGGGTATAAGACTACAGCAGTTGTAAGGGAAAGATCCGATTATTACTCCAGTTGGGAATCTATGATACAAGAAGAGTTGAGCAATGGCAGGCCCATCATCTATTGCGGTTATGGAACGGGTGGACACTGCTTCATCTTGGACGGATACCAATCGTCTACGGGTAAGTACTATTTCAACTGGGGATGGAATGGGTCATACGATGGTGCTTTCTATTTCAGTTCTCTGCGTCCTGGTTCTGAAAATTTTACCAATAATCAGATGATGATATATAGGATTTCTCCTAATAACAACATAAGTATAGAAAAGCCAGTTATTAATATTGATACAGACAATGACGTTGCAACTATCTCTTGTGCGACGGAAGGAGTTAAGCTCTACTATAGTTTCACGCCACAAGACCAGAGTTATGAAAGCAGTTATACTCGATATAATGGCGAGAAGCTCAATATCACATGTAATGGAACCTTTAGAGCCTATGCAGAGTTGCAAGGCAAAAAGGTGTATGCTTCCTCAAGGAGTGTTTCTTGGTATGCAGTTTATAGGCCAGAGTTCTATCCAGAAGGCAACAAGTTAACTATTAAGTGCCCCTCTGCCACGACAATCTATTATACCAAGAACGGCTCGACCCCAACAACGAGCAGCACAAAGTACACAGGAACGATAACGTGCTCTAATGGTACAACTATCAAGGCCATAGGCGTAAAGGCTAACTATGAGAACTCATCCATTGCCACCTATGAATATAAGGAAGAATTGCAGACAGTCTATAATATTACGAATACGGCTGGGCATATTGCAGATAAGATTAATAGCATTAGTAAAGACAAGGTGATAAGCCTTACGGTCTCTGGTCAACTGAACGGGGATGACATCTATTTTATACGGGAGATGATAGAAGATGGCGAATTGTCACGTTTGGACTTGAAAAATGCTACAATTGTTAGTGGAGGAAGAAGTTATTTTGGATCTAGACAATACACAGAGAATAACGTAATAGGAGGTTTTATGTTTTATGATTTGCCAAAGCTAACCACTATTGTCCTACCTTCAAATACTACAGAACTTGGTGATTGTTGTTTAGGGAAATGTCCTCTTCTGACACATATTGACATACCAGAAACTTGTACATCTATTGGCTACAAGACTTTTGAAAATTCAGGATTTACTTCATTATTGATTCCTAAAAATGTTAAGAGCATTCATTGGGGACCCATAATAGGGTGTAAATCGTTGAATAGCTTAACTGTTGACAAAGATAATCCATACTTTGATTCACGTGATAATTGTAATGCTATTATTGAAAGTGAAACAGGTAAGATTGTGGCTGCCTGTAGGAGAACGATTATTCCAGAGACTGCAACGGAGATTGATATTCATGGTTTTTGTTCTTCTCCGAAGAAGTTGATAATCCCTGGGAATATTGTTAAAATTTCAGTTAGCGCTTTTGAAGACAATGATGAGTTAGAAGAAGTGATTATAGAAGAAGGTGTTAGACGTTTGTCTCTCAATTCCTTCACAAACTGCAAAGCTTTGAAGTCTGTTATCATTCCTTCAAGTGTTTCAGGAATCTATAATAAAGCCTTCCAGAACTGTACTGCCTTGAAAACAGTATCTATATATAAAGAAGTAATATTATCTTACGAAACAATAGACTATGATATATTTGAAGGTAGTAATTACAAATCGGCCACCCTTAGAGTTCCTTATGGTAGTAAGGACATATATAAGAATTCTCGCCCCTGGAAAGACTTTGGCAATATAGAAGAGATGGATCCTGTGGTAAAGAGCATTGCAGAAGCAAAGGCTCTGAAAGAAGACCAGTATGCTACGTTAGTATTAGACGAGGCTCAAGTGACCTATGCTTACCCAGATGTGATAGACTATGCTTACATTCGCGATAAGTCTGGAGCAGGACGTCTTTTTGGATCGGATTTCTTTACGGAAGAAGGTCTCAATATTAAAACTGGTGATATTTTATCAGGTAGTATTCCCATAAGGAAAAGCTTAACGGGAAGCATCCAGGTAATAAGTCATAAGTTTGAACCCAGGAAATTCTCTGTAGTTGGCAATAAGCCTGTGGAGCCAAAACTGATAAGCTCGGATGCAATCAGAAGCGAAGAGAACGAAAATGATTTAGTGACGATAGAAGGAGTTGTGATAAGTGCTGGTACCAATTATCTGTATTTTTACGATTCCGAAAAGCACTTTGTTTCTCTTTCAACCATTGGCGGACTGGAGCCAGAGGAGTATGAGGCCATTCTGGCTGAAACGAAGAACAAAGACCTCAGTCAGAGAAAATTCACCCTGACGGGTATTCCTCATTGGCAGTCGAGTCTCTATCTGACCAGACCTGCTAAAGACATAGGCCCGGTAGAATATGAAAAGGGAACGGCAGAGAATCCGCTGACCCCTGCTGAGGCTAACGCCTTGGCGAGCTCGCTTGCTGCCAACCAGCAGTCGGATAAAGACTACTATATCCACGGCTTTGTATATTCTATCAAAGAGCAGTTTGGTACCCAGAATGGTAATGCCACCTTCTATCTCTCTTCAGACGGAACGGATAAAGACCAGTTCTACATCTACCGTGCCCTGTATCTTGGCAACACAAAGTATGCAGGACAAGACCTGCTGCTGCAGGTAGGCGACGAGGTAGTGGTATGCGGTAAACTCGTAAACTATCTTGGTTCACTGCCTGAGACCGTACAGGAGAAAGCCTACGTAGTATCCATTAACGGCACAACAACAGGCATAGAAGAAGTAACGACAGATTCAGACGCTAATGATACCCCCGTCTACAACCTCCGTGGCCAACGCTTGACTGCCCCACAGAAGGGCATCAACATCATCGGAGGAAAGAAGTTAGTAGTGAAGTAAAAAAGTAAGCGTATGTTTTCGTTTGATATTGATTATAAAAAAAAGCGAGTTATTTTATCATTGCTCGGCCTGATAGCCGGCTGTGTATTTACCTTTGCACAGCAACGAAGCGAAGAGGAGGCTCTTCAGATTGCACAAAGTTTCTTTGGTAAGGAAGCAAGAGCAAGAGGCGCTGCACCAACAAAAGCGCAGATGACTCTTGTACCACCTCAAGCTGTAGATAAACTGATTTATTCAGAAAGCGTTGTTTCAAAGTTGGATAATCTTCATCAGGCTTTCTATGTGTTTAATGACGAACATAACAAGAGATTTGTCATTGTGTCTGGCGATGAGCGACAGGAGAGGGTGCTTGGCTATTCAGTGAATGGTACCTTTTCGCCTGAAGACATTCCGTGTTGTATGGCCTATATGCTAAGAGAGTATAGCAGAGAGTACGACTATTTGTCAACAAAAAGCTTCTCTCCGTCAGATATAGAAATACCATCAGAATCTTCTGAACGGAGAGCTCCAGCGTATTATAATTGCATCCTTGAAACGAAATGGGGGCAAAGTGCACCTTTCAATAATCTCTGTAATGGCAATTTGGCGGGGTGTGTGGCTGTAGCCATGGCGCAGATTATGTATAAGCACAAATATCCGTCTTCTTATAGTTGGAGTAACATGCTGAAGACATACCAAACCAATGGTTATACAACCACTCAGGCAAATGCTGTCGCAAAGCTTATTAGAGATTGTGGCATAAGTGTTAACATGGATTATGGAACAGATGCGTCTTCTGCCAAGTCATGTGATGCTGCATGGGCCTTAGCGCATAAGTTTGGGTATAATCCTAACATAAAATATTATATGAGGAATTATTTTTCCCAAAATAAATGGGAGCAAATTATATTGGAAGAACTGAAGGAGGAACGTCCAATCTTATATTCAGGAAAAATGAGTGATGAAGAAGCTGGTCACGCATTTGTTCTGGATGGTTATGATGGGAATGGGTTTTATCATTTCAACTGGGGATGGAAAGGCTCAGGAGTAAATCCCAACTATGGGAATGAAAGCTATTTTAAATTAACATCCCTTACTCCCAAAACGGGAAATACCACTAGTGATTACACCTATAATCAAAGTATGGTATGTCAAATCAGCCCACAAACAATTGGAGAATTTGAGTGCGTATTCTATGCAGACAAATTTACAGTCAATAACTTTTCTTTAGGGAACAGTTTAAAAGTTTCTTTTAATAATCTAACTTGTTATGTTACCAGTGCAAACTCTTTTGATACTCCGTTTAATGGAGGGATAGGGGTTCGTTTTGTGAATGCCTTTACTAATAAAGGAAAGGTGTGGTATGATGAAATATCGATGAAATCAGGATGGTTTCGTGAAAGCCAAGACTTAAGTTTAACTATAAGCGCTACCAGCTTGCCTGATGGAACATATTACTTATATCCTTGTGTCATTACAGGTGTAAGTAATGGTATGGTTCAGAATCGAACAGATATCCGTACGGTGAACACACAATACGACTATTATCTTGCAACAATTAAAAATGGAAAGGTTACATTTACTTTGAAAGGCACTCCTACACCTGACGTCTCAATCACCTCTGTTACTTGTGATAATACGAATCTGAATGAATTAACGCATGACGATAAGCTTATTCTGAATGCAAAATATAAGAACATGGGAGCTAAGCTTGCTTTAAAGAGCAGATTAAGTATTTGCACGAAAAACAGCGAAGGGAAGTTGACTGTAAAGTATAATAGCAAGGAACAGTCTAAGCAAGTAGCTTATAATGAGGAGGTATCGTTCAAGCATGAGTTCAGCTTGACTAATGTACCCTATGGCACTTACTATGCAACTGTCATGTATTATAAAGACTGGATAGATACCCCTAATTGGTATTACTCTCTTTCAAGTAGTAATCAATATGAAATCGAGGTAAGCGAAGACGGCGTTGAAATAACCGAGACTAACTTCCCTGATGCAACCTTCCGTAGCATTCTGTTGCAAACAGACCAGGGGAAGGATGGCAAATTCTCAAAAAGTGAGATAAATGGGATTAAGTATTTGTTAGTTGGCTCAAAAGAAATTAGTAGCTTAAAGGGTATAGAGCACTTTAAGGCTCTGACAGTGCTGAGTTGTTCTAATAATCAGCTGACCAGCCTCGATGTGTCGAACCTGACGGAGTTGACGATATTGTATTGTTCAGTCAATGAGCTTACCACCCTAGATGTATCGAGGAATACAAAGTTGAAAGAGCTGAATTGCGCTCTAAACAAGATTAAGGGGCCAGCAATGGACAATCTCATCAATAGCCTTCCTTATAATACTACCGCTGAATACTATGATTTTAGTGTATTAGCTTATGACAATACGTTTGATGAAAACGTATGTACGAAGGAGCAGGCAGCAGCGGCTAAGGCCAAAGGGTGGATGCCGAAATATTATGATGGTACGGATTGGCTAGAATATGAGGGCAGTGACGACGTCTCTGCTATCAATGGCATTAAGATGGACGCTATCAAAAAAGATACCCCCGTCTACAACCTCCGTGGCCAACGCTTGACTGCCCCACAGAAGGGCATCAACATCATCGGAGGCCGCAAGGTGGTAGTGAAGTAAGGAAGTAGAAGCGTTATGTTCGAGCTGGATGCAGGCCATGCGAAAGGTACACCCATCTTTATTGCACCGTAAACAGTTAAAAATGAAATATGGAAAGTAATATCATTCTATACACAACTGACTCTGGAAACGTGAATGTCCAAGTGCAGTATGAGGACGGCACGTTTTGGCTGACACAGAAACGCATGGCAGAATTGTTTGGGGTGGAAGTTCCTACAATCAACTATCATCTGAAAGAGATTTATAATAGTGGAGAACTGGAAGAGGAGGCAACTATTAGAAAAATTCGAATAGTTCAGCGGGAAGGTAAGCGAAGCGTGGAGAGCGAACTGGATTTCTACCAGTTGAAAGCCATCCTTGCAGTAGGCTACAGGGTAAACAGCAAGGAGGCAACGGCTTTTTATTGATGTGTCATCTCAAAAGACTACAACATTAGAGCGAATGGCAAAATATGTAGAAGACAAGGTGCTGTAGGAGATGAAGTTATCTTGCCGTTTTAACACGCGTTAACGGATAAAGCCGAGGGCAGAAAGTGAACAACGTATTGTGGAAATGATTACTTTTGCAGCGTGAACCAAACTTTTACAGCTATGTCACAAAAGTACATTAAACACAAAAACAACAACATGAAGTCTACCGCTTTCGGTAAGTACTTCGCCTACGCGGTTTACAACAAGAAATCTGTTGGAACCGACGAGCTTGCCGATCTCATCGAAAAGATGACGACCGTGAATCACGCTGACGTCGTAGCCGTATTGAACGGCCTTGGCACCGTCATGTCTCACTATTTGAAAGCTGGCGAAAAGGTGCATCTGAAGGATATTGGCACATTCAAGGTGGGGTTCTCATCCATCGGTGTCAACAACGCAGAGGATGTCACTGCCAACAACATCTTCAATCCGCGTGTGCTGTTCCATCCCGAAACAGTTCACATTCCAAACTCAGAGCCTAAGAAGGTTGTGACGGAGGGAAATGGTGAGAAGATAGTCCGCGGCTATTCTGTGGTGAAGAAAATGATTGAAGGAATTGTCTTCGAGGAAACTCACGACAATGCCATGAACGTGGAACCTAAGCCCGAACCATAGTACTGGCCATAAGGGTTGATAGAAAGAACGAGGGACAAAGGTTTCCTCGTTTTTTATTTCCCATAAATCAGACCAATTCTTTTGCCGTTTCGGAAATATTCCGTATATTTGCACCCCAAAGTAGAAGCGTTATGTTCGAGAAGGAAATAGCTATATACGAGCAAGTAAGGCAGGAATATCAGAGGCAGGTGGTCGAGAAGATGAGCCGCGAGCAGTGGATGGAATACAATGAGATTTTGTTCTCTGCCCATTCTTGTGCCATTGAAGGCAACTCGTTTACGGTGGATGACACTCGAATGCTGCGCGAACAGGGGTTGGGCATGATACCTATGGGACGATCGTTGCTGGAGTGTATGGAGATGGCTGACCACTTTCGGGCCTTCGACTATATGATGGGGCAGCTTCAGCACCCTTTCAACGAAAGACTGCTTAAGGAGGTTAACAGGCTGGTGACGGAACATACGCTGAACTATCGGGTGCCAGATGCCGTAGCAGGTGAATATACAACAGAGGACATGGCAGCAGGCGACACTGTCTTTGGTGACCACGAGCAACTGGTGGCCAGGGTTCCTGAGTTGATGGACTCAACCGAGAAAGCCATCGCCGGCGGTCACCACCCGATGGTGGTTGCTGCGCGCTGGCACGGATTCTTTGAGTATCTACATCCCTTTCGTGACGGCAATGGGCGCACCGGACGACTGATGTCCAACTTCCTTTTGCTACGTGCAGGTCATCCACTGTTAGTTATTGAACTAAAAGACCGTAGCGAATATATTTCAGCCCTTAAGGCGATACGAACAGAGGGTACAGACGAGTATTTGATTAGTTTCTTCTTCAAGAAAGCCACCGAGCATTTGCAGGCTGAGATGGAACAAAAGAGGAAGCAGTCTGTACCTCCAATGTTTCTTTTTTAACCAGAATTATACTGACCAAACGACGATGAGTAACAGACCT
>Ga0247608_10003707_pt1 | contig 17606 bp, 13 predicted proteins | sample 176DNAGHGlowgp2_FD_193490 | JGI IMG/M metagenome (GOLD analysis project Ga0247608, IMG submission 193490) | Sheep rumen microbial communities from Palmerston North, Manawatu-Wanganui, New Zealand - 1766 DNA GHGlow gp2 | ecosystem: Host-associated > Mammals > Digestive system > Stomach > Rumen ... | reverse complement strand
AAGTACGCGGCCGAAAGAAAATAATCAATGCAACCGTGGAAAAGATGGTAGAGCATGCAAAGGACGGAACCGGTTATTACGGCAAATGTTTCCTCGGACATTTCAATGCACTCGATGAGGCAGCCCAGTTAAAGGAAGCCATTGAAGAGAGAATTACCGGTATTGACGGCGGTGTTCAGATTTTTGAAATCGGTAAGACCATCGGCGCACATTCCGGCCCGGGAACCATCGCACTCTTCTTCTGGGGAGATGAAAAGGTGGAAGCAAAGAATTAAAGAAAAATATCATTTTCCGAAAAAATATCTTGCATTTTCAGAAAAAGTTTTGTAGAATAACAAGTGCTGTTGAAAAACAGCACTGATTTAGGGCTATCGCCAAATGGTAAGGCAACGGACTCTGACTCCGTCATTTCAAGGTTCGAATCCTTGTAGCCCTGCTCAAAATGAATAAATTCATTTTTGGACTTCAGTATTTCTGAAGTCCCTTTTTTACGTAATACTTATCCAAATCTAACAAAAAAGCATAGATATGACGAATGTATTCAAACATTGTAACAGCTTTTTTGTATCAACCTTATCTGTAAGACAGAACATATCAAAAACATCTTTATAGCGTGTCGAGTTCGGGGCATATCAAAATTGCATCTTACCGACGTATTCTGCATCTTACCCTTTGAACTATTGATGATTAGAAATTAGTGTCATATATTCGCCATAGAAACGATAAATCAAATCGGTCTTAAAGACCGGAAAGGCGGATCAAATGGCACTTTTTCTTTTGCTTGTTTTAATCATTATTGAAATCGGATTTGCGGTATACGGATTTTCACTGAAAGCACCGGAACAGAATTCGAAGAAAATCTGGAATATGAAGCGTTTCGTTGTAAACGGAGTGGAGATGATGGTTTATCTCATCATGCTTTTTCTTCCGGAAATTGATTTTTCTTTTCGTTTTAAAGGACTGGCAATTATGCTCGTTGTAAGGGTTCTAATAGCCGGAGTATTTTTTCTTATCAATCGCAAAAATACAAAAGAGAAAAAGAAAATCATGATGGTACTCAGTGCGGTGTTTGGGATATTCTTCATCGGCACGAGCATCATTCCGGCATTTATTTTTACGGGATACAGCGGAAGAGAATTAACCGGTCCGTATAAAGTTGCACAGTGTACAGCAATTCTGACGGATGAAAGCAGGATGGAAACTTTTGAAAATGACGGATCCTTTCGCGAAGTACCCATGCATTTCTACTATCCGGAAAACATAAACGAACTTCCAAAGGATTCACTGCCTTTAGTTATTTTCAGCCATGGTGCGTTCGGATATTATCAGAGTAATGCATCCACCTACATGGAACTGGCTTCAAACGGCTATGTGGTAGTGAGTCTCGATCATCCGTATCATTCCTTCTTTACAAAAGATACAAGCGGAAAGATGATTACGGTGAATCCGGAGTTCTTTCAAAATGCACTGACCATCGGAAACAGTGAGACAGAAGAAGTATCGGAATCCGATGTTTATGAGATTACTTCGAAGTGGATGGAATTACGTGAAGCGGATATGAATTTTGTGATAGATGAACTTGAAAAGGCAGGCGGTTTCAAATACGGCGGAAGTGCAGGCGAAACACAGAAAAATCTTCCTTCAAACTGGTACTTTGATTCAAAATACAAAGATACAATTCTTTCCGTGCTTGACGGCATTAATTATGATAAAATCGGATTGATGGGACATTCCCTCGGCGGCGCAACCGCAGTAACTGTAGGTAGAAGAGAAGATGTATCGGCAGTCATTGACCTAGACGGCTCCATGTTGGGTGAAGAAACCGGTGTTAAAGACGGTATGGCAGAGCTTAACGAAGAACCTTATGAAACACCCATTCTTTCGGTTATTTCCGAGATTCATCACGAAGACGAAGTTTGGGCAAAAGAAACAGGATATCTTTATTCCAACAATTACGTTTTGGAACATGCATCCGAAGGATACGAGACGTATTTTAAGAATACCGGGCACATGAATTTTACGGACCTTCCGTTGTTTTCACCGGTACTTGCAGCAAACCTCGGAACCGGCTCTGTCGATGCAGGAGAGTGTATCGATCAGGTGAATGCTATTGTATTGCGATTCTTCGATTGTTACCTGAAGGACGCAGGAAAATTTGCAGTTCAGAGTAGCTATTAAAAATACATTAGACCACAAAACATTTGCTCCGCAATTGTCGTTAGTTTTAATTGTTATGCGTACCGGAGAATTACCCTATATAAATTATGGACATCAAAATAAGAATCATTCACGAACCGGAAACTGAATATATCGAAATCGGCTGCCATAAGCGTGACGAAAAAGTGAGCGAGCTGGTAAATCTTTTAAAGCTTCACCAGGGAAACATCGAAGGCTTTAAAGAGGAGAAACAGTATCGAATTGCACTTTCGGACCTTTATTACATCGAGGCAGTGGATGAAAAGACATTCCTTTATCTGGAGAAGGACTGCTATGAATCCAAGAGACGATTGTATGAATTCGAGGAACTTTTATCAGACAGAAGTTTTGCCAGAATTTCGAAATCCGTCATTGTAAACATGATGAAAATCACAGCAATCAAGCCTGCCTTGAACGGCCGGTTTATGTGCCAGCTGAAAAACGGAGAGAAGATTATTATTTCGAGAAAATATGTACCCGATATTAAGGAGAAACTAAAAGGATGAAAGAACAATTGAAGGAAATAATAAATTCATTTTTTATATCCGTAACTTTGATTAACATGGCAATGTTAATTTTGGGATTTTTATTCCGCCCGGAGCAGAAATTCGGTTATGAAGTATTCTTATATCCGCTGATTTACGGATTAATCGGAGTGATTCCGTCGCTTATTATCACAACGAAAAAAGAACTTTCTGTTTTGCAGGTTATCATTCGTAAGGTATTGCAATGTATTTTGATTGCGGTTCTTATGCTTGCGTTTATATTTGCAGGGCAGCCATTTTCGGCGGATCAGATTCCTGCGGCTGCAGGAGTCGGAATCAGCGTAATTATCATCTTTATTCTTGTAAATTTGATAGAATGGTTATTGGATCTTCGAACGGCAAAAAGCATGACGGAAGATTTACTTAAGTTCCAGGAAACATTCAGAACAAACTAAATGACTTGAAGTAAAAACAAAATGGTGTTCTTTTTTATGCCCTCAAGTATACAGAAAAAATACTGAACAAATGACATTTTTGTTTAAAAATAATGTTGAACAAATGACATTTTTATAACAGAATTATGGTGAACAGATGAAAAATCTATAAGAGATTTAAAGGAGATAAGATGAAAAGAGGAAAAAAGGTATTTGCAATTCTCATATCGGTGGCATGTATTTTATTTCTGTTTACGGGATGTATGTCCGTTCGCTTGAGAAAGCAGAGTAAAGAAGCGCTTGACCGCTTAAACGGCAGGTATAATGATACCTTTACTTATATCGGCTACTATGAGGATTTCCCGAGAGTGGACTATGTATATCAGTTCGAAAGTGCGTCATATCCGGGCTATATTGTGGAGGTGACATATGAAAAGGATCCGTATTCCGGGGGACTTGTTTATGATGTGGCGGATAATTATCAGGAAATCCGTTATGACGCGGACATGATTGCGCTGGTGGAAGGAGCCGTAAAAAAGACGTTTCCAAATGAAAAATACGGGCTTTTGCAACACGAACTTGCAGCTACGGATTATCCGGTATGTGCAACCCTTGACGAGTATATGGATTATTGTGCTGACGATTTGAATCTGGTGGTTTATTATGACGTGAATGCAAAAGGAGCATTGTCGGAAGAAGAAATAGTGGATATGCTTGAAGCGGAAATACCGGATGCGAAAAGACGTATCTGGTTGAATGTGTATCTGGAAACAAATGAACCGAATCCGGACAGACTGTCATATCATGAAATGCGTGATTACGTGAATCATAAGAGGTATGATAAATGGCTGACCGTGAATCGGTAACGTCGTAGTGAGGTTACGTAACGGGGTAGACGGTACGTTGATTTACGGCACCGGTTCGGGAAAAGAAAATTTCAGTAAATGATTCTGTCCCGTCCGGATTCCTTGCCCATATAGAGTTTTTCGTCGATTTCCCGGATGTTTTCTTCCATGGTGTGATGCAGGGAGTATTCCGAAAGACCGTAGGTCATTGTAACGGAAATCGAAACATCACCGTTCGGAACGGTGATGTTTTTTATTTCATCACGGATCGCAAAGGTTTTGACATAGGCATCGTCTCCGTTTAATCCCGGGAAAATGAGAAGAAATTCCTCACCGCCCCATCTGGAAGCATAAACTCCTTCCGACTGTTTCTTTTTAAAGACGTCCGCGATGGCTTTCAAAACTTCGTCACCGAATTCATGCCCGTAGGTATCGTTTACTTTTTTAAAAAAATCGATGTCGCAGATACAGATGCTGAACGTGTCATGTTCACTCACGAGGGAACGGATAAAGGCATTGGTATTTCTTCTGTTTTTAAGTCCGGTCAGGGCATCCTCGCCGGCTTCGATTTCAAGCTGTTTATTGTAATTTACGATTTTTTCTTCGACTTCCTGGCTTGCCTTGCTGAAGGATGTTGCCACAAATGCAACGTTTACGCAGAATACCAGAGTGGCGGAAGTCTCTATGACACGCTCCATTCCCGTAACGTCAATCAGACCCGTTTTTCCTTTGAAAAAGAGAAGGAAGAACAGGAAAAGGACAAAACAGAAGAAATTAAAAATCAGTTTTTTGTTGTTATAACCGGCTTCCCCGAAGGAGTAAAGAATGATTAAAAGAATCAGGAAAAACTGAAATCCTCCGTCCCATCCGATGAGGAGCATGGAGGCGGTAATCCAGAGGATTTTTTGTGAAATGAAGACGGATAAAACCACTTTTTTGGTGGAGTGATAGGAAATATAAAATGTCAGAAAATCCGCGGCTATCGTAAATGCCCAGAGTGTGATTCCGCGGCCGGAATGCAGAAGAAAAGCAAAGAGAAGCAGCTGGAAAACGGAAAGCGCCAAAAAAGAGAGGCATATTTTCCGGATTAATACCGTCATCCTCTTGCTTTCGTTTTTGATATCCGTTTCTTTTGAAATGAATTCCGCTATTTTTCCCATATTCACAGTATGCTACGAATTCATATCCAAAACAAGTGGATAGGAGAATTCTTACCCGAAGCGGAAAAATTTTAAACTTTTCCGTATTCCTTACTATCTGTTATAATGTATGAAAGAGGGACCAATTATGAACCGGTAACCCCGTCCCCCTGATTCATACAGTAGATGGAGAGGATATACCGTGGACAAAGCAAAAACAGCCTTGGAAATGATTGAACGATCTGTGTTGGATAAGCCGGATAAAATTGCTGTAATCGGTGAGCCGGAGGAAAGGATTACCTATGCGGAATTATGGGAATTGTCCGGGCGAATCTATGCATGGCTGAAAGAGCGGGGGATCGGTGCGGAGGATGCGGTAATGTACTGCCTGCCCAGAGGAATCGGATTGTATGCGTGTATTCTGGGAACGATGCGTGCAGGTGCGGCATTTGTTCTTACGGAAACCGAGAACGATACGGAACGTACGAATTATATCCAAAAGGATTGCGCGTGCAAAGTTTTTGTTGACGAGACGTGCTGGGAGCAAATCATCGCTACAGAAGCGAGAGCAGGGTATGAACCGGTTAATCCGCATAATCTTTGTTATATCGCCTATACTTCCGGAACAACGGGAAACCCCAAGGGAGTTCTGCATGAATACGGTTCATTGGAAAATGCATGGATGGCAGCCAGAATCGACGGGGTATCCATTTTTCGGGAAACGGATGTTTTCTTATTAATGAGTCCGATGAATTTTGTGTCGACGCCGATTACCTTTTCCTACATGGCTGCCAATTCGATTACGATAGCGCTCATGCCTTATTCGTATAAACATTCCGCAGAACGCTTTACGGAATATGTAAGGAAGTCAGGGGCAAACTGCGGTTATTTGACACCGTCGTTTCTCCGCAAATGCCATTCGGCCGATTTCTCATGGAGGATGTGTATTCTGTCAAGCGAACCGGCGGACGGACTGTATATTCCCGAAACAATATGTTATAACTGTTATGCTTCGACGGAGTCCGGGTGCCTGTTGGGAATTTTCCAACTACCCAAAGCTATGACGCCTGCCCCTGTAGGCCGGTCTCAATCCGACATTGAATTATTGCTGCTAAGGGCTGACGGGACTCCTGCTCTGCCCGGAGAGGCAGGAGAAGTATGTTATCGAAATCCTTACGTGCGCGGATATCTCAATCACCCAAAGCGAACGAAACACCTTCTGCAGGACGGAATATTCCACACCGGAGATAGGGGAAGAATGAATTGCGGCGGAGATTTAATCCTATGCGGAAGGATGGACGAAATGATTAAGATTGGCGGCTACCGCATTGAATCGGAAGAAATTGCCGATGCCGTGCGCAGTGTAAGCGGCTTGCAGCATTTTGTTGTCCGAGGCTTTGTGTATAAGGATATTTCTTCCATAATCGTATTTTATACGGATGATGTTACGGTGAATGCAATTCGGCTTCAGGAAGAACTGTTAAAATGTATTCCCGAATATATGATTCCCACCAACTATATTAAACTTCGCGAGTTTCCGCTTCTTGACACGGGAAAAACAGACAAACAAAGTCTTCTGCCACCGGAAGGAAGCTGGGAGAAACTGGATTTGCGTATGCCGGACGAGCTTACCCCGATAGAGAGCGGGAGAACAGCTTCCGTGTACGATTGGGATGAAGGGCGGGTATTGAAAATCTGCAAATCCTGTATTTCATATGCGGATATTTATCAAGAGATGGTCCAGACCCAAGAGGCGCGTCTGGTCGGGATACCCGTACCGGAAGTTTATGAAATCGTGCGTTGGGATGGTCATTACGGGCTTATCATGGATAAAGTAGGCGGCAAAGTATTGGAGAAAGCGTTGAAGGATAATCCGGAAGAATGCGATGCCTTGATTGAGCGCTTTGCCGATGCTGTCAGAAAAATGCATCGGACGGTGGTTGCGAGAGAACCTCTATTGGATGTGCGGCAAAAATCCATTGAATTATGTGAGCGCCTGGATCCTGCTTTATTTTCTTCACGGCAGCGGAAGATAATTCGTGCTGTATTGGAAGCCGTTCCGGAGGCCGATACATTCGTCCACGGAGACTGTCATACCGGAAATGCGATTCTGGATGGGGACACCATTACCTTTATTGATTTGATGGTTTGCGGGAAAGGACACCCGGTATTTGATCTTCTGTGCATGTATTCGCATTATGTTTATCTGCCCTCTTGTGTCTCTGAAGAGGAATGTTTTACTAAGCTTGGCGTAAGCATAGAAGAGGCAGAGATAATCTATGAGAAGTTTCTTAAGGCATACTATCCGGGCATTTCAGAGGAAAAACTTCTTCATTTAAAAGAGTGGATTAAGGGGGTTCACGCGGCCAGATTTGTTCTGGTCGCCGTTGTCATGCCGGGGGCGTTCCCGGAAGAAATCCTGAAAGAAGCCGCAAACCGAGCCGTTCTTTTTTATGAAGCGGGGAAATTGTTATATGAATAGGGAACTTGGGAGAAGATACGCGAAAAGATTCTACATAGAGTATTTGTTCTATACGGCGCTGCAAACCGATATGCTGTTCTTTGTGGTGTGTGACGTACTTTTCCTGACGGAAGTTAAGGGTTTATCCATGGAGCAGGTTTCTTTGGTAACTTTTCTTTCTCTTGCTTTTTCCCTGCTTGTCCAGTATCCGTTGTTGAAACTGATCAATCAAATCGGGAATCGGGCATCTGTGCGGATCGGAAGCATCGTATTCGTGTTCTCCGCTTTGTGCATCACATTTTCTCCCGGGTTTGCGGTGGTATTGGTCGGCGGATTTCTGAAATGTATTGCCCATACTTTGAGTGCCATGGGTTCTGCAGTATTGAAAAATCAGGTCATCAAGGATGGTTTGGAGGATTGGTTTATACTGTATCAATCCGATGCAAACAGCACCACGTCTTTTCTTATGATGCTTACCGCCCTGCTCGGAATTCCCCTGTTTCATATCAATGCGTATCTTCCCATGATTGCCTGCATTGCCTTTTGTGTAACGGGTGTTATCGTTTCCTTTCGGATTACGAAAGAGGACGAAGGGACCGCGGAAATCTCCTCCGTTAATCTCCTAAAGGAATATATCGGGAAGAAGAGGACGGGTTGGAATCCTGTGGGTGCAGTACTCCTTATTTCCTTTGCGATATTCACTACACTTACGGGAACGGGGCTAACCAATGCCAGAATGAATATTCAGGAGTATTTTGCCGGTCGCGGGTCGGATTATATCATCACGTTGCTCGGTATTCTTTCTACGGTAATCTACATGATTCGAATTCTTTCCAATGTGGTAATGCGGGAAACATACAAAAAGGCGGGTAAGAATATTCTGATCATTGTTTCGGTATTGATGACAACGGGACTTGCCTTTCAGATTCTTCCCTGGTTTTCCACGGCGAAGTGTATGCCGATTCTCCTTTGTGCGGGTTATTTGCTGCTTGCCTTTGTACGGGATCCGTATATTACACTGGTTCAGGATCTCTCCCTTGAGAATCGGGAAAGAGAAAAACAGCAGGGCATATTAATCGGATTGAACACGGCAAAGAAAGCAGGGGCGTTGTTTCTTTCAATTACGGCAACCCTGATCCTGAAATACAGTAATATTATCCCGGTAATGGAAATGTTGTGCATGATGAGTATTGTCAACATCGTCCTGTGCCTGATTTTTTATAACCATTCGTCAGCAAAGGGGGGGAATCATGAAAAAGAGAAGAATCCGGAATTCATTCCTGGCCCTGGGAATCCTCACGGCCGTTTCCACATTGATGTTTGCATGTAATCCGAAAGAAACCGAGACCGGCGATCCCGGTCTTTTGCTCGGTTTTTCCCAAATCGGTTCGGAAAGTGCATGGAGAATCGGGAATACGAATGACATAGAAGAACAGGCGGCAAATTACGGCATTAATTTAATGTTTGAAAATGCCAATCAGAAGCAGGAAAACCAGATTGCCGCAATCAGACGGTTTATCGCATATAAGGTGGACGTCATTGCATTTTCTCCCATCGTGGAAGAGGGATGGGACAATGTGCTTCAGGAAGCAAAGGATGCCGGAATTCCCGTAATTCTGGTAGACCGTGACATCAGCAGTGAAAAAGAAGATTTAACGGCATGTTTAATCGGAGCGGACTTCTACAGCGAGGGTGTGAAGGCCGGGGAATATTTAATCCGCAAGGCGGACAGCATGGAAACGGAAGAACTTCATATCGTGGAGATTACCGGAACCGATAATTCAACCCCCATGAGACAGAGACAGGCCGGCTTCGCGGATGCAATTAAAGATGACGAACGGATGCATATTCTGGAGAGTATCGACGGTGATTTTTTAAAAAGCCGCGGTGCGGAATGCATGAGAACTTTACTTGAAAAATACGGGGATGAAATCGACGTGGTTTACAGCCATAACGACGAAATGACTTTGGGGGCGCTGCCCGAAATCGAAAAAGCCGGTCTGGTTCCCGGAAAAGATATCATTATCATTTCCATTGACGGAGGACAGGACGCAATTGATGTTTTGAAATCCGGAAAAATCAACTGCGTTGTGGAATGCACGCCGAAACTCGGAAAAGAGGTTATGGAGACGGCAATCAAATTAAAGAACGGAGAAAGCGTGGAACCCATGATTCATCCGGAAGAGCAGGTCTTTTCGGATGAAGGGGATCTTTCGAACATCGCTCCGAGAGGATATTAGGAAGCTGCCGGTCAGAGGAATTCAATGGAGAAAGTAAAGAAAGAAAAAAGCATCCTCGGTGCCATTAACGACTTAAGCCACAGACTGGTTTTAATGCTGGTTTTTCCCATTGTAATCAGTCTGGTTTTGATGCTTCTTTATGCCTGGGAATATCACAATGCCATCAAAAGAATGGAAGATATTACGGAACTGAAAACCGTCGTCGCCGATGAAATTCCGGAGAAGGCCTGGAATATCGTAAGCGGAAAGGAAAGTTTTCCGGGGAGCGATATCTATTTAAGAATTAAAGAGGTCAAGGTGACCATCGAAGACGTAACCGCAAGAACGGGAGAGAAAAACAGACTTTCGCTGATTGTGGCCGGCCGTACGATGGAGACCCTGGAAAATTACGTGAATAAAATCCGCGATAACGTGAATGCCGAAGTGCCGGTCGTGGAAAACGAAGCCGTGCTTGCCGAAGTCAGAAACGTATCGGCGCTGGTTGACAGTATGCTGAATGAGTATATTGCACTGGAAATCACATCCACCGCGAAGATGAGCAAGAGCCTCAGTTTAATCATCATCATCACCGCGGTTGTCGAGGTGCTGATTATCATTTTATCCGCCTGGGTCCGTAACGTTTCCATGAAATCCACGGCGGACATGGTCCGGGGACCGATTGAAAAACTTGAAAAGGTAACGGAGGATCTTGCGGAAGGAACGCTCGATGCCAGAATTACGGATACCGAGGTAACGGAGCTGAGAAACCTGACCGCGCAGGTTAATACCATGGCGGACCGTCTGGAAAATATGATGAAGAAAAGTGAGCAGGATGCAAAGCGCTTAAGGAAGGCGGAACTTCGAACCCTGCAGGCACAGATTAATCCGCATTTTCTTTACAACACCCTCGATGCCATTGTCTGGAAAGCCGAGGGCGGCGAGACGGAAGAAGTTATCAGTCTTACCAGTTCCTTAAGCGATTTTTTCCGAATCAGTTTATCCTCCGGTGCGGACTGGATTCCCATAAGCCAGGAGAAGAAACATATCGAGGGATATTTAAAAATCCAGCAGACCAGATATCGTGACATTATGAAATATGAAATTGACATTCCGGACGAAATCGGACGGTTTTATATTTTAAAACTGCTTCTGCAGCCGCTGGTTGAGAATGCACTTTACCACGGGATAAAAATCAAACGCGGCGGCGGAACCATATACGTGACCGCAAAGGAAACGGAAGGATGTCTGGAATTTTCGGTAAGGGATACGGGCTGCGGAATGAGCCCGGAGCAGCTTGAGAATTTAAATGCAAGGATGAAGAAAGAGCAGCCCTCGGTCAGCGAGGGAGGCGGAGGCGGCTTCGGACTGGTAAACGTAAACATGCGTCTTCGTCTTTATTATAATGAACCCGAGGGATTAAAAATCACGAGCGGTCCGGAAGGAACCGATGTAAGATTTAAGGTACCGTGCAGGACAAAAGAGGAGATATTCGAAAATGAAAGTGTTTCTGGTTGATGATGAAATCGTAATAAGAGAAGGAATCCGGGAATCATTCCCCTGGGATGAGACTCCCTATACTCTCGTGGGTGAGGCTCCGGACGGGGAAATGGCGCTTCCCATGATCCGTGATACCAATCCCGACATTGTCATTACGGATATCAAAATGCCTTTCATGGACGGCCTTGAACTCTGCCGTATGCTCAGAATGCAGATGCCGTGGATCGGAATTATCGTACTGAGCGGGTATGACGAGTTCGAATATGCGCGCCAGTGCATCCAGTTAGGCGTCCGGGAATATCTGTTAAAACCGATTAATTCCGCAGATTTAAAAGAGGCGCTTGATAAAATCGGCACACAGATCAAAGAAGAAAGAAAACAGCTTGAGCATGCATCCAGCTTAAGGGCACGTATGGGAAACGACCGGAAATTTTTAAAGGAAAAATTAATCGGTTCCCTTTTTACGGATGAGGCGGTGGAAGAGGATGCGGAAAACGTAATCCGTCAGCTTTCCTCCATGGGATGCCCCGTGCCCGCACCGGCGTATGTTGTGATTGATGCTGCGTTTAATCCTGCCGCTACCGGTCAGGAAGCCATCAGCGTACTGGCGGATTTAAGCAACGGAAGTGCGCATCCGTCTCCGGGAAGGGTGGGAACGAGACTGTTAATTCTCGGCGAAACAAGTGCGGACGCCGAGGAAAAAGCATACTCCATGGCAAGTTCCATGGTGCAGGAACTTGAGCGTGCGGGATGTGATACCGTCCGGATCGGAATCGGGGAAATCGTGGATTCTCCCAGTCAGATTCTGCACAGTTTTAAAACCGCTAGACACATCCGCCATCTTCTGGTTGAAAGAAAAGAGGAAAATGCGCTGATTCTCGGCATTCGCGAAATGGGAGACGTGAATGATGAAATGCCTTCCGTAATCAGCGATGCCAAATTATATATGTCACAGAATTTCTCCAATCCCAATCTGATGCTTCCGGACGTCGCCAATGCCGTGAACATGAGCAAGAGCAGATTTTCTGCCGTTTTCTCGCAGTATACCGGACAGACGTTCACGGAATATCTGATATACCTAAGGCTCAACAAGGCTAAGGAACTCCTTCGCACAACCAATTACAAGAGTTCCCAGATTGCCCACGAGACAGGGTATAACGATTCCCATTATTTCAGTTATATTTTTAAGAAAAATACCGGCATGACACCTTCCGAATACCGGCAGCAATATCAAAATCAACCGGAATAGGATAATTTTTAACCGCTTTATTTTTTGTTAAGAGTTTGCGGTATTATTTTCAACCAAGTTAAAATCAACCTTGATTTACCTCCTTTTAACGATGCGCTATCATACATTTAAACAGTCGCAAACGACTATAATGAAAAAAGGAGGATTAACAAAATGAAGAAAAAGTTAGGAAGTTTGTTATTGGCTGGAACCCTTGCAGTTAGTTTGTTGTTCACTGCTTGTTCAGGAGGAAGCGCACCCGCTCCTTCCGCTCCCGATGCAGGAGGCGGAGAACCCGCGGTAGTAGCATCCGGTACCATCAAGGTCGGCGTTGTAAATAACCCCCCTTCAGAGTCCGGTTATCGTGAAGCAAACGTAAAAGATATGGAAGCAGTTTTCTCTGCTGACAACGGCTATGAATTAAAGACATTCTACAGCTTAAAGAACGATGAGCAGCTTCAGGCAGCTCAGGGATTCATTACCGAAGGTGTTGATTATCTTCTTATCTCCGCAGCTGAGACTACCGGCTGGGACGAAGTTTTAAAGAAAGCTCAGGAAGCAGGAATTAAAGTTTATCTCTTCGACCGTATGATCGATGTTGATGAAAGCCTTTATGAAGCAGCAGTTGTTTCCGATATGAGCGCTGAAGGCGATCTCGCAGTTGACTGGTTATTATCCCAGAACCTTCCTGAATACAACGTAATCCACATTCAGGGCGCTATGGGTTCCGATGCTCAGATCGGACGTACCGGTGCACTTGACGCTCAGTTCGCATCCGGAAAGATGAACAAAGTTGTTCAGCAGACCGCTACATGGGACGAAGCAGAAGCTAAGAAGATCGTTGAATCCGTTATCAACTCCGGCGATTCCTTCAACGTAATCTACGCAGAGAACGACGGTATGGCAAAAGGTGCCGTAGCAGCACTTGACGAAGCAGGTATCACCCACGGTGTTGACGGCGACGTTATCGTAATGGGATTTGACTGCAACAAGTGGGCATTAAGAGAATTACTTGCAGGCAAATGGAACTATGATGGTCAGTGCTCTCCTTTCCAGGCACAGGTTATCAGCGACCTGATTCAGGGCAAGACCACAGCTTCTTCCAAGAAGATTATTAACGAAGAAAAGGGATTTGATGCAAAGACAATTACCCAGGATGATATTGATACTTATGGTTTAGGTGAATAGTTTTATAAAACAAACCGAAAGGCGTAGCTGGGTGAATAACCCAGCTACGTTTTTTAAGGAAAGCATTCGGGTGTCCGGATGCAGGTAGCGGGAGGTATGGTAATGCAGGAACATTGCTTGCTGGAGATGCGACAGATCAATAAATTTTTCCCGGGCGTGAAAGCCTTAAGCAACGTGGATTTTACCTTAAGAGCCGGTGAAATTCATGCATTGATGGGAGAAAACGGTGCGGGCAAATCCACACTTATTAAAGTTTTAACGGGTGTATATCAGAACGACGGCGGAGAGATTACCGTGGACGGTAAAAAAATCATAATCCGTTCGCCGCAGGATGCACAGAACAACGGAATCAGTACGGTATATCAGGAAATTACCCTATGCCCCAATCTTACCGTAGCAGAGAATATGTTTATCGGACGCGAGGAGAGCTTTCTGATCCGGAACGGGATACGTGAAAAACGCGCGGGAAGTATTTTGGAAGAACTCGGAATTCCCGCCAGACCTGCCCAGATTCTCGGAAGCTGTTCTCTGGCAGTTCAGCAGATGGTTGCCATCGCACGTGCGGTAGATATGAAATGTAAAGTCTTAATTCTGGATGAGCCGACTTCTTCTCTTGATGACAAGGAAGTAAAAGTTCTTTTCAATCTGATGAGGGATTTAAAGAGCAGAGGCGTCGGTATCATATTTGTAACTCATTTCCTGGAACAGGTTTATGAAGTTTGTGACCGGATTACGGTCCTTCGAAACGGCGAACTTGTAGGAGAATTTTTAACGGAAGAACTTCCTCAGGTTCAGCTGGTTGCCAAGATGATCGGCAAGGATCTGGATGAACTCAGTTCCTTCGGAGAAGTCGAGAATAAAGAATTCAGCGATGAAGATATTTTTTATGAAGCAAAATCTTTATCGTCAAGTGATGCGCTGCCGTTTGATTTTACCATCCATAAGGGTGAAGTGAACGGATTTACCGGACTTCTCGGTTCGGGAAGAAGCGAAAGTGTCAGGGCAATCTTCGGTGCCGACAAAGTGAACGGCGGTACCGTTAAAATAAAAGGGGAAAACGTAGCAATTTCCAAACCGATTGATGCTATGAAGCACGGTATCGGGTATTTGGCGGAAGACAGAAAACGTGACGGAATCATTGCGGATTTAAGCGTTCGCGAAAATATCATTCTGGCGCTGCAGGTTATGAAGGGATTTTTCAAACCGATCAGCAGAAGCGAAGCGGAAGCGTTTGCGGACGAGTACATTAAGGTTCTGAATATCAAAACGGCAAGCCGTGAGACGCCGATCGGCTCCTTAAGCGGAGGCAACCAGCAGAAGGTTATTCTGGCCAGATGGCTGCTTACCCATCCGGATTATCTGATTCTGGATGAGCCGACCAGAGGTATTGATGTCGGAACCAAGCTTGAAATCCAGAAACTCGTGTTAAAACTTGCGGAGGACGGAGTAAGCGTTACCTTTATTTCTTCGGAAATAGAGGAAATGTTAAGAACCTGTTCGAGACTCATTGTCATGAGAGACAGACATGTGGTCGGAGAGCTGAAAGGTTCGGATCTGAATGAAGCACAGGTGATGAAGACGATAGCAGGAGGAGCAACCGTAAATGAAGAATAAAATAAAAAATATCTTTAAAGGCGGTCTCGGTCAGCTTACGATTCCGATTATCGCCATCTGTCTTTTGGTAATTTTCAACTTAGTCAGGGACCCGTCGTTTTTCAGTATCGGGATTACCCATAATAATGACGGAAACATCGTACTGGCCGGTAACTTAATCAGTATCATAAATGCGGCAAGTGAGCTTGCGGTTCTTGCAATGGGCATGACACTGGTTACCGCAGCCTGCGGAGGACAGGATATTTCCGTCGGTGCCGCTGCAGCGATTGCCGGTGCAACGTTTGTAAAGGTTTTGAAATCCGGCTCCGGTATTACCGGTTTTTCCGTAATTCTTGCCTTTCTGATAGCGTGTGTTGTGGCAATGATTTTCGGAGCATTCAACGGCACACTGGTTTCGGTATTTAAAATACAGCCGATGATTGCAACACTGATTCTGTTTACCTGCGGACGTTCCATTGCGTATTGGATTAACGGTGGTGCATCCGTTCCCGTAGACAGCCCGATTATCAAAGGAATCGGAAGTTTTATTCCGGGGATTCCGGTTCCGACACCGGTTCTGATTGTAATCGCAGTGGCAATCATTTTTAAACTTGTTTTCCATTTTACCTCACTGGAACTGTTCACACAGTCCGTAGGTATCAACGGAAGCGCATCCAGGTTAAACGGTATCAATGCAACCTTTATCCGGCTGCTTTCTTTCATTATTCTCGGCCTCTGCGTAGCAGTAGCCGGAATCATCGGCGTCAGCCGTCTGGGACTGATTAACCATGAAACACTTTTGATCGATGTGGAAATGGATGCCATTCTTGCAGTGGCAATCGGCGGTAACAATTTAGGCGGCGGTAAGTTTAAACTCGCCGGAAGTATTATCGGTGCATATGTCATTCATATGCTTACCGTTACCCTGTATGCCATGAAGGTTTCTTCCACAGACGTAAAGGCATACAAGGCGATAGTCATTATTATCCTTGTTGTAATCGGTTCTCCGGTAATTAAGAACTTAATTACAAAACTCAGACACAAACTGGATTCCCTTTCGGTACGCGGCAAGGAAATTGTGGCTTTGATCACCGGTATAGCAGCACTTCAAATGGGACTGATTTCAGTAGCTTTCAGCTGGCTTCCCATTGTTTATCCGAGTTTTATTTCTACGGTACTCGGAATTGCACTCGCGGTATTTTCTCTTTCAATGTGCAGGAAGATAAAAGCAGAGCTGCGGGAAGAAAAGTCCGGTAAGGCGACAATCGGAAAAATCCTTGCAATTGCGGGAATCGTTACTTCCGTTGCGGGGCTTGTTGTGGCAATTATTATTACCTCGACAATCAGGAAAATAGCACAGGAGCAGAAAGCCGGTTCGCTGAATAATGACAGCGGTTATACAGAAATGATTGATGAAAGGAGCCCGATTGACTATGAATAATAAGAAAAATCGCAGGGAGCCTTTAACAGACACTTTGCTTTTAATGACTATCGCAATCTGTATTCTGGTAGGTATGTATCTGCTTGCGATGGTGCTTTTCAAAGGCGGATTTTTACATCCACAGCAGGTCTTCGACATGTTAAACGATAATGCCCCTCTGATTATCGTATCCTGCGGACTGACGGTCGTAATGATTACCGGCGGTATCGATATCAGTGTAGGTGCGGTAACATCCCTGGTGGTAATGGCCTGTGTACTGTATCTGAACCGGGGCGGAAACATATTTGCAGCAATACTGCTGGCGGTTGGTATCGGTCTCGCATTCGGTCTGGTTCAGGGCTATTTAATCAGCTATCTCGAGATTCAGCCGTTCATTGTAACCCTGGCGGGAATGTTCTTTGCAAGAGGTATGACAACCATTCTTTCGGTGAATCCACAGAAGGTTGAGCATGAGGCTTTCGGAAAACTGAGAGATGTCAAAATCGTAATTCCGTGGCTCGGTTATACGGCCAAAAACGGGAATCTGGTTCCGGCACGTGTGGAACTCGGTGTAGTGGTTGCCCTTGTTTGTATCATTGTTATTTTCCTCTTATTGAAGTTCCATAAACTCGGACGTGGCTTCTATGCAATCGGAGGAAACCAGACCAGCGCGTTAATGCTCGGTATCAATGTTAAGAAAACCCGCTTTTTAAGCTATGTAATCTGCGGACTTTTAAGCGGTATTTCCGGATTTGTATTCATGATGCATACCGGTGCGGGAAATGCAACCAATGCGGCAGGTATGGAAATGAACGCCATCGCATCCGCAATTATCGGCGGTACCCTCCTTACCGGTGGTGTCGGTAATGTAATCGGTACATTCGTAGGAACCATGACGCTT
>Ga0247608_10003706_pt1 | contig 17607 bp, 10 predicted proteins | sample 176DNAGHGlowgp2_FD_193490 | JGI IMG/M metagenome (GOLD analysis project Ga0247608, IMG submission 193490) | Sheep rumen microbial communities from Palmerston North, Manawatu-Wanganui, New Zealand - 1766 DNA GHGlow gp2 | ecosystem: Host-associated > Mammals > Digestive system > Stomach > Rumen ... | reverse complement strand
TTACGAAAAATACTTGAATGCAGCAACAGCTACTGTAAGCTGGTCTAAAGATAAGCTTAAAAAGGTTTTTGATGATTTAACTAATGAATTTAAGAAATTATTGGAAACTAAAGAAGAATTAATTCAAAAAAGAATTAATGATTTAGAAGCTGCTAAAGCTGAATACGATATGGCTATTTCTGAAGCAAGCAATATCGAGCAAGAAAAATCTAAACTTGCTATTAAAGAAAGAAAAGTTGAATCAAAGGAAAAAAATGTTCAAAAGTATATTGATGAAAAAGCTAAGGAGCAAGCACAATCAATTGCTATGGAATTAGCAAACTATAAGAGATTATACGAAGATGCTTTAAAAGATAAGCAAGAACTTGATTTAAAATATAGAAAGCTTGTAGATTCATCGTCATCTCTTGAAAATCTTGATAAGATGAAGCTTGAGGCTACAAATAAAAACCTTCTTAGAGAAAATGAAGAATTAAAGAAGAACTTTGGTAAATTCTCAACAGAAGATTATCAAGATTTAAAGTCTAAGGCTGAAAGAGTAGATAATATTGAAAGTAAAAATAGAGAGCTTCAATATACTATTAGAGATTTACAAACTCAAGTTGATTTGTTAAAGAGTGATCAAGATAATGCAGAGCAATTAAAAATAACAAACGAGAAATTGCAAGACAAAATTAGAGTTGAAAGATTATTAACTTTAGAATTGAAAAATGAAATAGATAATTTGGCTTCTAGAGTAGATAATGTTAAGAGCGGAATTAGTGCATCTGAAGCAATTGAGAAAAAAATTGATGATTTTGAAAATTGTTCTCAGGATGAAAGAACTGATATTGATGAGAATCAATGGATTAATGAAATTATTAGAAATTGTAAAGAATCTGGATTTGAGTTTTCAAAAAGATTATTCTATTCCTTCCATACAGCTTTAAAGACATCTGATATGTCACCTTTAACAGTATTAGCTGGCGTATCAGGTACAGGTAAATCTAAATTACCTCAATTATATTCTAGATTTGGTGGTATTTATTTCTTATCAATTCCGGTACAACCAGACTGGGATAGCCCACAATCATTATTTGGCTATTTTAACAGCATCGAAAAGAAATTTAATGCAACATCTTTACTTAGAGCATTAGTATCATTCCAAGCAAATAAATCCAAATCACCTTCTAAAGACAATATTTATAATTTATCAGATAATGTTTTAATCATTTTATTAGATGAAATGAATTTAGCGCATATTGAATTATATTTTGCTGATTTATTATCTAAATTAGAAGAACGTCGTGGTGAAAATAAGGATATCACTTTTGAAGTTGATTTGGATGCTGGTAATAAATATAAGGTTGTATTAACTGATAATGTTAAATGGGTTGGTACAATGAATGAGGATGAAACAACAAAATCTTTATCAGATAAGGTTGTTGATAGAGGAAATATTATTTCATTCCCTAGACCTGAAGGATTTGTTAGATATAATAATACTTTATTAAAACCTGAAAATAATAAGATAAAGAGAAGTGTTTGGGAAAATTGGGTTAATGATAAGTATACTTTAGATGATAAAGAAGCTAAGTATTATATGGAAATAGTAGAAGCTATTAATAATGCTTTAAAAGAAGTAAATAGGGCTTTAGGTCATCGTGTATGGCAATCTATTGAAAATTATATGATTTCACACCCTTTAGTAAAGGAATACAAAGATGATGAGAATAGAAGAAAGAAAGCATTAAATTATGCTTTTGAAGAAGCTTTGGTACATAAAGTAATGCCTAAATTAAGAGGCATAGATACAGATGGTACTCAAAGAGAAAATTGTTTGGATAAGATAGAGTCTATCTTAAGTAGTAATGAATTTAAAACTATTTTACCTGATTTCCAAAAAGCAATGGAATCTGTAACAGGAACATTTATTTGGGATTCAGCTAAATATTTATCAGAAGATTATAACATGGAGGGCTAATTAAATGAGCGTAATAAAATATTATGATGCCTTATTTGAAGATGAAAAATTAAATAGTGAATATGTTACATATTTGTCAGCAATTCATATGATGAATACTATTTCTAAAAGGGATAATATTAACAATAAAATCCTTAAAGATTTAGGTATAAATTACTCAAAAAAGGCATTACTATTTTATGAATGTGCTCAAGCCCCGTTGACGTTTTTAAATGATGATGTTCAGATTACTTATGATTTTACTAAAGAGCATATAAATAAGATTCTGAAGAACCCTAATAAATCAATTGTTAAAGAACAAAAATTAATTAAAAAAGAAAAACTAAAATCATTGGATTCAAAATCATTGAAAAAGCTAGCTAATAAGCCAGGTTCATCGGTTAGAGAAAAGTTAGCTAATGTTGAAAAAATATCATCTACTGTAAAACGATATAGCTATAACATAAAAGAAAATCAGGTTTTATTGGCATATTTCAAAGATATATCAAAAATCTTAAATAAAAAAATAGGTATTATGAATTCCAATCCCGATTTATTTGGTCAGGATAATGTAGAATTAGATATATTAAGTAGAGAATTAAATAAGAAAAGTTTTTCATTTAAGACAGAATTCGATGAAGTGATTGAAAAGGATTATGTATCACCAAATAATGCATTGATTGGTAATGTGGATTATTCTAGTATTTGGAATTCGTATTTGTATTTGAAACAATGCAATATCGATTACAGCAATGCATTTGAGGATTATAAAAAATCTTTTGTTAATATGTTTGCTGCATATCTAATGAATTATTATGATTATATTGAAGATATGAATAATTCATCAAATCTATGCAATTATGTGTTATATAGTAAAGATAATAATGAATTACAAGAATTGTTATTTGATAGTAGTAATGAATTCAATATAAAGGTGAATAAATTCAAAATCTTAAAAAATATTGAATTATCATCTAGTGAACAATATGTTTTAAGATTTGAAAAACTTGAATCAGAGAATACACGTGGCCTACCTTATAACTTGTATATAAATGATAAAATGATTGGTAAATTTTATGCAGATATTTTAGGTTTTAAAGAAGCTACATTAGAAATAATAAAAGAATTAGACTTAGACGTACCTATACTCAAAAATCAAAATATTGAAAAAAATGATTATAATTTCATCTCTATTAACTCATTTGATAATTGTATGTATTCTGATACAAATTCTATTAGATTAAGTATTTGTGATAATGGAAATATATTTAATAATAATAGCATATGCTTTGCAAATGAAAAGAATCTATATTATTATTCATACAAGAAAGATAACTATTCAAGATTTTTACGACAAACATCATTGTTTAATGAGAATGTAAACAAGTATGTAATATATGATATTAATGATACTTTTGATGAATTTTCATCAGCTACTGTTAGAAGAGTATTTTCATCAATTTATCCGAAAAGTTACCCAGTATGGAGATCAATTCTTGCTGGAGAATCTTCATATAATAAAGACAAAGTAAGAACAATTTTAGATTTTTGTGGAAAGAATTTTTCTATTTCTAAATTAGAAAGGAAAAATAATAGATTTGTTCACTGTGGACCAATAGAAGTGCCTATTTATTATCAGATATTTAATGAATTTAATTTTTATGAATCATATATTAGGAAATATCAAGATAAATATGGTGTTTCTTTCCCAAATAATGCAATAAATGAATTTATGGCTAGTGGAGCATTACATTCTATATTGAATAAGAAATTGAATAATTATATAGTGTGTGATGGAACAATCAGTAATCATAAATATCATATTATTTCATATGATGATGAATTGTTTGAATTAACATTAAACGAATTTGAAGCAGCCTATTCTGTTGTTATTGATAAATTTGATAAGGAATCAACATTATCTATATTACCTGATTTCTTAGAGCCTTTAGTTGATAAATATGGATATATTGTTTGTAACAAATATTTAATTAATGGTGCTATTGAAATAATAAATAGATTAGAAAATAATGAAATAACTTGGTATGAAAAATTACCTAAGCTATCTTTAGAAATAATTAAAGATGGAATGTTTGATAATTTGGTTTTAGTTGATAACCAAGAGTGTGAAAATATAATTGGTAAGAAATTTAGGATTGTGGTTAAAGATAAATTAACTTTAAGTAAAGGTAATAAAAATTATATTTTACCACTTAATAAATCTTTTATTGGAGAAGAAAATGATTCTTTTGTTGCTAAGGCAGAAGATCCATCATTCCCTTTAAATGAAGATGTTCAAGTAAGATTAATTATTGAATATAGCTTTGGTGCTGAGAATAGTTATTTGTTAAAACTTATCCCAGTATCAAAGAATGCACCATTTGAAGAAATAATTGTTAAATGGGAAAAAGAAAATTTGATAGATAATTTGATATATCCTAATATAATAGATGTAATATATTCGGATGAATCCTTAGATAAAGAATTTAACGAAAAACTTCCAAGAACATTAGAGTTATTTAATAACCATATGACTTGTATTAAAAGAAATCAAATCAAATATACTACTAAAAGTGGTAAAACCATAAATTATGTTCAAGAAGCTTCTAAGGATATTCAAATTCTTATAAATAAAAACCAAAGAATTTCACATTATACAGAGAATTCAAAAGAAAAAATAAGAAGAATTATTTCACATTATGATGTTTATAATAATGCGATGCTTTTATTGGAAAGAGCTAGAGGACCATTAAAATCTAATAATGTTGATGATGGATATAAACAAATAATGACTTGGAGGGCATCAGAATTAGAAGAAGCATTAATTGAATTATCTTTTGATTCTAGCCTTTATAAAAATGATTTTTTAATGTTTCCTGAGGCAACATATGGAAGATATTTTGCTGAAAGACCTGATGATATTGAGGTTATTAACATTGCTTATTCGCAATTAATTAGTATAACATCTAATGACGATTATTTTGAGTCTCCAGTATTTAGAAGATATTTAAATAAATTTACATCAGCAACAGCAGTTAATCATATGTCTGTTTATGAAATGGCAAAAACACATCCAACCTATGTTTCTTATTTGTTAAAAGTAATAATTAAGACTTTAGAAAAATTATCATTATATGATTGGAATATGAAACCAGAAGAATGTTCGTCTTATAATACTCCAAAAGAAAATGGGTTTTTAACAAGGTATTGTGTTGAACTATTAATTTCATTCTTATATTGTAGGGATTTGGTTTATTTTAGTGATTTAAAACCGGGTGGAAAATTAGCTAATGAAATTATTTTTCATTTGAAAAATTTTAATAGAAATATTGTTGATGCTATGAAAAATTGGGATGATGAAAATAAAAAATCAAAAATGCTTAAGACAAAATATCATATATCATTAGAGAAGCCTAATGATTTGATTAATATGTGGAATGAAGCATATTGTTTAATTCTATATCTATCTGGCGATGAAAGAGCTAATTATATAAAGATAGGATCAGGAGATTAGTTCATGAATGATACTATTTTGTCTATGAAAGAAGAACTAAATCTAATGCGCGATGATGCTAATATTCAAAAATTATATAAATATTTTAGGGATAAAACATATTTAGTACTGTTTTTAAAGCAGTATAATGGCTTAATCACCAATTTAAAATCGATTGAATTATTGGTTAATGCAAATAGTATCGAGGATGCTCTTACGATATTTAGAAAATATCTTGAAACATACTTTATTATGATGAGTATCATAGAGCATCCTGATTTAGTTGATTCATATACAAAACATGATATTTATATGAGTAAGAAGGTATGCAAAAAAGATTTAAAAGGAGTTAAATCATTTTGTTTTGGCAAGCCCGATGGTTATTTGGAATATGGGTATCTAGAAAAATATGTTAATGTAGAAAATGATTTTAAATACACTGCAAAAACAGTTGCCGAAGTAGCTAATGTTTCAAATTTTTATGTTTGGTATAAAATGTGCAATAATTTTGTTCACAACAACTTAACATCAGTAAGTGTTAATCCTAATGATGCTTTAAAATCATTGTTACAAGGTGTTGAAAAAACAACATCACTTTTGAAAAATAAAATTAATAATATTTTAAATTTGAACTAGCGGTTCATGGCAACTGCTAGTTTTTTATTCTATATTATAGTTGTCTTTTGACAGAAAGCGAGATAAATAACAAAAATGAAATACTATTCAATCACATCAACAAGTAAACAAAGAAGTACAAATGAGGTAGTAGGCTCAAGTGGCTTCATGGTAATGGTTAAATCAGAGGATGATGTTAAAAAAATCATCCAAGCTGAAATGGATAACCAAGATCCAAACGAGGATATCTACGAAGATGAATTCTTCTATAGAGAATGTAGTAAAGAAGAATACAAGCTTTATCAAGAAGAAAATTTGTTAAGAACTGCAAGAAGCTACTACAACACAAGGCTTATTAATGATGAAGCTAAAACTAAACCAATTAGGGAAATATGGGAAGCATTATATAACACTGATAACGATGTTATGGCAACAAAGTATTTCCTAGATATGCTATCTGCAGTAGAAATAATTAAAAGAAAGTCTAATCTAGATAAGATGACTGCTAAAGAATTCCTAGATAGAATTCATAAGCTAGCATCTTCATCTAGTGAAGATTATTCTAAGAATTTAGAAGCTATTATTAAAGCCTAAGTAAAATTTATAGTATGCTTAGACGTAGATTAAAAAAATAATGCCAAATAATCATAAAGGTGGTGTATAGTTATGATAGATAAGACTAAATATTTATATTGGTTATCTAACGATGAAGAAGCTAATATTAAAGAAATAATATGGCGTGAATTATATACAAGAATTGGATATAACTTTCATGTTATTCAGATGATAGAATATAATATAGCTAATATCATTTCAATTGAAGAATTCGAAAAAAATAAAAAAGAAGAATTCACAGAAAATGATATAAACGAAATTAAGAATTTAATAGAAAATAAGTACATACTTTTATCAGAATACACTTTTGGTCAATTAAAAAATGAAGTTGAAGGATCTAGTTATTTAAAAGAAATAGACATGGATTCTTTATCAAAAGTTGTAAATTATAGGAATTATTTAGCTCATCAATGTTTCAAGGAAAAACTTCTTAACGATGAATTAGAAAACTTAGAAGATGTTGAAAAATTCATTGATGAATTAAACAATTTTGAAGCAATTTTGATTCCACTTAATAAATATTTGATTAATGTTTTTAAAGAAAATAAAGTAAAGAGTATTCTTGTGAAAAGGTCTAAAGAATTATAAGCTCGACATAGAAATTTAGAGTTAATTATACAGTGACGAATAAAAATAATATAGTTAATTTAGTTGTGATTTCTAAATTTTATCCCATATTATAATTGTCATATGACAGAAAGTGAGATAAATAGCAAAATGCAATACTTTTCAATCACATCAGCAATAAAACATAGAAGTACAAATGAAGTAGTAGGCTCAACTAGCTTTATAGTAAAGGTTGAATCAGAGGATGATGTTAAAAAGATCATTCAAGATGAATTAGATAAGCAAACCCCAAATCTAGAGTTCTTTGAAGATGATTTTTGCTATATGGAATGTAGCGAAAAAGACTACAAGAAGTTTTTAAAATTGTAAAAAAGATCATCTTAATACCTTTAATATCCCAAGTGTAGAAATATTCTTGGGATTTTTCTTTTTTCTAATAAGTATTAATGCTATAATCAAATTATAAAAAGCAGTAAATAAAAATATATAGATTCTTATTATAAATAATAACAGTATTTAGGGAGGCAACAAATGAAAAAAATATTAGCTTTTATTATGTTTTTAACTAGTGTATTTGCATGTTCATCTTGTAGAGAAAATCCAAATCCAGGAGAAGATCTAATAACACTAAATAGTCCACTAGTAACAATCCAATGTGAATCTAATGATGTAAAATTAGCTTACAATCCAGCTGATGAAAAAGATGTAAGAACCAAATTAACTTCAGATAATGTAAGATTAGATCAAACATCACCAACATACCTTTTCGCAGAAGAAAATGGAAAACAGCTTGCAGAAGTAGCAAAAGTTTATAATAATGAAATTTATGGCAATTATGTTATAGAAAAAGTACATAGCTATTCATTTTATCTTCTTAATACAAATTCTAATAAACAAGACTCAACAGCTAAATTAAAATTAGATATTGTTAAGGATGAAGATAATCAAAGTGCTGCAGTCAGAGTAATGACATATTATGAAATGGGTGATAATCAATATTTTAAGGTTTATCAAGAAGTAGATACTGATTCTAATGGTAATCCAATTGATTTTAAGTATGCTGCTTATGATACGGTAGAGGCTAAAAATGCATTAATTAAATTTCCTAAAGATGCTTCAATAGTATTTAGTAATGAAGAGGTAGTTATATCAGGTAACTATCTTAAATATACAATTCTATTCTGGCTTGAGGGTGATGATCCAGATTGTAATGAAGCTATGTTAAGTAAAAGAATAAAATTTAAATTAACTATTGAATAAAAAATATATTAAATTATAGATCAGATTTTATCTGGTCTTTTTTTAATAATTACCTTGGTTTAATAGCGATTCTAGTAAAAATATGCTATAATGACATTAATATATCTACGATATAAAAATAGAAGAAAAATAGAGAAGGGAGGCCGTTAGAATGCTTAATAAGATATATGAAATAACTTTAAAAAATGATAAATTTTCTGAAACAATAAATGATTTTATTTTAGAAAAATTCTTTATTAAAGTTAATACTAAACAAGGATCTATTATTAAAAATAATCTAGGTTTTAATAATGAAATAGAATTAAATAAAGAAAAAAGTGAATGGCTTTCTGTTCATACAGTATTTATGGATGTAACTGATGGTTCTATTTATGGCTATATTGTGACTGGTACAGTTGATGATGAGGTATTTTATTTTTCAGTTGCAATAAATGAATCTACAGGTCAATTTTGGTTTAATAAATACCATAATACCTTAGATTATTGTCGTAATTATAGATTTGAATATGAAAAAATTGAAGATGCAATGTATGCATATCTTGAGGATTATTCATATCCTTTTCCTAAATTTGCTTATTTTTGTAAAGTATATGGTTCATACCAATTCTTAAGAATTCCATTTGAATTATTAGATACTGAAAAACAAGAATTCTTTAAATTACATCTAGCATCTAAATTACCAGGTAGTGGAACAACATTATCTGATAAAACTGTAATAGAAGAAATTATTATTGATGTATCAGGTGAATATCCATATATTCATCAATATAATTACACTAAAATGGGAAATAAGCTTCATTATATAATTTCAGATAATAAGATTAATATTGAAAGAGGATTAAAGGATATTAATTTAAATGCTAATCCGTTAATTCGTTATAACCTAGATTACGCATTTGAAATAGCCGAAGCTGAGTTTGAAGAAGAAATAGAAGAAAAGAGAAAACAAGAAGAGGCTGTAAGACAAGAAATGCTAAAAAGACAGCTTCAAATAGATATATCTAATCTTATTAACGAAATCGAGAATAAAACACCAATTATATTTAAAAATAATATTGGTGTTTGTGATAACTTAAGCATTGAGATTCTTAAAATATTAGATGATGGTAATGTATCTATTCTTAAAAATTTAAAGGATACAGCATCATACGAAGAATTTAAAATAGAAGATAAGGATAATATCTTAAAATTCTTAAATAATACATTAAAAACAGAAACTGAAGCTGGTTCTGATTTTTCTAATAAGGTTAATGAATTAAATAATTTATCTATAGTTGATTTAATTAAAAACAAAAGTGATTTATATGATTTAGTAGAGGATTATGAATCGTTAGCTTTAATTGAACAAGAAAATATATCAGTATCAAATAGCTATAATAAGCTAGATAAATTAATAGATAGAATAGAAAAAATAAATCATGATAAAATTGATTTATATTTACAAGCTATTGATAAATTTTATTCTAAATTGGATCAGCAAACAAAAGAAAATGTATTTGATTATGAGGATGACCTATCAGAAGATGAAAAATCATTAATTAAGAAAAAAATAGATGACTTCTATGAATTTTTAGATGGATTAGACGTTGAAACAACATTAGAATTAACTGAATATAGAAGAGTATTTATTAGAAAGAGTTTGGCAAAACAATATAGAGATTTTACTAAAGATGTTAGACTTGAGATAAATAGAATAGTTAATAATATGAAGACATTAAATGGTAAAGAATTATTAACATATCTTAGAAAAAATCTAAGAATGAATGATCCATTTAAAGCTATTAATCATAAGGTAAGAATTAATAATTTATACCATCTACCATATCGTATGTGCTTTTGGCAGGGAAAGGATTTTTTAGATAGAGAAGAAACTAAAAATGATATTTATATCTATATGTTTGTTACTGACCATGATAAAGATATAGAAAAAATGAATGATATAAAGCCATCTAAATACGTCGAAAATGACTTTGACCTATTCACATTAGACATAGATGAGGATTTTGATTCAGTAAGATTACCAGAATTAAGAGAACAGCAATTTAAGATTGCAGCCTATAATGAAGGTCCTGTAGTAGTATATGGCTGTGCAGGTTCTGGTAAGACTTTAATTTCTATTGACCAGTACTGGCAATTAGTAACTAGAACTCAAGAATATAATGATTCATATATTGCCTATGTTACATTCCAGGAATTACTAAAGGATAAGGCAATAGAATGTATTGAATCATATGGTATTAAATCATTTTGTTATACATTACCGGGCTTCTTTAGATTTGTTACTAAATTTAGTGGTGAATATAAAGACACCAATGAAATGGATTTTATTAAATGGTTTAGAGATTATTATATAGATAAAGGTGATACCTATGGTAGAAAGAAGGATATCACTAATATTTCAGATAAGCCATCAATTGAAAGAATTATTTATACTTATTATAGAGGCATATTTAAGGGCTCTGATAAGCTATGGAATAGTAATCCTAAATATGTACATATATTAACATATCAACAATTTAAAGCTGAAATGACATCTAAGGAAGCATTTTTAAAGGAACATGAAATAGATGACATTTATAAGGTATGTAATAAATATTATGAGTATTGTAAAGAAAATAATTTATATGACGATAATGATTGGTCTATCGAGGTACTAAAGGCATATCATGAGCATAGATTACATCGTATTCAAAATATTATCATTGATGAGGTACAGGATTTAACAAGCTTACAGCTTCGTGCTATTATTACTTCACTAAAGTCAGAATCATTAAATATATTCTTTTATGGAGATCCTCATCAAATAGTTAATCCAACTATTTTTGATGATTCAGTATTAAGAACAGCACTTAAAGAAATATTAGGTAAGGATACTAAGATAAGGGAATCTAATGAATTAAATTATCTATTTAGAACAAATGAATATTTAAAGAATTATTTAGCAGACCTACAATCTAAGCGACTTGAATGGATAGGCAATTATATGGAAAATTTTGCGAGAATAGTTGCTACTAAAGAGGAGACTAAATATACTGATGATATTTATGAATTAGATAATGATACAAAGATAACATCAGATGATAGATGGGCTTCATATTTAACAGATAGTAGCTTAATTGAAGAGACACTACATAAAGCTATTCTTTCAAACGCATCCATAATAGTTCCTGATGATTCTACTAAGACTAGTATTATTACTAAATATCCTAAAATATCTAAAAATAGAATATTTACTATTTATGAATCTAAGGGTATGGAGTGGAATAAGGTTGTATTATACGACATTATTTCTAACGCTAAGGATTATTTTATGGATATGATAAATGGTAATGCTAAAAAATCTACTGTATGTAGAATGTTCTTTAATAAATTCTATGTAGGTTGTACAAGAGCAAGAGATACATTTATTGTTATTGAAAATGATATTAATGATGAGATAATAGATAATTTACTTGAAAAGCTACCTAAGATTGAAGATGAATCTCAAATTAGTCTATACCTAGATGGAAAGGCTACATGTAAGGAATGGATTCAAGAAACTAAGAGATTTATTGATAATAAGGATCTAAGTAGAGCAATGTATCCACTTTTAATGGCTAGAACTACAGCTAAGTCTAAGGAAGAAAGAGCACAAATTCAAACTCTAAAGCGTAGACTTGCAAGAGCGTATGGTAAATCTGATGAATTAGTTAATTATGGTGATGATGCATATCTAGATGGTAATTATGAAGAAGCAATGGAATTTTATCTAGCAGTTCATAATGATGATATGGTTACTATATGTAAGATTATGCTTGATAGAAGGGTAGAAAAGAAGGAATATATAGAATCATTAATAAATAATGGTATGCTAGATCTTCATCCTGAGATATTAAAGCATTTAAAAAATCAGCCTATTGTTGCTGATATGATTTTTAATGCATATTCTAGATTATTTGGAGGTAATAAATAATGAATTTAAATGATTTATCAAATGAAGAAATTAAAGGTCTCTTAAATGTAGAAAAGGTATTAAATGCATTATTAGATAAGATTAATAATGTAGAAAGCCAAATAACACATAATAGAGAACAAATAGATAATTTAACAAAAACAGTTAATGAATTATCAAATAAGGTAATGTCTATTGAAATATCTACAAATAATGAATTAAAGCAATTAAAGAATGATAATATTCCTATTAATCAAAAGCTATTTAACATTGAAAAGCATTTAGGTAATTATTCTAAAGATTTATTAGATATAAAGGAATCATTAGATAAGCTTATGCCAGAGGATGAAGAGGAAGAAAAGGAAGATAACAAGAAAAAGAATCCTAGTATTAATACATCCGTAAAAGACTTAAAGAAACTTAAAAAGAAATAATAATATGGAGAAAGAATATGGAAATAGTATTTGATAAAAAATGTCCATCATGTGGATGTAATAAAATGATTAAAAGAGATTCACCAAGAATGATTATGACACCATTATATGAAAATGATGCTATAGTAATAGGTAATTTTATGCAAGCTGTTACTACAAGATACATTTGTTATGATTGTGGGTATTTGGCTAGATTCTACGAGGGTGAAGAATTAGAAAAGATTAAAAGAGTAGTAGAGAATAGATAGGGATTAAGGCAAGGTTAGGGGATAGCCTTGTCTTTTTACTAATTCATTTTGTTTATTATTTGTAAGCCTGCTATTGTTTATTGTAAAAAGCAACTCTTGTTATAAATATTTTCTTTCATATAATAAAAATTGCTTGTATAATATTATGTGTCTCGGCAATTGTAGGCCACTATTATTAAATAATTAGGTGATAGAATGAATGATTATATAAAATATATAGAATTAATTGAAAATAATATAAATAAATTAATGATTTTAGATAAGGCCATAAAGCAAGTATCATTAAAAAAGATAGGATTAGATTCTATAGAAGCTTTCTCAGATGCTGTATCTAATATAGCAGGATTTGAATTTAATGCTAAAAGCTATGGTATTAAAAATATCCAAGGTATTATTAATAGGAATAAAAGAAATATGGCAATTGTTGCTTGTGACATATTTAATTCTGTTGAATATACTATTACTGATCAAATTTTTAAATCTTCAAATAAATATAAAATACATCCATTAGTATCAGAATTAATATGTAATTATAATTTTAATGATAATCATGAAGATTATACAAGAACAGAATACGATGGATTAATCTATCTAATAAAAAATGAAATGAGTGAAGAATTTATTATAGATTATTGTTTAAAGATAATGAATATTAAAGAAACAAGAGAATTAAATGAAAGATTACGTGCTTATCATAGTTTATTAATTAATAATATATCTAGAAATGATAATAGTGATGAAGAAGATATTCCGTTTTAATTAGAAAAGATAATGAATAATGATTAAGGGGCTGTTAAGAAACCAAATTAGTTTCTAACAGCCCCTATTATTTGATTAATAAAAAAATTATTTTAGTTTTTGATAAAAAAGCCTCTAATTTTACTGATGTGTTTATTTTTAAGCTATTTTTTGATAAAATGTTTATATATTTAACGATTGGAAGTGTGGCTATGAAGGAATTAATATTCATAGATACAGAAGTGTCTAGTAAAGGAAAATTAGTTGATATTGGGTCATTAAAAAGTAGTGGAGAGGAATTACATTCAAGTAATACATCAGATTTTGCTAAGTTTGTTAAAAAAGGGTATTATTTTGTTGGACATAATATTATTGCTCATGACTCAAAATATATAGGACAATATCTAAAAGATAAGAATCCTAGATATATTGATACATTACTATTATCGCCACTATTATTTCCTAAAAAGCCATATCATAATCTTTTAAAAGATGATAAACTAGTATCTAACGATTTTAATAATCCATTAAATGATTGCAAAAAATGTAGAGATTTATTCTATGAAGAAATTAATGCATTTGATTCTTTAACACCATCGTTAAAAAATATATACGGTACACTTTTAGAAAAAACTAAAGAATTTAGATCCTTTTTTGAATATGTAAAATGGGATAAAAAGAAATATTTAGCTGATTATATCATAGATTCTTTTTCAACATTAATTTGTGCTAATTCGAGTATTGAAAATTATATTAATAAATATCCTGTAGAATTAGCATATTCTCTTGCTATCATAGGTGTTGCAGATAAAGAGTCATTAACACCTAAATGGATTCATTTTACATATCCAAAGGTAGAAGAGATAATTCATAATCTTTGCGGTAAGCCATGCGGAAAATGTAATTATTGTAAGAATAAATTTGATTCTAGAAAAAGATTAAAAGATATTTTTAATTATGATAATTTTAGATCATATGAAGGAGAGCCATTACAAGAATCAGCAGTAAATTCTGCTATAAAAGGTGAATCATTGCTTGCTATATTCCCTACTGGTGGAGGCAAGTCATTAACATTCCAGCTTCCTGCATTAATTGCTGGCGATGCTGAAAAAGCTCTAACTGTCGTTATATCTCCGCTTCAATCATTAATGAAGGATCAGGTAGATAATTTAAATGATAGAGGATTAGTTGATGCAGTTACAATTAATGGTTTATTAAATCCAATTGAAAGAGCACAAGCTATTGAGAGCTTATATGATGGTAATGCATCTATTTTATATATTTCACCAGAATCATTACGCTCTAAAACAATTGAAAAGGTATTAATGTCTAGATCTATAGCTAGATTTGTAATTGATGAAGCCCACTGTTTTTCATCATGGGGTCAGGATTTTAGAGTTGATTATTTATATATTGCTAAATTTATTGATAATATCTGTAAGCAAAAACAATTAGACTATATTCCTGTATCATGCTTTACTGCAACTGCTAAGCAAAAGGTAGTAAGTGATATTTGTGATTATTTTAAAAATAATCTAGGAATTACATTAAAGCTATTTACAACTAAGGCAACAAGAAAGAACCTACATTATAGAGTTATTCCTAAAACTACAACAGAAGAAAAATATCAATATTTAAGAGATTTATTATTAGAAAAAGATGTTCCAACTATTGTTTATGTATCTAGTACTAAATTAACAGAAGAGCTAGCTGAAAGATTAACAAGAGATGGATTCCCTGCCTTACCATTCCATGGAAAGATGGATAGCGATATTAAGATTGAAAATCAAAATAGATTCAAATCAAATGAAATTAAAATAATTGTCGCAACATCAGCTTTTGGTATGGGAGTAGATAAATCAGATGTAGGCCGTGTAGTTCATTTTGAAATTTCAAATTCACTTGAAAACTATGTTCAAGAGGCAGGTCGTGCAGGCCGTGATGAAAACATAGAGGCTGATTGTTTTATTTTATTCTGTGAGGATGACCTAGATAAGCATTTTACTATGCTTAATCAAACTAAATTAAATATTAATGAAATCCAACAAATATGGACTGCAATTAAAAATTTAACTAAAAATAGAAAATCATTGTCTATATCACCATTAGAGCTTGCAAGATTTGCTGGCTGGGACGATGAAATAAGAGATATCGAAACTAGGGTAAGAACAGCGATATCTGCATTAGAAAATGCTGGATATATTGAACGTGGAATGAATTCACCACGTGTTTTTGCTACTGGTATTTTAGCAAAATCTGTAATAGAAGCTAGAAAAACAATCGAAAAATCCCCTTTATTTGCAAAAGAGGATATAGAGGACGCTGTAAGAATAATAAGCTCTTTAATCGGCAAAAAGAGTGTTTATATTACGACTAATGAGGCTGCTGAATCAAGAGTAGATTATCTAGCTGATTTGTTAGGTATTGAAAAATATCGTGTAATTAAGCTAATTAATTTAATGAGAGAGGCTAAAATATTAGCCGATTCAAAGGATATGACAGCTTATGTATCAAAGGCTGATAATTCTTCAAAAACATCTACAGTATTTGAAAAGTTTATTAAATTAGAAAAATATATTGCGTCTAAAATAGATAATAAAAATACAATATTAGATTTAAGAGAATTAAATGATGAAGCTATAAAAAATGATATTAAGAGCTCTACTTTAAAGAATATTAAAACAATTTTAAGTTATTGGACTATAAAAGGATATATTAATAAAAATATTAATAGCTATAAGGATAATTATTCAGTTGAGCTACTAATTGAAAAGGATAGCTTAATTAAAAATATAGAAAATAGAGAAGCTATTGGTGATTACGTTATTAAATTCTTATACGGCAAAACTAGAACCTCTAAGGATGAGGAAATGGTTGAATTTTCAATGCTAGAATTATGTGATAATTATTCATCATCTAGCATATTTAAACTAGAACAAAAGATTGATTCATCTAGTGTAGAGGATGCATTATTATATCTATCAAAGATTCATGCCCTAACAATAGAAGGTGGATTCTTAGTTTGCTATAATGCAATGCAAATTGAAAGAATTGAATTAAATAATAGCATTAAATACAAAAAGGATGACTATAAGAATTTAATGGATTATTATAACTTAAAGGTTCAACAAATTCATATTGTAGGCGAATATGCTAATATGATGATAAAGGATATCAATGAAGCTGCAACTTATGTTAGTGATTATTTTAATTTGGAATATGATGGATTTATAAAAAAATATTTCAAAGGAAATAAAAAAGGCGAAATTCAAAAGAATATTACACCTGCTAAATATAATAAGCTATTTGGTGAATTATCACCAATTCAAAAGAAGATTATTGATGATGATAGCCAATATATTTCAGTTATTGCAGGACCAGGCTCTGGTAAAACAAGAGTATTAGTACATAAGCTAGCATCTCTATTATTACTAGAGGATGTTAAATCAGAGCAATTATTAATGTTAACATTCTCTCGTGCTGCAGCAACTGAATTTAAAACTAGATTATATAATTTAATCGGTGCGCCTGCAATGTATGTAGATATTAAAACATTCCATTCATATTGCTTTGAGCTATTAGGCATGCTAGGTGATGAAAAAGAATTCGATAAGGTTGTATCATCAGCTGTAGAGCATATTAATAATGGAGAAGTAGAATATAGTAAGATTACTAAAACTGTATTAGTTATTGATGAAGCTCAGGATATGAGTCAACATGAATATAACTTATTAGTTTCATTAATAAGAAAAAACGAAGATATG
>Ga0247608_10003705_pt1 | contig 17609 bp, 17 predicted proteins | sample 176DNAGHGlowgp2_FD_193490 | JGI IMG/M metagenome (GOLD analysis project Ga0247608, IMG submission 193490) | Sheep rumen microbial communities from Palmerston North, Manawatu-Wanganui, New Zealand - 1766 DNA GHGlow gp2 | ecosystem: Host-associated > Mammals > Digestive system > Stomach > Rumen ... | reverse complement strand
TCATAGAGCGAGATACACACCGCCCAATGCCAGAATTCCGAGCCATGTTAGAGGGAACTATATATTAAAGTAACGATGGCTAACAAATATTTAGATACAGACTTGCTGGACAGAGCGATTATATTTGCTGTCAAAGCACACCACAACACGGAGCGGCGTGGCAAAGGTTTTCCGTACATTGTTCACCCGATGGAGGCAGTAGAGATTGTTGCAACCATCACATCCGATCAAGAGCTACTCGCCGCAGCAGTTTTGCACGATACTATCGAAGATACCAACGTAACGGTTGAAGAACTTCGCGCTGAATTTGGTGACCGAATCGCCAATTTAGTTCATGCTGAAAGCGACCAATTTACAGAGGGAGTAAGTGAAGAGGATAGTTGGCATGACCGCAAACAAGCAGCTATAGATCGTTTAGCTTCAGCTCCGCACGATGCAAAAATTGTAGCCTTAGGAGATAAACTCAGCAATATGCGGGCAATTGCAAGAGATTATGCCATCAAAGGGGACGCACTATGGCAAATTTTTCATGTAACTGACAAAACTCAACACGAGTGGCACTATCGCGGATTAGCAGCCAGTTTGAGTGAGTTAAGTGACACATTTGCTTATAAAGAGTTTGTTTCTCTTATTAACCAAGTATTTAAAGGATAATTGTGGACATAGTTTTTGACAATATTATCAATGCGCGCGACTTAGGAGGATTAGAAGGCGCCGGAGGAAAAACAATCATTCCGCATCGACTGATTCGTTCTGCTCACTTGCATGATGCTACTGACTCTGACGTGTCAAGGTTATTAAGCGAATATAACTTGTGCCGTATTTTTGATTTTCGCTCACTTGGGGAGGCAAATGTTCTTCCAGATAGAGAGATTGAGGGCGTTCAACATCATTTGCTACCGACCATTGATATGCGGGCGGAGCAAGAAAGTGGAAAAGCGATTCCGGACGAAGCATTTTTTGATTTAGAAGCACATATTGTCAATTACTCTTTTTATCCAGAAGTACAGGTAATGGCGGCCAATATGTATCCATCCCTTATCCGAAGCGAGTTTTCTCAATTGCAATATGCAGCCTTTTTGCGCCTTATTATTGAAGCCCCTGAAGATGGTGGAATATTATGGCATTGTGCACAAGGAAAAGATCGCACCGGATGGGGAGCAGCTTATATTCTTTTTGCTTTAGGCGTGGAAAAAGAAGCCATTATTGCCGATTTTGACAAAAGTAATACCGCTTACAAGCCATTGGTAAAACGGCTTAACGATGATATCATAGCACGCGGCGGAGGAAAAAAAGAAATGGCTGTTATTCAGGCTTTTATGGGCGTTTCGACAGAGAACTTTATATCCACATTAGATCTAATTGACCGAGAATTTGGTTCGATGCATGAATATCTAACCGGTCCACTTTGTTTGTCCCCGGAAGATATTCATATTCTACGTCATCGTTTTCTCAAGTAAGTTTAATCTACTTGCATATTCCTAATCACGATATCACGCACGAGATCCATTGTTTCGTGCGGATTTTCTTTATTGAATTGCTCCGGCATAATCGGTTCGCCAATATGCATGTGAATAGGATGCCTTGTAACATACTTACATTTTCTATTCATTGCTTCAAAACAACCGGTAAGAGAGATTGGAATAATCGGCAAATTCAGTTCGAGTGCTATTTGGAAAGCTCCGCGTTTGAAACGTCCAACTTGTCCATTCAAAGAACGGGTTCCTTCTGGAAAGATAACAGTACAAACACCATTAGTAAGCACTTTTTCGACTTCTTTCAAACTTCTTTGAGCCGCCATAGGCGACGAGCGATCAACAAAAACATGTCCAGCGGCTTTACAAGCAGAACCAACAAATGGCACTTTGCGCAATTCTGCTTTCATAAGCCATTTGAAAACAACGGGTAACCAACCATACACAATCCAAACATCTAACATGGATTGGTGATTGGCAACAAAGATATACGACTGTCCCGGCTTAATATTCTCTTTTCCTGTAACTTTGACCGGTAAAAATAACAGCCATCCAAATGAACGAGACCATAATTTTTGCGTCCAATTAACAAATTTACTATTAGGCCATGGGAATAATATAATCGTTATTATAGACGTAAGCATCGTTAACACCCATAATAGCGGAAAGGCTATCACATACTGATAAACAATGTAAAGATATTTCATACTATATATATATTATTAATTAGGTGTATATCTCAACATAAAGCCTCGATACATAGCACAAATACGGCGAATTTCATCCCATGTATCTTCGGAAAGTTTAGTACCAATAATTTCAACCACGCGTCCTGCAGCAATTGTACCAATTTCACCGCATCTTCTTATATCAAATCCATCCGATAAAGCATGCAGAAATCCTCCGGCATATAAGTCTCCGGCTCCGGTGGAATCGGTACATGCAGTAGTAATCGCTCCTATATGATACACGTTTTCGCCTTGTCTTACATAACTTCCTCTTTTACCAACTTTAACAATGGCTATATCACATTCTTTTGCAATTTGAGCAACAGATTCTTCGGCAGCCAATCCTGTATATGCGAAAGACTCATCTTCATTAGCAAAGACTATATCTACATATTTATGAATTAAACCTTTGAGAAAGTCGTGATTTTCCGCCACGACATTATAACTTGCTAAGTCCAGAGAGACAGTACATCCAGCTTCCTTCGCTAAACGCATAGCTTTTTCAATCAATTGATGGTCTTGCACGAGATATCCTTCAATGTGGAAAATGTCATATCCTATGAAAGCTTCTCGATTAATTTCATCCGCTCTCATATCGGCCGCAGCGCCAAGATACGTAGCGAACGTTCGTTCTCCATCAGGGGTAATGAGTACGATACAGCAGCCAGACATTTTATCGGGGGAGGTTAATAGGAGTGGTTTCACTCCATTTTTAACCATGTCATCTCGATAAAAATCACCTACTTCGTCATTACCGACCTTACCAATAAAAGCGGCATTGCCACCCAATTGTGTAATAGTTGTGACAGTATTACTGGCACTTCCTCCAGCAACGAGTCTTTTTCTAAGACTGGCGAAACGGAATTGAATTTGTTCAGTTTGCTCCATTGAAATCAAATTCATACTTCCTTTCGGTAGACCCAATTCACGTAAGTCATCTTCGGAGACTTGAATCAACATATCCGTCAATGCATTACCCAAACCTAGTACTTTTTTCATAGAATTTTGCCACTTTAGGGTATAAAAATCAAAAATTTGTGCAAAGATAGTAATTTTTTTTGAAATAAATTTGGTGGAATAAAAAAAAAGCAGTACTTTTGCAGCCGCAAATGAGAAATAAATCTCAGAAAGCGTCAAAAAATTCTGCTTCCTTAGCTCAGTCGGTTAGAGCATCTGACTGTTAATCAGGGGGTCCTAGGTTCAAGTCCTAGAGGGAGCGCGAGAGTGATGGCATGAAAATGTCATCGCTCTTTTTTTTGAAAAAAATGAAAAAAAAATATTTATTCTTGCATATATAAAAAAAAAGTTGTATCTTTGCGCAATTTTTCAACCTTTTACTAAATTAGCATAAAATTGGGGTGCAATTAGTATAATATCTAACGAATAACTAACGAATATCTAACGAATAACTAACGGTTGATAGGGAAATAGTAATAGTAATAGTAATAGTAACAGGAATAAGAATAGAAGTAAGAATAGAAATAGGAAGTAGAAGTAGAAATAGGGATAGAAATAGGATAGAAATAGGAAGTAGAAGTAGAAATAGGGATAGAAATAAGAATGGAAAAAGGAATATAATGTAAAAGGAATATAATTAATAACACTATAGTATATGGGACTTTTTTCTTTCACACAAGAAATTGCCATTGACTTAGGCACAGCGAACACGATTATCATTTGTGATGATCAGGTGGTAGTAGATGAGCCATCGGTAGTAGCAATAAGCATGGCAGACAACAAGATGGTAGCTGTAGGCCGCAAAGCTCAGCAAATGATTGGTAAAGGCGGAACGATGATTCGCACGGTACGTCCGTTGAAGGATGGTGTGATAGCCGACTTCTATGCTTGCGAGATGATGATTCGTGGTATGATTAAGATGATACCGAAGCAATCCCGTTTATTTTCGCCGAGCATAAAGATGGTAATTTGTATTCCATCCGGTTCGACTGAAGTAGAGATACGTGCCGTACGCGATAGTTCAGAACATGCCGGTGGTCGTGATGTATATATGATATATGAGCCTATGGCCGCAGCAATTGGAATGGGAATAGATGTCGAAAGTCCAGAAGGTTGCATGGTTGTAGATATTGGTGGTGGCACGACAGAGATTGCAGTTATTTCTCTCGGTGGAATCGTATCAAATAAGTCCATTAAGATAGCCGGAGATGATTTGAACTTGGATATCATTGAATACATGGGTCGGATGCATAACTTAAAGATAGATGAGCCGACTGCAGAACGGATAAAGATTCAAGTTGGTTCAGCTCTGCCGGAATTAGAAGATGCTCCTGACGACTATATGGTTATTGGTCCAAATAAAGTTACCGCATTACCGATGCAAGTACCGGTTAGTTACCAAGAGATAGCTCATTGCCTTGAAAAGAGTATTGCAAAGATTGAGGGTGCAATTCTTCAAGCCTTAGAGTCCACGCCTCCTGAGTTATACGCAGATATTGTTAAGCGCGGTATTTATTTGGCAGGTGGTGGCGCATTACTTCATGGTTTGGCAAAGCGTCTTACAGATAAAATAACCATTCCGTTCCATGTGGCTGAAGATCCACTTCGCGCTGTAGCACGCGGAACTGGTGTAGCTCTTAAAAATGTCAATAACTTTGGCTTCTTAATTAGATAATGCGTAGCTTGCTCAAATTTATACAACGATACAGCAACTTCCTGGTTTTCATAAACTTGGAAGTTGTTGCATTTTTGTTTTTATTGAGCTATAACGAATATCCCAAAAGTAGTATACTTTCTACTGCGAACCAAGTAGTAGCATGGAATTATAAGATGGGTAACAACATATCCTCCTATTTCCATTTGAAAGCGACTAACGAAGCTCTTGAAGCAGAAAACACAGCATTACGCAATCAGATAATAGCGCTTCAGAACCAATTAGAAGATTCGATAGAGCTTAGCGGTTACACCTATTCTCACTTAGATTATACATATATCCCAGCCAAAGTTATTCAAGCCACAACGAACAAACATAACAACTACTTGACCATCAACAAAGGCAAACGTGATGGTGTATATGAGGGGATGGGCGTTCGTAATGCAGAAGGCGTGGTTGGAATTGTTTCTACCGTTGGAGAAAAATATTCCATAGTTTTACCTGTTATTAATACCAATAGCCATATTAGTTGTAAGTTTGTAAAGAATGGTTATTGGGGAACATTAGAATGGGATGGTTCCAACTACCAATATGCTCAGCTGATTGACGTTGCATCTCATCTCTCGGTCGAACCTGGAGACACCATTGTGACGAGTGGATTATCCCCTATTTTTCCAGCAGATATTCCCGTTGCAATCGTAGAAAAAGCAGAATTAAAGGAAGGTGCTTCCTACTATAGTATTAGAGTTCGTTTAAACACCGATTTCCGAAAAATTGGTTACGTGCAGTTAATCAATAAACAATCATATGACGAGATAAAATCCTTAACAGATGAAGCAAACTAAAGTAATTATACAATGGTTTATAGCAATTGTACTGCAAGTACTTTTGTTTAATAATCTTCAGCTATGGGGATTATGCCAGCCACAGGTATATTTGCTGTGCCTTCTTATGTTTCCTATTACTCTGCCGAGATGGGCAGATATGCTCATAGGAATGGCATTAGGTTTCTTTATGGATATACTCTGTAATTCAATAGGCGTTCATACTATGGCCTGCATTTTGGTAATGTTTATCCGTCAACCATTATTGGCGACATTCGTACAAGAGCACGAACGATTAACCGGAGAAATTAGCACTCAAACGGTGAGCATGGATGCCTTCATCAAATATAGTATTATCTTGGTCTTTTTACACCAAATATGCATTAGTTTTTTAAGTGCATGGACATTCCACCACTTTGCTATGACCGTGCTTCAAATCCTAATCAGCGCAACAATCGCTGAAGGTATTATATTAGGATATAATATTATTCGCTCACGATAAATGATTAACGATCAGTACTATACAAGGCGTTATGTTATCAGCGGTATAGCCGTTGTAGTTGTACTTATCTACATCATTAAACTATTTATGGTGCAAATAATAGACCAATCGACTAAGGAAAAAGCCGATAACAATGCACTCGTTCGACAGACAATATATCCCTCACGCGGCTTGATTTATGATCGAAATGGCGAATTACTTGTGTTTAATCAGCCTATTTACGATATCACAATGGTGATGCGCGAGATGGGTAATGACTTTGATACGTTGGCATTTTGCAATATTTTAGGGATTGAGAAAGAAGATTTTGATGCACGGATAAAAGAAATCAGCAACAAGCGTAAAAATAGAGGTTTTTCTCGGTATACACCTCAGGTTTTCATGTCCCAATTCACCAAAGCGGATATTGCCCCGCTTCAAGAAACACTCTACCATTTTCCGGGTATAGCACTCCGCAAGCGCACACTCAGAGACTACACCTATAAAGCAGCAGCTCATGTGTTAGGTAGCGTGGGAGAAGTGAATCAAAAAGACCTGGAAAACGATTCATACTATGTTCTTGGTGACTATTCAGGTCGCGATGGAATCGAGAAAACTTACGAATCTATACTACGTGGAGTTAAAGGTGAAGAAATCCTTATGCGCGACTCACGCGGTCGCTTACAAGGACACTATAAAGAAGGAAAATTTGATGTTCCAGCCCAAGCAGGCACAGACATCACATTAACAATAGACATCCAACTTCAGATTCTCGCCGAACAACTACTTACGGGAAAAATAGGCAGCGTAGTTGCTATCGAACCTGCAACAGGTGAAGTTTTAGCAATGGCCTCTAATCCTTCGTGGAATCCACAGATATTAGTAGGAAAAATTCGCTCTGAGAACTACAATCGACTACTTAAGGATGAAACAAAACCATTACTCAATCGTGCAACGCAAGCGACATATTCCCCAGGCTCTACCTTCAAAGTTTTGCAAGCTTTAGTATGCCTACAAGAAGGTGGAATTACTCCTAATACACTCTATCCATGCAGCGGTCCGCAATCAACACCGATTAAATGTACTCACCATCACGGAAGTCCTGTATCGTTGGAAGAAGCTATTGAACAAAGTTGTAATCCATACTTCTGGTGTGCGTACAGAGATATGCTACAGAAAAATGGTTATGGCGATCAAAACGAGACATTCAGGAAGCGATATCAACTATGGCGTGACGACGTAATGCAATTTGGATTGGGACACCGATTTACCAACTCGGACATAAGCGAACAAGCGAGCGGAAGTATTCCGTCTATAGCATACTATGATCGATACTATGGAAAAACAGGATGGAAAGCAATAACAATTCGTTCTCTTAGTATTGGTCAGGGCGAAGTATTGGTTACTCCATTACAATTAGCAAACGAAGCCGCTATTGTAGCTAATAGCGGATACTATATACCACCGCATCTTAATAGAGATTATCCGGTGGATTCGAATAAAATTACAACTTCCATCGATCCAAAATACTTTTCTATTGTTCAAAATGGCATGAACAGAGTAATGACAAATGGAACAGGTAGATGGTATCAAATAGACTCTATTCAAACATGCGGCAAAACCGGAACAGTACAAAATCCACATGGTAAGGATCATGCTATTTTTATAGGGTTTGCACCAAAAGAGAATCCCAAAATTGCAGTAGCTGTCGTAGTTGAAAATGCAGGCTTTGGTGCCACATGGGCTGCTCCAATAGCAAGTCTTGTTATGGAACAATACTTAACCGGAACTATCGCAAGAACCGGACTAAAAGATAGAATGGTCCATTCAATATTAAACGAAAATGTCAAGGAATGGTAACATATTAAAAAATCTAGATTGGCCGACAATATTCATTTTCCTGGGGCTCACCATTTTTGGTTGGCTCAATATCTATGGTGCCAGCTATAATTTTGAACAAAGTAGCATCTTCGACTTTTCAAACCGAGCAGGTAAACAATTTGTATGGATTATAAGTGCCATATTTTTGGGCTGTATCATATTACTAATTGATGCTAAAACTTACGATATATTCGGCTATTTGCTATATGCCATCATGATTGTCGTCCTTCTCATTACACCCCTTTTAGCACATAATGTCAAAGGTTCGTATTCATGGATAACGTTGGGTCCCATTAGTCTCCAACCAGCGGAATTGGCAAAATGTATTACTGCAATTGCACTTGCTAAATTTATGGGTAGATATGAGTATAAATTGCGAGATTGGCGCGACCTGATTATCCCATTTGCAATCGTTGGACTACCAATGGCCATCATCATGATTCTCCAGCAAGAAACAGGAACGGCTCTCGTCTTTGCTGCTTTCCTTCTCGTTTTCTACCGCCAAGGAATGAGTGGGTTTGTTCTCCTTGCCGGCGTGCTTGCGGTAATTGTATTTATTATTGTCATTCGCTTTTCAATATGGCCGGCACTTATATTACTCACTATCTGTTTCGGCATAATGATATGGCGCACATGGAAGATTAAACGATATTACAAATGGCTACTTTTGCTCGCTTTCATCGCATACATTGGATACTCTGCTGCATGTGATTTCGTGTTTACTAAAGTGCTTCAGCCACACCAAAGGATACGTATTGAAGTACTACTCGGCATGAAAGATGACCCAAGCGGAGCTGGTTATAACGTGGCACAATCAACTATTGCAATTGGATCCGGACGCTTATTCGGAAAGGGATACCTACAAGGAACACAAACAAAACTTAGATTTGTTCCTGAACAGGATACTGACTTTATCTTCTGCACGGTTGGAGAAGAATGGGGATTTGTAGGATCCGCCGGCGTACTGATTTTATATCTTATCTTCATTCTTCGACTCATAATGATTGCTGAGAGACAACGCGATAACTTCAGCCAAATATATTGCTACTCAGTAGCTTGCATCTTTATGACTCACCTGGTCATAAACGTAGGAATGGTTTTGGGATTACTGCCGGTAATTGGTATTCCCCTGCCATTCTTCAGTTACGGGGGAAGCTCCATGATTGGCTTTACGCTATTACTATTTATACTGCTTAAGTTAGATGCTACGCGCGTAGAAAAATTACACTGATGAGCGACAAATCTCAACATCTTATAACTGGGCAAAAAGGAGAACAAATTGCCGCTGAGCTTTTAGAGAAAAAGGGCTTCAAAATCATCCAGCGCAACTGGAAAATGGGGCATCTTGAAATGGATATTATTGCTGGTAATAAAACTGAATTGGTGTTTGCAGAAGTGAAAACGCGCACATCAACTTTTAGAGGAAGGCCAGAAGAAGCCGTGGACATACTTAAACAAAGACGAATGGTGGCAGCCGCCAACGCATATATAAAATACTACAGAGAGGAACGGAAACTTCGATTCGACATCATCGGAATACTCATGAATAAACTCGGTGAAATCGTCGAAATAACACACTTAGAGAATGCTTTCCAACCAAGACTCAAAACCATCCATGCTAATAGTTTTAATGGGCAATGGAAATGGCACCATCGCTCAAAAGTAATAAAATAATTTGTAAATATGGACTTCAAATATGATATTATAGTAGTAGGAGCAGGACATGCAGGTTGCGAAGCTGCAGCCGCTGCTGCAAATTTGGGCAGTAAAACTCTGCTCATTACAATGGACATGAATACCATTGGACAAATGAGCTGCAATCCGGCCGTTGGAGGAATAGCTAAAGGTCAGATAGTCAGAGAGATAGACGCGCTTGGAGGACAAATGGCTCAAGTAACAGACCGATCCGCAATACAGTTCAGGATGCTAAATCGCTCCAAAGGACCAGCCATGTGGAGTCCAAGAAGTCAAAGCGACCGAAAACAATTTATTAAAGAGTGGATTAACACCCTTACAACTACTAATAATCTATACATTTGGCAGGATGTTGTTACCGAATTACTTGTTAAAAATCTTCAGATATATGGAGTAAAAACACAACTCGGCATCGAAATGCAAGCTAAAGCAGTCATCCTAACAAACGGAACTTTTCTTAACGGACTACTGCATTTTGGTCGCGCGCAAATTCAGGGTGGACGTATATCAGAACCGGCGAGTTATGGCATCACGGAACAATTGGTTCAATTAGGCTTTACAACCGACCGAATGAAAACCGGAACTCCTGCAAGAATAGATAAAAGAAGTATCGATTTCACCGCACTTATTGAGCAACCTGGAGATGAAGATTGGCATCAATTTTCATACCTTAACACAGTTCATCGCCAACTTAAACAAATGAGTTGCTGGATTACATACACCAATCCCAATACCCACGAAGAATTACGCAAAGGTTTACCTGAATCGCCGCTTTATAATGGACAAATTAAAAGTATCGGACCTCGATATTGCCCAAGTATAGAAACCAAAATCGTCACTTTTGCCGATAAAGATGCACATCAGTTATTCTTAGAACCAGAAGGCGTCGATTCCAACGAGTATTATGTCAACGGTTTCTCCTCGAGTTTACCCTGGCAAGTACAATTGGCAGCTCTTAAAACAGTTCAAGGATTGGAAAACGTAATTATGTATCGCCCAGGATACGCCATCGAATACAATTTCTTCGATCCTACCCAATTGCAGCACACCTTGGAGACTAAACGAATTAAAAACCTCTTCTTTGCCGGACAAATCAATGGTACGACCGGCTACGAAGAAGCTGCAGGGCAAGGTATTATTGCAGGTATAAACGCACACCGTAATATAAATAATGAACAACCATTCACGCTTGCGCGTAACGAAAGTTATATAGGAGTGCTAATTGACGACTTGGTTAACAAAGGAGTAGATGAACCATATCGCATGTTCACTTCAAGAGCAGAATATCGAATCTTACTACGGCAAGATAATGCAGACGAAAGACTTACTGAAAAAGCATACCAAATCGGATTAGCAAAAGCCGATAGGCATAACCTATTCCTTGCAAAACAAGAAAAAGTCAATCAACTTCAGCAATTCTTGGAGAACACCAAAGTACGTACTGAAGACATTAACCCTTGGTTGGAAGCAAACGATATCAGTCCGCTGCAACATGGCTGCAAACTACACGACTTGGTTATGCGACCTCAAATAACCATCGAATCGTTAGCAGAGGTTACGCCGACCTTACGCTGCTTGTTAGACACATTGGGTGATAATCAAAACGAAATAATCGAATCAGCAGAAATTAATATCAAATACGCTGGATACATCGATAGAGAACAGGTAGCCGTAAATAAAATGCAACGACTGGAACAAATCTATCTTTCAGACAACTTCGATTATCAAAACATCCAATCATTATCAACAGAAGCAAGACAAAAACTAACACGAATAAAACCAAAAACAATAGGAGAAGCAAGCCGAATACCAGGCGTCAGCCCAAATGATATAAGCGTATTATTAGTTCTCATGGGACGATAATTTGTTTACAAAGTAAACAAAAATTCAATGTTCCACGTGGAACACAATAAAAGAATTTATAAATTACAACGTCATGAATATTGAACAAGTTAAAAACCAAATTCGTAATGTGCCCGATTTCCCAATTAAGGGGATTCAATTTAAAGACATCACAACAGCACTCGCAGACCCCGAATGCCTAAAATGTCTAAGAGATGAACTCGTAAAGAGATACAGGGACAAAGGAATTACAAAAATCCTTGGAATCGAGTCGCGCGGATTTATTATTGCTCCAGCTGTCGCAATGGAAATAGGCGCAGGATTTGTACCAATACGCAAACCGGGTAAATTGCCGGCTGAAACAATTGAAGTCAGTTACCAGAAAGAATACGGAGTTGATACTATACAAATGCACAAAGACGCAGTCAACGAAAATGATATAGTGCTCATTCATGATGACATCCTCGCAACTGGAGGATCAATGGCTGCAGCAATAGACTTAGCAAAGAAAGCCGGTGCTAAAAAAATATATACCAACTGCCTTATAGAGTTAGTCGGACTGAATGGACGAAAGTTCTTAGAAAATAAAACGGACGAGATCGACTGTTTACTACAGATGGAGGTGAACGAGTAAAAGTGAAGCAAAAGGACGAACATATTGCTCTACTACTAAAACGAATACCCGAAAATCCAGGAGTCTATCAGTACTTCAATACCGATGGACAAATCATTTATGTGGGTAAAGCCAAAAACTTACATCGCAGAGTTAATAGCTACTTCCAAAAAGACCAACAAACCTATAAAACAAAACAGCTCGTCAAACATATTGCAGACATAAAATATATTGTCGTTGACTCAGAACAAGATGCATTTTTACTCGAAAACAACCTAATCAAACAACATCAACCGCACTATAACATTTTACTAAAAGACGGAAAATCATACCCGAGCATATGCATTACAAAAGAAGACTATCCCCGAATATTCAAAACACGCACTATAGATAAAAAAATAGGCGATTTCTTCGGACCATTTAGCTATGGAAATACGGTTGATTTATTCTTGGAACTTATACACAAACTATACCCAATCCGCACGTGCAAAATGCCACTAACAAAAGACTCAGTAACTAAACAAAAGCACAAAGTATGCCTTAAATATCATTTAGGGACATGCTGCGGAATATGCGAGAACAAAGTGTCTAAAGAGATATATAACGAGTGGATTAGTCAAGCTAAAAAAATTATTCAAGGTAACGCGCATGAAATAGAAAAAGACCTGCAGCAAAAAATGTTGACACTGTCAGAACAAATGAAATATGAACAGGCTGCAATCGTAAAGGAGAAATACGAACTATTGGAGCGGTTCCGCAGCAAGACAGTCATAACCAATACAAAAGCCGGTGAAATCGATGTATTTGGCTATGCTGAAGACGGAGAGAAAGTGTACATATCTATACTACATCTCAACAACGGAAGCATCGTGCAAGGACAAACAGTTGAATACAGAAAACAACTGGACGAACCTAAAGAAGAAATGTTGGCTTTCGGAATGCTAGAACTACGTGAGCAAATAGGAAGCAAGACTAAAGAAGTAATTGTACCGTTTATTCCCGATGTAATCGACGAAAATTTACATGTCAATATAGCCAACTCGGGAGATTAAAAGAAACTACTCGACTTAGCTAATCACAACGTAGAGCAGTATAAACAAGACCGCATCAAACAAAACGATAAACTCAATCCAGATCAACGTGCTACGCGCATCCTTGGACAATTACAATCACTACTACAACTGCCAACTTTACCCGTATTTATCGATAGCTTCGATAACTCCAATATTCAAGGTTCGTCCCCTGTAGCTGGATGCGTTGTATTCAAAAAAGCTAAACCATGCAAATCGGAATATAAACGCTTTCAAATAAAAACTGTAAGCGGACCAGACGACTACGCAAGCATGCGAGAGGTCGTTAGAAGACGGTATCAAGACCTAATAGATAATAATCAACCATTACCTAATTTAATTATTGCAGATGGTGGTATCGGACAAATGCACGCTATTAGAGAAGCTGTAGAAGATCAACTTGGATTGCACATTCCAATAGCCGGACTAAAGAAAGATACACATCATAGAACACAAACTCTACTCTATGGTTTTCCTCCGGTTGAGATTGATATGCCAATCACAAGCGAGATATTCAGATTCATGGTACAAATACAAGATGAAGTGCATCGATTTGCTATTTCCTATCACAAAAACAAACGAAGTAAAGCACAAATAAAGAGCCAACTTGATGATATTCAAGGAGTTGGACCTATTATTAAACAAAAACTCCTGCGACATTTTGGCTCAGTAACTAAAATTAAAAGCGCTACAATTGACGAACTTGCTCAAATAGTCGGAACTTCCAGAGCATCAACTATTTACGAGTATTTTCAGGCTAATTTATCGCTCTGAGAATTAAATATTTTGCACAACAATGACTACTTATACATTAAAAAAAGACGAATTAGGAGTACTAAAACTCATAAATAAGGATGGAGCGATTGTTCCACTCACCACAATTCTTTCTATTCATCCACAAGCTCGAGCTTATGCCTTTAATGCTCCTATGGGCGCAGGCAAAACCACATTCATTAGTGAGCTTTGTCGCGAGATGGGAACAAACGACGTCACCAATAGTCCTACCTTCGCTATCGTCAATGTATATGAACTAAACAATGGAGATGAAATATATCACTTCGATTGCTACCGGCTCAAAGATATTCGGGAGGCACTTGACTTTGGCGCAGAGGAATATCTCTACAGCGGAAACTACTGCTTCATTGAGTGGCCGGAAATTATTGAACCTATATTGCCCAACGACACAGTTAATGTAACGATAAATGTTTTACCCAATGGCGACCGCCAAATAGCTATTGAATAAATGCGACTCAAACTAACAGCTATATTACTACTCAGTGTTTTATTGCCGCTTCATGCCTATGAACCGGTAGAACATGAGAATATCTTGAAAGTCAAGTATGGTTTTGTCAACCAACTCGATCCATATCTTAGTCCCCTATCCTATCACGGACAACAGATAGGTATCGGCAACGAGTGGTGGCAATCGTTCCGTCGTGATTCAGCTTGGGCGCACATAGGGCGTCTCGATATCAATGGTCTACGTGCTTATAACACAGCCGGTTCCAATCTAATCTACGGATTAGGCATCTATGCCGGTTGGGGAGCATACTATCATTGGAATTGGTTTGATAATCGACTCAAAGTTTTTCTTGGTCCGTATCTCGAAGCAAACTTCATGGCAAGGGAAATAGGCAATAATGTCAATAAACCATTCTCATTTGATGCCGGAATTGACGTGATGGCTATGACGGGTATCAGCTGGTCATTCTATGGTCGTAAAACCAGTTACCGACTTAGATATCTTATACGCACTAATCTCATCGGAGTGGATTATCTACCCGAGTATTGGCAATCATACTACGAAATTGCCGAAGGAGTACACGGAACAGCTCGATGTGCAGGACATTGGAATCACAACATCGTTCGCCACGAACTAACTCTCGACTTCCAATTCCCTCATTCCACTTGGCGATTGGGAGCAGAGCATATCTTCCTTAATTACGGAACAAAAAATATGCAATACGTGCAAAACCAAATCAATATTGTGGTTGGTTGCATTTGGAAATACCGCATTAAACCCAATGAAAAACTATGAAGCGCTTACTTAACATATTACTTATCATTCCGCTCCTTATTTCGTGCAAATCTAAAAACGAAGTGGAGTTCTCTATGGATCCTGTCACCAATATTGAAGCACTTTGGCAAATTATCGATACTAAATATTGCTACGTGGAACAAAAAGGTGTGGATTGGAATGCTATTCACGACGAATATATTGCCAAAGCTAAAAACATCGGCTCTGACCAAGTCAAACTCTTTGACCTCTGCGCACAAATGTTAGATACACTACACGATGGTCACGTCAATCTTTATTCATCCTTTGACCGCTCACGAAATAATGCTTGGTACGACTCCTACCCCGCTAATTTCGACGCTAATCTCCAAAGCCTTTACCTCAAAGACTACCGAATCGCTGGAGGTTTATACTACTGCACTATAGACAATGGCAATATTGGATACATCTACTACTCCTCATTTTCTAATTCCTTCTCGGCTGCTAATATCTACTGGATATTCACAGCTTTTAAGGACTGCAAAGGAATTATCTTAGATGTACGAAATAATGGTGGAGGAGACCTTACAAACGCCTATAAACTCGCTTCACCTTTCTTTAATGAAAATAAAGTGGTAGGCTACTGGCAACACAAAAACGGAACTGGACATAATGATTTCTCAGACCTCGAACCACTATACTCCGACACTTCCCTTATTCCACATAAATGGTTCCGACCTACTATCATTCTCACAAATAGGCACAGCTATTCCGCCACAAACTTCTTCATTAACATGATGCGCTATGCCGGCAAACATGTCGCTATCGTGGGCGGCAAAAGCGGAGGAGGCGGAGGAATGCCTATGAGTTACGAAATGCCATGCGGATGGATGGTCCGTTTCTCAAGCGTTAGAATGCTTGACGCGCAAAAGAAAAATATAGAAGAAGGTATCAATCCACACGTACTCATCGATATAACCAGCACTACGCAAGACGATATTATTGAACAAGCAATAACAATTATCAACAATGCATACTACAAAAAATAAGCCATGATTGAAGTAAAAAACATACAAAAATCCTTCGCTGATTTGCACGTACTCAAAGGTATCAACCTCCACGTCAACAAAGGAGAAATAGTTGCCATTATTGGTAAAAGCGGAGCAGGCAAAACAACACTCCTGCAGATTATCGGTACTCTCGATAAACCTGACCAAGGACAAGTCATCATTAACGGCATTGATGTCTTCTCTCTCAAAGACAAAGAACTCGCACAGTTCCGAAATCATCATATCGGATTCATCTTCCAGTTCCACCAACTGCTTCCTGAGTTCACAGCTCTGGAAAATGTCATGATTCCGGCAATGATTGCAGGGGAAAAAGATGCACAACCGCGAGCCGAGAAACTGCTTTCAGACTTAGGCCTCAGCGACCGAATGTCCCATAAACCCAACGAACTATCCGGAGGCGAAAAACAACGCGTCGCTGTAGCTCGAGCTATGATGATGGAACCGGACGTCATTCTTGCGGACGAACCAAGTGGGAGCCTAGACGAAACAAATAAAAAAGAACTACATAAACTGCTTCTTCAACTCCGAGATAAATACAACCAGACCATCATCATCGTTACACACGACAAAGAACTTGCTTCTATCTGCGACCGCGTCATCACAATGAAAGATGGACTTACTACCGAATAAATGAAACACATTCTGCCCATACTACTTATTGCAGTTCTCCTTTCCGCTTGCAACAAATCGAGGACCTATTTCCCGAAACATTTAGAGCCGCAACCTGTCGAAATAATACGTTTCGACAATGCTCTACTCAATATCAATCCACAATCAACCTTACAAGATATTCGTGTCCTCTACCATGAATATCCAACTTTCATGACATTCTACGTGGAGAATATACTCGGCATACCTACTGCCGATACAGCATTTCTCGTGAAGCAATTGCCACAATTTTTAGAAGACACTCTATACGGCTTTAAACAAACCAACGAACGAGAACGAGAACTCTTCGCTTCAACACAAGACATCGAACAACAACTCTCGCAAGCCTTTGCGCGGGTTAACTACCTCTTTCCAGAGATACCAATTCCTAATATCTACCTCTTTATTTCAGGCTTCAATGCCTCTATTCTTTTCGTGGACGAAGATATTGCGGTAGGAGCGGATATGTACCTCGGTTCAGATTATGAATACTATAACCGCGTTGTGCATAACTATCAGAAGGTTACAATGAGAAAGGAATGTATTCCTGTCGACGTCGTTAGTGCACAACTCTTCCGCCATCTCCCCTACACGTCTACCAAATCGCGACTTATTGACAATATGATTTATCGCGGAAAAATAATGTACTTGCTCGCTCAAATATTCTCTAATATA
>Ga0247608_10003704_pt1 | contig 17610 bp, 13 predicted proteins | sample 176DNAGHGlowgp2_FD_193490 | JGI IMG/M metagenome (GOLD analysis project Ga0247608, IMG submission 193490) | Sheep rumen microbial communities from Palmerston North, Manawatu-Wanganui, New Zealand - 1766 DNA GHGlow gp2 | ecosystem: Host-associated > Mammals > Digestive system > Stomach > Rumen ... | reverse complement strand
GAATGTTTTGCACACTTTTCTCTAATTTTGGATGAGTTACTTCAATATATTCATCCATTTTTATATTTTTTATTAATTCAACTTCTAATAACAATTTATTATTATTAACATTTTTCATTTCATTTACTAGTAATGATAATGAAGTAATATGTGTATATATATCTTTTATATTATTAATTTTTTTTACATTTTCATAAAAATCATCTTCAGATTCAATTAATGATGGAGCATTCATATAAATTAAGCAATCTTTAAGTTTTTCTATTAATTCATTGACTACTTTAATCATATTTTTTCCTTCATTATCATATTTTTCAATCTTTTTCATTACTTCAACTAGGTTTTTATTCAATAAATCAATAATGAATGATTGAATTTCTGAATCTAATAATGTTCCATTAATTGCATGTATATCATCAAGTGTTATTTCATCATCACTATATGCAAAAGCTTGATCTAAAAGGCTTATTGAATCTCTCACGCCTCCATCAGAAAGTATTGCAATTTCAAGTAATGCTTCGTCTGTTATTTTAATATTTTCTTGATTTGCGATAAATCTTAATCTTTCAGCAATTTTTTGATTACTCACTTTTTTATAATCAAATCTTTGACATCTAGATAATATAGTTTTAGGTATTTTTTGAGGTTCTGTAGTAGCAAATATAAAAATAATATGTGCTGGAGGCTCTTCTAAAGTCTTTAATAATGCATTAAAAGCTTGAGTTGTAAGCATATGAACCTCATCAATTATATAAATTTTATATTTACTATTTGTAGGAACTAAAGTTATTTTATTTCTTATTTCCCTTATTTCATCTACTCCATTATTAGATGCAGCATCAATTTCAATAATATCAATATTTTGGTTATTATTAGCCTGATTACATGATAAACATTTATTACAAGGTTCAAAATCAACAGGATCTGAACAATTTAATACTTTTGCAAAAATTTTTGCAATTGTAGTTTTACCTGTTCCTCTCGGTCCTGATAATAAATATGCGTGAGAAACAATATTATTTCTTATAGAATTTTTTAATGTTTTTACAATAACATCCTGTCCTATTACTTCGTCAAATGTTTTTGGTCTATATTTTCTATATAAGGCTTGATACATTTTATCACCTACTTACTACGAAATATTATACACTTTTCTAAATCAAAAAAAAAGAGTTACCTTTTCAGCATAAAGAAATTCTGTAAACTCTCCTTTACAATATTTTCTAATTCAGAATCAACAATTTTTTCAATATTTAATTTATGATTATAACAATTATTTTTTAACAAATACTCACAATTTCCTACTCCACCAAATTTATTATTATCTATTAAATAATATATTTTTGATATTCTTGATTGAATAAGTGCTCCACAACACATAATACAAGGTTCCATAGTTATGAACATTTCACAATTATTTAATCTCCAATCATTTAATATATTACTTGCTTCTTCTATAGCCAATATTTCTGCATGTTTTGTACTACATTTTAATTGTTCCTTTAAATTATGTGTTTTTGCAATAATTTTATTATTCTTTATAATAACTGCTCCAACTGGTATTTCACCTTCATCATAAGCTTTTAATGCTTCTTCAACAGCATATTTCATATAATTAGTATTCAAATTGATCACTTACTCTCTATTGTTTCACATGAAACAAAAAAAGCGCACACATCTAGGAACTCTTAAGGCTGCTGTCTTCCAACTCTGACCTGGTTCAAGTATAAATGTTGCGCTATAAACAATATACACTAATATTTTTTTAAAATCAAGTGTTACACGTGAAACTTATGCACATTTTTACATTAATTATTTTTTATATTACACATTTTAAAAAGTTATGCACACTATTATTTTTGTATTTTTATTTATTTTGGGAAATAAATGTGCATAAGTTGGGAAATATTTCCCAAAATAAAAATTATACACATAAATCGAAAGGACAATAAGTTAAATCTTATTGTCCTTTTATTTATTCTTATTTATTTTCTGTTATTTCTTGTTCACTAGACATATTTTCATTATTAGTATCATTTTCTTCATTTACTTCTTCTTCATCATCTGATGATGGTTCTATTACAGCAATTGTACTAACTAATTGTTCATCTTTTAAATTAATTAATTTAACACCTTGTGCAACACGACCAGTTGAGGATACTTGTGATAACGACATTCTTATTACAATTCCAACATTTGTAATAAGAATAACATCTTCATGTCCATCTACAATCTTAAATGCTACTATATTACCATTCTTTTCTGTTACATTTAAAGCTTTAACGCCTTTACTTCCTCTATGAGTCATTCTATATTCTTCAACTTTTGTTTGTTTTCCATAACCATTTTCTGTTACAACTAAAACTAATTGATTAGGTTTAGCTATTTCGCATCCAACAGTTATTCCATCACCAACATCAATTCCCCTTACACCTGATGCAGTACGACCCATAATTCTAATTTCATCCTCATTAAATCTAATCATTCTACCATTTGATGATGCAATTAAAATTTCTTCTTTACCATTTGTCTTTTTTACATCTAATAATTCATCGTTTTCTCTTAGCGTAATTGCAATTTTACCACTATTTCTAATATTATCAAATTCTTCTATTGCAGTACGTTTAACAATACCTTGTTTTGTACAGAATACTAAATATTTACTTTCATCTTCATTTTCAATCTTAAGCATTGATTTAATGAATTCTTCTTTATCTAATGGTAATAAATTAACTATTGGTAAACCTTTTGATTGTCTACTAAATAAAGGTACTTCATATCCTTTTATACGATATACTCTTCCCTTATTACTGAAGAATAATAAATAATCATGTGTAGTCATAGTTAAAATATTTTCAACAAAATCTTCTTCATTTGTAGACATACCTTTAACACCTACTCCTCCTCTATTTTGAGTTTTGTAAGTATCTGTAGTAATTCTCTTAATATAACCTTTATTTGTTAATGTAATAACAATATCTTCAACTGGAATTAATGATTCATCTTCAATGAAATCAATTGCTGTCATATCTATATGTGTTCTTCTTTCATCAGCATATTTCTTCTTAATTTCAGTCATTTCATCTTTAATTATATCTAAAACTCTTTGTTCTGAAGCTAAAATTGATTTTAAATCTTCAATTTCTAACATTAATTCTTTTAATTCTGATTCAACTTTTTCTCTTTCAAGACCAGTTAATCTCTTTAATCTCATTTCAAGTATATTATTACTTTGAATTTCAGATAAGCCAAATCTTGACATTAAATTATTTCTTGCTTCTTCATCTGTTGAAGCATTTCTAATAATACTAACTACTTCATCAATATTATCAAGTGCAATTTTTAATCCTTCTAAAATATGTACTCTTGCTTCATCTTGTTCTAACTCAAATTGAGTACGTCTAATAATAACTTCTTTTTGATGATCAATATATTTAGCAATAATTGATTTTAAACCTAATGTTCTAGGTACACCATTATCAAGCATTAATAAACTTATACTATAATTTGTTTGAAAATTAGTATGTTTATACAAATTATTTAAAACTACTTGTGGATTTGCATCTCTTTTAAGCGTAATTGTAATTTTTACTCCATCCTTTAAATCAGTATGATAATCTGAAATACCTTCAATAGTTTTATTATGTACTAATTCTGCAACTTTGTTTTTTAATTCTAATGTATTTGTACCATAAGGTACTTGGTCAATAATAATATTACTATGTGTACCAGCTTCTTCTATAACTGCTCTACTTCTTATAGTAATACTACCTTTTCCTGTCTCATATGCTTGTTTAATCCCTTTATTTCCAAGGATAATTGCACCTGTTGGAAAATCGGGACCTTTAATATATTGCATTAACCCATCAGTATCTATATCAGGATTATCTATATACGCAATACAACCATCTATTACTTCTCCTAAATTATGTGGAGGAATATTAGTTGCCATACCTACCGCAATACCCATTGTACCGTTTACTAAAATATTAGGAAATCTTGAAGGTAAAACCTTTGGTTCTTTCTTAGTAAAATCAAAATTATCTTCCATATCAACAGTATTTTTTCTTATATCTCTTAATAATTCCAATGATAATTTAGCAAGTCTTGATTCTGTATAACGCATTGCTGCAGCTCCATCACCTTCAATATTACCAAAGTTACCATGTCCATCAACCAACATATATCTTTGGTTAAAATCTTGTGCCATTCTAACCATAGCTTCATAAATACTTGAATCTCCATGTGGGTGATAATTACCCATAACGTATCCAACAGTTGTAGCTGACTTTCTATGTGGTTTATCTGGTGTATAACCTGATTCATACATAGCCCATAAAATACGTCTATTAACAGGTTTTAATCCATCTCTTAAATCAGGAAGCGCACGTGCAGTAATAACACTCATTGAATATTCAAGGAAAGATGTACTTACTTCACTTACTATATTATTTTCTGTTAAACTATCTCTTTCATGAAAATAACCACTAAATTCAGTATTACTTACATTAACATTCAAATCATTATTTTGTTCTTCTTTTACATCATCACTAGATGCGTCTAATTCTTCATTTTTGTCCGCCTCAGCAGCGTCTAAAAGTTTATCTAAGCTTTCGTCATTATTCATTTTTGTACACCTCCTAAACGTCTATATTAATAGCATAACCAGCGTTTTCAACAATGAAATCACGTCTTGGTTCTACTTCATCACCCATTAATTTTTCAAATATAGCATCTGCTGCTACACAATCATCAACAGTAATCTTTCTTAATACTCTTTGTTCAATATCCATTGTTGTTTCATTTAATTCTTCAGCATCCATTTCTCCTAAACCTTTCATACGAGCTACTTCAGCACGAGCTTTTACTTCTGGTTTAAGTGTTGCTAAGTATTTATCCTTCTCTTCATCATTTAATACGTATTTTCGCGTTTTTCCGTGCATTATACGGTATAAAGGTGGTTGAGCGGCATAAACATGCCCAGCTTCCACAATTGGTCTAAAAAACCTATAAAATAGAGTTAAAAGAAGTACACGTATATGAGAACCATCTACATCGGCATCGGTCATTATTATAATTTTGTCATATCTTAACTTTGATAAATCAAATTCTTCACCTATACCTGTACCAAATGCAGTAATAATAGTTCTTATTTCTTCATTTCCTAAAGCTCTATCTAATCTAGCCTTTTCAACGTTTAATATTTTACCTCTAAGTGGAAGAATTGCTTGAGTCATTGAATCTCTACCTTTTTTAGCAGATCCACCGGCAGAATCTCCCTCGACTATAAATATTTCTGATACTTTAGGGTCTTTACTCTTACAGTCAGATAATTTTCCAAAGAAATTTGTGGTAGTTAAATCACTCTTTCTTGTAATTTCTCTAGCTTTTTTTGCAGCATTTCTTGCTCTACATGCTAACATAGCTTTATTTACTATTATTTTAGCTTCATCTGGATTTTCTAATAAGAATTTTTCAAATCCTTCTGCAAATACATTATCAGCAAGTTTTCTAACCTCTGAATTACCTAATCTTCCTTTAGTTTGACCTTCAAATTGAGGATTTGGATGTTTACAAGAAATAATCATAGTTATACCTTCTTTAACATCATCACCAGTTAAAGAATCATCTTTTTCTTTTAACATGCCAGTTTTACGTGCATAACTATTTATTACTCTTGTAAGTGCTCTTTTAACACCCTCTTCATGAGTACCACCGTCATGTGTATTTATATTATTAACAAAAGAATAAATATTGTCATTATAACCAGTATTATATTGAAGAGCTACTTCAAAAAATACGTTATCTTCTTCACCTTCTAAATGAATAATATCTTCATGAATAGGTGTTTTACCTTGGTTAATAAATCTAACATACTCAGAAATACCACCTTCATACATAAAAGTTTCTCCAGTAGTATCTTCTTCATTTCTATCATCACGAATAGTAATTTTTAGTCCTCTATTTAGAAAAGCTAATTCCCTACATCTAACCTTTAAAGTTTCATAGTCATAAATATCTGTATCAAATATTTCAGGGTCAGGTTTAAAAGTTACCCAAGTACCTGTTCTATTTTCTTCACATTCTCCTATTACTTTTAAAGGTTCAACAGTATGTCCACCATTTTCAAATCTAATAAAATGTATTTTTGAATTTTTATAAACTGTAACTTCAACCCATTTAGATAATGCATTAACAACTGATGCACCAACTCCATGTAATCCTCCGGATACTTTGTATCCGCCACCACCAAATTTACCACCAGCATGTAATACAGTATAAACTGTTTCAACTGTAGATAAATGTGTTTTAGGATGAACATCAACTGGTATACCACGTCCATCATCTTTTACTGTAATTGAATTTCCTTTGTTTATAACTACCTCGATATTATTACAATAACCTGCTAAAGATTCATCAATTGCATTATCTACAATTTCCCATACTAAATGATGTAAACCTTTAACATCAGTTGTACCAATATACATACCAGGTCTTTTTCTTACTGCTTCTAGTCCTTCTAAGACTTGAATATCCGAAGCATCATAATGTTCTTCATTCATTATCTTTCACCTCTTTGACTTTAATTAATTTTCCTGATTCAATTTTAAATAATTTAGATTTTTTTATAAGTTTATTATCTAAATTACTTAATTCAGTTGTTGTAATTATTGTTTGTATATCTTTACTTATATACTTTAATAAATTATTTTTTTTATCATCAGATAATTCACTAAATACATCATCTAAAAGTAAAATAGGAGTTGATTCCTTGTATTTTTTAAATATTTCAATTTCCGATAACTTTAGACACAAAACAGCAAGTCTTTGCTGTCCTTGTGAGCCATAACTTTTTAAATTATTTTCCCCTATTAAAAATTCAAAATCGTCCTTATGTGGACCAAAAGATGTGGAAAACATTTTTAAGTCATAATTTAATTTATTTTTATAAAAGTTTATCAACATATTTCTACTTTTCTCATCATCTTTTATGTCAATATCTAAGGAAGGAATATATTTTATATTAAAGTTATCAACATTCATTATATCTTTAAAAATATTTTCACAATAAGCATTAATTTTTTCAATATATTTATATCTCATTTTAGTTAATATTATAGCTTTATCAATTAAATAAGATGTTAATATCTCAAAATAACTCATATCAACTTGTATATTGTTTGCTAATTTTTTAATATATTCATTTCTCATTTTTAATAGCTTATTATAATCATTAAGAATAATAAAGTAGTTACTATACAATTGTGATAGTTCAAGATTAAAATATTTTCTTCTATTTAAAGGTGAACCTTTTAATAATTCCAAATCATCTGGATAAAAAATAATAATATTCATATTAGATATATAATCACTTACTTTTCTAATAACACTATTATCAATTTTTAATGATTTTTTATTATTTTCAATAGTAACTTCTAAATTAATGTCTAAACTACCTTTATTAATTACTCCATTAATAAAAGCTTTATCAGAATCATTTTTTATTAAACTATTATCAATAAAAGATCGATGTGATTTAGTAATACCTAAAACGTATATACTTTCAAGTAAATTGGTTTTTCCTTGTGCATTATCTCCATATATAATATTTATGCCTTTATAAAAACGTGTGGATAAATATTCATAATTTCTAAAATTTCTTAACTCAATCTTTTTTAAAATCATAATATCCCTCTTTTTTGGCATAAAAATTAAAAATTTCGAATTTTTAGTAAAAACCAATACTCCTATACACAATGTCTATTATACCACAAATAAGGCTAAATAAAGAAAAAAACTTAAAAATTTAAGTTTTTTTTATCATTTAATTTAGATTTAAGCATAGTAGCTCGATAATATTGATTATCTAAGGAATATAATGAAATATCAAAGGATATTTTTTTATTATTTATAAAGGTAATATCACATCCATAAAAAGTTTTACTATAATTTTTTATATTATTTAATGATAACCAACAATTGTTAGAATTTCTGTAGGAACCGGTTGGGAAAAATATAATATTTCTACCCTCTTCAATAATAATTGGAAATTTAGATTTTATTCCAGTTAAATATTTCGTTCCTTCACATCTACCTTTATAAGAACTGCCATAAAATTTACAATTATTTTCTATAATTTTATTTGCATTTTGATTAACAATATATTCCTCCTCTTTTTCATATACTTTAGAAGTATAATCATCTACTGGTACGATTGCTATTGTATCAGTATTTATTTCATATTCGTCTAACATAATAAATCCTCCCCCTTGTTAAATGAATAATTCTCTTATACTCCTTAAGTTTGTCGAATTTTATCACAATTTGTCTATTATTTAAAATTTTTTTTAGATAATTGTGCACATCTTTAGAAAAAACAAAAAAAGTGTGCATAAGTTATGCACACTTTTCTAATATGTACGAATTGGTAAAATTAATTGAATTAAATTACTTCCCTCTGCATCATCAATAATAATAGGTTTAATTTCACCATTAAATTTTAATGCTATATCAGATCCTTCAAAAACTTTAATTGCATCCATCATATATTTTGATGAAAAAGCAATTTTAATATTATTATTAACTTTCTCTAATAATTCTACTTTTTCTTCAACATTACCAATTTCAGGAATATTAGATGAAATTATTAGGAAATCATCTTTTGTTTCTAATTTAATAATATTTTTTTCTTCTTCATTTGTTAATAAAGAAGCTCTATCTATAGCATTGTAAAAATTATTTAAATTAACTTTAACAATTAATGAGAAATCTTCAGGAATTAATTTTGTAGTATCTGGATAATTTCCATTAATTAAACGTGACATCATAGTTATACTATTAAAACGGAATACAACTTTATTAGCAAAAATATGTAATTCTATATTATCGTCATCACTATTTAATAGTTTTACAACTTCCATTAAATTTCTTGCAGGAACAATAATATCAGTATCTCCTTTTTCTTCTGTAGCATTTAAATCTAATTCTTTACATGCTAATCTATATGAATCAGTAGCAGTACAAACTAGTTTTCCTTCATTTATTTTAAAATTTATACCAGTTAAAACAGGTCTTGATTCTTGTGTTGATGTAGCAAATATTGTTTGATTAATTGTTTTCTTAAATATTTGCTGATTTAATACAACTGGTGATTTACTAAATTCTAAATCTAAATTAGGAAATTCACTTACATTATTACAATTTAATTTAAATGATGAAGTTGGTGTAGTAATTAAAATTTGTGAATCAATTACTTCTTCAATGTTGATAACTTCATTACCTAATTTTCTAATTATATCAAAAATGTATTTACCTGATATAACAACTTCACCTTTTTCTTCTATATTATCAATTTTGTCTTTTTCAATAAATGTTTTTATTGCTATCTCATTATCTGTACTCATTAAATATAAACCTTCAGATGTTAAATCAAATTTAATACAATTTAAAATTGGTACAAGATTTTTACTTGATATTCCTTTAATTACATAATTTAAATGTTCCATTAATATTTTTTGTTTAATTTTTAATTTCATTGTTCATTCCTCATTTCTTTATTATTATTATTTATTAGTTATTATTATTATTAATGTGCATAATGTGCAAAAGTCCAAAATCCCCTTATGAAATAAGGCTAAAACCTATGTGCATAAAATGTGCATTATTTTCAGTTTTGAACATTTATTTAATCTTATTTATTAATTTTTGTATTTCATTGTTCAATGTTTCATCTTTTAAAATTGCTTTTTTAACTTTATCAACAGCGTGCATAACTGTTGTGTGATTTTTTCCACCAAATTCTATTCCAATTTTAGTTAAATTTTCTTCAAGATAAACTCTACATATATACATTGCTATTTGTCTTGGAATAGCTATATTATTAGTTTTCTTTTTACTTGTTAAATCTTCTGGCGATATATTGTAATTATCACTTACTAATTGAATTACTTGGTCTATTTTATTTTTAGCAACTATTCTTGTTGCAAAAAAGTCCTTTAACGCTTCAATTGCTAAATCTAATGTTATATCCTCACCATTCATTATAGTTGCATATGCATAAACTCTTGTAATAGCACCTTCTATTTTACGTATGTCCCCTACTGCGTTTGAAGCAATATATTCTTTAACATTTTCAGGAAATTTATTTTCTAAATCTTGTTGTTGAAGTTTTTTATTGATAATATTAATTCTTAAATCAAATTCAGGTGGTAGAATATCTATTTGTAATCCCCAATTGAATCTTGTTTTAAGTCTTTCCTCTAACTTTTTAATATCGTCTGGCGACCTATCTGATGATATTATTATTTGTTTATTATTATTATATAGCTCATTAAATGTGTTAAAAAATTCTTGTTGTGCACTAGTAGCACCTACTAAATTGTGTATATCATCTATTATTAATACATCAATATCTCTATATTTATTTTTAAACTGTTTAATTGATTCTTTATTATTATCTGTAGCGTTTTTTCTACATATTTCTACAAAATCAGAAACAAATTTATCACATGGAATATATAAAACTTTTTGTTTACTATTTTCCATTATATAATTTCCTATAGCGTGCATAAGATGTGTCTTCCCTAGCCCACTAGAACCATAAATAAAAAGTGGATTATACATTTTACCCGGTTGTTCTGCAACTGCTAATGCACTAGTAGCTGCAAATTTATTACTATTTCCTATTACAAAAGTTTCAAATCTTAATTTAGGATCAAGATTTGTTTCAAATTTATTACTAGGAATCCCTACTTCATCAGTATCTATTATTATATTGCTTTCAAGTTCTTCCTCAGTATAAAATTCAAATTTAAAATTTGACCCACTAACTTCTGTGAAATTTTCTTCAATAAAATTAATGTAGAAGTCTGAAGATAAATTTTTCTTATGCACTTCAGATTCTATTAAAACCTTAGCTATACCATCTTTTAAAGATACCAATTTCGATGTGGAAAACCATATCTCAAATATAACTGGGTTTAATTGCAACTTAATTTTTTCAAGAAAAGAGTTCCATAAATTATCTAAGTCTAAATTTCCCATACAATCACCCACTCTTTTTTACACTTCTATTCTACACTATTTAAATCAAAAATTAAAGAAAAATATGATTTTTTTTAAAATTTACTTTTGCACATTTTTTGCACATCACTTCCCTTTTATTATTAAATGCCTAAAAGAGTTATGCACAAAAATGTGGATTTCTTATGAACATTAAAAAAATAATGTCAAAAACTTTTCCACAAAAATGTGCATAACTATATAATTTTATTAAATATAAAATGAAAAGATAGTAAAAAAATGTGCATAAGTGTGTGCATTACTTAATTATACACATTTTTAAATATTTTTTTATGTTTATAACACGAAAACAAAAAATTATAAACATTTATATATAAATAATTAAATAAGGTTTGACAAATGTGCAAAAAAAATATATAATCTATAAAGCAAGCAGAAGAAAACTATATATATTGGAGGTGTTACAATGAAAAGAACTTATCAACCAAATAATCATAGAAAAAGTAAAAAAATGGGATTTATGGCTCGTATGAAAACTAAAATAATAAATAGCAGAAGAAAAAAAGGACGTAAAGTTTTATCTCATTAATTGTTATCCACTGATTCGTCAGTGGATTTTTTATACAAAGGGATGATATTATGAAAAAAATAAATATATTAAAAGAAAGTTATGACTTTGATAGAATAATTAAAAATAATAAAGCGTATAAATTTAAAGACTATATTATATATATAGAAAGAAAAAAACAAAAAAATTACAAATTTGGATTTTCTGTAGGTAAAAAGATTGGATGCGCTGTTATTAGAAATAAGGTTAAGAGACAGTTAAAGTCCATCGTTGATAAAAAAGACTATCAAAATGATTTTAATTGTATTATAATAGTAGGCAGAGGAATTTTAGCAAGAAGTTTTCAAGAAATGGAAATGAATTTATTTAAAGCTTTTGATTCTCTAAATATATATAAGGAGGAAATGAATGAAAAAAAATAATAAGGCAATACTTATTATATTAATGATAATGGTTTTATCTTTAACAGGCTGTACTAAAAATTTAAAAGATGCAGATGGAAAAATAGTTGTTAATGAGAAAACTGGACAAACATTACCAGCAAATATAATGTGTGCACCAACAGATGAAGATAATTTAAAATTATATAAGGAAACAAGAGAAGCACTTGAAGAAAAATATTCTAAACAACTTGAGGCAGGGGATATAAGTAAAAAAGAATATGAGAAAAAAGTAAAAAAAATAGTTAATGTTGATGATTTAGTTGCTTGTAAAGATTTTAAAGTTACAAGTGGTGGATATGAAGGAATTTGGAATACTATTTTTATTAAGCCACTTACTTGGCTAATTTTAAAGATTGGTATTTTGGTAAAAAATTATGGTTTAGCTATTATTGTTGCTACTTTATTGATTAGAGCAATCATGTATCCAGTTACATTAAAGACTGCTAAGCAATCTGAAAATATGAAATTAGCAAATCCAGAATTACAAAAAATTGAAAAGAAATATAATGGTAAGACAGACCAAGACAGTATGATGAGAAAAAGTAATGAAGTAATGCAAATTTATAAAAAATATGGAATTAATCCTTTATCAGGATGTTTATTTAGTTTCTTACAAATTCCATTATTCTTTGCATTCTATGAATCACTATACAGATTACCAGCATTATTTGAAGATAAGTTCTTAGGATTTATGATGTCAACTTCACCAATAAAAGGTATGGGAATGAATCACTGGTTATATTTAATATTACCAGTTCTAGTAGCATTAACTACATACTTTTCATTTAAACTTAATAGTGGTGCTAGTTTAAATCCAGATCAAGAAAAATCTATGAAATATACAATGGTTTTCTTAATGGTTATGATTGTATTTATGTCATTCTCAATGTCTACAGCAATTATTATTTATTGGATTACTAATAGTACATTTACAATTATTCAAAATCTTATCGTAAAAAAAGGTAAAAAAAATCCAGATTTAATTTTAACAAAAAGGAGTAAGAAGTAATATGATTAAGGTATATAAGTATGAAGGAAAAGATGAAGATGAATGTTTAACTAATTGTATAGAAGAGTTAGATGTTTATACTTGTGATTTATTAATTAATCCTACTGAAACTGAAGAAAGTTATTCAATGGATGTTGTTAAAAAAGAAGATGTAATTTCATTTATAAAAGATTATTTAAAAAAAGTAGTTAATGAAATGGGATTAGATTTAAATCTTGAAGTTAGAGAAGACGAAAATATTTTTAATGTTACTATGGTTTCAAATAATAATCCAATATTAATTGGTAAAGAAGGTAAAAATTTAAATTCATTACAATTTTTATTAAGACAATCAATTAATAATCAAGTGGGTTTTGATGTAAAAGTAAATCTTGATGCATCTAACTATAGAGCAAAGAAAGTTAAAAATTTTGAATATCAAATAAAAAATATTGTTAGAGAAGTTCAAAAAACTAAAACTGATACGAAATTAGACCCAATGAATTCTTATCAAAGAAGAATTGTTCATGCATTATTAAGTGATTTTAGTAATGTTACAACAGAAAGCGTTGGAGAAGAACCTAATCGTTGTGTTGTTATCAAATATATAGGAGATTAAAATCTCCTTTTATTATTTATATAATGAAAAAATTATATTTTAGTGATAAAATTATTTTGGAAGGTGAATTATGAATTTTATTGATAGAATTAAAGAAAGAGCTAAAATAAATAGAAAAAAAATAGTTTTACCTGAAACTATGGATGAAAGAGTGATAGATGCTGCTGTAAAAATTAGAGATGAACAACTAGCTGATATTATTTTAATTGGAAAACCTATAAAAGAAATAGATTTAACTGGAATAATTGTTATTGAACCAGAAAAAAGTGATTTAACGGAAAAACTTGCAAATGAATTATATGAATTAAGAAAAGAAAAACATATGACATTAGAAGAAGCAAGACATTTATTATTAACTGATTATATGTATTATGCTTGTATGTTAGTTAAAATGGGTTATGCTGATGGGGTAGTAAGTGGTGCTTGTCATTCAACAGCTAATACATTAAGACCATCTCTTCAAATTATTAAAACAAAACCTGGAATAAGTTTGGTGTCTGCATTTTTCTTAATGATAGTTCCTAATTGTGAATATGGAGAAGATGGAACTTTTGTATTTGCAGATTCAGGCTTGGAACAAAATCCAACACCTTCTAGATTAGCTACTATTGCAGGGTGTAGTGCTGAGAGTTTTGAATTATTAGTAGAAAAGGATGCTAAAGTTGCTATGTTATCTCATTCTACTAAAGGAAGTGCTACTCATTTTGATGTTGATAAAGTTATTGAGGCTACTGAAATAGCAAAAAAAGAATATCCTCAATTTAAGATAGATGGTGAATTACAATTAGATGCTGCTATAATACCTGAGGTTGCTTCAATGAAAGCACCAGATAGTGAAGTAGCAGGACATGCAAATGTATTAGTATTTCCAGATTTAGATGCTGGAAATATAGGATATAAATTGGTTCAAAGACTTGCTAAAGCAGAAGCATATGGACCTATTACTCAAGGTATAGCAGCACCAATTAATGATTTATCAAGAGGATGTTCTGTTGATGATATAGTAGGTGTAGTTGCAATTACTTGTGTACAGGCAAATAAATAGGAGTGAGTAATATGAATGATACGATAGCTGCAATTTCTACAGCTCTTGGAGTAGGGGCAATATCTATTGTAAGAGTAAGTGGGGATGATTCGCTAAATATTGTTAATAAGTTGTTTAAAGGTAAAGATCTAACTAAGGTTGAAAGTCATACTATTAATTATGGGTTTATAGTAGATGGTGAAAAAATAATTGATGAAGTTTTAGTATCAGTTATGCTAGCGCCTCGTACATTTACTAGAGAAAATATTGTTGAAATAAATGTTCATGGTGGTATTGCTACTACTAATAAGGTATTAGAATTATTACTAACTAACGGTTGTAGATTAGCTGAACCTGGAGAATTTACTAAAAGAGCTTTTTTAAATGGAAGAATAGATTTAATAGAAGCTGAAGCTGTTATGGATTTGATTAATGCTAAAACAGATAAATCTCGTTCATTAGCAATTAATCAAGTTAGTGGTAATGTTTCTGGACTTATAAAAAATCTTAGACAGGAAATTGTTAATACTTTAGCAAATATAGAGGTTAATATAGATTATCCTGAGTATGAAGATATTGAAGTAATGACTATTGAAATGGTTAAAGATAATATATCAAGTATTAGAAATAAGATATCAACAATTCTTAATGAATCTGAAAACGGAAAAATTATTAAAGACGGTATTAAAACAGTTATAGTTGGAAGACCTAATGTAGGTAAGAGCAGTATATTAAATAGATTATTAGATGAAGACAAAGCTATTGTTACTGATGTTGCTGGTACTACAAGAGATATAGTAGAAGGAAATATATCAGTAGATGGTATAATGCTTAATATGATTGATACAGCTGGTATTAGAGAGACTGATGATATAGTTGAAAGTATTGGAGTTAAGAAGAGTTTATCATTAATAGAAGAAGCTGATTTAGTATTATTTGTTTTAAATAATAATGAAGAATTAAATGAAGAAGATAAAAATATTTTAAATCAAATTAAAGAAAAAAATAGTATAGTCATTATAAACAAAATTGATTTAGATAATAAATTAGATATAAATAGTATTGAGTGTGATAATATAGTAAAAATGTCAGCACTTAATAATGAAGGAATTAAGGAATTAAAAAATAAAATTAAAGAGTTATTTAATCTTGAACAAATTGAAAAAGGTGATTATACATATTTAAGTAGTGCTAGAAGTATATCATTATTAAGAAAAGCACTAAGTTCATTACAAGAAGTAGAAAATGGAATAAATAATAATATGCCTATAGATATGATTGAGATAGATTTAAAAGATGTATGGAATTTGCTAGGTGATATTACAGGAGATAATTATAGTGATGAATTAATAGATCAATTATTTAGTCAGTTTTGTCTTGGTAAATAGAGTCATTTATGACTCTTTTTATTTAGAAAAAAATTGTTGTTAATTTATTAAATATGTATTATAATAGGTTAGGTTTAAAAAAAGAGAGTGATATTATGTATGAAATTATTGTTGTAGGTGGAGGACATGCTGGATGTGAAGCATCACTTGCTTCAGCTAGAAAAGGGCATAAAACTTTATTGGTTACTGGTAATATAAAAAATATAGCTGATATGCCATGTAATCCATCTATTGGCGGAAGTGCTAAAGGTATTGTTGTTAGAGAGATTGATGCTCTTGGTGGAGAGATGGGAAGAAATGCTGACAAGAGTTTAATACAGATTAAGATGTTAAATAGTGCAAAAGGTCCTGCAGTTCAAGCATTAAGAGCACAAGCTGATAAAATAACTTATCCAAAAGAAATGTTAAAAACATTAAATGAAACAGATAATTTAGAGATAAAGGAAGCTATTGTTGAAGATTTAATAGTGGAAAATGGAAAAGTTAAAGGTATTGTTACTGAAGATGGAGAAAGGATATTTTCTGATGCAGTTATTTTAACTACGGGTACTTATTTAAAAGCTGATATATTAGTTGGTGATACTAGAACAAGGCAGGGGCCACATGGTGAAAAACCAAGTAACCATTTAAGTGATAAACTTAGAGATTATGGGTTTAATGTTATAAGATTAAAAACAGGTACACCACAACGTATAGATAAAAATTCAATTGATTTTTCAAAAGCAAAAATAGAAGAGGGAGATAAAGTATATCGTACATTTAGTTATGATATAGAACCTCAATATAAAATTGAAGAACAAGTACCTTGTCATTTAATATATACAACAGAAGAAACAAAAAAAATAATATTAGATAATCTAAATAAGTCTAGTATGTATGGTGGTTTAAATGATATTAAGGGTGTTGGTCCTAGATATTGTCCATCTATTGAAGATAAAATGGTAAGATTTAGTGACAAAGAAAAACACCAATTATTTCTTGAACCGGAAAGTTTATATTATGATGATATATATTTACAAGGTTTTTCTACAAGTATGCCTAAAGATATACAAGAGAAGATGGTTCATAGTTTACCAGGATTAGAGAATGCCAAAATATTAAAATACGCATATGCTATTGAGTATGATGCTATTGATTCTAAACAATTAAAGCAATCTCTTGAAACAAAAGTTGTGGAAAATTTATTTACTGCTGGTCAAATTAATGGTACTAGTGGATATGAGGAAGCAGCTTGTCAAGGGTTAATTGCAGGAATAAATGCAGGACTTAAATTAGAGGGAAGAGAACCATTAATACTTAAAAGAAATGAAGCATATATCGGAGTTTTAATTGATGATTTAGTTACAAAAGGAATTATAGACCCATATAGATTATTAACTTCACGTGCTGAATATAGATTGTTACTTAGAAATGATAATGCTGATTTAAGATTAACTGATTATGGTCATCAAGTGGGTTTAATTCCTGATGATAGATATGAAAGATTTAATAATAAGAAAAATCAAATTGAAGAGCTTGAAAATTTATTAAAGAATACTAAGATTACTCCAACTAAAGA
>Ga0247608_10003703_pt1 | contig 17614 bp, 14 predicted proteins | sample 176DNAGHGlowgp2_FD_193490 | JGI IMG/M metagenome (GOLD analysis project Ga0247608, IMG submission 193490) | Sheep rumen microbial communities from Palmerston North, Manawatu-Wanganui, New Zealand - 1766 DNA GHGlow gp2 | ecosystem: Host-associated > Mammals > Digestive system > Stomach > Rumen ... | reverse complement strand
CGCTAAATTCTTATTTGTAAATGATGAAAGGAGTGATTAAGTGGAAGAATTCGTTTTTCTTGATGAAGAATCGGAAAAGCTTCTTGAAAAGATACTTCAGCATAATGATATGATCAATACTAAAATCAGCGGGTTGGCTATAGATTTCTTAGTTACTAATGGATATCTTAAAGGCGTTGAAGCCACGACTTTGTCTGATAAAGAACCATCTTATTTTTTGACGGGTTATACGCAAAAAGGAAAAACATATTTTGAACTCAAGAAGAGATATGAAAAAGAAAAAAGAAGAATCTCGCGAAGAGAATGGTTGATAGGCATATTTTGCACTATTATTGGTGCCATTATTGGATTGATTCCTACAATAATCCAATTGTTCACCTAATTCAACTAAAGCTCTCACCAACGGCGAGAGTGATAAACCAACGGAACTGCCGTTGATGTCGTTCTCTGGGAATACCAAATAGAAGGAGAGACGACATGAAACAAGAACTGATGACGGAGGTAATGCAACAGATGCTGCCTTACCTCGACAATTCCCAGCTGAAAATGCTGAGACAGGTGATGGAGCAAGCACTCTATCACTACGAAGTGACCGACACTGAAGTGAATCAGGAGGAGGACGATAGCAATGACCTTATAGCAATGTTTATAGCGGCAAAGCGGATCGAGGGGTGTTCGGAAAAGACGCTGAAGTATTACCTGACCACGATTGATGCAATGGTATTATCTCTCGGCAAGAATGTTCGACATATTCTTACGGAAGACCTGAGAACTTACCTTATCGAGTACCAAAGCAAGAACCAGTCGAGCCGAGTAACCATTGACAACATCCGCCGTATCCTTTCAAGTTTCTTTTCCTGGCTTGAGGATGAGGATTACATCATCAAAAGTCCCGTGCGCCGTATCCATAAAGTGAAAACGGTGAGCAGCATTAAGGAAACCTATTCCGATGAAGATTTGGAGAAGATGCGTGACAACTGCGAGGAGCTTCGGGATTTAGCAATAATTGATATGCTGGCATCAACGGGAATGCGTGTTGGTGAGATGGTTCTGCTGAACCGTGATGATATAAACTTTGTGGAGCGAGAGTGCGTGGTGTTCGGTAAAGGTGATAAGGAACGGATTGTGTATTTTGATGCCAGAACAAAGCTGCATCTGCAGAAGTACCTCGACATCCGTGCAGATGACAATCCTGCGCTCTTCGTTACATTACGGGCTCCGCATGAACGGATACAGATTGGTGGTATCGAACATCGGCTTCGAGGATTGGGCAAACGGCTGAACATCCCGAAAGTGCATCCGCATAAGTTCAGGCGGACGCTTGCGACAATAGCCATTGATAAAGGAATGCCTATTGAACAGCTTCAGCGACTCCTCGGGCACCAGAGAATAGATACGACCTTGCAGTATGCAATGGTCAAACAGAGTAATGTGAAAACGGCTCATAGGAGATATATAGGTTAGGACGGTGACATAATGGAAGCATGGAGAAGAATCAGATTAGGCGATGCCTGTAAAATAAATGCGGATTCATACTCTCCTAAGGAAGAGTGGGATTTCGTCAATTATTTGGACACGGGCAACATTACCGATAATAGGATTGATTCCATTCAGTACATAAATGTGAAGAGTGAAAAACTCCCAAGCAGGGCAAGGCGGAAGGTTAAAAAGGATAGCATCATATATTCCACGGTGCGTCCGAATCAGCGTCACTTTGGAATTGTAAAATCACAGCCGGAGAATTTCCTTGTATCGACGGGGTTTGCGGTTATTGATACAGAGGCTCGTGTACTGGATGCGAATTTCCTTTACTACCTGCTCACGCAATCCACTCTTGTGGAAGCACTCCATGCAATCGCAGAGCAAAGCACATCTGCATACCCATCAATCAAGCCGTCTGATATTGAGGACTTGGAAATAGAAATTCCTGACCTTGGTACTCAGAAAAAGATTGCAGATATTCTTGATAGTCTAGACAAGAAAATAGCGCAGAATACAGAGGTAAATCAGAATTTACTTCAACAAGTAATCGCTTTGTATGAGCATCTCGTCCAAAATGGAGATTGGCCAGTAGCAACTATTCAGGATGTGGCTGAAAAAGTGGCTATGGGTCCTTTTGGCTCAAATATCAAGGTTTCTACATTTGTCCCAGAAGGTGTACCAATTATAAGTGGAAATCATCTTCGAGGGTACTTTCTGGAAGAACCTGAATTCAATTACATAACAGAGGAACACGCAGAGCGTTTGAAAAACTCAATAGTGTATCCTCATGATCTTATTTTCACTCATGCGGGAAATATAGGCCAGGTAGCCATGATTCCCGATGAATGCAAATTTGACCGTTATGTTTTGTCACAGCGGCAGTTTTACTTGCGTTGTGATGAATCTAAGGTTGTCCCAGAATTTCTCCTTATGTTTTTCCATAGTGCTTCTGGGCAGCATGAGTTGCTTTCCTATGCGAACCAGACAGGAGTTCCGTCAATAGCTCAACCGGCATCAAACCTTAAAAAGATACCATTCAATTGCCCTCCGATGAAGGAACAATTAATTTGGAAGGAGCGGGTAAAGCCGTTATTGGGACGATATTTAAACAATCGACTTGAAAATGAAAGGTTATCATCCTTGCGGGACACACTTTTACCCCGATTAATGTCCGGTGAACTAGATGTCTCTGAACTTGAACTTTAGGACGCTAAATTCTTATTTTCTTTAGGAGGATAGTATTATGGGTTTATATGAAAAAATAAAAGATCTGGCAACTGTCGTTCAAAAGGCGGATAACATTGAGTTGTATAATCAACTCCTAGATGTAGGAAGTCAAGCGTTGGATCTTCAAAATGAACTATATGCTTTAAACAAGCGTGTTCAAGAGTTAGAAATGGAATTGGCTAGTAAAAAGAGAGTTGTTAGGCACAAAGAAGGACTTTATGTGACTTTGGAGAATGATGATGATATTCATTACTGTTCAACTTGTTGGGGCCTTTTAGGAAAGCTCATTCAAATGGATGACGATGAAAGGTGCCTTGAATGTGAAAGAAGATGGCGAGAAGCAGATAATTAAACTCTTAGTCTGAAACCTGCCGTTTTATGAGTAATAAATGTCTAGTTGCTTATTAGATGTTTATTGTGTATTTTGCTCGATGATATGTCTTGAAAGTATGACACTTAAAAGCGAATTGCTTTTGTAATCTTGTGCTTTTGCCAAAGTTTACGATATATTATCAAATTTCACATAGAATTGCTGTATTATGGAATAGAACAAGAAAATGTGGAGGATTGGTATGTTTACGTTTGACGAAGCAGCTTATGAGAGTTCCTTGCTAGAATTGTTCCGTAATCTGGGGTATGAGTACGCTTATGGCCCTGATATTGAGCGCGACTTGAAAAGCCCGCTTTATGAGACAGTGCTCCTCGATTCTCTGCACAGAATAAATCCCGATCTTCCTGAAAATGCTTTTTCTGATGCTCTGTATCGCCTTAAGAACTATGAAAATGGCGAGCTGGTCCAGAAAAATGCTGTTTTTATGGACTATCTCCAGAACGGTATTCAAGTTAGATTCTTTGATAAAGGCGAGGAAAAGTCCTCTATCTGCTATTTAGTGGATTATAGAAATATTGATAATAATTCGTTCATTGTGGCAAACCAATGGACGTTCATCGAGAATAGCAACAAACGACCGGATATATTATTGTTTGTTAATGGACTCCCTATAGTTTTAATCGAACTAAAATCGCCTTCACGTGAAGAGACAAATGCGAGTGAGGGTTATACACAGATTCGAAACTACATGCACGAGATTCCTTCCATGTTCATTTATAATGCAATCTGTGTTATGAGTGACCAGGTGACCAATAAGGCCGGCACAATCACCGCTGGTGAAGACCGTTTTATGGAATGGAAAACTAAGGACGGAAATACCGAGGATACTCAGCATGCTCAGTTTGATACTTTCTTTGAAGGGATGTTTCAACGGGATCGCTTACTTGATATCGTGAAAAACTTTGTTTTGTTTTCCAACGAAGGCCTAAAGAAGAATAAAATTCTTGCAGGGTATCACCAGTATTTTGCTGTAAAGAAAGCGATTGAATCAACAAAACACGGCGTGGCAACTGATGGAAAGGGTGGAGTTTTCTGGCATACCCAGGGAAGTGGCAAATCCCTTTCAATGGTTTTCTATGCGCATTTGCTTCAGGAAGCGCTTGATTCACCAACAATAGTAGTAATCACAGATCGCAATGATCTGGATGATCAACTCTTTGGTCAGTTTTCGAAGTGTAGTGACTTTTTACGACAAACACCGGTTCAAGCGGAGAGCCGAGATCATCTGAAAAAACTCTTGTCCAGTACCAAGGCAAACGGTATATTCTTCACAACTATGCAGAAGTTTGAAGAATCGCACGAGGCCTTATCTGAGAGACGAAATATCATAGTTATGGCAGATGAGGCTCATCGTGGTCAGTATGGACTATCTGAAACGATTAAGATTACCAAGAATGAGAATGGAGAGGAAATAGCTCGAAGAGTTGTGGGAACGGCACGTATTATTCGAAATAGCCTTCCCAATGCAACATACATTGGCTTTACCGGTACGCCTATCTCTGATAAAGATCGTAACACTAGAGAAGTGTTTGGTGATTACATAGATATTTATGATATGACTCAGGCAGTTGAGGATGGCGCCACACGTCCGGTTTATTATGAGAGCCGAGTAATCAAGTTGAAACTTGACGAGACGACTTTGCGTCTTATCGATACAGAATATGAGATTATGGCTCACAATTCCGATCCGGAGGTTATTGAACAGAGTAAGAGAGAACTTGGTCAAATGGAGGCGATTCTCGGAAACGAGAATACCATCAACTCGCTTGTTGACGATATTCTTGATCATTATGAAACATATCGAGAGAATCTTCTCACAGGGAAAGCTATGATAGTAGCCTATTCAAGACCGATTGCGATGAAGATTTACAAGCGTATTCTTGAACTGCGACCTGCCTGGACCGAAAAAGTCGGCGTAGTCATGACTTCCGGTAACCAGGATCCGGAAGAATGGCATAGCATTATTGGGAATAAGCATCATAAGAATGAAATGGCTATTAAGTTTAAGGACAATGATAGTCCATTCAAAATTGCCATTGTTGTAGATATGTGGCTTACAGGTTTTGATGTTCCTTCGCTGGCTACTATGTACGTATACAAGCCAATGTCCGGCTACAATCTCATGCAAGCAATTGCAAGAGTTAATCGTGTTTTCAAAGATAAAGAAGGCGGTTTAATTGTTGATTATGTAGGTATTGCATCTGCCCTCAAGCGTGCAATGAATGACTACACTCGCCGTGACAGAAAGAATTATGGTGACCCGGATATTGCAAAAGTTGCTTATCCGAGATTCCTTGAGAAACTTGCTGTTTGTAGAGATCTGTTCCACGGCTATGACTATACTCGTTTTGAAACGGGGACGGATCTGGAAAGAGCAAAGATTCTTAGTGGCGCTGTGAACTTTATTCTTGATCGTGAGAATGAATCGAAACAGGATGCTTTTATACGTGAAGGATTGCTACTTCATCAGGCGCTTTCGCTCTGTTCTTCAATGGTTAATGAAGAGATGCGTTTCGAGGCAGCATTCTTTGAGGCTGTTCGAGTAATGGTTGTCCGGTTGAAGAATCAAGGTTTGGAGAAGCGGATCTCGCTTCCGGAGATGAATGCCAGAATTAATGAACTCCTCAAGCAGAGTGTAAAGAGTGAAGGTGTAATAAACCTTTTCTCCGATGTGAAGACAAGTTTTTCATTGTTTGATCCGAAATTCCTCGAAGAAGTCGGAAAAATGAAGGAAAAGAATCTTGCTATTGAGTTGCTCAAGAGACTGATTGCTGAGCAGATTTCTGTGTATAAGCATACAAATGTTGTTAAGTCGGAAAAGTTCAGTGACATTATCCAATCAAGATTAAACGCTTATCTAAATGGAATGTTAACGAATGAAGAAGTAATACAAGAACTGCTGAAGCTGGCAAAAGAGATTTCTGACGCGAAAAAAGCAGGTGAAGCTCTCGGTTTGAATGAAGACGAGCTCGCTTTCTATGATGCCCTGACAAAGCCTGCGGCCATCAAAGACTTCTACGAGAATGACGAACTAATTGCTATTACAAAGGAGTTAACAGAAACACTTAGAAGAAATAGAACGATTGATTGGCAGAAGAAAGATAGTGCTCGAGCCAAGATGCGAATGATGATTAAAAAACTGCTTAAAGAGCATAGATATCCCCCCGAAGGTATGGATGATGCTGTTAAAACGGTTATGATCCAGTGCGAACTTTGGACGGATAATCAGGATATGCAGGTGGACTATATGATGGATATTCCCCGATGAGTTTAGATCATTCGAGGAAGAAAAGGGAGATAAGTATGAATGAATCGAATTTGTATGACTGGATTAGTTTCTACAAGGAATTAGCAGAGGTATTGCTACAATTTAAGAATGATCGAGAGAGATTGATCATAAAAGTGAAAAGAATATATGAGATCACTGGAATCAATCTTCCTACGCTGGAAAAAGATAATCAAATTGTTGACATTGATCCGTTTACCTTTTTTGGCCTTTTTAACAAAAGTTCTATGAAAGAGAGTAATCGAATCAAGATCTTGTCTGCCATAGCAGATTTACTCGATATACATAGTCCACTGCCGACCTCGTTTAGTAGTATTCCGGTATTAAATAATCAGAATGCTACATTCTACTACTTTTTGCCAGAACGAGGCGAAGATGATATACAGGATCTTTGGGACTTGTTTGAATCTGCATTGGCATATGCAAAGAATCCGACGCCGGAAACTATAGCTCGCGTATCTAAGTATTTTGACCTGACAATCCAGAAAAAAGGAAATGGTAACAGTAAAATCACTATGGGACTGTATTGGATTGCACCACATTCCTTTTTAAATCTGGATCAGAGGAATACTTGGTATATTTATGAGTCGGGGAAAATACCTGATAGTCTTGTGAGATCTTTACCTGAGATCGAGGCCAAGATTCCTTCAAGTAAGTATTTTGATATTGTTGAGAAATTGCGTGAGTATCTCCAGAGTGAGGAAAGCAGCCTCAAAGATTTCAAGGAGTTAAGCTTTGAAGCGTGGCGCTTTTCTGAACAAGTCAATCATGAAAATGCAGCTAAAGCTAAGAAAGAATCTCTAAGAGATAATACTGGGGCAGCTGTTGCGGATGAAGGAGTGCGAACAGTTCATTATTGGATTTACTCTCCGGGTGACAAAGCCTCTTGCTGGAATGAGTTTTATTCTGCAGGAATCATGGGTATTGGTTGGGATGAGATCGGTGATCTTTCGGAATATGAAACTAAGAGCGAGATGAGACTTGCGATGAAAGAAGAAATCGATCCTTCCCGTTCTTTTATGAATGATGCTCATGCGACTTGGCAGTTTGCTAATGAAATGAAGCCTGGAGATGTTGTTTTTGTCAAGAAGGGCATGTATCAGTTAATTGGCCGTGGTATTGTTGAGTCTGATTATATATATGATTCTGAACGTGAACGATATAGGAATATCCGAAAAATCAAATGGACTCACAAAGGCGAATGGAATCATCCTGGACAGGCAGTCATGAAAACTCTGACGGACATAACAGCTTACACAGATTATGTAGAGAAACTGAACGCGATCTTTGAAAGTGATGTTGAAGATGATGTTGAAGAACCATTAGAGAATGCGTTGCAACCGTATGATGAAGACATGTTCCTTGACGAAGTATTTATGGATAAGTCTCAATATGACACGTTAGTAGCGCTTGTTGGTAAGAAAAAGAATGTAATTCTTCAAGGAGCTCCTGGAGTTGGAAAAACTTTTGCAGCGAAGAGATTAGCATATTCGATAATGGGTGTAAAAGATCCTTCTCGTGTTATGATGGTGCAGTTTCATCAGAGTTATTCTTATGAAGACTTCATTATGGGATTCAGACCAACTCAAGAAGGTGGATTTGAATTGAAAAAGGGAGCTTTCTACGAATTCTGTAAAACGGCGGAAGTTGACAGTGAGGAAACACCATACTTTTTTATCATTGATGAGATTAATCGAGGAAATCTGAGTAAGATTTTCGGTGAACTCTTCATGCTCATAGAATCTGACAAACGCGGTATTGAATTAAAACTGCTGTATGCTGATGAGAAGTTCTCGGTTCCTAAGAATGTTCATATCATCGGAATGATGAATACTGCTGACAGAAGCCTCGCAATGTTGGATTATGCTCTTAGACGGAGATTCGCATTTTTTGAGATGAAACCCGGATTCAAGACTTCTGGATTTATAAAGTATCGAGATAAATTGAATAGCAACAAGTTTAACAGTTTGATAAATTGTGTGGAGAATCTTAATGATGTAATTGCTAAGGATGAATCGTTAGGTGAAGGATTCTGTATAGGTCACAGTTATTTCTGTGATTTGGATAACACGTCTAATCAGACGTTGTCCGGCATAGTTGAGTTTGAGTTGATACCTCTGTTGAAAGAATATTGGTTTGATGAGCCGGCAAAAGCAAATTTGTGGATTGAAAATCTGAGAAATTCGATAAAATGATACCTATAAAAAATGTTTATTATATGCTCTCTTATGCGTTCAAGGCTTTAAACGAAGAAGGGTATAAAAGTATAGAGACTGAGCAGTTCCACAATGTGGCTGATCTTTGTGCTGCTATTCTGGCTAAGGGGATTTCACATCAGATAAAACGTGGCCTTGGCAAAGAGTACATCCTTCAAACTGAACCATTATCCTCTCCAAGAGGGAAAATAGGTATTTCTGAATCCATTAAAGATTTAAGTATGATCCGGGGGCAGTTGATTTGTTCATATGATGATTTTTCTGTTAATTCTTATATGAATAGGATCTTAAAGACTACAATGTTGATCTTATTAAAAGCAAAGATCGATTTGACAAGGAAAAAGGAGATCAGAAAACTCCTTGTTTTCTTTGATGAAGTTGAGACTCTCGATATCCATAGTATCAACTGGAGAATACAATACAACCGGAATAATCAGACTTATATGTTGCTCGTATCGACCTGTTGGCTGGTGATAAAAGGCCTTCTTCAAACAAAAACGGATGGTGCTGTAAAACTGATGGATTATCTCGATGAACAGAGAATGCATAGGCTATATGAGAAATTTATTCTTGAATACTATCGTAAAGAGCATCATGAACTGAAGGCTACCGCATCACAGATAAAGTGGCAACTCGACGATGAGAATGATGAATTTCTTCCCATTATGCAATCAGATATTATGCTTGAATATGAAGGGCGAACTTTGATAATTGACGCTAAGTATTACTCGCAAAGTATGCAGAAACAATATAATCGGATGACGGTGTATTCTGCAAATCTTTACCAGATTTTCACTTACGTAAAGAATAAGGAGTGCGAGTTAGCTGATACAGAACACGAGCGTGTGTCTGGAATGCTACTTTATGCACAAACTGATAAAGAAGGAAATTTCAGTCAGGAATATAAGATGAGTGGAAATCATATTGGTGTAAGAACCCTGGATTTGAGTGGCGATTTTTTATCAATTCGGGATCAACTTGATGCAATAGCGAATAAGTATTTGTTTTCATAGGAAGGGCGTTGAAGGGACTTATGGGTAGTTTTGATTATTTGTATGGATCTAATTCGGATCAGAATGTCGATGACACCAAGAAAACCGGCGGTGTGCGAGACCTTAAGATCAATGGGAAAACGGTACCGGCCATATTCTTTCATAAACCAGACGAACCATACGGATGGCTTAGCAATTGGTATTTGTGCGATTTTGAATTGGATGGTATGAAGTTCTCGTCTGCGGAACAGTACATCATGTATCAGAAGTGCGTGCTTTTTGGGGATAATGCATCTGCTAAGAAGGTCATGAGTACAGATGATCCTGCACAGCAGCAAGTGATCGCTCGTAATGCTTCCGGGTTTATTGAGACTGTCTGGAATGGATACAGACAGGTTATTGCAGAAAAGGCGCTGTATGCAAAGTTTACCCAAGATGACATGTTAAGAGATAAGCTGCTTATCACGCAAGAACATGGTATCTGGCTTGTTGAGTGTTCACGTAGCGATAAAAACTGGGCATGTGGCATCGGTCTGGACGATGACCTCCGCCTTGATGCATCAAACTGGATAGGAATGAATATTCTTGGATTTGCGCTGATGAAGGTGCGTGAAGACATAAGAAAAGAAACGGCGACTGAGATTGCTTCTCAATCAGATTCTGAAGAAGCAAGTACAAATACATATGAATCTAACGAGCTTCAGGGACGGAGCCAAATTCGAATCATTAAGAAGGGAATCACTAAGTTCAAAGTCGACGCAGTTGTAAATGCTGCCAATTCGAATTTGTCCTATGGAGGCGGCGTTTGCGGTTACATCTTCGATGACGCCGGTGTTGATGAAATGAAATTAGCCTGTGCGGCAATCGGCGGCTGTAAAACCGGTCATGCGGTTATAACTCCAGGCTTCAATCTGCCGGCTAAGTATGTTATTCATGCAGTTGGTCCTATTTGGACAGATGGAGAGCATAACGAGAAAAAACTGCTTTATAGTGCGTATAAACAGTCTTTGTTACTTGCAAAAGAGAAAAATCTCCATTCAATCGCATTCCCGCTCATTTCAGCCGGTATATATGGCTTTCCTAGGGATCTTGCATGGAGAAAGGCACTTCAGGCATGCAATGATTTCATAAAGGATAATCCTGATTATGATATAGAGATCTCTTTTGCAGTTGTTGACGATGATATTCTTCAATTAGGTGAATCAGTAAGAAATGACCTTGGAATCTGATGCTACCTATATTGAAAGCAAGGAGAGTTGAAAGATGCTTCACTTATCAAAATCAAGATATTGTAGTGGTGTCCAGTGCCCGAAAATGCTCTGGTTAAAGAAATATTTGCCGGAAGAGTTTGATGATTCTGTCATGAACCAGGCTATCCTCGATAACGGCAATGAAGTCGGTGATCTTGCAATGGGGCTTTTCGGTGACTATACGGAAGTGCCTTTTGATGAGAATCTTGGAAATATGATTGATGAGACGCAAAGACTTCTGGATGAAGGTGTTGAGAACATCTGTGAAGCATCATTTTCCTTCAACGGGTGCTTTTGCAGTGTGGATATCCTTAAAAACAAAGGAAATAAGCACGTAGAAATCTATGAGGTGAAGAGTTCCACCGAGGTTCATGACCCATATCAACACGATGTTGCATATCAGAACTATGTCATGACAAAACTTGGGTTCATTGTTGACGGTGTCTATCTGGTGCATATTGATAACAGTTATGTCCGTCATGGTGAGATTGAATTGGATAAGCTGTTCCATATTGAGGATATGACAGAAACAGCCGATTCTCTTTTCAATGATGTAGAGTCAAATATCAGTCGAATTGCGGAGATCATGGAGGAGAAGGACGAGCCGGAAAAGGAACTTGGTGAATATTGCTTCGCACCATACGAGTGCGGGTTCTTTGGCCACTGTTCGGCATATCTTCCGAAACCGAATGTTTTTGACCTGAGTGGGGTGCAAAGAAGGACAAAGTTTAAGTGCCTACGTGCGGGAATGGCTTCCTTTGAAGATCTCTTAGGAGACGGAAAGCTGGTTAATGACAAGGCAATTCAGCAGATAAGACATGAACTTCAAGATTTGCCGGCATCCGTTGATTCCATGGCAATCGAGGAGTTTATGGGAACTCTTTCGTACCCGCTGTATTTTCTGGACTTTGAGAGCTATAACCCTGCCATTCCGAAATATGATGATTCTCACCCATATGAGCAGATCTGTTTTCAGTATTCGCTTCACTATATTGAGAAAGAGGGCGGAGAACTAAAACACAAAGAGTTTCTGGCATATCCGGGAGAAGACCCAAGGAGAAAGCTCTGTGAGAGACTTTGTGCGGATATCCCGCTGAATGTTTGTACGCTTGCGTATAACATGACTTTTGAAAAAACGAGAATCAAAGAAATGGCGGCATTGTATCCGGATCTTCGAGACCATCTCATGAATATCTTTGATAATATGAAAGATCTGATGGTGCCTTTCCGTGAGAGAAAGTATTATTGCCGTGCTATGGAGGGATCTTACTCTATTAAATATGTCCTTCCGGCGCTATTTCCGGATGATCCAGATCTGGATTACCACAATCTTGAAGGCGTGCATAACGGATCAGAAGCTTCTGCCACCTTCCAGCGGATGGATAAGATGCCGAAAGATGAGCTTGAGGAGTACAGAAAACACCTGTTAAAGTACTGCGGACTTGATACATATGCCATGGTGAAGGTGTGGGAGAAACTAAGAGAAGTGACGAACACATGATTGCGGCTTTGTTTTCCGGGGAAAGCAACTTCTTGAGTGATTTCGAAAAGGTCTCCTGGTGGGAGACCTTTTGTTATCTCCAATGTTGCATACTGATACCTGAAGAGAACGTCGATTGAAGAAATCGACATGAAAAATATGCAGATGCAACTTAGGGCATATATTTGGACAATGAGTATGAGATAATCTACTCAACAAGAACGGAAAAGACCTGAAACAGGGCCGTTCAAGATATAAGACCATGAAGAGTGCGCGAGGGACAAGCCTTATGACCGCACGACAACCTGCCAAGAGGTAAGGTGCCAAAGCTTGATCGATGGGCTCTAAGATCCGGTTAGGACAATGCTTCCTCCAGGCAGTAAGAAGATCTAAAACATTTTAAGGAGGGCTAGCAATATGGCTAACAAAATCAATGGCAAAAGAAGGTATGAAGTCGTTCTTCCCGAGGAAGTACACTTCAAGTGCTGGAAGGTAGAAAATGGTGAGAAGGTGGCATTGGAAGAGTTGTCTACAGATGTAACAGAGGAATTCTTCAACATGGCATTGGCATCCTACAGAACCTGTATGTACGAGTACATGAACGAAGATGAGAAACTGCAAACGGATGTTTCTGAATTGACTGGACTTGTTCGTGTATTTGAAGAACTGGATGAATCCACAGAAGTTCTTCTGGAATACATGGAGGAAGTAAAGAACCGAAAGCGTCTGACACGGGAAGAAATTGCCTACTACAAGGGAGATGGTAGAGTCGAGTGTCCGGAAGATGACTATAAGTATGTCAAAGACATTGACGCTATTGTCAACTATGCACAGTTTGATGTAATGACAAGACAGAAGAAGCGCGAGCGTTATGAATTCAATAACGATGCGGAATACCGGCTGTATCTTATTACTCTATATGACTATGCGCAGCTGGATGAAATGTGAGGTGAGAGGTGTAAGTATGGAAGAAGAACTTATCATCAGCCGAGTTGATCCTGAGGCATTTCTGGTACAGGATAAGTCGCTGAAGGATATCGATGCACCATTCTATGTCTGGCTTCGTGATAATGGGTTCAAGCGAGCCTGGTACAAAGGTCATTACGATGTCTGTGACTGGGTGTTCGTTAATATCACACATAAGATATTTGCTTACGGAATGCCTGGAATTAAGGTGGTTGCACCTATTGGGAATCATGCGATAACAGTAGATGAGTTCTATACGGTTTATAATATCTACTCAAAGTATGCGGGGCTGGATCCGCTGGTGTTCCCGTCTGACAACTCCGACACAAGTGTTCTTTGTTAAATAAACCGGGTCAGATTTCTGATCCGGTTTCCCTATTAGCGCTACCGACTTGATGCGGAAAAGAATATAATGAAACTGTATTAAATAACATAAACAGTAAATCGTATTTTATTTCTACGATTCAAAGTGGTGGAGGTAGTAATCTATGGATAATGAGAAAGAAATGGATGATGTATCTTACACCAATAATCAAATCGATCAAATCTTTAACATAACGAAATCCACTCATTTTCGACAAGATCTCAATATTCCTATTGGAGAGAATGAAGCCGGTGAATTGTATTTCGAAAGACTTAGTAATGTCCCACATCTTCTTGTAGCAGGAATATCTGAATCTGGAAAATCAGCGTATATTCGCACAATCATATCTTCGCTTATCGTTAACTATTCTCCTGATCAGGTTAGGATAGTCGTTATTGATACGAAGTCAACAGATTATAATATGTTTGAAGGCCTTCCTCATCTTTTTGGTTCAGTGATTACAGATCTAGAATTAATGAAAGATGTCATTAAATGGATGAGTGATGAAATCTTTGTCAGGTTCAAATTGTTTAATGAAGCTCTAGCAAATGATATAGACAGTTACAATGAGTATGAAGTTATTAATAGAGAAAAAGTGATGCCGGAGCTCATTGCTGTCATTGATGATATTTCGTTTTTCAGATTTGATGCTACTTTATATCATACTATTACTAATATTCTTAAAAACGGACGTAAAGCTGGAATTCATCTTGTTGCTGCAATGTCACCATTCCCTTCAAAGAAGATTATTGATGAGGTGATTTCAAGATTTCCATGCCGTGCTGTTTTTAAAGTACATACAAGTTCGGATTCAAAAGTTTTGCTTGAGAAGAATGGAGCAGAAATGTTGCAATTTCGGGAAGAGATGATTTATAGACATTTTGCTTCTTGCAAAAAATATAGAGCTGCATATATACCGCGTGAGATTGTCAAAGAAAAAGTCGAGGAATATACACTTTCTAGAAAATCAAATGATTTATATGAAGAACTACAGAAATTGTCGAAGCATAATATCAACGGCGAAAACATTCCTAAACTCCAAGCTCGTTTCGAGGAAGAAGATGATCTTCAAATAACCGAGGCTGTTGATATAATTCTACAAACAGGATATGCATCAGTTTCTATATTACAAAGAAGGATGGATTTGGGTTATCCAAGAGCTGCAAAATTGATAGATGCAATTGCAGAGAAAGGCTATATTAGTCCGTTTGAAGGCTCAAAACCTCGAAGAATACTTATTTCTGCTGATGAGTGGAATCAAATAAAATGCGGAGGAAAGAGAGAACCTGCAAAGGAAACTGTTGAAACAAAGCATTCTCAGGAGTTAAGAGAAAGAGAACCTTTAGAAAAAACTGAAATAACAAACCAGCAGGACTTAAGGGAAAGAGAAGATATGAGCCCAGTTTCAAGCTCGAACTCTCTATTTTCCAGAATACTTTCATTTGTGTTTGGAAGAAGGAAGTGAAACATGCCATTTCAAATCATTCGTAATGATATAACGAAGGTCGCTTGTGATGTGATCGTGAATACGGCGAATCCGGAGCCGAAGTTTATGGCGGGGACGGATTCGGCGGTCTATCGTGCTGCGGGGGAGGAGAAGCTTCTTGCCGAGAGAAAGAAGATCGGGAATATCGCTCCAGGCGATGTAGCAGTAACTCCTGCCTTCGATCTTCCTGCAAAGTACATCATTCATACCGTAGGTCCTGCATGGGTGGACGGAAAACACCATGAGTTCGATATCCTTCGAAACTGCTACCGAAAGTCACTGGTCAAGGCAGCGGAACTGGAGGCCGAGAGTATCGCTTTCCCGCTGATTGCCACAGGCATATATGGATTTCCCAAGGCGGATGCCCTGGAGATCGCTATCAAGGAAATAAGCAGCTTTCTCATGAAGGAAGACACGGAAATGACCATCATGCTGGTGGTTTTCGATGAACGAGCATTCATGCTCTCTAAAAATATATTCTTCCAGATCGAATCCTTCATCGATGACGAAGAAGTGAAAAAAACGCATCTTAAAGAGTATTCCTCTGACCTTGAGTACGGACGTGAAAGACAGCGCTACAGAAACGAACAGCTCGAATACGAACATGCCCTGCATAACATCGAAGCCAGGCAGAAACAAGCCCAAGGAACGAAGGGCTCCGGGACAAGTGCTTTTGACAAAGAATTATTCATGAAGGATCCAGGAGAAGATCTATCCTTCCAGAAACACCTGATGGGACTTCTTCAGACCAAAGACATGGACAATGCCACGGTATATAAACGATCCAACATCACCAAAGGTGCATTTAGTAAGATCCTGTGCGGAGACACCAAGATCCCCAAAAGATCGACAGTTCTGGCGCTATGCATCGGACTACGCCTGAAGATATGGGAAGCAGAAGAACTCCTCGCCAGCTGCGGAATGGCATTTAATCCATATAGTAAGGCCGATCAGCTCGTGATCAAATGCATCATGGAAGGGAACTACGATATCTTCATGATCAACATCATGCTGGAAATGTGCGGGCAGCCACAGCTCGGAAACGTTGAAAAATAAGCATTTCTGAAAACGTCTCCTGCCGGGAGACCATCTAGGCTCCGATTTCTATTATCCTGATACCAGAAACACAAAAGACAGCCGCAAGAGCGGCAGAAAGAAAGGCAGGTATCAGATATGTACGGAGCAATACTAGGAGACATCATCGGAAGTGCATTTGAATTTGACAGAGACGGAAAGACAAAAGAATTCCCACTCTTTTGCGAAGAGAGCACATGGACGGACGACACCGTCATGACCATCGCAGTGGCGGAAGCCCTGATGAACGCAGGAAGAGATGCAACGACAGAGGAAATCAAAGCAGCTTGTGTGAAGTCCATGCAGAAGTGGGGAAGAAAATACCCCTATGCCGGATATGGCGGAAGGTTCATCCACTGGGTACACAGCGACGACCCGCATCCCTATAAGAGCTATGGTAACGGCTCGGCCATGAGAGTATCGGCGGCAGGATGGCTGTACGATACTGTCGATCGGACACGTGAGGTGGCAAGAGCGACAGCAGCAGTAACCCATAATCATCCGGAAGGCATCAAAGGCGCAGAGTGCACCGCAGCAGTTATCTTCCTGGCAAGGAATGGAGCGACGGACGAAGATGTCGCGAAATACGTTAAGGCAGAGTTCGGATATGATTTCACTGAGACTCTGGAAGAGATGCGCGCAAGACATGACCATGTAGAGACCTGCATGGATTCTCTCCCGAAAGCAATGCGGGCATTCCTGGATGGCGCATCCTATGAGGATGTGGTGCGTAATGCCGTATCTCTCGGTGGAGATACTGACACGCTCGGAGCCATTGCAGGAGCCATGGCAGAAGGACGCTATGGAGTACCGGAAGAACTGAAGAAAGAATGCCGGGAGCGAGTTCCGAAGGATATGCGGAAAGTGATTGAGAGATTCGATGCACTTATCGGCTGACTTTGTTTTGGCGGGGAATGCGATGTAGGCAGAATATTCGGACAGATGTTTTGAGATAATCGGTACAACGAAGAACAGCAGGCCGCCTGAAAAGGCATCAGGACAGAAATGAGGTGGCAATATGATTCATCTGTTGGGTATCTTAGCAATATTGAGTGTTTTCGGGAAATGGATCAGATCCTACAAATAAAAGGCGGACGGGCAGGAGGATCTGCCCGATCGACTGACGAAGGATCAATCTTGGTTTTGGAGGACATTATAGTGAGAAAAGATGACGAAAAAAGAGTAATCAAGAAGGCTTATTTCAGTTTAGTGGCTGACAATCGAACAGATGTTCTGTATAATAGAGTCAAGTATTTCACATGGAGTCGGTTTTTGTCAGAACTGAAGGACGTAATAACTGCATATCGTAAGCTTCCGTTTGGAGACCGTGTCGTGTTCTATTCCACGGTATCGAACGATGTCGATGTGCGGGAAGAGACCGTCCAGGACTTCCTTATCGA
>Ga0247608_10003700_pt1 | contig 17620 bp, 15 predicted proteins | sample 176DNAGHGlowgp2_FD_193490 | JGI IMG/M metagenome (GOLD analysis project Ga0247608, IMG submission 193490) | Sheep rumen microbial communities from Palmerston North, Manawatu-Wanganui, New Zealand - 1766 DNA GHGlow gp2 | ecosystem: Host-associated > Mammals > Digestive system > Stomach > Rumen ... | reverse complement strand
TACCCAAATGCACGGGTATTAAAGAAAACCATATCACCAGTACCATCTCCCCACCAATCTGGAAAATTCGCAATCATATCAGTATGGGTAGCGTCGATCTTTTTTGAGATACCAGACATAATACCTGAAATCTGTCGACCAGTGAAATGACCACCGGACTTAGCATCATTAGTACATGCACCCAGACCCCAATCATCTTCATCTCTACCAAAGTTAATATCAGAATCTCCCCATGCTCCATATCTCCATGCATCCTTAAGAACCTGGATTTGCTTCTCAGTAAAAATTGTTGAAAGTTTTTCAGTAATCTTATTCATATATTATTTTAATTGATTTACTAAAATAATATAGTAAAAATATTGAAAAATTCAAATATAATTAAAAAATATTATAAAATAAAGAGAGAACACTATTATTCCCTCTTATTAATTAAACAAATATATAAATTATATAATTTTCTTATTATTTATTTTCGTTATTTAATCTTAATACATTATTAAATTGTATTTTATAACATCCATAGTTTTCAGGATTTGTTGTATATCCATGAAAATTACAAATATATGAACCATTTACCATTTGTTTATGTTCATTAAAGAATTTACAGTTTTTACATATATCTATATTAGCCATTATTTATAATCAAATATATTTATAATGACCTGAATTTTATTACTTAAATATTATTTTTGTTTCTCTTTTAACATTTTCAATTGAGTCAGAACTATGCATAGCATTTTTCATATCATTCTTTCCCCATTTGTCTCTAACTTTATCTTTAAGTGAATCCATTTCTTCAATTGGATCTTCACATTCCTTATAGCATTTTACGCATAAGCATTCTCCAGATGACATATATTCAACAAGATCATCATAGAAGTCTTTTCCTTTATGCATCATATATAATTGTTCAGCTTGCTCTTTTGTTAATGTTAATTTCTTTTTATCAAGAATATCCCATTCATCATCTTCTAACATTTTAAGCCAAACTTCTTCATGTTCTAAAAATTCAGGTTTAAGTATTACAAAAGCATTTACATAATTTTCCTTACTTTCGTAAATATAATCTTTTAATGATTTCATATTATCTTTATTTAATCTATATTTAAAAATAACAAAAAGAGTAACCGAAGTTACTCTTTTACTTATATTATATGATTTATTGTTCTACCTTAGTCCAATTATAATAACCTAAATTTCCTTGGTTATCCATCCAAGTTTCATATCCATCACTTCCAATTGGGACATATAATGTTCCACCATTGCTAACACCAGCAAACGTACCAGGATTTACACTTGGGGCATTCATTATATAAGATGTTATTGCTGTTAAATTACCACAACCATCGAAAATATTATGACCAATACTTGTAACACTATTACCAATGGTAATATTTATTAAACCACCACAACCTATAAAAACACTACTACCAATACTTGTAACACTATCCGGTATTGTTATGTTTGTTAAACCACTACAACCGGAGAAAGCACTACTGCCAATATTTATAACACCATTACCTATAGTTACATTTGTTAAACCAGTACAATTAGAGAAAGCACCATTACCAATGTTTGTAACACTATCTGGTATAACTATACTTGTTAAACCAGTACAACTAGAGAAAGTAGTATCACCAATGTTTGTAACACTATCTGGTATGTCTATACTTGTAAGACCACTGCAACTGTTAAAAGCATTACTACCAATACTTGTAACGCTATCTGGTATAATACACTCTATCAAATTACAGTTACTAAACACAGGTGCACTATTACCTAATTGAGTTTCATTATATAACTCATACTTAACTGTATGAACACCTGTTGTGTCAAATGTATATTCAGTCACAAGTTCATCTAACATAACGCCGTCAATCTCCATTGACTTAAATACATTACTTTCATAGTTTGTTCTTAATACTGTTGGTTCAGATGTACTTGTTACATTATACTTACATACAACCCTTGTTTCAACCCAAGGTTTATAACTCACAGTCATAGTTTCTTTTTCTAAAGATACATTAGGTAAATCTAATGTTGCTGCATTATATGCTTCAGTTGTTTCAAATAATTTTATATGTTTCATATTTATTTTAATTTATTTTAATTGTTGTTGTATTCTTAAATTGATGTTGTATATCTCTATCTAATGAATATTTAACATCTATTTTATAATAACCACGTTCATAAACATTATTATTTTTAGGTAATGATAATATTGTCATTTCTCCATTAGATTCAAATGATGTTCCAATATTTGTTCCTAATGATATTGGAGATATTTTCCATTTTGAACTTATATTTGCATTGAATGGCAATCGATCATTATTATATATATAACATGCAATAATATCATCATTATTAAATTGATTAAAACCTTCTGTAGAATTAAATTCTAATCTATTAATAAGATATTCTTCTGAACTACGATAATATTCTAATATATATTCATTATTAATATATTTTGTTTTATCATCATTTTTTAATATTAAATCATTTTTGTTTCTAGCATTATCAACAGTTTCTTGTGATATATAAATTCCATACCAATAATCGTTATCATGCATTAAATAGAAATCATAATTTAAATATGTATCTAATTTAATAGAATCAACACAATTATACACACTATGCAATAATTGTTTTTTCAATATTTTATTAGATAAATATATATCGTATACATTATAATCTAACTTAAAGAATTTATTATAAAGATTATATACATATTCATTATTATTATCTCCATAAATATATTCTTTATTTAAGTATTTTGCTGTAACTAAGTTTTTACCACTTTCTTTAGGAATATATTTTAATTGTTCTTTAGCATTATATATTTTTATTAATTTTGGAATAACATAGCTGCCTTCTATAAATTTAAAATTACCGTATGCTATCTGCATAAATAATGTTACACATTGTTCACTTCCATTTAATGTTAATATATTATTTTCAACATTATCATAATTAACAATATTTCCATCTTTATCTATTACTTCAACATATAATATTATATTATTATCAACTATTGTATTAGATAATAATTCTATTCTATATGTACCTGTATATCCTGTTAAATCTTTTGCTAAATAATTTTTATATTTATATTTTGCATATTTACTATCTGGAGAATATCTTCCATATTGCTCATGTAATTCAATATACTTATCCAAATTAGAAATCAATTCCTCAGGAGATTCATTGTTATCAATAAATCTTTCAATGTTATTTAAGTGTGATGGTAATGATACTAATGAATTTTCGTCAATATCAAACCAATACATTGATGGGTTTTGATTAGATATATTATGTGGTGTATTGTTATTTTCATCAGATTTAACATCTTCATATATATATTTATACTTAAATTCAATTAATCTAATATTATATTCAACACCTCTTATAATTATTTTCTTATATTTATAACCATTTGAATCAAATGTATCACCTTCATAATATGGAATATTTTCTTTAGTTAAATAATTTAGATATTCATTAACTGTATAAAATCTGTTTCTTACAATATGTATTTTATTTATATAAAATTTTACTTTAACATATTTATAAGTTTTCTTTTCAATATCATTTAATGATACATCAATATCTTCTTTAGATTCATTTGTAAAACTAATAGTATAATAAACATTATATTTATAGTTTTCTTTAATATTATATATATTCTTTACTATTGGATCATATATTGATATAACTATATTACCAGTTTCTTCTTTATGTATATCAATATCATTATCTTTATATTCATCTATTAAAGTTTTTTCAATATATCTATTAATATAAAAATCATCAAGATTATTATATAAATAATAACCTATATATGTTTTATTCTTATCTTCATAATATGAAAACTCTTCAGTATCATATTCAAATATATTTGGTAACTTCCATATTTCTAATGGGTTACTATTAGTATAATATAATGAATAATCTCTGTGTACATAAAATCCATTATAATCATCTATAGAATTTTTTTCAATTGGTACTAATGGTTTATTTTCTGATGTACCTTTTACACTAGCCCAATGTAATCCATAAGTATCTGGATAACGTGTATCAATAAATGTTGATTGATTACCAGTTATATATATTTTTAATTTTTCTTCATTAATATGTTCAATATTATCATCAATATTATAATATTTAGTATTATGCACAAAATTAAGTCCATCAATCCACATATTAATATTATCATGAAATTCTAATACATTTAATTCATGTAATTTGTTTTCATATATATTGAATATATGAATTGAATTTTTGTATTTAGAACTATTTGGTAAATTAACTAATGTTTGATATTTACTCATAGTTTGGTCAGTATTAAAATATAATTTATCATATATTGTATATACTGTTTCACCATTTACATATGTATTATTAATTGGATCATAATATAAATTTACTATATTGTCGTATGATATATATGTATGATAATCGAATTCTTCATCATTTTCATGACCCTCATGTCTAAATAAACTGTATTTTTCACTTTCTTTAGTGCAATCTATAATATAATATGATGATTCTCCATTTTCGTTATATTCTTCATTTAATATATATATATCATTTCCTTCATATGCACATATTAATGTTTTATTATATCCTATATATGCAGCATTAAAAATAATGTTTTTACCAATTAAATCTTTATGTAAGTATATTTCATGTTCTATACCCATAATATCAATATATTTAATAAATTGATAAAATTCATTATTTAATAATGTACCGTCAATATATAATAAATTATGATCTAAATGATATTTAATAATTTGATTTATATTAATATCAAAGTTAATATCATTTATATTAACTAATTCTTCATTATGCATATATGAATTAAACAACACTTGTTTATTATCATCATCTATATATTTAAGTTGTTTAAAAGGTGATAATAAGAAATAGTTTTGTTTAAAGAATTGATAAATATAATCAATATTATTATAATCAAATGTTTCAACCCATGATTCATTATTATCTAATGCATAAATATTACGTATTAAATCATTAAACTTTTTACAATTATTTTCTATAAATATCGGTTCACCCCATGATTTAGGATATATTAAATATTGAGCATTATTATTAATACTTATTGTTGATATACATTTATTATAGATATCCAATATTGATTTATTGAAATTATATATATAACATAATTGTTCATCAATATTATCCCATTGTATAAAATAATTACCATTAGTTAAATTAAATAATGTAACATATGCATAATCATCAATATTAATAATATTATATGATTCTAATTCATTTTTAATATTATCAATATTTAATTGTCCTAATTGTATAATATATTTAGATTTTAATAAATAAAAATCTTTATTTTCATCAAGTATTTTATCTACATCTTTACTATCACAAAATACAATATTATGTAAATTATTTTGTTCATTTGTTTTATTTAATAAATAATTATGATCATTTGAAAAATATCTGTATTTTAATTTACCAAAAGTAATTTGTGGATTATGTATTCGTAATTCAAAGTTATATTCATACCATCTATTATTAACTAAAAGTTTTAATATAAACTTATTATCAATCCAATAATTAAAATAATTACTATTTACATTTCCATTTTTATCAATATTTATATTAAACTTTTTAGGATATATAATAAAGTTCTTATATTTATTATTATCAGATTGTATAAAATTAAAATGTGATTCATATAATACTTCAGTAGAATCATTATTTATTATATTAATGATTGATCTTAATTTATCTAAATCTGACGCATATTCTATTTTATTTAATAACTTACCTACATATGTAACAAATTCATTTAATTCATTATTTGTTTTATTAATATCTAAATGAGTATTTGCAATAACTGTTTCAATATCATCTGTTGATAATATTTTATAATCATTTTTGCATGTTTTTAATATATTAATAAATTCTGTTAATTTTGAATTATTATCAGAATAATATTCTTTAACTAATTTATTAATTGAATTATATAATGTTTTATCAATATCCTTAAATAATAACAATACACAGTTATAATATTGATTTTCCTTGAAGTATATTGGAATATTTACACATGTATCATTAAGATAATACCATGTTCTTTCATCAGTTTCAACATTATTACTTCCTAAATCATATTCATTAAACTTATCATCAATATAATGTATTTGTTTTGTAAAATAATGTAAACCATTTCCAGTAAATATAACTTCATTTTTATTATTAAGTATTACTGAAGGTTCTGATTGACTAATACCAATTGTATTAGTTAATTTTATATCATTAGCAAATACTCTATATCCTAATGATGTAGAATGTATATTTAAGTGAATAGGTAAGAAATATTTTTTATAGTAATATGATAAACATATTAATTTTACACCAAGCTCATTAAATGAAAAATCAAAATAAGGTTTCCAATACCAATATTTTTCTTCATCATCTTCAATAGGCATATCATGATTACCTATTCTAATTTTTTCATAATTATCTATAAGAGAAATCATTTTTGGTTTATTCTCTCCATAAAAAGTTTTCTCTATATTTGTATTTTCTAATGGATATTGTTCATCACTTTCTTTATTAATCATAATGCGTAATGATATAAGAGCATCACTAACAAATGTTTTAAATGATTCTAATATATCATTACTTATATCAAAGTAATCTAATAAGTATTGTTGTTTAAAATCATTATCAGTTCTTAATAACTTTGCAATAGTAATCTTATTTCCATAACCAAACCATTTTAATGAATCTATAGCAGATTTAAAATTACCTATTTCTCCGCGTATATTCATATAGTTAATCATATATTCTTTTATCTTTTCATTATATAATGCTTCGTTAAATTCATCATTATAAAGACTTTCAGAATATACTGATTTTAATATATCTTTAGGAAGATTAACTCCCATATTACGACCGTTGATAATTAATTCTTCATATTCGCTAATAAATTCACCACCAACTGAAATTGGACACCACTCATCAGTATCATTAGAATTATTATGTATATGAATCATTAAGTTACTAATCCAAGTGCCTTCTTCTTTAGCTAAAGCAATTGGATAAATAGGAATTAATAAATAATTTATATCAGCAGTATCTTTTAATGTTTCTTTTGTTTTAATGCAATATAAATCTTCGTTTGTTAATGAATCTTTAATAAAATTATATATTTCTTCACCATCTTCAAATATGTTCAAATTAATATAATCAGTTAGCTTTTCAGTTTTGTTTGATAATGCTCTTTGTAATCTTTTTGATGATATTAACTTAAATACATTTGAATCATTAAAATAAATCTCAATATCAATAATTTTATTATGATCATTTTCTAATTCATTAACATTAAAATCTTTGTTTAATTCATATAATGCATAAATTGGTCTTGAATAATAATTATTAATAGATAGTTTAGATGTATTATTACTATCTATCCAAAATATATAATCATTTTCATCATATTCATATCCTATAGGTTTATCTGAATATGATTTTAAACTAAACATATGACCTGTGTTATCTACAAATTCCATTAAATATATACGTTATTGTTTATTTACTATATATAAAAATAATTTTATTATTTGATATTAAGTATATAAAAACAAAAGAGGCAACGATTTGTTGCCTCTTGTATATAAATTAATTATTCATACCAAGTTATATATTTGAATCTTTTTAATCTATCGACATATTTTAATAACATAATTATTCTTAAATCTATTAATTGTAGAAATGTTACAAGAATAGAATTACCTTTGAATAAAATCTTTGGAAGAGTTTTATTCAATATACCATGTTTAGCATAATCATATTTATTATTACCAACAAATTCAAATGGTTTTAATTCGTCTTTACGATATGATAAATTTTGTTTTATATCCATAAATTATTAAATAGTATTTGAATTGAACCAATAATCTACTGAATGTTGAGATTTAATATATTCATCTATTTTATCAAGTTCTTCAACAGCCATATCATGAAATCTTTGATAGTTAATACCAACATTACCTGGCATTTTGAATTCATATGATCCTATAATAGTTGCAAGGCCTCTCATTCCTAATGCAACACAATATCTAAAGAAATAATAGTTATTATATAAATCTTGTATTCTGCATCTAATAAATACTTGTAATATTAAATCAGAAAATCCAAGTGAACCAAGTATTGCCAATTTATGTGAATTAGGATTAAAATTAAATGTTAATGGAACATCAAACATTGCTTTATATGTTTGCACTTCATATAATGCTCCCATGACATCAGTTAAATTATATCCAGTTCCAGATCCAAATACATCTGATAATGAACCGCCTGCTCCTGATGCCAATGCAGAGTTATTTAATATCATACGTTCAAGTGAAAAGTCTCCCATTACTCCATAGTTAAAACTATTAGTTACTTTATATACACCAAATACTGATACTATTTGATCTGGTAACCTAACTACATTATTTGGACCGCATTTACAAAAATCGGAATTTTTAATACAATAAAATCTTTCTTCAACAGCTGGGTCATAATCCTCCCAGAATTTTTGTGCTGCTTGTAAAATAAGTGGAGGAATAGCAGATGCAGGTAATGGTAATGGCAATGCACATGATTGAGTTATTTCTTGAATTATTCTTTTAATAAAATTATAATCCACTTGATCTTCCATTTGAGCTTTTTGTTTTAAAAACTCTTCCATTCCAACAGTATTTTGATTAGATGTTTGGACACAATTAGTCATTATCAAATATCATGTTTTATTAAAAATAACCAAAAAAACTAAATATTATATAATGAAAAAAAATGTTAAATTATTATAAAATCATGTATAATTATTAAACTTCATTAACTATTTTTAAAGAAAAAGGATACATATATTAGTGGCTGAATCAATTTTTAATAATAAATTAGGAAATTACTTAAAGAAACTTAACGAGCAATATAATAGTAAAGATAAATCATTAACAGATATTCTTAAGTCATTTAGTCAAATTAGTTCAGAATATAATGAATTAAATGATGTAAAGAATCAAATAGATATACAATATAGTTCAAATAATTATAATGAGTGTACTCCTGAGGAACAGGAAGATTTCTTTTCAGATCAATTACAATTTATTGAAACACTTGTTGTTAATAGTATTTATGAAAAGTCAGGTATAATTTGGAATTGGAGTGACATATTTAATTTGATGAAAGATCCTACATATAAAAATGTAGATAAAATTAAAAGAAAGGTTGTTTATTCATCTTCATCAAATCAACGTCCTATTGGAGATATGTCATATAATATTTGGAATGGCCTACAAATTATAGATATTGATATTAAAGATGAATCATTAGCATTAAATATCAAACAGAAATTATTTGAAGACTTAAATCAATATCATTGGTTTTTAGGTTGTTGTATTTCTGCATCAGGTAAATCTTGTCACGTTTGGACAAAAATAACTCCAATATCAATAGATTTAAATAGTCGTCGTATTGAGTATATATGTAACTTTAGACATAAATATTCATATATTTATATTGTATTGATGAAATATTCAAAACAATTTGGATATACAAAAGAAGATATATTAAAATACATGGATATGGCTATGTGTAAACCTCAACAGGGTATTTTTATATCTTCAGATAATAATGCATTACTTAATACGAATTTTAGAGATTTACGATTAGATGTAAATTTCGAATCTGCATTTAAAAGCGGTGTAACAAGTATTGATTGGATATCACATCCTGATTTAAAGGATATATTTCATAAGTTAGAATGGTTTAATGTAACATCAAATGGGAATGCTGAAGATATTGAAATTTCTAATATATCAGGTATTAATGATAGGGATATATCGAAAAGTAAAGGTCGTAAACACTATAAGCACGCACAACGTTGGCAATTAGCAAATACATTAACATCAATATATGGAGAGGATAAAGCTCTTCAGATAATGATAGAGATTTGTGATGGAACATCAAGACGTGAGTTAGCAGGAGACGTTAAGACAGCTGCAATACATGATAAACCAATTTCAATATGGGCTGTTAAAGAATTAAATAATAATCATGGATTTAAATTAAAGATTAAAGCAGATAATACATTTACTGAAGAAATAAAATTGGAAGATAATATGAAAGATGCAAATACAAGAGGGATTGATCCCACTCGTATATTGAATGATAATTCATTATCAATAATTCTTCATATGAAAAGCACACAATATTTGTCAGACTTAAAGGATGAAATTATCGCAAATTTATCTCATATAACATTGCTTGAAGCAGGTGCAGGTTATGGGAAAACTGAAATGATTAAAAGTCTTAAAGCAAAGACATTATTAATTCTTCCATTTACATCAACTATTAAAGCAAAAGTTGAAGCTGATGAAAAGACTTCTGATTGGTTGTATTTTTATGGTAATAAAAGACCAACATTAGATGATATATTAGGTAATAGAAATATGTCAATGACAATTGATAAATTTAGTCGTCTTAATGTATTTGAACTTGACCAAGCAGGATTTGAGTATATTGTAATTGATGAGTCACACTTATTATTTACAAGTTCATATAGAGATGTTATGTCACCAACAATTCAACGTCTTGCTAATTGTAAAGCAAAGATTATAATGATGACAGGAACACCAACTGGAGAAATGTTATTCTTTCCAAATATTAAACATATTAAGGTAATTAAGGAAGATAATCGTATTAAAGATTTTGAAATTAATATGGTACCAACTAATACTGAAAAACTTATTGATATGTGTAAATCAATGGCTAAAGATATTGTTGATGGAAAGAAAATATTATTTCCAACAAATAAAGGTAATCTTTATTTTGAGCAAGTAACGGGTTTGATTCAACAATACCTTATAGAAGAATATCATTCATCTAAACAACTTAAAGCATTCTATTATAAAAAATCAAATTATGGTGAGGAAACTATGGACACCATAAATATTGATAAATCAATTGGACTTAATGATATAATATTTTGTACAACATATTTATCAGTAGGTGTTGATATATGCGATAGATATAAATTTAGTGTATATTTTAATGAAACATGGATAGCACAAGATATTGAACAGTTCGCAAATCGTCTTCGTAATAATGACTTATATATTAAGTTATTTTTGGAAAAGGAAGATTCATCAGGATTACCAATTAATTATAAGTATATAGCTCCACTTGATTTAAGTTTTAGTGAAAAGGATTTATTATTTGCAAGAGACTTAATACAAACTTGTAACGATATGCTTGAACGTAATAATGAAGAATCAAAATATAATCCTCTTATTCAATCATTATTATCATCAAATAGATATCTTAAATATGATGAAAACGAATGTCGTTATTTTATAGATGAAACAACATATAAGCTTAAAGTATTTGAAGAAAGATATACTGAATATTCAAAGCAGCTTGAAGTATTGAAAAATGGAATGCAATATTATGGATATACAGTAACATTTAATGAATCAAATAATAGAGTTCCTGATGAAAAGAAGGATGCAACTGAAGAATACTTAAGACAATGTCGTAATTATAGATTTAATTATAATACTGCTGAAACATTTGATTTCTTAAATCACTTAAATGACGGTAATATTGATGTATATAAAGAATTACTTAAAGGTTCATACGAAGTATTTAAGGATGATGATTATAAAGTTGAAAGAGAAGAAAATAGTTTATATGCAAAGGATATTGAAATACTTGAAAAGAATATACCTATTGTAATAAGTCTTTATAAATTTTATGATTGTGATACAATTAGAGATATATTTGAATATTGTGTAGATAAGAAACAAAATAGAATTAATTATACAAAGCTTAATCGTATTCGTAGGTTCGTTCAAATAGAATCAAATCGTAAAAGAAAAAGATTAGATTTTCCAGTATTGAAATTTGTTAAAGAATCTCAACAATGGGCAAGGTTACATGGAGCAACAACTGAAATGGAGATTAATAAATATTTAGCAGATTATGCTGTAAGTTATGCAAATTCAATTAAAGATGTTGTTGTTGAGGATAAAGAATATCTTGAAACATTATTTGAATTAACAAAAGAATTATGGAAAGTAATTATATTACAATCAAGACCAAAAAATGGTAATGTTGGAATAGTTCCATTTGAATTATTATGGACTAAGAAAACTGATTTGACTGATTTATATGGTGGTTCTGAAATGACTAAATCATTCTTTATAGAAGAGTTGGTTGATGAAATGAAAGAAGACCTTGATGAGGAAGATACAAGTGTACCATTTGAAAGAACTGAAAAGAAGAGATTGATTGATGTAACTAATGAATTACCAAATGTTATACATAGACCTTATGGATATTATGAATATTCAGATCTTGATGAATCTAATGATAGATTTATGAGAAAGCAAGATAGCACGAATACATTAAAAGATCAAATATTTACAACAAAAGATAATAATGAACAAGACGTAAAGAAGAAAAATATTGAAGGAGATTTATTTGAAACTAATGATGAAAATGTACCATTTTAATTATATTTAACAATTATGGATTTTTATAAAGAACATTATAGTAAATTTTTACTTGAAACACTTAAATTTTTAAATAATATGCAAACTGATAATACAAGTCCAGGGTTGCTTACAAAAGAATTTATATTAAAGCAAATTCAAAAGCAAACCGAGTTAGAAAATAAAATATTTGAATTAAACGAAACTATTAAATCATTAAAATCTTCAAAACAATCAAAAGGTGATATTCCTAAAGGCTATGATATATTTATAAAAATGCTTCAATTTGGTAGTGTTGGTTGGTCTATTGATGGAGGATATAATGAAATGCCAACAATAACTATTAGTGATTGCCCACTTATGCCAGATGAGGTTGAATATATTAAAAGATTAATACATGAAAAACTTAATGATTCTTTTAATATAACTATTGGTAGACCAATAACTACATCTTATAAAGCAGATAGAGTAGATGTTGGTATAGGAGGTTCACCACGATTGGAAGATAATTTGATAAGTGATAGAGCATGGTATTAAATATAAGTATATTATGTTAAATGAATACGTCTCCAACAGGATTAGCATCTGATTTTATTAAAGCACAAATTCGAAAAAACACAGAATTAGAAGAACAAATAATATCATTAAATGAAACAATAGAATTATTAAAAGGAGAATCTCATAATGATTATAGCTTATATAGAAAAATATTGGACTTGTTAGTTCCTTATATCAAATTTGAATATAATAAAGATGGTGGTTATAATATAAAATTAGATCCTCCTGAAATATATATGCCATTAGATGCTATTGATAATATAATTAAAGAAATAGAAAAATATAAACAAAAAATGTTATGATATACGTTTTTAGAAAATATGAATCATCAGCACGAATAATTGTTTATGCAGAATCATATTTAGAAGCTAAGGATGCATTATTTGCATTACATCCATGGGCAGATAAAGAATATAATATTACAGAATATAAAATGTATCGTATTGATTATAATAAATTTTTCGATATATTGAATATTGAAAATGATATGAGAGATTATCCTCGTATTTTATCTGAAAGTGAACTATCTTTATTAGTAAAAAATAAAGTATTGGTTGATACAGAATTTAACACACTTCATAATACGCATGTATTAGCTAAAAAGGATTTTAATGAAGATACACGATATCCTGCATATTCAACATCTGAATATGTTAAAATGTTATCAGATAATGTACTTATTAAAGATACATATTCCAAATCAATTAAAAAGATGATGAGTATTGTTGGTGATGTGTGGTTTATACAATATTCACCATTACAACATGGTCCAGAAAATAATTATATTTATGGATTAAGTAGACAACAATGTATTGATTTATATAAAGAAATTTATAAATTCAGATTTAAAGGTGCTGATGAATGTAATCCATTTACAATTCCTGAACCTAAATTATTGATTAATTCTACAACATCAGTCAGTGATATAATTGAAGGTAATTTCAAAAATGAAGATATTGATAATTATAAGAAAATGGTATCTATAATGAAAGAATTAAATATTAAGAAATTTCCATTCAGCGCATATGAAGAATTTGCTCGTAAAACATATATGCATCTTGATGAAATTGAAAAAATAAAGGTGGATTAGTTAATCCACCTTTGTTTATTTTAAATTAGTTCTTTCAAATGGAACTTCTATTCCATTTTTAATATCTAACTTTGCATTTCTTCTTGATTGTTTGTTCATTCGGTGTCTTTCATATTTAGTCCAATAACCATGATCCCATATCGTACCAGTATTCTTATACATATAAAGCCAATTAGATCTTTTTTTGGCTTCTTTCCATGATTCTGCTTTGTGCCAATGTGTATCTCCTATTGTTTGTGTTCCTGCATATCTTTTATCATTTGGATATGCTTCTGTTTCAGATACTTTAATATTTCTTCCCCAACCAAGTTGATAGAATAATTTAACTCTTGAATTGTACTTATTAATTGTACGTCTGCGTCGTTCAGCTCTATTCATATTACATTAATATATTTATTGTATCTTCTAAAATATCAACATCGATATTATCTAAATCAATATTTTCAAAATTTGCCCACTGTTCCAATAATTCCCAAGTATCTTGTCCATTATCGATAAGAATCTCTCCTGGGTTATGAAACCACTTAATAAAATTTTCAGCTAATTCAATATACTTATCACTCATAATTTAATCTCCCCAATATGTACAGCCCTTATAAAAATTGCGAACAGATTCCGTAAGGTCATCGGTATCCTTTTTCATTTGAGCCTCAGTTTCAGCATCGACAATAAGCTTGATATGTGGGCGGAAGCAAACCTGATATGAATTGTCGCTAGCCTCATAAGTAAGCTTCCAACCGCTGGCCTTCTTGAAATATTTGTTATCCTTAACAGCTTCAAAGCAGCGGCCAAGCTTCGTAGGAGTCAATTCCTTATATGAAATACAACAGTCGCCTGAAATACCCATTTCTCCAGGATTAACATCAAAATCAAAAAATGAAAGGTCATAATAGAAATCACTCATTTTGTATTCCTTGCGAGCCTTTGCAACCTCAGACTCAATATAAGCAATACGCTTCTTCTCAGTCTTCCACTTTTTATCAGCAAAATTGATGGCACGCTTGCGAGCACATTCCATGTAACTAAAGAAATTTCTTACCTTAGAAGCTTCCCACTCAGGAATATAAAGGTCATTGTATTTCTCCTCAGCCTCAAGAAAATCAGAGAACATTGCACGGATAAACTCATCAGCAGTAATTGTTGAGCAATTGATGTTACGGGAAGTAAGAATAATAGTGCGATAATTGTTCATATTTTAAATTTTTATTGTTTACTAATTTTATTTACAATATTAATATAGTAAAAAATAAATAATATTCAAAATTTCACAAGGAAATTTATGAACTTGTTATATTCAAAATTTCACAAGGAAATTTATGAACTTGTTATATTCAAAATTTCACAAGGAAATTTATGAACTTGTTATATTCAAAAATTAATAAGAAAAAATCCACCTACTTTCACAAGCGAGTGGATTCAGAGGGATATATTTTCGTCCAGGTCTCATCAGAGAATGATTTTATAGTCTCCCTGGCTGACTTTATCGTGAATAATTTTCATTCTTAGGCTGGTCAACCTTTTCATCAGTACCATAAACTGCACGGTACTTTTGAAAATCTTCATACTTTACTTTTACAATAAGTCTCTTACCCATACGGTTACGAAGACCTAAGTCAGTACGAAGAACAAGACCTTCTGCCATGTATTCTCTGTTCTCAGAAATTGTTGAAATAAATCCCTTACGAACAAAATCAATTGCCTCATCAAGAGTAAAGTAACCAATGAATGGAACAATAGGTGCACCAAGCTTAGTTGCAATTTCATCACGTGCATCAGTCTTAAGATAAATATCGTTTACCTTAACATCAAACACAATGAACTCATTGCCATTCTTGATGTAATTTCCACCCTTCTGAATACCATTACCATATCCTTCACCATAGATAGTATAGATGTTAGGAATTTGGTCATAGTCTAACCAGTTGTGATCAATCTCCCACTCTGATACAGGAATGAATTCCTTCAAACCAAGTGATGCAAGAACCTTTTCCTTTGGATATTTCTCTTGCATGTGCTTAAGCAACTTTGGAGGAATCTGTGCGCTATCAGTCTTACCTGCATAACGTACATTAAACTTTACACCTGCAACTTCAGGTACAACACTTGTTTCTGAAGGAACAATCTCTTTAGTAACTTCAATACGCATACAAGTTCCATCTATTTTTTCTTCTCCTCTCCACTTATTATTTCTTAAATATTCAAACTCTGGTTCAGTAAAAGGTTCAAATGGCATAATAATATTATTTGCATCACGCATAAAAATTGTATTAATCTTTTGATAAGTGTTTGGACTACGTTTTTGTTTTCCCATAATTTAATTAATTTAATTTGTTTGACTTATATAATTATTTAAAATATCTAATAAATAAAGTTTTAAATTATTTTCTTTATCATATTTATTTATTTCTGATTCCCAAATTTGTACTACTTTATAATTTTGAGATTCTGCATATTTTATATTTTGTTTATCTTTATCCCATAATTCTTTAGCAGTATGTTTTATTTTTTTAGTAAAATTTAATATATCGTTTTCATTATATATATTTGGATTTGCATGCCAAAAATCTCCTTGTATTTCTAATATTAAATTAATTCCTTTTATATGTATATCATATCTATGATAATATTTTGGAAATTTAAACTGTGTTTCAATAGGTATTTTTAATTCATTTAACACATCAATTATTTTATTTTCTAAATTTGATATTCTACCTATATGTTTACCCCATTTTGATATTAATTCATTTTTTCTTTCAATTGAATATGAAGACCAACGTTTACTTGTTAATTCAGCATATTCTTTAGTTTTCCAAATATTATCAACTCCATAATGTTTTATAAATGTATCTGCCTTCTTTTTCTTTATTATTTCTAATTGTGATGGATTATCAACTCCATATTTTTTTCTACATGTTTCTAAATTTTTATGTTTAACTATTTTTTTATATGATTCTGATAATGTTCTAATATGTATATTTTTATAATTTAATATCCAACATATATGTTTAAAACATAATTTATACTTTTCTTTTAGATCAGTTAATGATAAATTATTTTGATAGTCATTACAAATATCTTCAATTATATTATCATTATTTGTTTGATATTTTAAATTTATAATATGAATTTCATCTTCAGAATAATTTTGTAATTCTTTACAATTATAAAAATGAGTTCCTAATCTTCTAAATTCTTTATTACAATATGGACATTTTTCTTTCATAAGTTAAATCTAATATATAATTAATAATAATCATATAAAAGATTGATTATATAAATTTATCTATTTTTTCTTTACCTTCTTAATTATTTCATCAAGATGATCATCAGGGTTTTTACCCGCTTTATGATATTTAGTTCCAAGATCAATTGCAATTCGCCATTCATCAGATCCGTTCTCTAAAGTATCTATGTATTCCCAAAGGGTTGTAGGTTTTTTTGATGACTT
>Ga0247608_10003696_pt1 | contig 17636 bp, 13 predicted proteins | sample 176DNAGHGlowgp2_FD_193490 | JGI IMG/M metagenome (GOLD analysis project Ga0247608, IMG submission 193490) | Sheep rumen microbial communities from Palmerston North, Manawatu-Wanganui, New Zealand - 1766 DNA GHGlow gp2 | ecosystem: Host-associated > Mammals > Digestive system > Stomach > Rumen ... | reverse complement strand
CAGTAGGCCTTCATGATGCCGTAGACCTCGCCAATACGGTTGGGACCGATGCCCAGTCCGGTACATGCGCCAGCACAGATGGTGTTGCTGGAGGTGACAAAGGGATAAGAGCCGAAGTCCACGTCGAGCATCGTGCCCTGAGCGCCCTCGCAGAGCACCGACTTGCCCTCGCGCAGCAGGCCGTTAATCTCGTGTTCGCTGTCTACAATGGGGAACTGGCGCAGATACTCCACGCCCTCCAGCCACTTCTTCTCTACCTCAGTGATGTCATAGTCGAAGTGGAGCGACTGCAGGATGGCCTCATGGCGAGCCTTGGCAGCGGCATACTTCTCGGCAAAGTTCTCCAGGATGTCGCCCACACGCAAGCCTGTACGGCTGACCTTGTCAGTATAGGTAGGGCCGATGCCCTTGCCCGTAGTGCCCACCTTGTTCTTACCCTTCTGCGCCTCGTATGCAGCATCGAGCACCCGGTGGGTGGGCATGATGAGATGTGCCTTCTTGGAAATGTGCAGGCGTTCCTTCAACGGGTGTCCGCTCTGTTCCAGTGCCTTTGCCTCGTCCATAAAGAGGTCGGGGGCCAGCACCACGCCATTGCCGATAATGTTCACCTTGTTACCCTGGAAAATGCCAGAGGGGATGCTGCGAAGCACATACTTCTGCCCCTCAAACTCCAGCGTGTGCCCAGCATTGGGTCCACCCTGGAAGCGTGCCACCACGTCATAGTGCGGGGTAAGCACATCAACGACTTTTCCTTTACCTTCATCGCCCCACTGCAGTCCCAGCAGAACGTCAACCTTTCCTGTGTTCATCATTGTTATCTGGTGTTTTATGCTTTTTAATCTTACGAGTGATGGCAGCCTGGCAGGTGGAGCAGATGCCGTAGATATATAGCGAGAAGACATCCTGGCGGAAACGCTTCAGGTGCATGCTCTCAATAGCCTCGGTCACCTCGGGCGACTTCACCTCAGTGACCTTTCCGCAGACGGTACACACCTGGTGGCAGTGGCTGTCGCCAGGGTACAAGGCTTCATACATGGTGCTGCCCTGTATGCTGTGACGGATGACCAACCTGAGCGACATGAAGAGATGGAGCGTGTTGTAAAGCGTGGCACGCGACACGGGGAAGTGCTCCTCGTCAGCCAGTTTCTGTCCAAGGTCGTCAAGCGTGAAATGCCCTTCGATGTCATATACCGCCTTCAGTATCGCATAGCGCTCCGGCGTCTTGCGATAGTTGTTCATCTCCAGGTAATTGTCGAGTATGCGTTCCGCTGTCAGCCGCACACTTTCTTTCTTTTCGCTATTTCTCATAAACCAAGGCACAAAATTACAAATAAAGATTGAAGTTGGCGTTAGCGGCATGTTAAAAATGGCTAAATCTGCAATTTCAGTGAAAGTTTTTTTGTTATATCGTAAAGAATGTGTAACTTTACACCCAAAATCTGAAACTAAGCATAAAACATTATAATCTTAAAACACAAAAGTAAATGAAAACATTTAGGAATTCAATGCTTGGAGCCGGTGCTGCAATGGTGCTGGCCTTCGCTGCATGCACAGGCGGCCAGCAGGCTGCACAGTCACTGACGGCATCGGGACTGAACCCGGCAAAGTTTGACACCGTCATCAACGGCGACACCGTGAAGCTCTACACCCTGAAGAACCAGAACGGCCTGGAGGCTTGCATCACCAACTTCGGCGGTCGCGTCGTGTCACTGATGGTGCCCGACCGCGACGGCAAGCTCGTGGACGTGGTGCTGGGCTACGACAACATTGCCCAGTATGCTGACGCAGCCAACTTCGGCAGCGACTTCGGTGCATCCATCGGCCGCTATGCCAACCGCATCAAGAATGGCCGTATGAAGATTGGCGAGGACACCATCCAGCTGCCGCAGAACAACTTCGGCCACTGCCTGCACGGCGGCCCCACCGGATGGCAGTATAAGGTGTACAAGGCTGAGCAGACTGACAGCAACAGCGTGAAGCTCACCCTCGTCAGCCCTGACGGCGACAATAACTTCCCCGGAACGGTGACAGCTACCGTCGTCTACACCCTGACGGCCGACAACGCCCTCGACATCAAGATGGAGGCTGAGACCGACCAGCCCACCGTCGTGAACATGACCAACCACTCGTACTTCAACCTAAACGGCACACCTGAGGAGCCCGCCATGGACATGGTGCTCTACATCAACGCCGACACGTTCACACCGTCAGACTCCACCTATATGCCTACGGGCGAGATTCGCGACGTCACCGGCACGCCGATGGACTTCCGCACCCCGCACGCCATCCAGGACTCACTGCGCATGGACGACCAGCAGGTGAAGTATGGCAACGGCTTCGACCACAACTGGATTCTGAACACCAAGGGCGACGACACCCAGGTGTGTGCATCGCTCTACTCGCCCAAGACGGGCATCATGCTGGAGGCCTTCACCAACGAGCCTGGCATCCAGGTCTACACTGGCAACTTCCAGGGCATCGGCGGCGAGGAGAACAAGGTGCGCAAGGGCGGCAAGAAGTACCCGCAGCGTCCCTCCGTATGCCTGGAGAGCCAGAAGTATCCCGACTCGCCCAACCATGCCGAGTGGCCCAGCCCCTATCTGAACCCTGGCGAGAAGTACTACAGCCACCTGGTGTTCAAGTTTTCAACGAAGTAATCGATAACCGTCGATTAACAACTAAGAGTTATGACGTATTCTGAAAAAGGATCGAAAGGCTACCTCATTGGCATAGTGATGGTAGCCGTTTTGGGTGGACTGCTCTTCGGCTACGATACAGCTGTCATCTCAGGTGCTGAGAAAGGCTTGCAAGCCTTCTTCAAAGAGGCCCAGGATTTTGAATACACCGACGGCTGGCATGGCTTCACCTCGGCCAGCGCCCTGATAGGCTGCATCATCGGCTCAGCCCTCAGCGGACTGTTGGCCACACGTCTGGGGCGCAAGAAGTCGCTCATCATTGCGGGTCTACTGTTCTTCGTCTCCGCACTGGGCAGCATGACCCCCGAGTTTCTGTTCTTCGAGCACGGCAAGCCTACTTACTCGCTGCTCATCATGTTCAACGTCTACCGCATCATCGGCGGCATCGGCGTGGGACTGGCCTCGGCTATCTGTCCGATGTACATCGGCGAGGTGGCCCCCTCTAACATAAGAGGTATGCTGGTGAGCTGGAACCAGTTTGCCATCATCTTCGGTCAGCTGGTGGTTTACTTCGTCAACTTCTTCATTCTTGGCGACCATGTGCAGCCGCTGGTGGAGGAGATGGGTAAGGGCATCGCCGCCATCAACCCCGCTGCACAGTGGACAGTGACAACGGGCTGGCGCTACATGTTCGGCTCTGAGGCAGTGCCTGCAGGACTATTCGCCCTGCTCATCTGCTTCGTGCCCGAGACACCGCGCTATCTGGTCAGCATCGGCAAAGACGAGAAGGCACTGGGCATTCTGTCGCGCATCAACGGCAGCAGCCAGGCCACACAGATTTTGAAGGACATCAAGGACACGATGATTGTGAAGACCGAGAAGCTGATGACCTACGGTGTGATGTGCATCTTCATCGGCATCATGCTCTCAGTGTTCCAGCAGGCAGTAGGCATCAACGCCGTACTCTACTACGCACCGCGCATCTTTGGCGACATGGGCATGAAAGACCCAATGATGATTACCGTCCTGATGGGCATCATCAACATTCTGTTCACCCTGGTGGCCATCTTCACTGTCGAGAAGCTGGGCCGCAAGCCGCTGCTCATCTCCGGCTCGCTGGGCATGGCCGTCGGCGCATTGGGCGTTGCCATCACCTTTGGCAACCAGAGCCTGGCCACCGTGACAGCTGTCAGCATCATGGTCTACTCGGCCTCGTTCATGTTCTCGTGGGGTCCCATCTGCTGGGTGCTCATCGCCGAGATATTCCCCAACACCATCCGTGGAGCTGCCGTGGCCATCGCCGTGGCTTTCCAGTGGATTTTCAACTTCATCGTCTCGTCTACCTTCGTGCCCATGTTCAATATGCACCTCACTGAGGGCGACGACTTTGGCCACTGGTTCACCTACGGTCTCTACGGCATCATCTGCGTCATTGCTGCCGTCTTCGTGTGGAAGCTGGTACCTGAGACCAAGGGCAAGACGCTGGAGGACATGACCCAGATGTGGAAAAACAGAAACAAAAATTAACATCTTATTTACACTACAAAAATGAATCAACAAGGATTTGCATGGCTTGACTGGACGATTCTCATCGTCGGTATCTTAGCCATCGTATGGGCCGTCTACCGCTCCATACAGAAAGACAAAGCGAAAATGGCGGGTGCAGACTCGCAGGACTACCTGTTTGGCAAAGGCGAGCCGTGGTACATCATCGGTGCAGCCATCTTTGCCGCCAACATCGGCTCGGAACACCTCGTGGGCCTGGCCGGCACAGGTGCAAAGGATGGCGTGGGCATGGCTCACTGGGAGATGCAGGGCTGGATGATCCTCATCCTGGGCTGGCTCTTCGTGCCCTTCTATCAGTTGCTGAACAACAAGCTGGGCAAGATTATCACCATGCCTGACTTCCTGAAGTTCCGCTACACGAAGAAGACGGGTTCATGGCTCAGCATCATCACCCTCATTGCCTACGTGTTCACCAAGGTGTCGGTAACGGCCTTCACCGGTGGCATCTTCTTCGAGTTCCTGCTTGGCTTACCGTTCTGGTACGGTGCACTGGGCCTCATCTTCATCACGGCCATCTTCACCGTCTTTGGCGGCATGAAGGGTGTGATGACGCTATCGGCCATCCAGACACCTATTCTTATTATAGGCTCATTCCTCGTGCTCTTCCTGGGTCTGGCTTACTTAGGCGGCGGAAGCATTGCTGAAGGCTGGACCGCCATGATGGACAACGCACAGCAGATGCACGACGGCTTCGGCATCAACCACATGTTCCACTTCGGCGAGCCTAACGAGCAAGGCATTACTGACCCGCTGTACAAGGAATATCCTGGCTATGTGGTCTTCATCGGTGCCTCCATCATCGGTTTCTGGTACTGGTGTACTGACCAGCACATCGTACAGCGTGTCCTTGGCCAGCGTAAGGGCGAAGACAACAGAGAGGTGATGAAGCGTGCCCGCCGCGGTACCATCGCCGCCGGTTTCTTCAAGATTCTCCCTTGCTTCATGTTCCTCATCCCTGGCATGATTGCCATCGCACTGAGCAACGGTTATGTGCACGACTTCACGCTACTCGACCCGGCAACGCTTGACAAGGCGATTGCAGGTGCCGCCTCACCCGAGGCACTTCAGGGCATCACCGACATGCTAAACGGAATCGACCCCAACCTGGTTAACAATCATGCCCTTCTGAGCGATCCCGACTGGATTGCCGCCCACACAGAAGCGCTGAACAAGCTGATGCTTGAGAATCCTGAGGCACCAAAGATTCTTCTGAACACCGACGCATCGTTTGCCGTCATGGTCAAGACCGTGCTGCCTATGGGTGTCAAAGGCATCGTAACCATCGGTTTCATCTGCGCACTCGTCGCCTCGCTGGCTGCTTTCTTCAACAGCTGTGCTACACTGTTCACCGAAGACTTCTACAAGCCCATGAAGCCCGGTAAGAGCGAAGCCCACTACGTGCTCGTCGGCCGTATTGCCACCATCGTCGTGGTGCTGCTCGGTCTGGCATGGATGCCCGTGATGATGTCAATGGACACGCTCTACTCATACCTCCAGAACATCCAGTCGCTGCTGGCACCTGCCATGGTGGCCGTGTTCACCCTTGGCATCTTCTCCAAGAAGATTACCCCGAAAGCAGGCGAATGGGGCCTCATTGGCGGCTTCATGGTTGGAATGTTGCGTCTTATCACCAACGTGATTACCAACAATGGCAGTGCTGCCATGACGGGTGGCTTCTGGGAGAACACCACATGGTTCTGGCAAACCAACTGGCTCGTATTCGAGATTTGGCTGCTCATCTTCATCATCCTCCTCATGGTGGTGGTGTCGTTCTTCACTCCCGCTCCCTCGAAAGAGCAAATCGAGGCTATCACCTTCAACAGCGACTATCGCAAGCAGATACGTGAGAGCTGGGGCATCTGGGACATCGTGGGCACGCTGGGCGTCATCGCCCTCTGCGGTTGTTTCTACGCCTACTTCTTCTAAGACGCTATGGCCTACTACAGCGAACACTCCAAGGTATGGCTCTCGGTCGATGTCATCATCTTCGGCTTTGAACAGAACAAGCTGAAGGTGCTCATCGGGCGGCGCCAGATGGATCCCGGACGCGGCGAATGGAGCCTCTACGGAGGCTTCGTCGCCGCCAACGAGGGCATCGACGAGTGCGCAGCACGCACACTCTATGAACTGACCGGACTGAATCACCTCTTCATGCGTCAGGTGGGAGCCTTCGGCAGTGTCAACCGCGACCCCGGCGAGCGTGTCGTATCCATTGCCTACTATGCCCTCATCAACGTGAAGGACTATAACGAGCAGCTGCAGAAGGAACATCACGTACAATGGGTGGACATGGACCAACTGCCCAAGCTCTACTCAGACCATAACGAGATGATAGCACAGGGACTGCGCAAGATGCGCCAGAAGATGCGCACCGAGCCCATCGGCTTCCGCCTGCTGCCCAAGCTCTTCACCCTCACGCAGCTGCAACGGCTCTATGAGGCGGTGAACGGACAGGAGATAGACAAGCGCAACTTCCGCAAGCGCATCAAGGAGATGGACTTCATCGAGAAGACCGAGCTCATCGACAAGGTGACATCCAAACGCGGCGCAGCCCTCTATCGCTTCAACAACAAGGTCTACAACGAAGACCCGAACTTTAAACTGTAAATGATTTGAGAATTCTTGGACGAGCCAAGCGGCAAAGCCGAGCGGAGATTGGAGGTTTGAGATTTACATATAGTCTTAGCCTCCCCAGATGACAAAGTCTATCATCAAATCTCAATTCTCAAACCTCAAACCTCAAATCAAAATAATATGTTAGAAGAACTCAAACAGAAAGTATTCAAGGCCAACCTCGACCTGGTCAAACAGGGGCTGGTCATCTTCACCTGGGGCAACGTCTCAGGCATCGACCGTGAGAAAGGCCTCGTCGTCATCAAACCCTCAGGCGTCTCTTACGACGAGATGAAGGCCGAGGACATGGTGGTCGTCGACCTCGAAACGGGCAAGGTGGTCGAGGGCGACCTCAACCCCTCGAGCGACACGCCTACACATCTTATATTATATAAGGCGTTCCCCAACATCATGGGCGTCGTCCACACCCACTCCACCTACGCCACAGCCTTCGCACAGGCAGGCCGCGACATCCCCAACATCGGCACCACCCATGCCGACTACTTCTACAAGGACATCCCCTGCACGCGGGACATGACCGAGCAGGAGGTGAAGGGGCAGTATGAGCTGGAGACGGGCAACGTCATCGTGGACGAGATTCTGAACATCCGCAAGATTAACCCCGACCACACGCCCGCCGTACTGGTGAAGAACCACGGCCCGTTCTCATGGGGCACCTCGCCCGACAACGCCGTCTACAACGCCAAGGTGATGGAGCAGTGTGCCAAGATGGCCTTCGTCTCGTTCAGCGTCAACCCTAATACGACGATGAACCCGCTGCTGGTCGAGAAACACTACATGCGCAAGCATGGACCCAACGCCTACTACGGCCAGAAAGGGCAGCAGCACTAATCGTTAGAAATGCTTTTTCACTAATTACAACTATTAATTAACAACATTATTCTTATGAAAGCTTTTGAGAACTTAGAGATTTGGTGGGTGACTGGTGCACAGTTGCTCTATGGTGGTGATGCAGTAGTAGCAGTCGACGGACACTCAAAGGAGATGGTCGAGGGCCTGAACAAGAGCGGCAACATCCCCGTGAAGATTGTGTACAAAGGCACTGCCAACAGCTCGAAGGAAGTAGAGCAGGTGATGCTGGCTGCCAACAACGAGGAGAAGTGTATCGGCATCATCACATGGATGCACACCTTCTCGCCCGCCAAGATGTGGATCAAGGGCCTGCAGGCACTGAAGAAGCCCCTACTCCACTTCCACACCCAGTATAATGCCGAGATTCCCTGGGCCACGATGGACATGGACTTCATGAACCTGAACCAGAGTGCCCACGGCGACATCGAGTTCGGTCACATCTGCACCCGCATGCGCGTTCCCCGCAAGGTGGTCTGTGGCTACTGGAAGGACGAGCAGGCACAGAAGCAGATTGCCGTGTGGGCTCGCGTGGCTGCCGGCGTGGCCGATGCTCACAACGTGCGCTGCCTGATGTTCGGCATGAACATGAACAACGTGGCTGTGACCGACGGCGACCGTGTGGAGTTCGAGCAGCGTCTGGGCTACCATGTGGACTACTACCCCGTCAGCTCGCTCATGGACTACTTCAAGAAGGTGACCGACGCCGAGGCCGACGCCCTTGTTGAGGAGTACAAGAAGGAGTACACCATCAAGATTGACGAGAGTGGCGAGGAGGTCTACTGGCAGAAGGTGAAGAACGCCGCCAAGGCTGAGATTGCCCTGCGCCGCGTGCTGAAGGATGAGGGCGCCACTGCCTTCACCACCAACTTCGACGACCTGGGCGACGCTGACATCGACGCTCCCGACTTCTGTGGCTTCGACCAGATTCCCGGTCTGGCATCGCAGCGCCTCATGGCTGAGGGCATTGGCTTCGGCGCCGAGGGCGACTGGAAGACCGCCTGCCTCTACCGCACGCTGTGGGTCATCTCGCAGGGCATGCCCACGGGCTGCTCGTTCCTTGAGGACTACACGCTGAACTTCGCCGGCGACCGCAGCAGCTGCCTGCAGAGCCACATGCTCGAGGTGTGCCCGCTCATCGCCGTCGACAAACCCAAGCTGGAGGTCCACTTCCTCGGCATCGGCATCCGCAAGCAGCAGACCGCACGTCTGGTGTTCACCAGCAAGGTGGGCCGCGGCATCAAGGCTACCGTCGTTGACCTGGGTAACCGCTTCCGCCTCATCTCACAGGAGGTGGAGTGCATCGAGCCCAAGCCCATGCCCAACCTGCCCGTGGCCAGCGCACTCTGGGTGCCCCAGCCCACATTCGAGATTGGTGCCGGCGCATGGATCCTGGCCGGTGGCACGCACCACAGCGCCTTCTCCTACGACATCACCGAGGAGTACTGGGAGGACTTCGCTGAGATGCTGGGCATCGAGTATGTCAAGATTAACAAGGACACCAAGACCTACGAGTTCAAGCAGACCCTGCGCAACAACGAGGTCTACTTCATGCTGAACAAGGCCCTGAAGTAGTTCTTCGACAGCGAATGATACGAATTCATTCTATAAGAAAGAGGCGGAACCACAACGGTTTCGCTTCTTTTTTTGTCTTAATGTTGGTAGTATGAGAAAAAGTTTGTACTTTTGCATCGTAGAACAAAAGCAGAAGAGTAATTAGATGACAATGAAGAGAATACTACTGATGGTTGCTGTCGCCATAATGACTGCCATGAACGCCATAGCACAGCGGGTAGAGGTGACCGACGCTAACGGTCAGGGCATACCGCTGGTGAGCGTGCTGACCGACGAGGGCAACCTGATAGGCACTACCGACCTCAACGGCATCATCGCCGACGTGAAGGGCGCCGCTAAGATAGCGCTGACCCACGTGGCCTACAAACCGCAGCTGGTGACGGTGGCTGCCCTGCCCCAGGCCGGCGACGGTGGCCACCGCGTGACGATGGAAGACCTGGACTACGGGCTGGACGAGATTGTCGTCAAGCCCAAACCCTACATCTATGTCGAAGCTTACTACCGTGTCTATGTCTACCGCAACGACTCGCTACACTACTTCTTCACAGGCATCATGCCCAACGCCTACGACCCGCAGAAGAAAAAACTGCAACACGGCAGCTATTACCAAGCATGCGCCGAATACAGTAACCAGTTCCTGAGCGCGTGGAGCTCAAGGGCGCAGACCTTCAAGGCTGGACAAGTGAGCACCACCAGTCTGGATGAAGTCGAGCAACAGCTGAAAGAGAAGTATTTCATCAGCGCCACCGCCGACAGCCCTACCCATACGACCTACAGCAATGCGAAGGGCACGGTGGGCCAGATGGTGCGCACCGACGGCCAGGTGCACATGACCCTTGACGCGGGCACTGCGCAGATGTATGCCAACGAGGTGAAGGGCGAGACAAAACTGCTGGAGAAGCGCCAGGAGAAGGATTACGAATACCAGTACACCCGCATCTATGCTGACGATGCCGATGGAAACCCGGACGTCAGCGACTTCATCATGTATTCAAACCACTGGGAGTATAACGACAAGAAGAGCCACGTGAAATTCATCATCGAGACCTATGCCACCGACCACTACTACATGGACAAGCAGGAGTGGAAGGACCGCAAGAAGGCCATCAAGGAGGAGTACGGCTCGAAGATGACCCTTGAGGAGCTGGCCGTCTACGAGCGCAGGCACAACATCCCCGCCCTCTCGCCCGTCACCCTGCAGGCCATCAGCAAGATGAAGAAACAGTGGTGAGAGAAGAGCGGAGTAAGGAGTTGTGGAGTAAGGAGTTCTTGCTTTGCAAGCGACCAAAGGTCGAGCGGAGGAGGTAAAGTAGAATAGATTAGTTACTGTGAAACATCCATACCTAAAAAAGAAAAATGAGAAAACTATTTATTACTTTGTGTGTGGTCCTGCTCAGCATGGGCGCACAGGCTCAAGAGAAAGGCGACTTCGCCGTTGGTGTGCACACGGGTGCTACCATCACCAAGATTCAGATTGAAGATCTGGATGTTGAGGACAACACGACGCAGTGGGGCATCGGCGCCTTCGGCCAGTACAACCTCTCAAATCACTGGCGCGTGGAGCTGGAAGGCCTCTACCACCCCATGAAGGACCACGTGTCCGACTTCCTCGTAGGTCTGGACTTCCACTACCTCATCAACCTCACCAAAGACCATAACGTCAAGCTCTACCCTCTGCTTGGCTATGCGTTGCAGTTCGTACACTCTGAGACCTACACTGAACAGGGAACCACCGTTCAAGGCAGCGACGACACCGACGGCGGCATCCAGCTGGGCGCCGGCCTGCAGGTCAACTTCGCCGACAACTGGTTTGCCACTGGCGAATACCGCTGGCAGCCTGGCATCTTCGGCGACGGCCATGTCGTCATGGTTGGCGTAGGCTACAGGTTCTGACCATTGTTCACAGAGGAAGAAAGAACATGAAAAAAGCTTTTTTCATTGCTGCTCTTGCTGCAGCGGCCCTGCCCTCCATGGCTCAGCAGGTGAAATATTCAGTCAGCGGCACCGGCGCTGACAATGGCAAGAAGGTCTACCTGATTGACAAGCTGACCGACAAAGCCATCGACAGCACGGTGGTTGCCAATGGCCGGTTCGCTTTCAGCGGCACTGCCAGCAAGGATGCCTTCCTGGCTGTCAATGCTGAGAAAAAGAGCTGGATGACGGTGTTCTTCAACGACGGCACCCCCGTGACCGTCAACATCGGCGACAGCACCCTGAAAGGCTCGCCCACGAATGAGCGTCTGACGAAGTATGACGTTGAGATGGACATCCCCATGAGGACGCTGCGGGCAAAGATTGAAAAGATGGGCGAGGCTGAAATCAAAGCCCACGAGGAAGAGCTCATGGGCGAGATGAACAAGGCCTTGAGCGGACAGACAGCCTTTGCCAACCGCATCTTCAACGAGGAGCGCCAGTCGCTCATCCCACTGGCTTTTGCCGAGCTGTATTTCTATGACAACGGTGTGGAAGCATACGACAAGCTGGTGGCCGAGCAGGCACCCTTTGCCAGCCACCCCTATCTGAAGAAGACAAGGGACGACATAGCCAGGATGCTGCAGCCCGAGGACAGCCCTAAGACGGCCTTCATCGGACAGCCGTACACCGACCTGGAGATGGCTGCCCCCGACGGCACGATGCACAAGGTGAGCGAGCTTGTTGGCGAGGGTCACTGGGTGCTCGTCGACTTCTGGGCTTCCTGGTGCGGACCCTGCCGTGCTGAGATGCCCAACGTGGTGGAGGCTTACGGCAAGTACCACGACAAGGGCTTCGAGGTTGTAGGCATCTCCTTCGACCAGAAGAAGGAAGCGTGGGTCAAGGCCATCGAGCAGCTACAGATGCCCTGGATGCAGCTCTCCGACCTGAAGGGCTGGCGGTGTGCCGCCGCCCCGATATACAAGGTGGACGCCATCCCTGACAATATCCTCATCAGCCCTCAAGGCATCATCACCAACCGTGCCCTGCGCGGCAAGGCGCTGCTCAACCGCCTGGAGGCCATCTTCGGCGAATAAAACAGGCGATTTATTTGGTCACGTAAAAGAAAAGAACTATCTTTGCAGACAATAACCCTAAAACTAACAATAACAAAAAATGACAGCAAAACAGACTATCGAGGCCGGAAAGGCCATACTGGGAATTGAGTTTGGTTCCACACGCATCAAAGCCGTGCTCATTGACGAGCAGAACAAACCCATAGCCCAAGGCTCACACGAGTGGGAGAACCAGCTCGTCGACGGGCTCTGGACCTACAGCACCGAGGCCATCTGGTATGGCCTGCAGGACTGCTATGCAGAGCTGCGCAAGGACGTGCGCCAGCAGTACGACTGCGAGATTGAGACGCTGGCCGCCATCGGCTTCTCAGCCATGATGCACGGCTACATGGCCTTCAACGACCAACAGCAAATCCTGGTACCCTTCCGCACATGGCGTAACACCAACACGGGCAAGGCGGCTGCCCAGCTCAGCAAGCTCTTCAACTATAACATACCCCTGCGCTGGAGCATCAGCCACCTCTATGAGGCCATCCTTGACAACGAGGAACACGTCAGCGACATCAAGTATCTGACCACACTGGCAGGCTACGTGCACTGGCAGGTGACGGGCCAGTTCGTCCTCGGCGTGGGCGATGCCTCGGGCATGATTCCCGTCGACCCCGCCACGAAGACCTACGATGCCACCATGGTGAAGAAATTCGACGAGCTGATTGCCCCGAAGGGCTTCTCATGGAAACTGCTCGACATACTGCCCAAGTCGCTGAACGCCGGCGAGAACGCAGGCTTCCTCACCCCCGAGGGTGCCAAGCGCCTCGACGTGAGTGGCCATCTGAAGGCAGGCATCCCCGTCTGTCCTCCTGAGGGCGACGCCGGCACCGGCATGGTGGCCACCAACGCCGTGAAGCAGCGCACGGGCAACGTCTCTGCCGGCACTTCGTCGTTCTCGATGATTGTGCTGGAGAAGCCCCTGTCGAAGCCCTACGAGATGATTGACATGGTGACCACGCCTGACGGCAGCCTCGTGGCCATGGTGCACTGCAACAACTGCACCAGCGACATCAACGCCTGGGTGGGCCTGTTCAAGGAGTACCAGCAGCTGCTCGGCGTGCCTGTTGACATGAACGAGCTCTTTGGCAAGCTGTTCAACAAGGCCCTCGAGGGTGACACCGACTGCGGCGGACTGATGTCATACAACTATGTCAGCGGCGAGCCTGTGACGGGCCTCTCTGACGGACGTCCGCTCTTCGTCCGCTCAGCCAACGACAAGTTCAACCTGGCTAACTTTATGCGTGCACATCTCTACGGTGCCATTGGCGTGCTGAAGATTGGCAACGACATCCTGTTCAAGGACGAGATGATACGCGTGGACCGCATCACCGGCCACGGCGGCTACTTCAAGACTCCCGGCGTAGGACAGCGCATGCTGGCCGCAGCCCTCAACAGCCCCATCAGCGTGATGGAGACGGCAGGCGAAGGTGGCGCATGGGGCATCGCACTGCTGGCTGGCTTCATGGTCAACAACCCCGACCGGCTGAACCTGGCCGACTATCTGGAGAACGTCGTCTTTGCCGGCAACACGGGTGTGAGCATTGCTCCCACTGCCGAGGACGTGGCTGGATTCGAGCGCTACATAGAGAACTACAAGCGCTGTCTGCCCGTAGAGCATTGCGCCGTGGACAATAAGGCATAAGCAGTGTGCAAAGGCTTAACTTATTGACAGAAAGACAATTGATTGGTGCACCAACGGCCACAGTTGGTGCACCAATTGTGTTGAATGGTGCACGCCCCACCCCCTACCCCTCTCAGCCTCACCCCCAACCCCTCTCCGAAAGGAGAGGGGAGTATATAGTTCTGCAACGTATAGACACAGAAAAGCCCCTCTCATTGCGGGAGGGAGCCTCACCCCCAACCCCTCTCCGAAAGGAGAGGGGAGTATATAGACCTGCAACGGATAAACACAAAAAAAGCCCCTCTCATTGCGGGAGGGGCTTGAGGTGAGGTGTTTTCCGGGGTAGGCCCCCCCCCAGTAGGGGGGAGGGGTTTTAGGGATTCACCGTCGGCTCTCCGCTGGTGCCGCTGCCCTCGATGTACTCGCCCTTGGTGGAGCTCAGCGTCAGCTCACCTGCCTTGACGCGCTGAGCCAGCGACGTCAGCCCCATCTGGGCATCCTTCGACAGCTCTGCGCGGCTGAGCTTGCCCGTGGCGCGAGCCTGCAGGCGCACGCACTTCACGTTCGTGGCCGCGTCGAACTTATCGGCGCTCTCGGCGGGCTTCACTGACACGGCAGCCTTCAGGATGGCCAGGTCGTCGAGCTTCACAGGCTGGCCCATCAGCAGGTGATGGCGGATGCAGCGCGAGGCGTCCTTCAGGATACCCGATATCTCGCCCTTGGAGAACGACGACGTGTTCACCGACATGTACTCTGCCAGCTCATCGATGCCGATGGGCTCAGCGTTCTCAACGCGGGCGTAGACCTTGCCATAGTTCTCGTTGCCCGCCACCTTGTTCCTGTAGAAATTCAGTTTCAGCATAATCTTAACTGTTTTTGTTATTAGAAAATGGTAATACTCACGTGTCGGATTCGGTGTCGTTGTGGCGCCCCTCTTCACCTCTTCCAACGATACAAAGGTACAAAAAATATTTCATTCCACAAAATATTTAATCCTTTTATTTACAAGAAAATAATATATTTTCTTTCGAGCGTTACTTTATGTAATTTTTGAGGTGAGAGGTGAGGGGCGAGAGGTGAGAGTAAAGACCCATTTGGGATAAACAGCGGTGTTCCTGACCGTAACCAATGCGTTTCTGACTGAAAACACCGCTGTTCCGGTATGTAAACGATGCGTTTCTGGGCCGAAGCGCTGCGTTTCCACGGAAAAATAAAGTCCCAATGATTGCTCATTGGGACTTTCGGTGCATTAGAGGGAGGGTTATTTGCGCTTGCGATAATGACCGGTGCTGATACGTTCAACCACATTGTATTCGCTAATGAAAGCGCCGACATAACGCTCTGCCGTGCGATCGGGAATATGTAGCTGACGAGCCACCTGCAGGAAATCCTTTCTTGTGAACTCCTGTGCCAAGGCATTCAGGAAGGCAAGTTCCTGGGCAGACATCGGCTTACCCGAAGTGCTGAGTGGCGTCTCGTTGTGAGGCAGAAGTCGCTTGTAGACAAAGACCGTATGGTTGATGAGACACGATGCGATGGTGATGGCAGTCTGGAAGTCGATGTCCGTACATACCAGTGGCTCACCCTTTTCTCCAAACCTTAGCTGCCTCTTCTCATGACGCAGCACGGTGAGCACCATGGCTATGCGATAGGTGGTGAGGGCCAGACGGAAGACAAAGGCATCGAGGTCATCGCCATGGAGGCCTACTTGCTCGTCATAGAGTGGCTCGAAGAACTGGTTGAAGCGCTTCTTCTGCTCCTCGTTGAGCGTGAACTTCAACGGCTCTTTATCATAGGCTTTGAGGTCGTCATAGATGGCCTTGAAGCGCAGACCGAGCGGAGCCAGCTGCTCGTAGAGGGTTTCTTCGCAGTCTTCAAACACGTTGCGCCATCCACGACTCTTGCGTAGCAAGTAGAACACGAAGCGGTTTGCCAGGCCGTTCTCTGTGTTCTGAGGCGAGAGCAATAGGGGCACCTGGCCGGGAGTACAGGTCAGCAAGATGGACAGTCGGGGCTTTGCCACATAGACGTGCTCGTTGTCCTTGCGACGGCTGTAGTCGATGGTCTCGTGGTGGAAAGCCTTGCGTAGTCCTGACGAGTAGTCGCCATAGTCCTGCTTGACGGCCTGTGTCAGCGTGTCTGCCTCGGTCTCAAAAATGGCACCCCAGCCCTCATTGGCCGCCAGGTCCTGATAGAAGGCCGTGGCTGAAGCATTGACCGAGATGAGGGGCGAGCGGTAGAGCGGTTCTTCGGGTTCAGTGGCGTTCACCTTCTCTTTTTTGCTCAGCGCGTCGTAGGCAGCCTTCTGTTTCAGGTACTCGCGGTACTCGCGCTCATAGTTGCTGCGAATCTCGCGTACAATAGGATCTACGAGAGCGAGACAAGCTGGCAGGACACCCTTGTCGGCAGCCGACGGAGCCACCATGAAGGTATAGAATGGTGGGAAGACCTGTCGGCGGTCGTAAATGCCGCTGACGTTGTCGATGAACCCAGAAGTGAGGTTGAGTACACCAAGTATAAGCTTGTCTCTCCCTTCAGGCGAGTCCTGTTTTTGGGCAGCATCGCAAATAATGGGTGGCAGGTCGTTGATGTCCAGTTTGTCAGAGAAAGTGGGATTGACAACCGCCGAAGCATCAAGCATCTGCTCGTCTTCCAAAGAGGCAAAGTCCGCCATTTCCGCCACTCCGCCACCGCTTTGTGTGGCTGTTGCGGATGGTTGACAATCAAGAGTCCCAGTAGTACTAATATCATTATTATCAACAACATACGCACTACTGCATGTACTTCCTTGGTTCATTGTGCTGTTCTCTACAGAGCCGTGGCGGAGTGGCGGAGTTGGCGGAGTTGAGGGGTAACGGCGCCCAATGGCCGAGAGGTCGACTCCGGCATCCTGTGCCATCTTGTAAAAAGTCTTGATGGTCACGCGACCGTCGCTCTTGGAGAGACACTCCTGCCACTTCTTTTCGCAGTCAGCTTCACGATACTTCGCGCTCTGGCTACACAGCTGGTGGTAGAGGTCGCGACCATCCGGGCCAAGCCCATCAGCCAGGGCAAATCCCAGATGCAGATAGTCATCATACGACTCAGCGATGTTGGCACCCATTCGTAGCAGTTCGTCAGTAACGGCACGAGCCTTGGCCTTCTCATCGTCAGTGGTGGGGTGAGCTACTATCCTCCCTGTCGTCTTGGGAGCATCTTCTTTCTTGACGGCATGGTCTGAGTTCATGTTACCAGCGTTGGCCCATGCCAGAGGATCGAAATTCATATTATTATCCATGGTCTTAATGCATTTTTACTTAGAAATACTCAATCAGTTCGGTTTTCAAATAGGCGTTCTCATCGTGACAGAGAAAGCAGGCGCGCGAAACGTTGACACATTGTGCGTCTACCTGTTTCTCAGTCAGTTGGTAGGTTGCCATGAGATAGTTCCTGACTGCCGTAAACCACGTGCGGTGGTCGCAGCGACTGAGGTCGATGTGGATGAACCACTTCAGGCCATTGCCGCGAGGCGACCGGAACAGCAGTAGCGTGTCGAACGCTGGGTCGGCTATCAGCTTATCAAACATCTCTTCCGTGCGCTCATTCAGCTCGTCGAGGTCGATGGTCAAAACCTCAGAGTGCTTCACAAGGCACTGGTCGGAGCAATAGCTGAACACTCCCGACGGCGTGACGTAGTCGAAGTTGCTGCCCTTAAAGTGCCACGCCTCGTCCTTGTCG
>Ga0247608_10003693_pt1 | contig 17647 bp, 16 predicted proteins | sample 176DNAGHGlowgp2_FD_193490 | JGI IMG/M metagenome (GOLD analysis project Ga0247608, IMG submission 193490) | Sheep rumen microbial communities from Palmerston North, Manawatu-Wanganui, New Zealand - 1766 DNA GHGlow gp2 | ecosystem: Host-associated > Mammals > Digestive system > Stomach > Rumen ... | reverse complement strand
CGGTTATTAATCTTAATCTGTACACGTACGCCGAAACGGGTGAATACGGTATCCACAATCTGCATCAGTTCCACCTCATTGAGCAGTGAGTCAGAGCCCACCACATCGCCATCGAACTGATAGAACTCACGATAGCGACCCTTCTGAGGACGGTCGGCACGCCACACGGGCTGCACCTGATAGCGCTTGAAAGGCAACTGCAGTTCCTCGCGATGCATCACCACATAACGGGCGAAGGGCACGGTGAGGTCGTAGCGCAGACCCTTCTCGCAAATCTTAGAAGCCAGACGGAGCGTGTTGCGCTCAGTCAGTTCGCTATCCTCAATCTTAGAGAGGTAGTCGCCAGAGTTCAGAATCTTGAAGAGCAGTTTGTCGCCCTCCTCGCCATACTTACCCATCAGGGTCTGAAGGGTTTCCTGTGCAGGGGTCTCAATCTGCTGGAATCCGTAGAGTTCGTACACGCTACGGATGGTATTAAAGATATAGTTGCGCTTGGCCATCTCTACAGGGCCGAAGTCGCGCGTTCCTTTGGGAATACTTGGCTTTTGTGCCATCTTTTAATTTTTACCTTTTTACTTTTTTACCTTTTTACTTTCTCACGATTGTTTGTTCACGGTCAGGACCGATGCTGATGATGGTGATAGGTGTTTCGAGTTCTTTCTCCAAGAACTTGATATAGTCAGAGAACTGCTTGGGGAACTGGTCCTCAGAAGTGAACTTCGTCATGTCGGTCTTCCAACCGGGCAGCTCTACATATACAGGTTCGATACCCTCCTCAATGTTATAGGGGAAGTCGCGTGTCTCAACACCATTCACCTTGTAAGATGTGCAAGCCTTGATGGTGTCGAAGCCATCGAGCACGTCGCTCTTCATCATGATAAGCTGAGTAACACCATTCACCATGATAGAATAACGCAGGGCTACGAGGTCAATCCATCCGCAACGACGCTCACGACCAGTCACAGCACCATACTCATGACCCAGGTCACGAATCTTCTTGCCTGTCTCATCGAAGAGCTCTGTGGGGAAAGGACCAGCACCAACACGTGTGCAGTAAGCCTTCATGATACCAAACACCTCGCCAATCTTGTTAGGACCGATACCCAGACCAGTGCAAGCACCAGCACAGATAGTGTTTGAAGATGTCACGAAGGGATAACTACCGAAGTCCACATCGAGCATAGTGCCCTGAGCACCCTCGCACAGCACGCTCTTACCTGAGCGCAGAATCTGGTTGATCTCATGCTCTGAATCCACAATGGGGAACTGGCGCAGATATTCGATACCCTCCAGCCATTTCTTCTCTACCTCAGTGATATCATATTCAAAGTTCAGCGACTTCAGGATAGCCTCATGACGAGCCTTTGCAGCAGCATACTTCTCAGGGAAATTCTCGAGGATATCGCCCACACGCAGCCCCGTGCGGCTAACCTTATCAGTATAAGTAGGACCAATGCCCTTACCTGTGGTGCCCACCTTGTTCTTACCCTTCTGAGCCTCGTAGGCAGCATCGAGCACGCGGTGAGTAGGCATAATCAGGTGAGCCTTCTTTGAGATGTGAAGACGCTCTCTCAGGGGATGACCACTAGCTTCAAGTGCCTTTGCCTCCTCCATGAAGAGATCGGGAGCCAGCACAACGCCATTACCTATAATGTTTACCTTGCCACCCTGGAAAATACCTGAAGGGATAGAACGGAGCACATACTTCTCGCCGTTGAACTCCAACGTATGACCAGCATTAGGACCACCCTGGAAACGAGCCACCACATCATAATGGGGAGTCAGCACGTCAACAACCTTTCCTTTACCTTCGTCGCCCCACTGCAAACCCAGCAGGACATCAACCTTACCTTGTTTCATTGTCTTTATGTTTTTGTATTCAAATTATTTCTCTTTTTTCTTACTCTTCCTTGTGATAGCACCCTGACAGACAGAGCAGATGCCATAGATATAAAGGGAGAAACCATCCTTACGGAAACGCTTCAGATGCAGCGCTTCGATAGACTCGACCACATCAGGCACATCGACCTCAGTAACCTTGCCACACACAGTGCAGATCTGATGACAGTGATTACTGCCAGAACGATAAGCCTCGTATTTCGTAGTGCCCTGAAAGCGATGACGAATCACCAGGCGCAACTCCAGAAAAAGATTCAGCGTATTATAGAGTGTGGCACGAGAGACAGGGAACTTATCTTCTTCTGCCAGTTTCACGCCCAGTTCATCGATGGTGAAATGTCCTACCATATTATAAACTGCATGAAGAATCGCATAACGCTCGGGCGTTTTGCGATGATTATTCATTTCCAGATAATTATCCAGAATCTGTACTACAGCAGAATATGCTTCTTCTATTGTCTCAACAGTCTTCATAAACTGACCGCAAAGTTACAAAATTATATTGAATATCAGCTATAAAAGGAATAAAAAAATACGCTTAACGAATAAATATGCGAAAGGCTGTTAATTAGACGCAGTCAAAAATACCCGTAGGTTTGGTACGCTTCAGTACTTCCAACTCAATATCCTTGCCTACCACGATACCATAGGAGCGCAGGATAGACTCGACTGTTTTACGCGCCAGTTCTGGATGATTATTCTCTTCCGAGAGATGGCAGAGCCACACATGACGCAGGTGTTCGCACATATTCGTAGCAATAGCCTGAGCACAGGCCTCATTGTTCAGATGACCTGAGCCATTTGTAATGCGCTCTTTCAGGTATTCGGGATACGGTCCATGTTTCAACATCTCGCGATCATGATTAGCCTCGATGACCAGGTGTTCGGCACGACGGATATACTGAGCCATCTCGTCAGTCACGCGTCCAGCATCGGTAATAACACAGAATGTAGTATCCTGAACCTCAATCATATAGCCCACATTATCGCTGCTGTCGTGAGGTACGGTGAAGGGCGTCACAGAGAACTCGCCCAACTGCACCGTAACGCCTGGCTCAAGGTACTGGCGCAGTTCGCCACTAACCTTACGCACCACGCAGAAATTACGGTCGATACCTTCGTGGACCGTTCGTGTGGCAAAGACGGGCAACTGGAAATCATGGCTCATGCTGCCCACACACTTGATATGGTCGGCATGATCATGCGTAATCAGGATACGGTGCACCTTATAGATATCCAGTCCGTAGTCGCGAAAATATTTTTTCAGCGAACGGATACCCACGCCGGCATCAATGATGAGACTATCTGTCTCTGTGTATAAATAGTAGCAGTTACCACTGCTTCCGCTTCCAAATGATATAAATCTCAGCATCTATAGTACCTATAATTCTAAATTCTAAATTAGAAATTTTAATTCTTAACACTTAACTCTTAATTCTTAACTCCCCTAGAACGGCAGTCCCACAGCAAAGTGGAAGGCATAGTCGCGCTTGAAGTTGGGATGAATCACTGGATAGTGCTCTTCATCCTCGGCCTCGTAAGCCGGATTGACAGCCTTCATACCCAGGTCGAAACGCAGGATGAAATAGTCAAAGTTCAAGCGCAAGCCAAGACCATAGCTAACAGCCAGTTGGTTGGGGAAATCCTTGAAACTGAACTGTCCTCCAGGCTGTTCCTTATAATCTCGCAAGGTCCATATATTACCTGCATCCACGAAGAGCGCTCCACTGAATTTCCAGAACAGGTACGTGCGATACTCAGCATTGAGGTCGAGCTTCATATCACCCGTCTGGTTGATAAAGTTGATGCGTCCGTCCCGTTCCTTATATTTACCTGGTCCCAAAGAGCGCACGCTCCATCCGCGCACACTATTGGCACCACCAGAAAAATAACGTTTCTCGAAGGGTAAAACGGTGGAATTGTCATAGGGATAAGCAATGCCAAATCCCAAGTGGAACACCAGTTGGTTGTTCTTGTCAATCACCAAGGCATGACTCAAATCCAGATCGCCCTTCACATACTGCGCAAAGGCGATATTGAAAACGCGATAATGGCCTAACTCATCCTTCTCGGCATGCCATAAACGGGAAGCCATAGAGAGCAAATTTCCTGAAGTCTCGATATTCGACTTAAAGGCGGTATTGCCCTTACTGTAAGAATAGCCGAAACCTATCTTGGTGATAAACAAATCCTCGTAGTTATAGCGCAGGATAGCATTACGACTATTATCGTTCTTCAGATATTCGTTATGAAACGTCTCTGATATCCAGGGCATGAAGACGTAGTTGAGGTCGAGCACGTCCAACTGATAACGGTCATGTCGATGAGGGAAGCTCCACTTATAGCGCCAAGCGGCAGAGAGGAGTCGGCGATGAAACTCAGGACGGTCCTGCATATCGTAAAGCAGGGATACCTCACTGGTGGCGTTTACCTGCTGTCGGATATGTTTGTTGATAAAGGGCGAGATGAATCGGGGGAACTGCAACTTAGCCTCGGCACTATACTCCACAAAGTTCTGATTGGAATAGCCCTCCAAACCGCGAATAGCCTCGTAGGCACCACGCAACTGGATACTCAGCACCTCACTACCACGAAACAGGTTACGGTTTTGATAAGTCAACGAGGCGGCTGCGCCCAGATCGCCAGCCGTATTCGTACCTTCAGGCTGGAAACTCAACGTAGAAGGTTTGTTGGTCTGCAGTTGGATATGACAATCCAGCGAGTCGGCATCAGGCACCTGATTAAATGTGATATTTGTGTATTTCACAGCCTGCAGACGTCCGAAGTGGTTGTATGTGTTCTGCAAACCCGTAGCGGAATACGGACTGCCAGCATGCAAGTGTGTGCACTCGCGAAGTACATGCTGACGCAGATGCACCTGACTGTCAGATACGTTTCCACTGCCGAATGTGATGTTTCGCATCCAGAAACGCGTGTGAGGCGTATATTCCTCGTTAGGCTGCTGATAAAGCGCCAAGCGTAGCGTCAGGTTGATAAGGCGCGAATGGGCGATGGAATCAGCCTGATAGGTGATATAGTCCTTGTGAAAGCGGTAATAGCCACTATCCGATAGGAGGGTCGTGATACGTTTTCGTTCGGCATCAAGTTTGGATACATCAAACTTCATACCCTTGTATATCAAACTATTTTCAGCATTCTGATGAGACAAGATATGGGCGATGGTGGAGTCCTGAATCACATAAGCGATGCTATCCACGAAATAAGGTTCACCTGGCTCCAGGATATACTCCACATTAACCTTACGTCTTTTCTTTGTCGTACGAATCTTCACCTGTGCATCCAGGAATCCCTCGTTCTTCAACTGCTGGGTCAAGTCGGCACAGGTCTTCACGGAACTCAAGCTATCATATACAACAGGTGCCTCGCCCATAGACTTCAACGTGCGGTTTAGCCATTTCGTGCTGTCTCTGCCAGACAGTGAATAGACGGCAAGGGGAAGCTTGTAGAGCGAGAACCATCGGCTATTAGGCATCTGCCTGACATAATTGCGTAAAGCTAATGTATTGATATCGCTATAGTTACTTTCTGATTTTACTTTTACACTATTCAGAAGATAGCTATCCTTGGGCACATATTTCGTATTGGAACACGATGAAAAAAGTACCATCGTGCCCATCAGGAAAGAGGTCAGAAAGTGTATGTTTCGCATAATCAGATGCAAAGGTACTAATTAAATAAGAAAATCTGACCATAATTAAAAAATATTTAGTAACTTTGGCTTCGCCTAACTTAGTTTGCACTCGGAAAAGAAAAATATAATTTTATTTTTTTTGCTTTTCTCTCGTTTTTTACTAACTTTGCAATATGATTAGCAAAAACCAGATAAAGTTTGTACGCCAACTGGAGCAAAAAAAATACCGCAAAGCAGAAGGTCTGTTTGTTGCGGAAGGTCCGAAGGTGGTTGGCGACCTGCTGCGTGCAGGATTCAAAACGCATACGATATTTGCCACAAGTGAATGGCAGAGTCAGGGGTTGCCCTTCCAGGAGGTCAGCGATGAAGAACTGCGCAGGGTGAGTTTCCTGCAACATCCGCAGAAGGTGTTAGCACTATTCCATATCCCCTCGATACCTGTGCCATCGGTATCTAATCTGTCGCTAGCTCTTGACGATGTACAGGACCCAGGCAATCTGGGTACTATCATCAGGATAGCCGACTGGTTTGGCATTGATACCATCTATTGTTCAGAGAATACAGCCGATGCGTGGAGTCCCAAAGTAGTACAGGCCACGATGGGTAGTATTGCACGTGTAAATATTGTATATACAAATTTAAAGGAACTAATCAGAAAGGTACAAGTGCCTGTTTACGGCACCCTGCTCGACGGACAGGATATCTACACGCAGGAACTGAGTAAGGAGGGACTTATCGTGATGGGAAATGAGGGTAACGGTATCTCGGCTGAGATTCGTCAGATGATCAATAGAAAACTGTTGATACCCCAGTTTCATGAGGGTCCTGAAAGTCTCAACGTGGCTATAGCTACAGCTATCACCTGTTCTGAATTCAGGCGCCGTTATCCCCTATAATACGCGCTGCAGGATCAAGGCATCATGATAGGTTTTTCCATCGAAAAGCCAATCACGCAACATGCCTCCTTGTTGATATCCCATATGCGTAAACAGGTTCAGAGAAGCTTCGTTCTCAACTGCAATGATGGCATACAACTGGTGCAGATGCAGGGTGGACTGAGCATATTGGTGAAGGCGCTCTACTGCTGCCTTCGCATAACCCTGACGGCGATAGGTCTTACTGATAATGATACCAATCTCAGCTTTCTGATTCTTTGGGTCGAACTTCATGATATCAGCAAGACCAATAGGCTGATGTTGATCGTTCTCAACGATGAGTCGCACCTGCTTGTCGGTGTAGATATCGCCCGTGGTCTCTGACATAAACTCATGCAACACGAAACGGGAATAAGGCACATTAGTGAGACTCATGCCCCACATCGTCTCGTCGTTCTCTATGTGATAGAGCAAATCCAGATCTTCTGGTTCCATCGCCCTAAGTGATACCTGCTGAACCTGTTTCATCCTACAATCTCCATCGGGGTTATGATAACACCGCTTTCTTTTGTATACGTACCTAATACACACCCCGTTTTCTTAGCCATATCAGAAATGATATCTTCGTATGAGATAGTGCTCGTATCATAAACAATACAGCCATTTCCACTTGTAGCAGTAGTCAGTCCCTTACGTTTTACAATAGCATTGAAACGCGACCTCATCCTTTTACCTCCTTTGTAGATATAGATGACATCATACCTGTGTTTGGGGAAGAAGCCCAAGGACTTACGTAAACGCATATACATCATCTGCAACAGGGCAATCAGAGCACGGAAATAGATAGCCAGTTTGATAGGCAACGTAACCAAAAGGCTCAGGTGACCATAGTGCTTGCGGAAGAAAATCAGCATGGCCTGATAGAACACATGCACGTAGCGGAAGCTTGACTTCTGAGTAGACTCTCCCTTATAATGGATGATACGACCAGGTACATACCAATTCTCATAGCCTGCTTTCAGGATTCTGTACGACAGGTCGATATCCTCGCCGTACATAAAGAAATCTTCATCCAGAAGACCTATCTTATCGAGGGCTGTGCGACGTAACATCATGAAAGCGCCACTCACCACCTCGATACGGCCAGGCTCGTCCCACGACAAATGACTCATGTAATAACGTTTGGTGAATCCCAACATCTTCAGGAATGACACAAACGGTGTGGGTAGGCCGCGACGCGACTCACGAGCTACGCGTCCGTTACCATCATACATCTTCACGCCTGCCCCACCCGACTGCGGATGAGCATCCATAAAGTCGAGCACCTGACGGATACACTTCTCGCCAACGATCGTATCTGGGTTCAATAGCAGCACATACTCTCCTTCCGACTGACGAATAGCAATATTGTTGGCTTTTGCGAATCCCTGATTATGACTGCATTCTATCAGGTTGATACTATCCTTGAAGCGCTTCTTGAGGTATCGTATAGAATCATCATTAGAGTGATTGTCCACTACGAAAATTTCGTACTCCAGCCCCTCAGCAGCACGTTGCACGCTGTAGATACACTGCTCCAGATAGTAGCGTACATTATAGTTGACTATGATAACTGACAGTTTCATGCTTCTTCTACTTCTGTTTCTTCCTTTGGTTCAACAGGCTCTTCTGTCTCAGCCTTGCAACGTCCCATAGTGGGAAGCACAAAAGGCATTGTCAACATAACCATAACGGCCAGATAGCCATAGGTGGGTTCGAAACCGTATATATAATATAATAAGGTGTTGACTACCAGAAGCAGACCCAGGATAAGGATGCGGATACCACCCCACTTCAACAAGGCCTCTGCAGGATGGGCTATCAAGGCTGCATGGATAGTGCCGAACTTAAACAGTCGCAAAGCCGTAGGCACCAGTCCGAGTGTCAGGAGTATCATCACCATCTGAACATAATAGCCCGTCTGACGATCTTCATCAGAGGCGAGAACAGCCATATCAAACTCCAGATAGTCGCCGCAGACATAGAGTATTGCAGCAGCAAGGAGTTGCAGCCAATAGACGACCATCAGTATGTTACGTGTCTTCTTCATCACTTTTCTTATTATTTGCCATCGAAAGGTGTACGATTCAGGATAGAGCGTCCTAACGTCACCTCATCGGTATATTCTAACTCGTTGCCCACAGCGATACCACGGGCGATAATGGATATCTTCACATCATAAGGGGCCAATTTGCGGAAGATATAGAAATTGGTGGTGTCGCCTTCCATCGTGGAGCTAAGCGCCAAAATCACTTCCTTTACACCGCCTTCAGCCACACGTGATACCAGCGACTCTATCTCCAGATCGCTGGGACCTATGCCATCCATCGGCGAGATAAGTCCACCCAGAACATGATACAAGCCGGTAAACTGCTGGGTGTTTTCTACTGCCATCACGTCCTGGATATTCTCTACCACACAGATCGTAGAACTGTCACGTCGCTCATTTGAGCAGATAGGACATACTTCCTGATCGCTGATATTATGGCAGACCTTACAGAATTTCACCTCTTCCTTCATCCTACTGATAGCGTCGGTAAACTGAAACACATCTTCATTTTCCTGACGCAATAGGTGGAGCACCAAGCGCAAAGCTGTCTTGCGTCCGATGCCAGGCAGTTGGGAGAATTCCTGTACGGCCCGTTCCAGTAGTCGTGAAGGATATTGTTGTATCATGCTAACTCACTTAGTTCTAACCAGCGCATAGACTTCTCGTCCAGTTCGTCATTCAACAATGGCAGACGTTTGCTCATCTGCGTTATCTCATCCACTGAAAGGGTGCCGGAACTGAGGGCATCCTCTATCTGTTTCTTCTCATCTTCCAGCGTGGCGATATCTTTCTCCAGTTGCTCGAACTCGCGTTTCTCCTTAAACGACATCTTGCGCTTCGTCTCGCGCTCACTTCTCGTATCTGTCGATACCTTAGCAGGTTTCTGACCAGCAGACGAGAGTTCCTTTGGCTGAAGGGCTTGCCATTCGCGATACTGGGTATAGTTTCCAGGAAAGTCCTTGATCTCACCCTGTCCCTTGAAGACCAGCAGGTGGTCAACGACCTTATCCATAAAGTAACGATCGTGGCTCACTACAATCACACAACCTGGGAAATCCTGCAGATATTCCTCCAGAATCTGAAGGGTCACGATATCCAGGTCGTTGGTAGGCTCGTCGAGTACCAGAAAGTTGGGGTTACGCATCAATACCGTACAGAGGTAGAGCTTACGTTTCTCGCCACCTGAGAGTTTATACACATAGTTATGCTGCTGTTCGGGGGTAAAGAGGAAATGCTGCAGAAACTGACTGGCTGACAGACGGCGTCCGCTTCCCAGGTCAACCTCTTCGGCAATATCACGAACCACATCAATGACTTTCTGTTGTTCGTCAAATTTCAGACCCTCCTGAGAGAAATAGCCGAATCGTACCGTCTCACCAATCACGATGCGACCATCATCGGGTTGCTGCTGTCCTAACAGCATCTTCAGGAACGTAGATTTTCCTGTGCCGTTATTTCCAACGATACCCATCTTCTCGAAGCGCGAGAAATTATAGTAAAAGTCCTTCATGATAACCGTATCATCAAAGGCCTTAGAGATATACTGGCACTCAAAGATCTTAGAACCGATATAGACATTCGAGGCTTTCAGACGGATAGCACGTTCCTCGATGCGCGACTTGGCAAGTCGCTCTAAGTCGTAGAACGCATCCTCACGATATTTTGCCTTATGTCCGCGAGCCTGGGGCTGACGGCGCATCCAGTCCAATTCCGTACGATACAGATTATTGGCACGGGCTATCTCTGCCCTGCGATTATCGATACGTTCCTGACGCTTCTCCAGATAATAGGAATAATTACCACGATAGGTGTAGATAGTCCTGTCGTCAATCTCTAAGATAACGGAACACACACGATCCAGGAAATAACGATCGTGTGTCACCATCAGCAACGTCTTGTTGCCTCGGTTCAGGAATCCTTCCAACCACTCAATCATCTCCAAGTCCAAATGGTTGGTAGGCTCATCGAGAATCAGCAGGTCGGGTTCTGTGATCAGCACGTTGGCCAATGCCACGCGTTTCTGCTGTCCACCACTCAACTGTCCCATGGGTTGCTTCAGGTCGCGAATCTTCAACTGAGTAAGAATCTGCTTGGCTTTTAGCACTTTCTCCTCGTCGCCCTGATGATTAAAACAGGCATCCAGCACGGAGTCGTCAGGATCGAACACAGGCGACTGCTCCAAAAAGCCTACTTTCAAATCACGCTTATATATAATATCTCCACTATCATAACCGTCTTTACCCGACAGTAATGATAGCAGCGTAGATTTTCCTGTACCGTTCTTGGCAATCAGTCCCACCCGCTGACGTTCGGCAATAGAAAAACTGATGTTCTCGAAGAGGACCAGCGAGCCAAACGACTTCGTCAGGTTCTGGACTTCCAAATATGGGGTTTCCTTGGCCATCTATTATAATGACTTGTTGATTTGGTCAATATAGTCCAGCACCTCATCACGTCCACGGGTTTTCTCGGATGACGTAATGAAATAAGGTGGCATCTCTTCCCATGTTTCCAGCATCTTTTTCACATAAGCGTCAACACTGGCTTTCACCTTTCCTTCCGACAACTTATCGGCTTTGGTAAAGATGATAGCAAAGGGGATAGACGATAAACCAAGCCAATTAATAAACTCCAAGTCTATCTTCTGAGGCTCCAATCGGATATCTACCAAGACAAAGACATTCACCAGTTGTTCACGCTCTAAGATATAGCCACGAATCATCTGGTCGAGTTTTGCCACTTCGGTCTTGGAACGCTTGGCATAGCCATAGCCAGGCAAGTCAACCAAATACCATTCACGATTAATCAGGAAATGATTAATCAGCAATGTCTTACCTGGTGTTGCTGATGTCTTCGCCAATTTCTTGTTGCGCGACAGCATATTAATCAGGCTCGACTTGCCTACGTTTGAACGGCCTATGAAAGCATACTCGGGCTTTGTGTCGTTAGGACACATGGAAACCCTTGGGGATGATAGTGTGAATTCTGCGGTCTTGATATCCATACGGTTGAAGGGACAAAGAAGGGGCGACTCGCCATTTTTCTGTGCTCGACGCCCCTCGATGAAATGTTTTAAAATTATCTAATTCTATCGAGCGATTTCACCAGCTTCTCGTCTTTCACGATTCCTTTACGTGCAAGGAACAGGAAGAGAACTGCCACCATGGGCATTGCTGTATACCACCCTAATACCGGCTGCATCACAGCCAGTGCGATGTAGTACACCACACCTATTGCCATCAGTACTGAACAAATATTGGCTTGGAATGTTCTATTCTTATACATAAACACCACAAGCAGGGTCAGAATCGCCATACCTCCCGTGAGACCTTTGTTGTAGCCCATAGGCTCAAACACACATCCCACGATTAAAGCGACAGCTGCCAGCAACAGGTAAACGGTCTGAATACGCTGGATCATGCCTCTACACTCTGAGCGTCCTTAGCGGGATCGCGCCAATAAACCTTACCTTCTATAAACTCCTGTGTAGCAAGCAGAGAGGGCTTTGGCAGTTTCTCGTAGTAACGTGATATCTCGATCTGCTCGCGATTCTCGAAAACCTCCTCCAAAGATTCGTTATAAGAGGCAAACTCTGCCAACTTCTTAGAGAGATCTTCTTTAATCTGAACTGAAATCTGATTAGCGCGCTTCGCAATGATAGCCACACTTTCGTAAATGTTTCCAGTCTCATCGCAGAGATCCATAATGTTTCGAGTCACGGTATTAACCGGTGCTTTTGATTTCTTGTAATCCATCTTTGTATTATAAAATTAGTCTTTCGTTATTTTTTTGCATTTCTCAATATACTTCTCAGCCAAAGCCTTATCCTTAGACTCTGGGTATTCGTTCAGGAAACCATAACATTCGTCTTCAGCATCCTGATAACGCTCTAGTTTCTTATCAGTGCTGGAATTCTCTGCCAGTTCGAACTTACTCTTCATAATCAGGAGCGAGAACTCCTCACGATGATTGGAATAAGGGTATGTCTTCAGGGCATTCTGCGCCACGATGATACTTGAGCTATAGTTACTCTCGCTATTAGAGTTGATATTTCCAAAATAGCCACCCAGGTTATAATAAAGCTGAGCTGACAGGAGTTCTTTCATCACCAACTTATCCTGCAACTCAAAGAGTCTGTCCTGAGCACGTTCACGCAACTTGGAATTAGGATAAAAGTCCATGAACTGCTGATAGGCGTTGATAGCACCAATCGTAGGTGTCTGATCAAGACGAGGCTCTGGTGCACTCTCGTAGAGCGACTGTCCAACATAGAACATAGCCTGTTCAGCATAAAAACCTTTAGGATAAGACGAGAAGTACTTCTTGAATGTTGAGGCGGCAGATTCATAGTCTCTATTCATATACTGCGACATAGCCAACATATAAAGCGCCTCTTCACCTTCATCAGTACCTTTTTTCAGAGTTATCAGTTCCTCCAGCAACATTTCGGCACGACTGAATTTGCCTTCAGCGAAACATTGCTTCGCGAATTCGTAGCGATAATCATAATCACTACTCTTTACAACCTTGTTAAACTCTCCTGCGCATCCAGTCATCATTGCAGCAACTGAGCACAATATGATAGTTCTAATTTTCATTAATCTCCTGTTTTGGACTGCAAAATTACAAATTTCCACTCAAAATACAAAGCGTTTACATATTTTTTAACCGCTGATTATACACATTTCACAGAATATTAGTAACTTTGCAGGTTGAAATGGACTTTAAACTGACTTCTAAATACAAACCTACTGGTGATCAGCCAGAGGCTATCCGCGAACTGACCGATGGTGTGAATCGTGGTGACAGGGCCCAGGTATTGCTGGGTGTTACCGGTTCTGGAAAGACGTTTACGATGGCAAATGTCATTGCCAACGTGAACCGCCCCACCCTGATTCTTAGTCATAACAAGACCCTTGCAGCACAGTTGTATGATGAGATGCGAGGCTTTTTTCCTGACAATGCCGTTGAGTATTATGTCAGCTATTATGACTACTACCAGCCAGAGGCTTATCTGCCGTCCAGCGACACGTACATCGAAAAGGATCTTGCCATCAACGAAGAAATAGACCGTCTTCGTCTTTCAGCCGTAAGCAGTTTGCTTTCAGGACGAAAAGATGTTATCGTTGTATCTTCTGTTTCATGTATCTACGGCATGGGTAGTCCTAACGCACTTTCTGAGAATGTCATAGAAATCCGTCAGGGACAGAATATCGAGCGCAACGCTTTGTTAAGAAAATTAGTACAGTCTCTCTATATCCGTAATGATATCGCATTGGAACGTGGAAGCTTCCGCGTGAAAGGAGACACCATAGATATTTACATAGCCTATAGCGAGAAGATTCTTCGTGTTAATTTCTGGGACGACGAGATTGATACCATCGAGGAACTGGAACCTGTCACGATGTTGCGTACGGGTCGCTATGCGGAGTATAAAATCTATCCTGCCAACCTGTTTATGACCACACAGGAGCAGACCAACATCGCCATACATGATATTCAGGACGACCTCACCAAACAGGTGGCTTTCTTTGAGGAACTAGGTGACGAGATAAAGGCGCAGCGTATTAAGGAACGCGTAGAATATGATATGGAGATGATCAAGGAGTTGGGCCATTGCTCTGGTATTGAGAATTACTCACGCTATTTTGACGGACGTCAGCCTGGCGAGCGTCCTTACTGCTTGCTGGATTTCTTCCCTGACGACTTCCTGCTCTTTATCGACGAGAGTCACGTATCCGTGCCCCAGATAGGCGCTATGTATGGTGGCGACCGTGCTCGCAAGACAAACCTGGTAGAATATGGTTTCCGTTTGCCTGCCGCTTTCGACAACCGTCCGCTGACCTTCGAAGAGTTCCAGAAGGAGGTCCATCAGGTGATTTATGTGAGTGCTACACCTGCCGATTTTGAGTTGGAAGAATCGGAGGGTGTTGTCGTAGAACAGGTGATTCGTCCTACGGGTCTTCTCGACCCAGAGATTGAGGTACGTCCCAGCGAACATCAGATTGATGACCTGTTGGAAGAGATTCGCATCCGCATAGAACGTCAGGAGCGCGTCCTTGTAACAACCCTGACAAAACGTATGGCAGAGGAACTGTCGGAATACCTGCTGAACCACGATGTGAAGACAGCTTATATCCATAGTGACGTAGCCACACTCGACCGTGTGCAGATACTGGAGAAACTGCGTCAGGGGGAATACGACGTGCTGGTGGGTGTCAACCTGCTGCGTGAGGGTCTTGACCTGCCCGAGGTATCTTTGGTGGCTATCCTCGATGCCGACAAGGAAGGTTTCCTTCGCAGTCGTCGTTCATTGGTGCAGACGGCTGGACGTGCTGCGCGTAATATAAATGGTAGGGTGATCATGTATGCTGATACCATCACCCGTTCTATGCAGGAAACCATCGACGAGACCAATCGTCGTCGCATGAAGCAACTGCGCTATAACGAGGAACATCATATCACTCCAAAACAGGTGCAGAAGTCATTGAAGAGTTCGCTGTCGCGCGACGACCGTCCGGATATCAAGGAACTCAAGTTGACAGCTGCTACAAGTAAGCCTGTTGGCATAGCTGCCGACCCGATTGTAGAGCGGATGACACGCCCGCAAATCGAAAAACTCATTGCCGAGACTACCAAGCGTATGAAGGAGGCTGCCAAGCAGTTAGACTTCCTGCAAGCCGCCCAGTATCGCGACGAGATTATCCGTCTGCAAAAGGAAATAGAACTGAAATAATCCCCAGAATCCGTGCCTCTGTTTTTATTGGCACGGATTTTGCTTTAGGCATATCGGACAATTCAAAACAAAATAAGATATGCAAAAAGGTAACATCGGGGTTACAACTGAGAATATTTTCCCCGTCATCAAAAAGTTTCTCTATAGCGACCAAGAGATTTTCCTGCGTGAGATGGTTTCTAATGCAGTCGACGCCACACAGAAATTGAAGACACTCAAGGAGAAAGGTGAATATACTGACGAACTGGACGATCTCACCGTACGTGTGAATCTGGATACCGAGAAAGGTACTATCACCATTAGCGACCACGGTATCGGCATGACCGAGGAGGAGATTGACAAATATATCAATCAGATTGCCTTCTCTGGCGTTACCGACTTCCTTGAGAAGTACAAGGACAACGCCAACAATATCATTGGTCATTTCGGACTTGGTTTCTACTCTTCATTCATGGTTTCTAAGAAGGTTGAGATTATCACCAAGAGTTGGAAGGAAGGTTCTAAGGCCGTGAAATGGAGCTGTGATGGTTCTCCAGCCTACGAGATTGATGATGCAGAGCGTGCCGACCACGGTTCTGATATCATCCTTTATATCGATGATGACTCTAAAGAATTCCTCGATAAGTTCAAGCTTGAGGGACTGCTCAACAAGTATTGTAAGTTCCTGCCCGTTCCTGTGGCTTTTGGTAAGAAGACCGAGTGGAAAGACGGCAAGCAGGTAGAAACTGCCGAGGACAACATTATTAATAATGTAGAGCCCCTGTGGACAAAGACACCTTCTACGCTGAAGGATGAGGACTACAAGTCTTTCTATCGTACCCTCTACCCCATGCACGATGAACCTCTGTTTTGGATTCACCTCAATGTGGACTATCCCTTCAACCTCACGGGTATCCTTTACTTCCCACGCATCAAGAACTCGCTAGAACTTCAGAAGAACAAGATTCAGCTCTACTGCAACCAGGTTTTTGTCACCGATCAGGTAGAGGGTATCGTACCTGAGTTCCTCACCCTGCTTCATGGTGTCATTGACTCACCAGATATTCCTCTGAACGTGTCTCGTTCTTACCTCCAGAGCGATCGCGAGGTGAAGAAGATTTCTACCTATATCACCAAGAAGGTGTCAGACCGTTTGAAGGCTATCTTCAATGAGGACCGCAAGGCCTACGAGGAGAAATGGGACGACCTGAAGCTCTTCATCAACTACGGCATCCTGACAGAAGAGAACTTCTATGACCGTGCCAAGGACTTCTCACTCTTCAAGGATACAGAGGGCAAGTACTTCACCTTCGACGAGTATAAGACACTTATCGAGGCCGCTCAGAAGGATAAGGACGGAAACCTTGTCTATCTCTACGCCACGAATAAGGACGACCAGTATTCATACATCAAGGCTGCTCAGGACAAGGGCTACTCAGTACTGCTCTTCGACGGTCAGCTCGACGTACCTTGCATCCAGACCTTGGAACAGAAGTTCGAGAAGAGCCGCTTTACCCGTGTGGATGCTGACACCGTTGACCATCTGATTCAGAAAGAAGACAAGCCCAAGACAGATCTGAGTGACACAGAGCGTGACAATCTGTCAGCCATGTTCCAGACTCAGATGCCAAAACTCGACAAGGCAGAGTTCATCGTCGAGGTCAACGCCCTGGGTGCCGAACAGCGTCCTGTTGTCATCACTCAGAACGAGTGGATGCGTCGTATGAAGGAGATGAGCCGTTACCAGAGTGGCATGGGTTTCTACGGACAGATGCCTGACTCATTCAACCTTGTGCTGAATAGCGACCACCGTCTGGTAAAGGAAATCCTTTCAACTGTCAACTCTCAGCTTTCAACTGAACTCAAGCCTATCGAGGGTGAAATCAAAGGACAAGAAGCCCGTTTGGCTGCCCTGAACCAGCAGACTGAGGGTAAGAAGCCCGAGGAGATTTCTCAGGAGATCAAGGACGATAAGGCCAACACGCAGAAAGCTATCGACGAGCAGAAAGCCAAGAAAGAAGATGTGCTTCGCGGTTTTGCCGAGAAGAACGACGTCATCCATCAGCTTATCGACCTGGCCCTGCTTCAGAACGGCATGTTAAAGGGTGAAGCACTCGATAAATTCCTGCAGCGTAGCGTGGAACTTATCAAGTAGAGATTACAAAATCACACTACATAATAAGGGGACGGACAGAAATCCGCCCCTTTTCTTTTTCCCATACCAATTTTTTTCTACTCATTTTTAGGTATTTTCATGAAAGTTTCGTAACTTTGCAGCCACGAAATTAATTTCACTATTTTAAAATAGGTAACAATGATTTATTCTAAGGAAGTTGAAAACATGTGCGTTGTGGCCAAAGGCCCCAACCACGGTCCTGCTCCCATCCCCGAAGAGGGCAAGTGGATTCAGGCCAAAG
>Ga0247608_10003691_pt1 | contig 17653 bp, 30 predicted proteins | sample 176DNAGHGlowgp2_FD_193490 | JGI IMG/M metagenome (GOLD analysis project Ga0247608, IMG submission 193490) | Sheep rumen microbial communities from Palmerston North, Manawatu-Wanganui, New Zealand - 1766 DNA GHGlow gp2 | ecosystem: Host-associated > Mammals > Digestive system > Stomach > Rumen ... | reverse complement strand
TTTATACGCCTTTATAATATCATATTCTGTTATTTCTTCATTCTCTAATAATAATTTTTTATTAAAGTTTATAATATCATACATTATAGAATCAAAATCATTATTATAAAATCTTTCATTAAATGACTTACAAACTTCATTAATATTTATCAATTTCATCTAATCTATCTCGTATTTTTAAATTAAAGTATTCATTAAAGTTCATATCATTAATATAACATAATGCAAATAACAATATCATTTCTTTAAATGCATTAATTTCAGTAAAATTAAACGATATTCCTTTTAACTTTCCTGTTTTATTATCATATGTTAATACTTCTGATAAAAATGTATCTCCAAGTCTTTCATAAATTCTATTACTAATCTCTTCTTTTTCATGAGTTGTCAATTCACTTTTATCTTTATCTTCTATGAATTGTAAACGTATTAACTCATTATAAGAAGCTAAACCAAGATCATTTAAATCTACATATTTTGTTCCATTCATTGCGCTTTAACTAATTTATCTGATTCGTCTGCTTTCTTTGGATTACCTAATCTATCTAAAGCCTTTACACAAATTCCTTCATCATTCCATTCATAATCTAATAATTTATCATTCCACTTTACTTTACCTTTGATTATGTTTGGAACTTTATCATAATCTATTTTTGTGATCATAACTTGACGACCATCTTTAGTCATTACAGGTTTCTCATCATTAAGCCATTGATCATCAATATCATCACCTTTTTGTTCTACTATAAATTCTTCTAACGATTTCATTTGATTTAATAAGATAATTTTTCTAATTCATCTTCGGAAATACCACCTTTTCCATTTGATGGTTTCTCACCCAATCCTATATAAGGATAATCTGTCCATTCTATTTTCTCGTCCATGATTTTGTTCATTATAAAACAAATATTATTTATATAAAAATATAATTTAGTTTATTAATTAATTATCTTATTAATTCAATTCTTAATGGCCAAGGTGTATTTACTTTTAATAATTTACAAATACATTGAGCATCTTCCTTATCAAAGAATTTAATAGCCATATCTAAACTAGATGTCCAATTTTTATATGGATAAGGATTTCCATCTATTAATTTAAACTCATAAAGATACTTATCTTCTTTTATATCATCATAAGTCTTTGCAAATTCCTTTTCTTCTAATTTAATAATTACATATTTATCCATAATTATTTGATTTAATAAAATACTTCTGATAATTTATCTGCAAGCTTAATAAGGTTATTAAGTTCATTCAATGACATATTTTTTATTTCATCTTCAGTAAATGTTTGTTTAATTGCATAATATGGATTATACCAACTTTCTGAAGCACCCATAATATTATGACCAGATATTAGTTTGCAATTTATGATCTCATTAATAATTTCATCTTTATTCATCTTCATAATCATCTAATTCTTTATTTTCCTTATCATAAATACGACAACATAAATAATTTTCAACAAGATTTATTGTTATTGACTTCAAATCTTCAAATATATCTTTCTTAGTTTTTTCTTCTGCACAATCTAATGATTCATATACATCCTCTTCGGTGTCCCAATCACAATAACAATAATGAAGTTCTTTAAATGGGTAATCTTCAACTTCTGACATAATAAATCCATCACCATTACAAAAACCATTAACTGTTTCATAAGTAATTAATACTCCATCAAAAGTAAATATTCCCTTATTGTTTTTATTAATTTTATCTATTTTAATTGCTACAGAACCTGATTCATAATTTTCCCAATAAAGGATTTTTCCAACAAATTTATCTAATTTTACTGTTTCTTTTTCTGAATCAATCACTTCCTTTAGATATTCACAATCTCTAATAATTTGCTGACATCTACCCATTGGATCATCTTCAAAATCAAGATAACCTGTCTTATTTACATGGTGATCATATTCTCTTGGGTCATATTTTTGACAGCTTTCCTGAGGATCAAAAACGTTTCCTTGTACATTATAGTATTTAACTTTATGCCATAAATCACGACCATCTGAAACTAATGAAATAATTTTAGATATTGCTTCTTGTACATCCTTGGGATGTTCATCATATCTCTTACCAAGTTTCTTTTGTTTAGCCTTAATAATATTACAATAAGCAATTATTAAATCACATGTTTCATATGTGTTCTTAACAAATTCACTTTCAGTTATTGGGTCTTCCCAATATTTGTTAAATTGAAATACCCATACTTGAATATCTTTAATTAATTCTTCTTTTGTCTTCATATTTAATCTTCTATAAGTTCATTTGTTTCTATTTGATACCCATAAAAATCCTTTATTACAGATTCAATATTATCTAAATAGTTTTGACAATACTCATATGAAGTATGCCAATCTGTTTCTGGATATATTGTAATTGTATTTTGATATTTTCTAATAATTCTATATATTTTCATATGTTTAAATATTTTTTAATTCTTTTAATTTATCTTCGGCATCTTTAAGCAACTGTTCATACATAGGTATTTCTTCATGAGGATCTCCACATTTATCATAATCTTCGTATAAATCATCAAGTATAGATTTATATTTTTTAATATCCTCTTTTAGTTGATGTATTTTACAATAAGGAACTTTTGTCCATAAATCACAATTATGATTACAATATTTAATTATTTCATTCCGTGGTTTTTCACAATCATAATTATGACAAACCCAGCAACAACATCTTCTCATAAGATCCCATGCTCTCCAGATTTCTCCATAAGAACCTCTCCAACCACATTCATATGTTACTCCATATCTACAGGTATGTTCAACTTGAAGACAATGAGTTACTACATTAATGTTTTCATCTTCAAAATATTGTTTTACTTCATCTATTGTCATTATTAATTATTTAATGTATATTTTAAATATTCTCCTTTATTTAATCCATGCAAAAACCACCTAAAATCTTCCAAATCAGACCATTGCCCAGATGCTGAATGAAAACGACCATTTTTTTCTAAATGTGGTTCATCAAAATGTAAACAATATCTGCCATCTAAATTTCTTACAATATAAACAGTTTGTGGCCTATCTAAATCTATTTCCATAATTACTACCAATTGTTTTTCTTTTTAATTAGCTGCCAAACTTTATCATACTTTTCTCGTTCTTTGATTTTCTTATATGCTTCAGTAAAATCAATTTGCCAATTTGGCCCACCATGTCTTAGAAATTCAATCTTCTTAACTTCATTCCAAGTTTCAATATCAAAATTATATTGTGGCATAAAACATTCTTGATATATTTTTATCTTGCTCTTCTAATTCCTTTTCTTGTTGTTCCAATCTTTTATTTTCTTCTATAATAAATTCTGGATATTCTTCAATTTCGTGAGGTTCTATTTCTCTTTCAATATGCCAATGTTTATCATATTTTCTAAATATTGGAAAAGAATTAGGATCTCTAATATATAAATACAATGCTAATCTTTTACCATAATATCCATGATTATATTCTCCAACACAAATTTTTGTATGATTATCTATCTTACATAAATCATATAACATTCTTGTTGGAAAATGAGTAATATGACATGTTTGTGGAATATATTGATAACATTGATCATCATTTTGTAATATATTACCACACAGATTAGCACTTATACTTCCACCAACAGCACTAGCAACAATAGATGCAGTATTACCCATAATTATTTTACTTTATCTTTTATATCATCATAGAATTGCCAATCAGCCTGAGCAACACCAATCGGATCTGTCAAATAATAATCTTCACCAAAATATATTGCATGAATTTTATTAACTAATGATCTTTCTTCAACAGTTAAATTTGGAGACATCCAAGGCCAACCCCAATAATTAGGATCTTTTATACATTCATCACAGAATTCATTATAACCCTTATTTGCTTTTTGTTTAATACTTTCCCAAAGTATATTTTCAGATTCATTTAAAGTATATTTCTTATATGATATAATATACTTTTTTATATATTGTATATATCTTTTCACAGTTTTATTGATACATTATAATTATCTGGTTCTTCTTTAATCCAAACTTTACTAATAATTCCTCCACTATTAATAACGCTTAAAAGATGATTTTTAAATCTTTCTTCATCATCATATTCTTCTACAAAATCCCAACAACCAATTTTCCAAGGTTCTTCGATACAATTCCAAAATTCACAATTATTATTAAACTTATTATGAATATCTGGTTCTTCTAACCACCATGTTTCTATACAATAAATCTTCTTCATATTTCAATTAACATAATTTTATATGTGCTGGTTCATATTTTCCAGTAAATGGGTACCCAAATATTTTTTCAAAACATGCCCATTGATGATCATTCCTGCTTTTTAATATATCAAGTATAACTTCTCCTATACGACTATCTGTACATAAAAATCTTTCATTATAATTAATATATACTTTTGATAAATATTGATTACCATTATATACTTTTGTTATACTATTTTTTTCATTGATAATATTAAACAATACTTCCTGACGATTTAATTCATGACTATAAGATGATTTCTTTTTCTCAACTATTTCAACCTTTATAGGTATAAGTCTTAATTCTTTAAAATCAATCTCATAAATTTCGTCATTTGTATTTAAATCAACAAATGTCTTATAAGGTGTTGAATAATCGGTATCTTCTATTTCATTCCAATCTACAAATGCCATAATCAACTTATAATTATATTTCCTTTAAATGCAGATACTAATAAACTTATAAATATCATTACCCATATCATATTAGTAAAAAATATACCAAGATGTTCGTCTTTTAAATATCTCTCTGGATCTTTCAACAATTCCTTAACAGCTAATTTAGTAGCTTCATCATAAAATACAATTGTCAAATGACCTATACTTAATACAATAACTCTAACTAATAAAATGATTAATATAATTTTAACTATCAATATTTCCATGATTTTTTATAATTTGATATATATAACTAATCATAACTCTATGATCAACTTTTATGTTTGCATTATTTTCTAATTTAATATAGTCATTTTGTATATTATTAGTTTTAATAAAATCATAATCATCATCATTATATTTGATTTTTATAACTTTATCAAAATAATCCAAAAATAATTGATATTGATAAATCATATAAAATTCAAATAGCCTTTGTTTAGTTTCTAATGTAATATACAATAGATTTTGGGTAGAAGCAATTTCAAATTCATGAGAATTATATATATCATAAATAATTAGATTACACTTATTTAGAAATAAATTATGAAAACTAAAAATTTTATCATCAATACAAGATCTTATATATTCTTTATTTTGTGTATTATTATGAATTTCAGAAATTAATGACATTAAATTATTTTTATCATTTTCAATACTATTTAATAAATCATCAAGATCTGAATAATAATGATTAAATGATTGTTTTAATTGCACTTCCATTTTCATCAAAAGATATATTTATGTCGGGTTGTCCATGTTGTCCAGGAATGAATACACCTGTCACTTTTATTTCTGATTTTTTAGAATCGTCGGGATTGTTAAGATCAATAGGTTTACCTTTCTTAACGGCTTCTAACATATCAAGAAATGCACATGTCTCAGTAAAACCTCCAATAGTTTCACCTCTATTCACAGCATCATACATTTCTCCAAATTCCTCTCCATATGCTGCAACACACTTATCTCGTAACGATTCTTTTTTCTTAAATAATTTCTTAAACCAATTCATGTTTTATAATCTAAACTTACTTTTAAATATTTCCATTAATGTATTGAATTCCCAAATTGTATTAATGTCAGCACAACCAATTGTATCACATACATCATTATCTATATGAAGATGCCATTTTGTACCTCTATTATTTGGTCCATTATCAATATCTAACTTAATAGGGACTTTATCATTAGTCCATTTTCTGTATACACTATAATCTTCGCAACATAATTCAAAATTCTCTTTATGAGCAGCTCTACCAAAATTAGATTCATCTTCAAGAAATTCAAATCCTGCATCTATAAGAAATTCTGGTGTAATATTACGATTCTTATCCATCTCAGCCTTTTCAGAATTAACATATTCTAAAAATGCCATCTCATTATCAAACTGTTCATCTATTTTTCTATAATCATATGAAGTACCTAAATAAATGATAATATTATCATCATCAATATTAACATGATTATCTCGTAATAAAGCATCCTTTATAAAATCATATACATCTGGAAACAAATCCTTAATATAATTTTTAATATTTAAATGATAAATAGATCCATAAGGGTCTTTATAAGACATTTCTGCATACCATTTATTATTCAAATATGACGATTCTATAAGTTTTTTCCAAATTCTTTCTTCATATCTAATTTTTATTGTTGTTATTAATTCTTCAGGATTATCGTCTATAGATCGTTTTAAAACATTAAAATACTGGTTGATTTTTTTCATATTATTTTACTTCTTCATATCCTATAATTTTAGTTTCAGTTTTTGCTTTATATTCTTTATTTGTATAACCTACACCATTACATAAATCACATTCATTATAATCATATCCCGGTTTATAAACCCAACCACTATCAGGCAAACCACCCGGATAAGCATTATATTCTTTTACGATATAACCTTTACCATTACATTTAGGACATATAAATTTACCTCGTTTATGATCTAATTCTGATTTATAAGCTTCCATAACCTGTCTAATGGACATATCTTCACCATATTTCATAATTAATGCTGATAATGTAGAAAGCGTATTATCTTTAGGATGTTTATAAAAATATTCTTCTCTGTTCATAATAGTCTATCTTCAGGTTTTTCTAATGTATAATCTTTATAAAATAACTCATATCCACCTAAACTTTTAGGAACTATTGAAATAATAATTTGATTTAAATTATATTTTTTGTCAAGTTCATTAAGAAATTGTAATAAATCTTCTCTGGAATAAAAATCTTTTGCGATTATTAAATTACTTCTTTGTCTCATTTTCTTGTTCCTTTTCTATTTGTTTTTTTAACTCAGCTAATTTTTTATCTCTTTCAGCCTTCTTTTTAGCTTCTTCTTCCTTCCATTTCTTATCCCATTTTTCTTTCCAATTAGGACCATCTTCCTCTTCCATTATTTCTTCAAAGCTATCTCCATAATAGTCTTTCTCCCAAAACAATAATGGATTTCTTTCTTCTATTTCTATATCAACATCATAATGATCTTTCCACCATTTCTTAACTGTTTGTATATCTCCACATGGTGAACAGGTCATACATATTGTATTTCTAAACTTTTGCTCATCAACATTAAATGAATAATAATTTTTACAAGTAGATATAAGTTCCATTACTTTATTAGTAATATCTTCTGTCATATCATTTCTTGTCTGATTAAGCTCTTTATTTTCAAGATAATCATCAATAATTTGTCTGATATGTTCTTTCAATGGTGGAACTTCTTCATAACTACGATAACCAGGGTGATGTCCATGTTCATCATCCCAATCTTTAATATATTTATCTTTGTGACCACCCTTATTCAAATAATCTTCAAGAACTTTAATATCATCTTTCCATTCGGCTTCTACTCTATATGCCTTTAAATATTTATTAAGAATATAATCAAATTCTGCATGAGATAAATAATGCCGATCATATACTGGTCCATCTTTCTTTTCGTCAATTTTACCAGCTTTATATTCAGCATTAATATTATCTAAATCGGCTTCTGGTTGTGCTTTGGCAAACATTTCTCTTAAGCAATCATCTACTGCCTTTCCTAAAATTTCATCTCTATCCAAATATTCTTTACTCATAATTTATATTAATGTTTTATCTAAAATAGAATTATCTATAAACACAATTATATCTACATTATGTTAAATAATTTTAAAATATATTATCATTCATATATTCTTGATATTGTTCATAAGATATTTCTTCTAATATATCTTTATCTTTTTGATCATTAGGATCAAATAAACATACCTCCAAATTTTCTAAACTATATTCTCCTATATAATCACAATACAATTGTGAAATAGGAAAAATTATACCCAAATTATTAACACAAATAATTGTATTCATTAATACATTTCCACCATTATGCCATAATTCAAAATGACATTCCATGAATTCATAATGATCCTCTTGTTTTACTGCGACAACACATTGTTTTCTTAATTCTGGATTCATCCACAATTCACCAATACAATTATAATTGTCCTTATGCCAAATCGTTAATTTCTTCTTAATCATATAAAAATCTAATTAGAAAATAAAACAATGAAAATATAACCCAGATAATCAATACCTGGGTTATAGCTTTAATATGTGTTTTTAAAGTATTATCCATGTTATAATACTTTTTTGAAAAAACTCTCAATCTTTTTATCAAATTTAGATTTCCATCTTGTGACAGTATCGGTACTCTTAAATGACTCAAGTTTATAACCCATTACATTCATAGCCCAATTAGCATCTACATATTTATATTTTTCACCATTAACAGATAAATATTCAGGTGTACCGTCAGGATTTGCTAATTCATAATTACCTTTAAAAATATCTGACCACTTAGTATTTTTTGTAACATTTGTAGTTACCATCACTGGGTACCCATTAGACATATCGATTTTAAATGTATTCTTAGGGTTAAGAGATGTAAATACTTTATTGTCATGATTCACTAAATAGCTTTTATAATTATTCATAATTTAATCCTCCACTTCTTTATCAATTGTTATATATAATTCTGTAGATCTACTTTTACTGTCTCTATATTTATCACTACCTATACCATTCCAACCTAATTCTTTTAATGATAATGGATATATATCACCAGATTTATCTTGTAGTTTCACTTCACAATATGGGTCAAAATGTGTTAGTTCGCAAATTAAATCAAATACCGTCATCTTAATTAATGAATTATATTTTTAACACATTCTGAAACTAACTTACCATCAGCACCAAGTAAAGCTGCTTTTACTTCTTTAATGACAATACCCATCTGCTTCTTTTCAACACCATTTGGATAATGTTCACTTAAATACACTTCAATATCTTCTTTTGTTGGAAGTGCTGGAAGTAAATCTTGTAAAACTTTCATTTGTGCATATTCGGCGTCAGCAAGATCTTTACGATCATTCTGTAAATAAATCTCTGCAGAATTTGCTCTATCAGAAATCATCTTATTAATAAGTGTGATCTCTTCTGAATCATTATATTCACGAGCATTCTTTGCTGTCTTGAACTCTAAAATCTTTGCCTTAAGTAACTTATATGTCTCTGAAGCTACTTTGTCATGGGCTTTCATAGCACCCATTATTAATTTATTTACATCTAACATACTTTTATTTAATTTTAATTGTTTTGTATAACTTGTTTAATATAATCTTTTGTTGAATTCATGAAATTACATGATTCTGAAATACACCATGCTAAATAATTCTTATCAAATGTATTGACAAACTCAACACTTAATCCTTTATACTTACCAATATTAAAACATGGCTTCATTTTGCCTTGGAATTCTTGCTCTGTAATTACTGCATCTTCTCCATACATTGGGGCTGGCTCATATGGTTGTTTTCTTTGCTGAGCCACAAATATAGAATAAGTCGCCTTAACATCAGAAAGAGCATCATGAGCTTGTAGACCAGATTCCTCCATTGATTGTCCTTTATATCTTTTATATACATCTTCAAGATGCATACCATTACGTTTTCTTTCCTCTACATATGCATCATAACATTTAGTATTCATAAAAGAAAAATCAATACCTACTCTATTTAACTCATTCAACAAAAATGGAATATCAAATCCATTTCCATTATAAGTCACAATATCACAATCTTTAATGAAATCAACAATTTCATGAGCCACTTCTGCAAAATGAGGCTTATCCTTTAAATTCTCTGGCTTAATACCATGTTTCAAATATGCCTGAATAGCAATTTGATAATTACCTACTGGTTGGATAAATATGTTCTTACTATCTATTAACTCATGTGTTTCTGGATTAACTTTAATAGCAGCAAATTGTATAATTTGATCCTTAATCCTATCAGTTCCTGTTGTCTCTAAATCAAATATTACCAAATATTTCATACTAATCTTTTATAAATTATAATTTAATATAGAATTTAGTTTAAAAAATTTAATTTTTCATTCAAATGATTTGCATTGATTATTATTTTTAATAAATAATTTATAAAGATATTATCATTATAGTATGAATCGTAAGACAAATATATTTTATAATGCAAATTCAGAAGACTCAAAATTCTTGACATTTAATAATTATACTGAAGCTTTAACTGGTGATATATTGTCATTAGATTATAAACTTTGGCCTTCTAGATTTATTTGTGTTTATATTGAAAATTTAAATAAGGAAGATTTTGTAACAAAATTACAACAATATTATGAAAATAAATTGGCTGTATTAAGAGATCATATTGAAGATAATAAAGATGTAGATGATACGTTTTTATTACCTTTAAATTATCTTATAACATTTTTGTATTGGTATTCATACAATAATGGTAAAAATCCAGATAGTCAACTTAAACCTTTACAAATTGAATCAGAATTATTAAACAATAACATAAATGTATTGAATTCGGTTCAATTTAATTATATAAGCGATATAGTTGAACAACAATATAATGGAACATATACAGATATTATTTGTACAATTAATCCTAATGTATGGAATAAACCAAGTATTGAATGTGTATCTTTAGATGTTGATACTAATGGTAATCCAAACATTAATGATTATATAAATGATAATGGTTGTGTTGCGTCAATAGATAATAAATTATTCCTTCATGGATGGGAAAATACCAATTCAAATAGTAGAATATATGATTATGTCATAAATCCTATTACAGATAATGATTATACTATTGATGAAGAAAACATATCAGTATATTATTTAAAATCATTAATAAATAAAATAAAGGTCAATGAAGTCAATGATGAGACAAATTTGAAATTTAACTTAGTAATTCCTTTGTTTAATTTAATTAATACTATAAATGCTGAAGATATTGACGATGATGATAATACTGAAATAGAATTAAATAATAAATCAAACATACCATTAGGAATATATTTCACAGATAAAGATGTTGAGTTGAATATCAATGGTAAATTTGCAACTAATTGGTCATTATTAATAAGCACACAATTTAGTGCATTTCCATTCTCATTTAACATACAACAAAATTTTGATGACTCTCAATCTAACAAACAAGCATATGTAACATTCGCAGAAATATTAGCAAAACAAACTAATTTCACTGATGCATTAATTAAATATGATAATTTAGTTAAGTCAATGCAACAAAAAATAGAATTATTAGAAAGCAAGTTAAATAATATTTCTAGTGTACAAAATATAGATTCAATTGTACAAAAGGTTACAAACATATCTAATACTGTTGATGAATATATAAAATCAACAGATAATAAATTAGATGAATTAGCTAATAAGATTGAAGAAAGTAAACTAAAATGGAAAGTAACACAAAAAAACCAACAATAAATAAATGAATAATACTAATACATTAAAAGAATATTACGTTAAGATATTTGATTTATATACAAATTGTGTAAATATGCTTACATCATTGAATCAAAGTTTATCAACATCTTCTCCACAAGTGTCGGTAAATCTAAAAGATTCAAATGGAAATGTTTATGAGACAAAGATACCTTCATTTATTTATTTAGAAAATAAATTAGATGAAATAAAAAATAACTTTGATAACTTTTTCGATATTCCAAATAGTGGTGATGCTTGGTTTGACAATAATTCTAATATGTATAAATTTCATTTAGTGAAGTCAAACATAGCACCACAAACTCCTAATATTGAAAACAATAAATTAGTAGCATCATTTACAGATAATAACTATTTTAAAGATTTGGTTTCACCTAAAATGTATTTAAAAATGAATATATCTAACCTTACAAATAATATTGAGAAAATATTTGTAAGAAAATATATATTCTTAAATACTGCATCAAATGATTTGTATAATATTATTAAAAATAGTAATATTAAAACAAATGAACAGTATACTGCATTATTATCTTCTTATACAAAGGGAAGAGACTACAATGTTTATGATACTGTTATTGACTTACCAATAAAAAAGGAAACATATAATTCAAGATTTCAAATATCTGAAATAGTAAAATTAGAAAGTGGAAATCCTTATTCTGAATTCAATACTGATTTGAATAAAGAAACACTAAACTATAGATTGATATTAGATACAATAGAATACAATAACCAAGAAGATACTTCAATAAAGTTCTTATTGAAAGTTGGAGATATATTGTTATTAAATAATACTAATACAGAATATTTTGTTAAGAAAGTAAATAATGTAACAAATGAAGTAATTATTGAAGAAAGACTTGGACATACTGCATTACAATCATTTGCAGAAAATCAAAATATGTTCTTTACAATAGGAAATGATGATTTTGATGATTATAATTATATTCAAGTACCATTAGAAGAAAACCAATATATAGCATTGTTTGTTGGTACAATCTATAATAATGTAAGAAGTATCTTATCTGATGGTGTGTTATTAGATCTTTCTCAAATATTTATGATTGATGAATATGGCAATAAATTACTTGATTCAAATGGAAATCAAATAAATTATATGACATATTATAATACTTATTGTAAGAATATTGGTGATATACTTTCTGGATTTAGTGAGATTAGTAATCCATTACTTAGTGAATATGAATATAATGTATTGGAAGATTTACAAACTAGCGACGCTATCAAATCATTAGTTGATAAGACATTTAATTCTGATACTATACTTCAAGTTGTTCCAATTAACAAACACTTAATTGATGATTCTACAACTCAAAATATTATCAACCTTCATAATCAAAAAAGTGAATTGAATAATAAGTTAACTTCAATAAATGCAAATATTGATGATTTATATAATACATTGACAACAACAGATTGGTCTCAAGAAGTTGCAAATTCTCAATTGTCAACACGTAATAAACTAGATGAATATTATACTGAACGTAAAAAGGTTACTGAAGAGCTTAATAATGTAATTGATAGTATTAATGCTCAATCAGTAGTAAAATATGATGAGGATCTTAAATATCGTATTCGTGGTATATTAGATACAAATTCTCTTGAAACATATATTTCATCTAATTATAATAATGTGACAATTATTGGTATTGATGTTGAATATAAATATAAGTCAAATTATTCAACAACAACATCATTATCATCAATCAATACTAATACATTTAGTGACTGGAATAAATATACTGTAAAAGAAAAAGAACGTTATATTGATTTTAATGAGTATACAAATGCAATTGAATTAAAATGGTTATCTGAAAATTCAACAGATAATATTATCAAATGGAACCAAATAGATATTCCAATCAATCAAAATGAAGAGGTTGTATTTAAAGTAAGATATAAATATAATGTTGGTCAACCATTTATTAATTTATATACTCCTTGGTCAAATGAAGAAACATTTGTATTCCCAGAAGAATATAAAGACATGGCTCAAATTAGTGATATTATTAGTGAGAATGCTAATGATACAATAGCTGCTCAATTCAATAAGACACTTATGAATGATGGTTATTTCGAGCACATGAATAATAAGCTTATTGCGGGTAATGCTGGTAATCAAAAGTTCTTCCATATGCCTGAAAATATTTATTCAGGATTCAATACAAGTGAAAATAATCTATTGTCTTTGAAAGACAAACTATTAGAATTATCTAACAATATTGAAAAATATAAAGATATATTAGAAGATTATAATAAGAAAAAGTATAGTGTATATCTTGAATTTGATAATCAAGTTATAGAATTATTCTCTGGATCTATTAACCGTATTAATATTAATGATACTAATATATCTGATACATTTATAAAGAAACATCTCAGATTAATTATAAAGAATAGCAGTGAAAGAGCAGTTAAGTTCTATTCAATATTCCCAGGTAATTCAAATATTGCCCTTATAGAAGATAATCGTGATGCATATACAAAGACAATTGGTAACTATGAACGTGTACCACTTGTTGTCAATAATCAGATGACTCCTCAATATTTAGGACAATGGATATATTTCCGTCAAAACAATCCATATACTAATGAAGACATATATTTGAATGATGAAACACAAAATATCCAAGATAAATCAAATATAAACACTGAATTAGTATTTGGTAGAAATACATCTGATTATAAATCTGATAATAATTCACAAATATTATATCCATATAAAGAGCATAAAGGATTTAATATTAATGTTAGTAAGAATATTTGGCAAGGATTAGAATATAATAGTACTGATAACACCTTTAAACAATATACTTGGAATAAGATGGCTAATAAGCAAAACATTGATTATTCTAATAAGACATTAAAGAACTTCTATTATTATAACAATGTTTCTCTTAATAATAATTATATTATGAGATTTGAAGATATTAAATATTTTGAAAGTGATGATAAAGAAATACATTTATCAGAAAATGATATTATATCTGATTTCAAGAATAAAGGAGATAAATATTTAAAGAATAGTATACAAGATTTCAATGGTGCATTCTTATTCCCAGATATTGATCATAAGAATAATATCATTATTGATAATACAGATATTGATCCAAACAATAATATAATTGTTAATGTTGGTGAAGATGTTACAATACCTTTAACACTTGAATATTGTTTAAATAATATAACTGGTAATAATTCTCATCCAATATCTGTTATTAAGAAATCAATATACTTTGATTTGAAAGATTCATTATATATTGATCCTAAGAATTATTTGATTGAGATAACAATCAATAGTAATTATCTATCAACAAATAACTCTTATAATAATGATATGGAACCAATAGGAAAAGAATAAATATATTGATAATTTAAATGAAAGACTTTTTAGTAAGAAAAAATAATGTTGCAGTATCTGCATATATAACAGATTTAAATCCATCACAAATAACTACAAATGGAGCATTGACAATTATCGATAATAGTGATCCTTCAAATAATATTGTTGGATTACCACCTAATACTTATTCTTTATTCTTAGATAATTTGTTCTTAGCTTCTGGATATGGATTTAGTAGTTATAATGAATATAATAAGGCATCATATATAGTAAGTACATATTCTGGAGTTTATTCATACATTATTAATGAATTAGATAAATTAAATAACGATTCAATTGTTATTAAATATTCTTATACAGATAACAAAATCGATAAAGATTATACTACATATGGATGGTTAAAAAGATATAAAACATTAGATATAACTAAACTATCGAATACATCATATGAATTCAAATTAACAAATCATGATAATCTTGGATTTATAAATGATATTCAGTTATATTCTTATTCAAACGGAAAACAAATTGAAAACTATGCTAATGTTGGTGATACTGTACAAATCTATTTGAATTTATATAAATCTACAAGAACTCGTCAAAAGGATAATGACATTATATCATATGCTCCTAATATTAAATTCAATGGAGAAACAATAGATTTAAGTGATGTATCTAATGTAACAAATGCAGATAGTTATTTCTATATAACTAGAACAGTTGATAATATTGATAATACAAATAATATAATATACAATAAAGATTTTGAATTAGTATGTTCAAGAAATAATGAAATTGTATATCATCATATATTTAAAAATGCAATAAAATGGAGATATAAGATATTACCATTTAATACAAGTATATTAAATTTGTTATTTACAACTGGTAATGTTAATTATTCTGATCTTCTTAAATCATTAGATTCATATAAGCTTTCAGATATTAATTTTAATATTATGTATATAAATGATGGATTAAATTTACTTATGAATAATATTAATGAGTTTGAAGATAAAATGATTTATATTGATGATGATTGTAATATAGAATTTGAAGGATATATGTATAGAAATGGTGATTTATATAGTTCATCATATGATTATTTTATTATTGAAGCCGGAATATATGATTTTGATTTCTATTTTAATGATATAAAAAATAATAATTGGAATTATATAACATTTGCACATAATGATAAATCATATAGATTATATCAATCTCCTCAAAAGTATATTGGAAAACATATTTGGAAAATAAAATATAAATATGAGTAATATAAAAATTAATGAAGATTACCAATTAAATTCTATAATAGATATTTATCAAGGTAATAATCAAAGTAAGTCAACAGCATTAGATTATTATATAAATCATAATATTATTAAAAATGGAATAGTTTTATCTGATAAAGTATCTCCTATCAATGGTATGCATTCTATAAAGAATACATATCAATATATTGATCCTAATGAATATGATAGTACTCATGAATTACCTTCAAATACTATTTATAATGATTTTTATCCTTTGCTTTCAAGTTATTCATATTTTAATACAACATATAATTCTAAAGATTTATATAAATTAATTTCTGCAAAAGATATTGATTTTGAAAATGCTTATTTAAAATATGCAAATCAAACTCATAATTATCATGAACCAATAAATTATTATGATTTAAAATATGATATTGTATATGATGATATAACTAATTCTTATAGTTATATTTATACTGAGAATGAAGTAAATAATTCAGATTATATATTTGATAGAGAAATTTCTCCATATATTAATAATTCATATGATCTTTTAAACATTGTTGATTATTTATTTAATAGAGTTAATGCATTAAATTTTCTAATGCGTAAAATAAAAAACCAAAAAGCCGTTATAAATACAATGAAATAAACTTATGTCACAAAGAAATTATTTTGCTTATAATATTATAGATGCTTTATATTACAATAAACCAACAGGTTCTGAACTTACTACAGTATATGGTGTTGATAATAAATTTGTAAGAAGAACCGATGATAGTTTTAAGGATTTGACTCCTGAAGAACTTGAAAAATATGATGATAAGGAAAAGGAATTTATTCAAGCTGTTATCAACAAATATATCATGGATAATTTTGGTGATGGTACAGGATTTGATGAACATTCTTCAAGTACATCATATATTGGTGTTCATTTTAGAAAGGGTGGTGACATTGGAATAGAATTAGGTGATATGATATCTACAATAAATGGTACACATAATTATAAATTAATGTCTGCAAAAGATATTGATTTTGATAATGTTACATTACCTAATTCAAAAATTGATAATGAATATAACTGGGGAGAATTTGACAAAGGTCGTAGATGGGGAAATAAACCAGTTACAATAAATAACACATTTGAGTTATTGAATGTCATTGATTATTTATTATATGCATGTAATAATCTTTGGAATGAGCTATATAAAATCAAATATAACTCTAATGATTATGTACAAATATGGTTTACTAAAAATGTTACAAATAATTCAGAAATACGTTATACAAATCATTTATCTGAAGATAACTTTAGAATTAATCGTAATCCTGGTGATTATATAACATATTTGGATCCATGTACATATTATACTTGTATAAATAACAACTCTAATGATGATAATAATTTTGGATTTGTTACAAATTTTGATTTAATTTCAGGAGAAAGCAGTATAGACAAAGAATGTAATAGAATAATAGG
>Ga0247608_10003687_pt1 | contig 17657 bp, 20 predicted proteins | sample 176DNAGHGlowgp2_FD_193490 | JGI IMG/M metagenome (GOLD analysis project Ga0247608, IMG submission 193490) | Sheep rumen microbial communities from Palmerston North, Manawatu-Wanganui, New Zealand - 1766 DNA GHGlow gp2 | ecosystem: Host-associated > Mammals > Digestive system > Stomach > Rumen ... | reverse complement strand
GTTGACCTGGTGCTCTCGCGCCAAGAGTTCCTGCCCGATGCCCAGCGCGTCTTTGCCATAGGATATGCTGGCGAAGCGCAGCTTGTGGTCTCAGCCCTGTCCTTTGTCAACACGGTCTATCTGGGACGGAAATACAAATTCCCTATGGACGACGTACTATCCAAACTCCGTATGATAGCCGATTTTGTGGATGTGGCAGACCTGAGCGGCCAGAATGTAGTCGACATGCTCAACAGCGGCTGGCGAGACTATGAAGATGCCACCCAGCACCGCTCGGCCATTGACGAGCAGGCCGACTGTATTGTCACACGCAATAAGAAGGACTTCAAGGCGAGCACTCTGCCAGTGCTTACACCTTTAGAATTCTTTAATAGGATAGACTCAAAATAATATCCCCCCACCGACACAGCGCATTCAGCAACCGAACGGACATATAAACAATGTTAAACGGACGCAAATAGTGGCCCGGATATTTGGTGGTCTCAGGATTTTTGTTAATCCATCCATCCATCCATCCATCCATCCATCCATCCATCCATCCATCCATCCATCCATGTAACACCTATACGCAAAAACGCGATACGGACAGGCCCCGCGCCTGTCTCGCCCAGGCCGGTGACGGCCGGGCGGGACGGGCGCGGGGCCTCGCCGTATCGTGCGGCGGCTCTTCCCCGACAGCGAACACAATAATTCCTTTTTATATTAACATTTTAATTATTAACAACAATGAGAAAACAAATCAGACTTCTGCTGATGCTCGCCCTGCCGATGCTGCTGGGCCTGGCATCATGCGCCGAACACGACAACCCCGTTGACACGAACCCGCTGGCCAAGCAGGTGAGCGGACTGTGGTGGAGTCTCACCGACCAGGAGGGCACCTTCAGTGATGCCACCGACTCCTACCCCTACACCCGCATGGGCCAGGCCATCCGCTTCAATGAGGACGGCACGGGCTACGGCGTCACCTTCTTCTTCAACAACGAAGAGGGCGACCCCGTCGCCATCATCGGCGGCAAGGACATGGCCCCGTTCACCTACACCAGCACTGCCGACGGGCGGCTCACCCTCGACTTCAGCAATGCCTACCATGAGTATGCTGACTACTTCAAGCAGTGGACGATGACCTACGCCGACGGCACTGTCAGTGCCACCGACGGCAAGCTGACCCTCACGCTGAAGAAGGCCAGTGACGCCATGGCCACCAAGATACGCGAATGGGACGAACAGTTCAACGGCGGAGCGGCAGCAGTTGCTTATCACAACATCAACGACGCTGATTTCACTCCCGACCACTGGCGCAGCGAGGAAGCCATCTACATCTGGGACGGCTCTACAAAGATAACCGAAGCCAATTGGCAAAATCCCAGCAACTACACGCTCGTCAACCTGCCCTGGTATAAGGGTGGCGACGTACAGTCAAACCTGCCAAACGGCTTTTGTGACAACATAACCCCCGAGAATGGATGGGAGTGGGTGCTCAACCGTTGCGGCAGCACGGTGATACCCAACAACAATTTCTTTGCAGTCTACAACAAGTATTCGGGCATCCTGCGATTCTTCTTCTACATGCCCTCTCAGGCCAATACCCCCGGCAACGACCATGTATGGCAGGTTTCTATAACCAACAATCTGGCCAACCACAGCTTGTGGGGCTACGGTCTGCCCTCTGAAGAGACGGTAAAGGATAGATCCAAGTTCAGTAAGACAGGAGAAGGCACGCAGATCAACTATGTGGCTCCGTGGGTGGAAATGAAAGACGATGACGGGCTTATTGTTCCTAATACGGGCTGGTGGGCCTTCGATGTTGACCTCTCGCTCTACCGTTCCGACTACGACCTTTCCAGCGAAAGCATTCGCCTGCAGATGCGCTCGTGGGAAAAGGAGCACGTTTCGCTCTACAGTACCATGACAGCCGATATCAGTGGCACCATTAAGCAGACTATCAAGGACGCAGGCTCAGCAGGCGACATTGCAAAGGGTGTATGTATTGGCGTCTCAGCAGCAGTGGGTATAGCCAGTTTTGTAGCAGGTGTCTATTCGGGTAATGCGCAGGGAGTCTGTGCAGGTCTCGGTAGTCTTTCCAATGCCATTGGCATGGGAGCAGAGATGGCAGGTGTATTCGATGACGGCAGTCAGCCATTCGAGGCTGCGGTCAGCCTCGGTCTTAAAGGGAAAATCGATACCGACGGATTCATCAGATCCTCTCGCGCTACGATTGGATTCGCCACGCCTACGATAAACATGAAGGACTTCTATCTCAGCACATCCCATATCGGCCAGGGCGTGTGGAACATCAAGCATCACCCAGTGGTACATGTATTCAAGGATGTCAGGTATTTCCTTTATGGAGGAACTATGGGATATGAACCTTACAACGCCTTCCCCTATATCTTCGATCCAAGCAGCATCGAGGTGGAACTGAATCCCAATGTGTTCCCCAGTGACAAGATAGAGTGGATGCAGGTGGACGCAACCTGCATGGCTCCTAAAAGCATCCAGGGCGACGTTACCGCACAGTATCGTACTGGATTGGGGTTGCAGCCGAGAGACAGAGGCACGTCAGGCTTCGGCATACCTTCAATAGATATTAAAACTTTTGAACTCTTTTTGTCGGATAATGTTTGGAAATACGATCCAATGCCTCAATTCTTCGACTATCTGAACTACTACACCAATAAGGAGCAGGCTGAAAAGGCAGAGAGTCCCATGTATTATCCCATTTATGCCTGGAAAAAGGACTCGTATAATTACGATAAGGAATTTCTTCTCGGTCGCGGACAGAATGACAATTTCGCCATCGAGCCTGTCCTGTTCAAGCAAAACGGACCGGCCTTTGCTGAAATGAACGACAGAGACGCTGAGGCTAAAATCCTGCTGCCTGACCTCTCGGTGAATGTTTCTGTCAGTGTGAAGATGAAAGGCATCGACAAGCCCTTCGTGTTCAGCCGCAACTATCTGCCGGAGTTCAACGACGTCAAGTTCAGCGACATGGATGCCATCGCCAACCGCATCAAGAGCCACAAACTCAGTGCTAAGCAGAACGGCCACGACTACTCCTACAAGTATCAGGTGGAGCGTATCGAGAAGCTGTTCAAGAATATGAAAGCATCCTTCAAGTGATGCCGCCACTGTGGGTCAGTGTGGGTCAGGGCAGGGGTCAGGGGACGGTTCCCCGACTCGGCCTGGCTCGCCCGGAGCATTCTCAGGCTGAAGCACAGTCAGTGGAAGCAAAATAACTCAAGGCTCCTTTGCGGATAAGCTAGAAAAGAGCCTATAACTATGAAGAAGGAGTCCCCGCAGGGCTCCTTCTTCATAATTTCTCTACGCTACAGGCTTTTCGGACTGAGCCAACTTCTTGTCTTTAAGGTAATTAGGCAACCGCCCTCTGTGCCCCTTTCGAGATCATCGCTTGTCAGAATGTTACAGTTTCATCTGGCCCGTCACTCCAGGACCATGTGTATTATGCTTTATTAAACTTCTCTTTCCCCTGTTTGCAGCGAGGACAGCGCCAGTCATCAGGCAGGTCTTCAAATGCCACACCGTCGTGCTCAGCAGGGTCATAGACGTAGCCGCAGACGGAGCATACATACTTACCGGAGTCTTCCTTCTGGGAGAAATCTATCTCTGCCAATACTGTCGGCACGGGGTTGTCGAGATCCATCACACGCTTGGCCTCCAGGTTCTCATAACCCTGTGGCGTGTGGGTGCCGCAATATACGGTAGGCTGATGGCGAACGAACTCACGTACACGGTCCATTGTCTCGCGGGCTGCAGGCAGGTCGTCGAAGACAACGGAAAGCTTGTCAGCATATAGTGCCTCGTCAACGTAGGTGATATCTCCCTCGAACATATAGAACAGGCCCTCGTTCTCTGCGATGATAAGGCTGTTGCCGTTTGTATGCCCCTTGGCCTTGATGAAGTAGACGCCATCGGCAATTTTCTGACTCTCAGGGAAGTTGTAATAAGCACCGTCATTAAACTCTACAGGCACGATGTTTGGAATGTCCTTGAGCTCGTCTGCTCCAATTTCTTCTGCATTCACATAAATCTTTGCATTGGGGAAGGAACGCAGTTCTCCTGAATGGTCAGCATGCTTGTGGGTCAGCAGTATCTTTGTAACCTGCTCCGGCTTGTAGCCCAATGCTGTTAAAGCATCCATATAGTCACAGATACTCTTACCGATATAGATGGGTGCCGTCTCCTCGGGTGCACCATCGGGGAAGCCTGCAGGCAGGCCGGTATCTACCAGGATGACTTCGTCGCCTGTGTCTATCAGATAGTTCTGCAGACTGCCGCGATAGCGGATGTTCTTGTCAAACTTCTCTTGTCCTTCCTCGCCGCCAAATACGAATGGCTGAGAATAGAATCCGTCTTTTCTGAATTTTACTGCTTTGATGTCCATAGCTTTTTTTTTGGTGAATACTATTGTTATTTGTTATCAATTTGCAAAGTTACATATAATTACTCATATAATTACCTAAACGGAAGAAAAATTGATTGAAACGGAAATAACTCGCATTTTCTTTGTATATTTGCACCCGCAAACCATCAATTGATTGCAGCATGTTCAGATTAGAACAATGATCTATGTATGGTATGATAAAGATTCGAGAAGCAAACAAGAGTCAGGCAGCAGAGATTGCCTGCCTGATTATGACAGCCATGACGGATGACTGTTGTCTGTATTTCTGTGGTGAAGGTTACGGACAGGAAGACTTGGCCTCTGGCCGAGCCTGCTCACACTCGGCTGAGCAAGCGAGCTTGCGCCGCTCTCGCTTACTCGCAGCCTTCCGCAGGATGATGACAATGCTTGTTGAGCGAGAGGATTCACAGTACAGTTATCGGAATACGCTGGTGGCAATGGATGCAGACAGGGTTGTCGGCATTTCCGTCAGCTATGATGGTGGGCTTCTGCATGAACTTCGCCGCGCCTTTATCGAGGCAGCCAAAGAACATCTCGGCAAGGATCATACGGGTATGGATGATGAGACGCAGGCAGGCGAACTGTATCTTGACTCATTAGCCGTGCTTCCTGAATATCGTCGTCAGGGCATAGCCCGAAAGCTGTTGTTGGCTACCAAGGAACGGGCTAATCGTATGGGCTTGCCATGTGTCGGACTATTGGTAGATAAGGGCAATCCCGTCGGCGAGGCATTATACGCGTCCGTCGGCTTCCGATATGATGGAGATAACCGATGGGGTGGTCATCCTATGAAACACTTGATACTATAAACTCAAAGAGGATGGCAAGTCGCCAAATGTAACGCAAAAACTAATAAAAAATCCAGATGAACAATAAACAGACCATACTAGCGATTACAGGTTCTGACGGCACGGGCGGTTCGGGCATACAGGCAGACATCCGCTGTATCAGCGAACTGGGAGGCACGGTGACCTCAGTTGTCACATCGATAACCGTACAGAACACGCTGGGTATCCAGGAATTCTACGACCTGCCCGCTGCCATCGTCCGCAAACAGATAGAAGCCATCTTCAACGATCTGCAGCCTCAGATAGTGAAGATTGGCCTCATCAGGCGGATTGATGTAGTAGCAACGATAGCAGAGATGATGCAGAAGTATCACCCACGGTACATTATTTATGCGCCCGTACAGACATCCACCCATGGCGACCAACTGGTGGAACCGCAGGTGTTCAGTGCCATCAAAGAGCAGATCATACCGCTTTGCACCATTGTGCTGGAGCCTTCTGACCTTCCATCAGCCATTCGCAAGCATGGCCAAGCCAACCAGTTGTCGGCGGCACTGGCTTATTATCTCAGTTGTGGCGAAAGTATCAACGAAGCCATGCTCCATGCGCGCAGTTATCTGAACCAGTTTCCGAAGGGCTATACTGAGGACAGCAGCCGCAGCGGCGAGCTCTACAATCTGTTTCTCGATGCTGTCGACCGTTTTCATCACCTTTACAGCGACGTTGCTTTCTATGCCGAGCAGTTGGGTGTCAGCGCCCGTTATCTGGGACAGGTAACGCGGCATGTCGCCAACCGTTCACCAAAGTCTGTCATCGACGAGCGCATCACGGAGGAGATTTCCGCGATGCTCGGCACCAACAAGCCGCTAAAGGAGATTGCACACCTGTTGGGATTTTCTTCACAGGCTCATCTCTCGCGTTATTACAAGAAGCAGACGGGCAAGGCCCCCAGCGAAGTCAGGAAGAGATAGTTTGCACAAATTGACTTTTCGCTTATCAGAATGGGAACATCGTGCGGTGTTCTCGCGGAATTGCCGTTACTTTGCAGCCACATTCATCAACACATAAACGAAAAAGAATATGGAAGCAAACTCAAGACAAGATCTTAACCGCCAGTTGGCTCAGATGCTGAAAGGTGGCGTGATTATGGACGTGACAACCCCAGAGCAGGCTCGCATCGCAGAGGAAGCAGGTGCCTGTGCCGTCATGGCTTTGGAAAGAATCCCTGCCGACATTCGTGCTGCGGGTGGTGTGAGCCGCATGAGCGACCCGAAAATGATTCGTGGCATACAAGATGCCGTCACCATTCCCGTGATGGCGAAGTGCCGCATCGGACACATTGCCGAGGCACAGATACTGCAGGCCATCGAGATCGACTATATCGACGAGAGCGAGGTGCTCAGTCCTGCCGACAACATCTACCACATCGACAAGACGAAATTCGACGTGCCGTTCGTATGTGGCGCAAAGAATCTGGGTGAAGCCTTGCGCCGTATCGCCGAGGGGGCAACGATGATCCGCACCAAAGGCGAGCCAGGTACGGGCGACGTGGTACAGGCAGTCAGCCACATGCGGCTGATGCAGAGTGAGATCCGACGGCTGGTTTCTATGAGTGAAGACGAGCTCTACGAGGCTGCCAAGCAGTTGCAGGCGCCTTACGAACTGGTGCGCTTCGTGCATGACAACGGCAAACTGCCTGTAGTGAACTTCGCCGCCGGAGGTGTCGCTACACCAGCCGATGCCGCTCTGATGATGCAACTCGGTGCTGAGGGTGTGTTCGTGGGCAGTGGTATTTTCAAGAGCGGCAATCCCGCCAAGCGAGCCGCAGCCATCGTGCAGGCCGTCACCAATTATCAGGATGCCAAACTTCTGGCCGAACTCAGCGAAGACCTCGGCGAGGCAATGGTGGGCATCAACGAACAGGAAATCGAACTCTTAATGGCGGAGAGAGGAAAATGAGAATAGCGGTTCTTTCCCTGCAAGGGGCATTCGCCGAGCATGAGCAAATGTTGCAGCGGCTTGGTGTCGAGACTTTCCAGATCCGACAGCTGAAAGACTGGCAGCAACCCAAAGACGGACTGATTCTGCCTGGTGGCGAGAGTACGGTGCAGATGCGCCTACTCTCACAACTGGGGCTGCTTGAACCCATCCGTGAAGCCATCCTTGGTGGTCTGCCCGTCTTTGGCACATGCGCCGGCATGATCCTCCTTTCCAAAGGCTATCTCGGCACGATGGACATCCTTGTGCGCAGGAACGCATACGGTCGACAGTTAGGTAGTTTCCACACTGTCGGCACCGTTGAGGGCATCGGCAAAGCCCTGCCAATGACCTTCATCCGTGCGCCCTACATCGAGACAGTACTTTCGGATGCCTGCGTTCCCATTGCCAGCATCGACGGGCATATCGTCGCCGCACGCCAAGGCAATCAGCTCGCTACTGCATTCCATCCTGAATTAGACTGCGACCTAAGAATCCACCAGTTCTTTCTCGAAAGGGCTAAATAATCCCAAATAGAAATACCTTCTATTCCTTTCTATGGTATTATAGTTCCACATCTGAAAGACTGTAATTGCGCGCCCATCACGTCTTTCATCACCTCAAACACATGGTCACCTGTGCAATGGCTGGTGTAGAACTGCGTTTCAGGATACTTTGCTTTCAGCCTTTGAGCCAAGGCTTTTATTTCATCAGCCGTCTCTTGTCCGTCGAGTAAGTGGAAACCACCTACAACGGTATGAACTGGCCAAGGACATGCCGCCAGAATATTCTCCAGTCCGCTATGAGCACAGCCCGTGAATAGCAGACCATCAACATACAGGGCCAGTTCGTGGCGGAAGTCATCGTGGATAAAATTGCCTGCAGCATCCTGCACGTAGAGATTCTGATTTCCCTTGGGCATAGGATAAGTCTGTGGGATATGGGCAATCGCATGAAGACCTTCCAAAATCTCACAGGTCTGGTCTATCAGTATTAGTCTGTTATTGTCTATCTCAGACCACTCCGTGGTGATGCTATGCAGATTCCCTCGTTTAGAAAAGCGCTCGAGCTTGCTCGCTTTTCGATTAGAAAAGAACTTACCGCTCATCGCATCGGGCGAGACAATAACCTTGGCTTTTTGATTATGCTCTAAGAAATACCGTAAACCTCCCGCATGGTCGCTGTGTCCGTGAGAAATGAAGACATAGTCTACATCGCTGAGATCTATGCCCAACTGCTCTGCGTTTCGGATAAACACATCGCTTGCACCAGTGTCAAGCAGGATCTTGTGCCGCTCTGTTTGACTACGTCGAAGAAAGATTGACAGGCCATGCTCTGTAGATAGCCGACTGTCATCGCTTCGATTATCTGATAATACTGTCCATCTCATATTGTCTTATATACGAAAATCTTGTTGAAGTCGATAATCTGGTCTATCATATCACAAAACATATTAAAACTAAGGGCAAAGTTACTCGTTTTTGCCATAAAATTACTATTTTTGCAGCAATTATTAAAATAGTTTAGGAAAAATCCGAATAGAATTTATGAAAAAGATGGTTATCGTAATAGCAGTTGTACTTGTTATGGTGGTATTTATGGGTTGTAAGTACGTCAGAGGCCAGATCCTTGATGGTCCTGGTATGGAGCGTGATTCAACTGACTATCCGCAGGAAGAACCTTTGGACGGTCTTAACAAAGAGGCTATCCTTGATGGCCCCGACGGTACATCAACACATGCTTTCACGGGAAGCGAGGAGAGTGTGGAGGTCGATTTGCTTGATATTGATGATATGCCGAAAACTGCTGTGCGTCAGGAAGATTCCTATATGCAGTATGCCGTGTATGTCAATGTGGATAAGCCTGCAAGCGGTGAGGGCGAAATGGATGCGGTGAGATCGGTTTGGCTTGCTGATGAGCGTACTGGAACGGTTATCAAGGTCTGCGTCACTAATCCTATGGCAGAAGTTCAGTGGAGTAAGATGAGTAGTAAGGATGCCGATGGTGTTAGTGTCGCTCTCACGCAGATTGCAGCTGCCGATAAGGCTATGATTGCCCCGGGCGATGTGAGCAAGGTGATTGTTGAGGGCTGTCCCGACGGGCGTAATATCTGGACTTACATCATCGATCCTTATCAAGGTACGGCTATACAGCTGCCTTCTACTGAGGGTGTGGTAAGTCTAGACTGGGAGAAGAAGGAAATCATCGCTGCCTCCTATGGTTACGACGATGATGGCCGGTATACCGTGAACAATGCCTATTCCCTGGCCGGCAAGTTCCTCCGTATGGTAGGAGGAAAGGAAAGAGAATAGCCCGGACGGCAAACGAGAGTCCATTTGACCTGTCTCGGTCAGGCAAAGGTATCATCTCCTGTTACTCCTAAAAGATCTTCCATTCTGTCAATGATATAATCGGCTCCGGCCTCTTTGAGTTCCTCTCTTGTTCCGTTGCCCCAGGTCACTCCACATGTCTTTGTCCCCGCATTGGAACCCATCAAGATGTCAACGGCCATATCTCCGACAACAAGCGTCTCACTGGCAGCATAGTGCATCGCAGCAAGGGTCTTCAGTACAGGCTCCGGCTTGGGCTTTGCCTCCTTCACGTCATCAGCTCCTATTAAAAATGAGATGTAATCGGCGATACCCATATTGTGAGTCAGATCAGTGAGAGAATTGTGTGAACGCGACGAAGCGATGGTGACTACGAAGCCTTGTTCCTTCAGAGTTCCCAAAGTCTTGACGACACCCGGAAAGGCTTCGGGTGTAATCTTCTGCAGATTCTCATTGAAAATTCTGCGGTAAGTCTCTTCACAGCGCGGAATGAGTTCTTCCTGAATATCAGGGAACAGTGTCCTGAAGCATCCTGCCAATGGCAAACCTATAGTGGCTGCACACTCTGCCTCAGTGCGACTTTGCAGTCGCAGTTCCTTGATGGTCATCTGCATAGTGGTGACGATGTTCCGTCTGGTGTCGCCCAGCGTACCGTCAAAGTCGAATATGATCAGTTTTATGCTCATGCTCGAAACCGGTATTGCAGGGTCTTTGGGTAAATAATCCATTTCACAAATTCACTTAAAACCGAGGGCAAAGGTACTCATAATTCCACGATTATTTGTTAGTTTCCACAAATAATTAGGATAGTTTATGAAAGTAAAGATTCCATTATATTTGAACCTGCCAAATCTTTAAAAATGACTAAAAAGTAAACAGAATGGACATAATTGTAGGATATAATGTGTATTTTTGCATCAAGAAAAGATATTTGGAGTCACTATGAGTGAGTTTCGTGAAATGAGGCGCAAGCGTCAGCAGCTTGCAGAAGAAGAGAGTATTGCTATATTGCAGAAAGCCACGGCTGGCACGCTGGCTCTGCTGGGCGACAACGATTATCCCTATGCCGTTCCCATCAGCTATGTCTATCACGATGGGAAGCTTTATTTCCATAGTGCTTTGACTGGCCATAAGGTTGATGCCATCCGCAAGTGGGCCAAGGCATCGTTCTGTGTCATCGAACAGGACGATGTTCAGCCGGAGAAGTACACCACGTTCTTCCGTAGCGTAATAGCTTTCGGCAGAATCCATATCATTGAGGATGAAGCGGAAAAGTTGGAGATGGCACGCATGCTGGGCAACCGCTACAATCCGAATGATGATGAAAGCCTGAAAAAGGAGATAGAGAGCGGTCTTTCCCGTATGCTGATGATCCGTTTCGACATCGAGCATCTGACGGGAAAAGAAGCAATAGAGTTGGCAAAACAGCGTAGTATCTGACAGAGATACTTTTGCAGCTGTATGAAACTATAAATCAAAATGAAGAAGATCTTATATACCAAAGCCCTGCCGCTCGACACACTTAATTGGAACAGGACCAGCATCGGCGAAATCTTGCAGGATGACTGAAATATTTATCCTCTGATATGCCAACCGTTCATCGCCAGAAGCCAAATAGATAATCCCGCAATAGGAGAAACCGTGCTTGACGATGTTGTGCTGCATGATTCTGTTGTCCCGATGGGTGTCAATCCTGATGTTTGAATCGTGGGAGAGACAGTAGTCCATGATACTGCTGAATATCCCGTGGACATCGGGATAACTGGCTATACGATGGACTACATGGTAAGGGCTTTCATCATCAAGCCACTTACCTTCATAAATCTTGGCATAAGTGAGTTCGGGGGATGGCAAGAATGCAAAGTAGCCAACAACCGTCCCGTCATCTTCAACCACAAATCCGCCATTCTTCGCCATATCAGCTGCAATGACGGCTTCTGACGGATAGCCGTCTGTCCACTGATGCATATTCCCGGATTGCCGCATGATTGACTTTGCTGCATCCATGACCAACATTATATCACCCATATCCGATGGACGGGCTTCTCTGATAACCCTATTCATCTTTCATCATTCTTCTATTATACAAATCGGCAAACGTGGTCAACGGCTATATCTGAGAATCCGAATGCCTCGGCTTTTGTCATACGTCCGCTGGCTACGTCTGCGACGAAACCGATGAGTTCGCTGCCCATCTGGCGGATGGTCTTTTCACCTCTCAGCACGGCACTGAGATCAACGTCCATATTGTCCTCCATCATGTGGAAGGTACGTTCGTTGGCAGTGACTTTAATGACGGGTGCAATAGCATTTCCGGTAGGTGTGCCACGCCCTGTGGTGAAGACGATGGCCTGACACCCTGAAGCCACCATCGAGGTGACAGAGGCGATGTCGAAGCCTGCCGTATCCATCACTACGGCTCCTCGCCGTGACGGTCTGACGGCTTGCTGAAGCACTTCCTGAATGGGGCGCGTGCCACCTTTGCGGATGCAGCCAAGACTTTTCTCTTCGAGTGTGGACAGTCCTCCGGCCTTGTTGCCTGGTGTAGGCTGTCCGGCCCTACAGTCTTGCCCTGCGGCAGAAAGATGAGTCTCGTATGCACGGCACACCTCGATGATCTGATTGTGAATCGCAGGTGTCGCTGCACGTTTGGCCAGTATATGTTCACCGCCAATCCATTCTATCGACTCGCTCATCACTGTCGTGGCTCCCATATCCACCAGAAGGTCGCTCATTTCGCCTACCGTCGGGTTGCTGGCTATACCTGAGGTGGCATCAGAACCGCCACACTCAATGCCGATATAGAGTTCTGAGGCATCGAAAAGTTCCTTTTGCTGCATGGCAGCCTGCTCTGCCATCTCGCGGGCAGCACGGACAGCCTTCTCAATGGTCTTCAGAGTACCGCCTTCTTCCTGAATGCCAAAGGAAACTACAGGTTTCTTGGTCAGTCGGCCAATCTTCTCTTTCAACTGTTTATGAGGGACAGTCTCACAGCCTAATCCGATGATGACCACACCATAGATGTTGGGGTGACAGGCGAACCCCGTCAGTATCTTCTGACTCATATCGGTGTTCGCCTGCACATCAGAACAGCCTGTGTTGAAAACGATGTTGACTGCTCCTCTTATCTGACTTGCAACGATACGGCAGCTTTCGCTGGCACAGACACATGTCGGCAATATCAGGATATGGTTACGGATGCCTGGACGGCCCTCTGAACGTCGGTAGCCCCAGAACTGGAAAGAGGCTAGTCCAGGGTTGCCTTCAGACTGCTCGGCACACATCTGCCAGTCATCGCCGGCCAACTCGCTGTCATAGTCTCGCAGATCGCTTTTCAGGTTATGATCGTTTACCCAGCATCCCTTGCTGATAGCAGCAACGGTGTGGCCGAGGCTTTCACCGTATTTGATAACGTCACTACCCCTGCCAATGTCCTCTAATGCAACCTTGTGGCAGTAAGGGATATCCTCTTCTGCTTTCAGAATAATGTGCTCACTGCCTTTCATGAAGCAGACATCATCTCCTTTGGCAATCTCGGTGACTGTAGTCACTACGTTGTCTGCGAGATTCATCAATAATGCGTTCACTACCATATTAATACTTTAGACTTAGTTGTTTTGTTTGGGCATGGAGTTTATGTAAATCATCTCCAACTGTGGCTCCAGCGTCATGGATTGAATGGTCGCATCGTCCTTCACCTTGAAATCATAAATACGTTGTGCCGAAAGGGTCAGCATGCCCATCATTGCCATAAGGCAGAAAAACAGTCTTTTCATAATCCGTATAGTATTTTGTGAATGATTATTTCTTCTCTTTTGCCTTCTTTGCAAACTCGAATAGTGAAAGCGGCAGATGGCAGTAACCGTCGGGATTCTTGTCAAGATAGTCCTGATGATATTCTTCTGCCGTATAGAAATTCTGTAGAGGCAATTTTTCTACAGCTAAAGGCTGCTCGTAATTTTTCTGCTCTTCGGCAAAGACCTTCTCGATGACAGGCAGATCTGCCGGGTCTGTATAGTAAACGCCAGTGCGATAGCGGGTGCCTTCATCGTGTCCCTGCTTGTTCAGGCTCGTCGGGTCAATGGCCTTGAAAAACATCCGTAACAGGAATTCCAAGCTGACCACATCGGGATAGAACCTCACAAAGACGGTCTCGGCAAAGCCTGTCGTATCGGTATACACCTCCTTGTATGTCGGGTTCTCCGTATGCCCGTTGGCGAATCCCACTTCCGTTTTGGCTACGCCCTCAATCTGTTTGAAATAATGTTCCGTTCCCCAGAAGCAACCACCTGCGAGATAGATGTCTTTTGTGGGCTTCGTTTTGTCATCTGTTATTTTCATAATTATACTGTTTTATACTATTTTTTATCGGGTTTGAAAGATGTGATCCCCTCCAATCATCATCAGTTATTCGCTGTAATTGTGATCCACTACAATGGCAACTTGCATGTCTGGCACCAAGGGCTGTATCTCACGAGTGAGCAGACTGGCAAAGGCTGCATCATCGTGGATGGAAATATCGGGGACGACATCGACTGAAAGCAGATTCTCCTTCTCTGAATAGTAGAAGCCGTGTACCTGAACAATATCCTTGTGGGCAGCGAGGGTCTGCATGACCTTTGTCTGCAATTCGGCACGGCGGTTGTCGCCAGTTGCAATGGCATAGACGCCGACAGTCATGATAATGCCGTGACGCTCTATCATCTGCATGGTGATCTTACGTGTCAGACCATGAATCTCGTGAGCCGACATCGTGTCGTAGACGTTGATGTGCAGTGAGCCGATCTTTATATCTGGGCCGTAGTTGTGCAGTATCAGGTCGAACACACCATGAACGCCCTCGAAATCGGAAATCTCCTTCTGAATCTGTTTGGCGAAATCTGCCGAAATGCTCGTGCCTAGCAGTTCGTTGACAGGCGAAGCCAGCATCTCGATACCGGCCTTGATGATCACGATGGAAATCAGGGCGCCCAGAATACCATCGAGCGATACTCCCCACAGCAGCATCACACCAGCCGAGATGAGCGTTGCCAAGGTTATAACGGCATCAAACAGCGCATCGGAGCCGGAGGCAATCAGCGCATCGCTCTTCAGCTGTTCGCCCTTGTGCTTCACGTATCTGCCGAGGATGAGCTTCACCACGATGGCCACCACGATGACTACGAGCGTGGTTGTCGTGTATGAAGGCTCCGTAGGGTCGAAGATTTTCTTCACCGACTCGATGAGCGAGGTGATACCCGCCGAGAGCACGATGACGGCGATGATGATGGCGCTGAAATACTCAATGCGCCCGAAGCCGAAGGGGTGCTTCCTGTCGGCAGGACGCTGGGAAAGTTTTGTGCCTACGATGGTGATGACGCTCGACAGCGCGTCGCTCAGGTTGTTGACGGCATCCATCACAATGGCTACGCTGCTGGCCAGGATACCCACTGCGGCCTTGAATCCAGCCAACAGCACATTGGCGGCGATGCCTATCCAACTGGTACGGATGATTTCTTGACTTCTGTCCATATTACGATACTATCTGGTTCATGTCGGATTATGAAAAAACATTTAAATCTGAGTGCAAAAATAGTCATTATTGATTTAATATTCGTATATTTGCACAAATTATTAATAATGTTTATCAAAATAAGCTTTATGAGACTTACCAATGGCTATAAGATTCCTCAGATAGGTTTGGGTACGTGGAGGACACTGATGAGGGTGTGGCTGCTGACGGTTGTTCTAGGTTTACAGGCTTGCTCTGACAACGATGACAATCCTGTGGAAGTAGATGTCCGGACCATCAGTGAGGAGATGACTACGGTTCGCGACTATGTACCCTTGTATGCCGTGATTGCTCATCGTGGCTCTACCTATTGGGCACCTGAGGAAACCGAGAGTGCCTGGAGGTGGGCTCGCGAGATGGGAGCCGACTATCTGGAGTCGGATCTGCAGTGCAGTAAGGATGGCATCATCATAGCCAACCATGATGACAATCTGAAGCGCACCACCAATATTGAGGAAGTATTCGGTTCGGCGATTCCTGCGACGCGTATCGCGTTCTATGAGAGTCTGGGATTCTCGCACGAGGATGCTCTGGAGCAGTATCAACGCGACGAGGATTCTTTCCGGCCTTATTACATGCAGTCGTATTATTATGCAGAGCTGCTGATGCTCGATGCTGGCAAGTGGTTTGGTGAGGCTTTTGCCGCTTCGCGAAATGGTAGCATGGTTGATGGCAAACTGCACTACAGCACGGGGCAATACGTCTCGGCGCTGCGTGATCAGATAGCCTATGCCAGCGGCAAGATGCTGCATCGTAACGATGAAGGCGAGCGGATACTTCCCTATGGCATCAAACCTGAATATCAGGGAAAGACGTTGCGCGATATTTGGCAGGCGATTGCCGTAAAAGGCACATACAAAGATATTTACATGGATTTCCTCGACTACGACTTTACTGATGCATACGTAGCTGATGCGCAGGATACAGGTCATCGTCCCGGCGTCTATCTCGAGTTTAAGGAACCCGAGGTGAATCCTGAAAACATGGAGCAGCGCGTCTACGACATCCTCGACAGTGAGGGATGGAACATCATTACCCGACCTGCCACAGAAACAGCTTTCTATGTCAATGGGAAAGTGAACGTAGGCCGCACCAACGGCAAGGTGATTCTTCAGACCTTCTCCAACGAGGCCCTGCGTCGTTCCAATGCCATCTTTAAGGGGCGTGTGCCTATGTGTTACCTGCTGTGGCTCAACAATCCGCCACTGCCTGAGGACTTCGCGCTGACCACACCTGAAGGCTTTGCAGAGGCCATCAAGTATGCACAGGACAACGGAGCGCATATTATAGGCCCGTCTATTGCAGGAGAGCCTAACAACTATGACGAGCTGAACGCCTCGTGGCAGGCTCAGTTGACGCGCCGTAGCGGTATGCTCAATCATCCTTACACGTTCGATACACAGAAGCAGATGAGGAAATACGTGGATACGGCAGAGGGAAGCATCGCTGCTGACGGTTGCTTCACCAACCGTTCCGACCTTTCACTACAGTATATGATTGACAGTGGACTGCACGGCCGTTCGGATATTCCCGACCCCTTCCATCCGGGAAGCACTTACGATAATTCCCAGGCTTCACGCATCGTGCCTGATCCAGTCAAGACATTACAGAGGCTGGGGTATTAAAGGCCTGGCTGTCGCCCGGCTAGATTCATCTAGCCCATTACGACATCGAGTACCATCATCAGCACGAAGCCGATGGCAAAGCCAATGGTACTGAGATTGGAGTGCTGGCCGTTGGAGGCTTCGGGTATCAGTTCTTCTACGACAACGTAGAACATGGCTCCTGCGGCAAAGGCAAGCATGTAGGGCATGACGGGCATCAAGAGTGAGGCCAGCAGTAGAACCGCAAGTGCTCCGATAGGCTCAACAGCGCCACTCAGACTGCCAATCAGAAACGAACGCCACCTGCTGTTGCCCTCTGCCCGCATGGGCATCGAGATAATGGCTCCCTCGGGAACGTTCTGAATGGCGATACCCAGCGAGACAGCCACAGCCGATGCTACAGATAGTCCTGTAGCGCCCTGTCCGGCTCCTGCAAATACCACACCGACGGCCATTCCTTCAGGCAGGTTGTGGATGGTGACAGCCAGTGCCAGCATCGCTGTTCGAGACAGCCGTGAACGGGGACCCTCCGGCGTGTCTGAACCAACATGAAGGTGCGGCGTCAGTTCGTCGAGTGCCAACAGGAATCCGATGCCTAACAGAAATCCAACGGCAGCTGACACGACGCTCCATTTGCCGCTGTCGGCCTCCATCTCCATCGCAGGAATCAGCAGCGACCAAACCGATGCCGCCACCATCACGCCCGATGCAAAGCCCAACAGTGACTTCTGTACACGTGCCGAAATTTCGTCTTTCATGAAAAAGACGAATGCCGCTCCGAGCATCGTACCCAGCAGCGGAATAAGTAGTCCGATGATTAATGTCGTTGTCATCATAGAATTCACTAAAAATCAGTAACAAAGGTACACTTTTTTGTAACTTTTGTTGCAAAATTACCAATAATTGCGGAATAATCACTATCTTTGCCGAATAAAATAAGAATTATTAGGATTTTGAGAGCAAATCCTGCCTGTACTGTAAAAA